>WBZO01000348.1_pt1 | contig 105887 bp, 98 predicted proteins | sample 5204261 | NCBI WGS metagenome assembly WBZO01 (sample SAMN12412400, study PRJNA552823) | activated sludge metagenome | isolation source: activated sludge from anammox sidestream of wastewater treatment plant... | place: USA: North Carolina | collected 2017-09 | reverse complement strand
GAACAGGCTCGCCTGGGCCTGTTCACCCTCGTCTCGGACCGTCGCAGCGCTCATGCACCGCTCAACGCGTCAGGGGCCAGGTTCGTTCACACCTTCTGAGTGCGCCGTGGCGTGATGCACGCGGCATGCGCGGGCGGCTCGTCGCGCCGATCCGCGGGTTTTCGGCTTCAGATGAGTCGCTGCTTGCCGATAGCCCGGTCAGCGGCCCGTGTCCGGGGCCGGACCCGTCATGGCCGCAGCATCTTCGTCACCCTCACTCGCTGTTCCGGCGCCGTCGTCAGCGGCGGCGGGCTGGTTGCGCACCCGGTTCGTCGTCTGCGGGGCGCTGCTGGCGATCGCGCTCGGAAGCGGTTGGAACCACCTGCAGGCGCAGCGCCTCATCGACGCAAGCGGGCGCGCGGCCGACGCCGCCTCGCTCACGGCGCAGGCCATGGTGCACCTGCAGCAGATCGCCGTTCTCGCTGCCGAGTGGATGCGGCCGGATGACAGCCGGCAGCCGGGTGCGCCGCCGGCTGCCGCTTCACTCGAGCAGGCCCTCGCCGCGGCAGACGATCTCGCCGCACGCGCGGAGGCGATGGCCGCGTCGCTGCCGCGGGTGGAGGACGCCAAGCCGCCGCATCTCATGCAGGCGCGGCGGCAACTGCAGGCGGCACGCCGGCAACTGGGCGAGGCCGGTTCGCTGCTGCTGGGTCATGCCGGCGCCGGCCGGCCGCAGGCGGCGGCCGCGGCCGCAGCGTTGCTGCTGCAGCGCAGCGAGGCGCTGAGCCGCGAGGCCGCGTCGGTGCAGGCCATGCTGCGCGAACGCGCCGATGCGCTGCTGGCGCAGCAGACCCGAGCGGCGCGCTGGAACACCGGCATCACGCTGGCCTTGCTGGCGCTGGCGCTGTTCGCCCTCACGCCGCCGCGGCGCCCGCTGCGGGAGCAATCGCGCCGGCTGGCGCAGCAGGCGCCGGAGCACGAGCGCCTGGCGCTGGCGGCCGAGCACGTCTCGCATCCGATCCTGGTCACGGATCCCGAAGGCCGCATCGTCTGGGTCAATCGGGCCTTCACGCGCGTCAGCGGCTACGAGCCGCAGCAGGCGCTGGGACGGCGTCCGGGCGAGCTGCTGGGCTGCGAGCACACCGATCCGCTGGCCCTGCAGCGGATCGATCGGGCCATGGCCGAAGGCGTTGCGGCGCAGGTTTGCTTGCTGCAGCGGACCCGGGACGGCCGCCGGTACTGGGCCGCGGTCGATGTCGAGCCCCTCTTCAACGTGGGCGGGGAGCTCACGGGCTTCATCGGCTCAGCGACCGAGATCACCGAGCAGGTGACGCAGCAGCGGCGCAGCGCGGCGCTGCTGGCGGCGATGCCGACGGCGGTGGTGATCTACGGTCCGCAGGGCGAGGTGCGCGAGGTCAACCCGGCAGCGGCGACGCTGTTGGGCATACGGCCCGGAGACGAGGTCGACAGCCTCCACGGCCAGGACGTGCTGCAGGCGGACATGCAGCCGCTGGCCGCAGCGGAGCAGCCCCTGCAGCGCTGCCTGGCCAGCCGCCGTGGCGAGCGTGGGACGCTGCTCGGAATCGCCGCCGCCGACGGCCGCAGGCGCTGGCTGATGGTCGACGTCGAGCCCTTGCGCGATGCCCTGGGCCAGGCCGATGGCGCCGTCGCCTTCTACGTCGACGTGACCGAGCGCCGGCGCCTGACGGAGCAGCTGCAGGACGCGGCGCGGCGCGATCCCTTGACCCTGTTGCCCAATCGCAGCGTGGTGCTCGAGCGCGTGCAGCGCGCGATCGACCACCGGCGCCGCAATCCGGGCTACGGCTTCGCGGTTCTGTTCATGGACGTCGATCGCTTCAAGCAGGTGAACGACACGCTCGGGCACGCCGCCGGTGACGAGCTGCTGCGCCAGGTGGCGGCGCGCATGGAGGAGACGCTGCGTCCGGGCGATGCCGTGGCGCGCGTGGATTCGCAGCTGCGCACCGCGGCACGCACGGGAGGCGACGAGTTCGTCGTCGTGCTGGAGGGCATACGTCACCGCGACGAGGCCTGCGCGGTGGCCGATCGGCTGCTGCATGCCTTGTCCCGCCCCTACCGCGTCGGCGCGCATCCGGTGCATGTCAGCGTGAGCATCGGCATCGTCACCGCCGAACAGGCCGGCGAGGATGCCGGAACGGTGCTGCGCGACTGCGACACCGCGATGTACGAAGCCAAGCGGGCGGGCCGAGGGCGCTGGACGGTCTTCGATGCCTCGATGCACGAGCGCCTGCGCCTGGCGGTGGAGCTCGAGGGCGCGTTGCGCGAGGCGCTCGCGCAGAACGCCATCGAGGTCGTCTACCAGCCCTTGATCGACCTCGGGACGCGCCGTCTCGTCGGCGTCGAGGCCCTCGCGCGCTGGCGCCATCCCGAGCGTGGCGACGTGCCGCCGCTGGAGTTCATCGCGCTGGCCGAGGAATGCGGTCTCATCGATACCCTGGGCGCGCAGGTGCTGGCAAAGGCCTGCGCGAGCTTCGTGCAGTGGCGCGAACGCTGGGGCGAGCGCGCGCCGACGCTGCTGGCGGTGAACCTCTCGCGCGCGCAGCTCGAGGCGCCGGGGCTGGTCCCCGAGGTGCAGGCGATCCTGCGCGCCAACGGCATGCGTCCGGAGCAGTTGCAGCTGGAGGTCACGGAGAGCTTCGCCGCGCAGGACCTGCGGGTGCAGGCGACGCTGCGTGCGCTGAAGACCGCCGGGGTGCGGCTGGCGCTGGATGACTTCGGCATCGGCTACTCGTCGCTGGCCTGTCTGCACCAGCTGCCGGTGGATACGGTGAAGATCGACCGCACCTTCGTCGCCCACGCCCGCGACGTCGAATACCACCGCGTGCTCGTCTCCGCGACGGTGCGCGTGGCGCGCGCGCTGGGAATGACGACGGTCGCCGAAGGCATCGAGACCGAGGATCAGGCCGCGTTGATGACCGATCTCGCCTGCGACCGCGGCCAGGGCTGGCTCTTCGGCCGCCCGATGAAGGCGCAGTCCCTGGAGTGCTGGCTCGAGGCGGCCTCCGTGGACAGCCCGGCATAGCCGGCCGCGCCGCCCGGGCGCTCGTTCGTCGGCCACCGCTGCAGTTCGTCGCAAGATCCGGTGCGCCTGCGAGCGCAAACGATGTCCAAACCCTAAACTGCGCGCCGCACCGGGCCCATCGGGGACCCGGCACGGATGCTCGCGATGAAGAAGAAGTGGTGGTCGGGCGCGCTGGTGCTGGCGGTCGTTGCCGCTGCCGGCGGCGCGCTGGTCGGCGGCAAGCTGCTGCCCCGCCTGGGTGCGGATGCGACCGCGACAGCCGACGCTTCCGCCAGGCGGCCGCTCGAGTTCACCGCGGCGGAGGTCGTTCAGCCGCTGCGCACGCGCCTGCCCGTGCGCCTCGAGTTCTCGGGGCCGCTGGTGGCGCCGCAAACGGCGATCGTGCGCGCCAAGGCGAGCGGCACGCTGTTGACCCTGGCGGTGGGCGAAGGCAGCCGCGTGCGCGCGGGCCAGGTGCTCGGGCGCATCGACCTCGCCGAGCAGACGAGCCGGCTGGCCGAGCGCAGCGCCGGCGTGGAGAGCGCACGCACGGCGCTGGCGCAGGCTGAACGCACGCTGGCCTCCAACGAAGGCCTGGCGGCACAGCGGTTCATCAGCCCGATCGCGCTCGAGAACTCGCGCGCCGCGGTCGATACCGCGCGCGCGGCGCTGCGCGCGGCGCAGGCCGCTGCGGAGACCGCGCGCATCGGCCTGCGCGAGGCGACGCTGCTGGCGCCGATCGCGGGCATCGTCGCCAGGCGCCACGTGGTTCCCGGCGAGAAGCTGGCGCCCGAACAACAGGTGCTGACCATTGTCGACCTGGCACGGCTCGAGCTCGCAGGACTCGTGGGCACGCACGAGGTCGGCCGGCTCGCCGCGGGCATGGCGGTGCAAGTCGCGGTCGAAGGCATGGCGCAGGCGGTGGCCGGGCGCATCGCGCGCATCGCGCCGGCGGCCGAGCCGGGAACGCGTTCCATCGGCGTCACCATCGAGCTTCCCAACCCGGACGAGCGCCTGCGCGCCGGCCAGTACGCGGTGGCGCGGGTCGAGTTGGCAGACGACACCGAGCGGCTGACGCTCCCGCTCTCCGCCCTCGGCAGCAGCGGTGGGGAGGATCACGTCTGGCTGATCGAGGACGGGCACCTTGCGCGCCGCGCGGTGAAGCTGGGCCGGCGGGACGAGGCCGCAGCGCGCGTGGAGATCGTCGAGGGCGTGCACGCGGACAGCCACGTGCTGGCGGCGCGCTTCGACAACCTGCGCGAGGGCGCAGCCGCACGGCTCGCGAGCGGCGCGGCCTCGGCGCCGCCCGCGGTGGCCGCAGGCGGCGGGCCGCACGCCGGGCCGGATGCGGAGCCCGAGATGACGCCGCGGCGCGAGTAGCGCACGCAGCCGCAGCGAGCCACGTGCATGTGGATCACCCGCGTCTCGATCAACAACCCCGTCTTCGCCGCCATGGTGATGGTGGCGCTGTGCGTGCTGGGCCTGTTCTCGTTCGCGCGCCTGGGCGTCGAGCAGATGCCCGACATCAGCTTCCCCGTGGCCTGGATCGAGGTCTCCTATCCTGGGGCCAGCCCCGAGGCGGTGGAGCGCGAGATCGTGAAGCCGCTCGAGGAGTCGGTGAACAGCGTGGCCGGCGTCAAGCGCATCACCTCGCGCGCGCTCGAGGGCCTGGCGCAGGCGAGCGTGGAGTTCGAGCTGGAAACCGACATGGGCCGCGCGATGCAGGACGTGCGCGACCGCGTGGCGGCAGTGCAGAGCCGCTTCCCGCGCGAGGCCAAGGCGCCGATGATCCAGCGTTTCAACGCCGACAACGGCGAGCCGGTGGTCAACGCCGCGCTGTTGTCGAAGACGCGCAGCGCGCGCGAGCTCTCGGTGCTCGGTGACGAGCTCGTGGGCAAGCGCCTGCAACGTGTGGCGGGTGTGGCGCGGGTGGAGATCAACGGCCTCGCGCTGCGCGAGGTGCGCATCGACCTCGATCCGCAGCGGCTTCGCGCCTACGGCGTCACGCCGGCCGAGATCGCAACGGCGCTCGCGCAGGCCAATGCCGACCAGCCAGTGGGTCTGCTCTCCGATCCGGTGCGCGATGCGCTGCTGCGCGTCGAGGGGCGCGTGCGCGATCCGCGCGAGCTGGAGCGGATCGTCGTCGCCCGGCGCGGCGGCCTGGCGCTGACCCTGTCGGACCTCGGCACGCTGGTCGAGCGCGAGAAGGAACCCGACTCGCTGGCGCGCGTGAACGGCCAGCCGGCGATCGTCTTCAACATCTTCAAGCAGCAGGACGCCAACATCGTGGCGACGGGGCAGGCGATCCAGAAGGCCATGGAGGAGGTACGCAAGCAACTGCCGCCGGACGTCGAGCTGCGCCTCATCTTCGCCACCAGCGACTGGGTGCGCGGCTCGCTGGACGGGCTGCTGGGCACGCTCATCGAAGGCGGGCTGCTGACGGTGGCCATCGTCTTCCTCTTCCTGCACAGCTGGCGCAGCACCATCATCACCGGGCTCACGCTGCCGATCGCCGTCATCAGCAGCTTCATCGCCGTCTACGCCTTCGGCTTCACGCTGAACTTCATGACGATGATGGCGCTCTCGCTGTGCATCGGGCTCCTGATCGACGACGCCATCGTCGTGCGCGAGAACATCGTGCGCCACGTGGCGCTGGGCAAGGATCACTTCACCGCCGCGCGCGAAGGCACCGACGAGATCGGCCTCGCCGTGATGGCCACCACCTTCGCCATCGTCGCCGTGTTCGCGCCGGTGGCCTTCATGGGCGGCATCATCGGCAAGTTCTTCTACCCCTTCGGCATCACCGTCGTGGTGGCGGTGCTGGTGAGCCTGTTCGTGAGCTTCACGCTCGACCCCATGCTCTCCAGCGTCTGGAAGGACCCGCCCTCGTCCCGCCTGCAGACGCTGCCCGGAATCGGGCACGCGATCCGTGCCGTCGAGAGCGGCATGCAGCGTCTGCACGAGGTCTACGCGCGCACGCTGGGCTGGGTCTTCAGCGGGCGGCGCTGGCGCCTGTGGCTGCCGGCCTTCGCGCGTCCGTTCGGCGCGGGCGGCGTACGCGACAAGGCCGCGCCCAGGCAATGGCGCCGCGCCACGATCACGCCGCGAGGCCTCGCGATAGCGCTTGCGGGCTTCAGCTTCGTGGCGGCGCTGGCGCTGGCGCCGCTGGTCGGAAGCGAGTTCGTGCCGCAGGCCGACCAGGGCTTCACGCAACTGCAGCTGCGGCTGCCGGTGGGGGCAAGCCTCGAGCGCACCAGTGCCAAGGTGCAGCAGGTGGAGGACGCCGTCCTCGCCATGCCCGAGGTGAAGACGGTGTCGACCTGGATCGGCGGCGCCGGCCAGCGCAACCTCGCCTGGCTCAACATCGTGCTGAAGCCGCGCAAGGAGCGCAGCCGCAGCCAGAAGCAGGTCGAGGACGCGATCCGCGAGGCGATCGCGCACATCCCCGGCACCGATGCCGCGCTCGGCTTCGAGCGGCCGATCTACGTCGCGTTGCTGGGCAGCGACCCGGACGTGCTGGCACGGCTGAGCAAGGACTTCGCCGAGAAGGTGAAGAAGATCCCCGGCGCGGTCGACGTCGAGAGCTCGGTCAAGGACGGCCTGCCCGCCTACGCGGTGCGGCTCAAGGACTCGGCCGTGCGCGAGCTCGGGCTGACCGCGCCGCAGCTGGCGTCGAGCCTGCGCGCCTACGTCAACGGCGAGGTGGCGACCTACTGGACGACGCCCGACGGTACGCAGGTCGAGGTGGTGCTGCGGCTGAACCAGGCGCAGCGTCGGCAACTTGCGCAGTTGCGCGACCTGCCCGTGGCCTTCGCCAAGGACGGCACGCCGATCGCGCTCGACTCCGTGGCCGACATCGTTCCCGTCTTCAACCCCGAGATCATCCGGCGCCAGAACCTGCAGCGAAGGGAGGCGGTGTTCGCCGGCGTCAAGGATCGCAGTGCCGGCGACGTCGGTGCCGACGTGCAGGAACTCATCAAGAAGACAACGCTTCCGCCGGGCTACAGCTTCGACATCGGCGGCCAGATGCAGGAGCAGGCCGAGGCCTTCGGTGGCCTGCTGTCGGCAATGGCGCTGGCGGTGATCTTCATCTACATCGTGCTGGCGAGCCAGTTCGGCAGCTTCGTGCAGCCGATCGCCATCATGGCCAGCCTGCCGCTGGCGCTGATCGGCGTGATGCTGGCGCTGCTGCTCTGGCGCAGCACGCTCAACGTCTTCAGCATGATCGGCCTCGTGATGCTGATGGGGCTGGTGACGAAGAACGCAATCCTGCTGGTGGACTTCGCCAACCAGGCGCGCCGGGCCGGCGCAAGCGTCAAGGAGGCGCTGCTGCAGGCCGGGCAGACGCGCATGCGCCCCATCGTCATGACGACCGCGGCCATGGTCTTCGGCATGCTGCCGCTGGCTCTGGCCTTCAACGACGGCGGCGAACTGCAGGCGCCGATGGGCCGTGCGATCATCGGCGGCATCCTCACCTCGACGCTGCTCACCCTGGTCGTCGTGCCGGTGCTCTACAGCTACCTCGTGCGCGATGCGGCGCCGGCGCCGAAACCGTCCGGCCAGGGCCGGGGCGGCGCGCGGTTGGGCGCGGCGATGCCGGCCGACCGGGACTGAAGAAGGGGGCGCAGCCCGAGCGCGCTTCAGCCGCGCGCGCGCTGGTCGCGATCGAGCCAGGCCTGGATTCCCTGGGCATTCAACTCCAGGTCGACTTCCAGCAGCCGGACCACCTGCTCGGCCGACAGCGTGCAGCCGTGCGCGGCAAGGCTCTCGAGGAAGATCGTGCGCAGGCCCTCGCGCAGCCTGGGCATGCGATCGGTTTCGCCGCGCAGCGATTCACCGAGGGTGACGATGCGATCGAGCAGGCCGAGCAGGAGCACGCTCAGGCGCTCGACCTCGTGGACGCGGCCGAAGTGCGTGAGATACATGCACGCCGGCGCGGCCGCGAGCATGCGCCCGATCGAGGCGCGCAGCGCCTCGGGCTCGAACTGCACCGGTGTCGTCGTCGGGAAGATCCAGCGCCCTCGTGCCGTCGTGAACTCGTCGAAGCTGATGCCGAAGGTGTCGCCGCTGAACCAGCCGCGCGTGTCCTCGTCCCAGATGCAATGGTGGTGCCTGGCATGGCCGGGAGTGTCGATCAGGCGCAGCGTGCTGCCGCCGAGCTCCAGCTGCATGCCGTCGCTCGAACTCACGACACGCTCGGCCGCCACCGGCGTCAGCTCGCCGTAGCTGCGCGCCATCTCCTCGGCGCCGTAGACCGCCAGCGCGCCTTGCCACAACGCGCTCGGGTCGATCATGTGGCGCGCGCCGCGCGGGTGCACGAGAACGCGCGCCTGCGGCAACTCGGCGACGAGCGCGCCGACGGCGCCGGCGTGGTCCAGGTGCACGTGCGTCGGGATCACCCACTCGACCGCGTCGCGGGACAGGCCGAGTTCGTCCAGCGCACCGAGCAGTCGCGGCAACGCGAAGCGTGTGCCGGTGTCGACGTAGGCGGCACGGCCACGGCGCACGAGCAGGTAGGCGGCATCGAAGGCGTCGCGCACGAAGGCGGTGTCGATGGCGTGGACGCCGCCGCCGAGGTCTTGCAGCCAGGGCTTCATCCCGCGTCCCGCCCGGCGATGAGCCACAACCGCGCGATGTCGGCGACGCCGTCGCTGCCCTTGACGGAGCGCAGCGTCGCGCTCGCCTTCGCCTTGGTCGCGGGCGACTGCAGTTGCGCCATCCCCAGGCGCAGGCGCGCGTCCTCGGGCCGCTTCAGGCCGCCCTTGGCGATGCCCTGCTCGATCAGTGCCAGTCCTTTCGCGACCTCGCCTTGCGTGACGTAGGCATAGCCGACCTTGACGAGTTCGTCGCCCGTCTTCTCGCCCGCCGCCTGGGCTGCCTGGGCCGCGAGCGCTGCCTTCTGTTCGGCCTCCTGTCTGGCCGCGAGGTCCTTCAGCCGCTGGTGGCGCGCGGCCTCGGCGCCGCTGCCGAGGACGCCGGCCTTGTAGCCCTGATCGACGATGCGCAGGCCTTCGGCCGGAAGTCCCGCCTGAAGTGCCAGTTGCGCCATCTCCATGAAGTCCTCGGTCCTGCTGAGCGTGCCGCTGGCCAGGCGCAGGCGCATCACGTCGAGCGCGAAGCGGTCGGCAAAACCCGGCTTGCGCGGCAGGCGCGCCAGGTGCGCGTTCCAGTAGTCCTTCTTCGGGTAGTTGAAGAGCAGCTTCTCCAGCGTGGCGCTGTAGCCGGCGTGGTTTCCGAGACGTTGCTGCGCATCGGCCAGGCGCAACAGGTCGCCCTCGTCGGGGCGACGGCCGGCCTGCTCGGCCGCACCGACGGCGGCAGCGGCATCGCGGGCGATCGCCGAGTAGTCGCCGCTGGCCCCCAGCAGATAGGCCTGCAGTTGCTTGATCGTCGCGCCCTGGTTGCCCGCGGCGATGGCCTTGTTCATCCACTCCGTGGCCTTGGCGTTGTTGCGCTGCTGCGCGTAGGCCGAGGCGATCTGCTCGGCGATGCTGCCCAGTTCGCTGCCGCCGACCTTGCCGGCGACCGCCTCGAGCGCGGCGATGGCCGTGCGCGCGTCGCCCGCGCGCTGCGCGGCGGCGGCCTTCATGCGGTCGATGGTGAGCTGTTCGGCGGGCGTCTTGCCCGCCACCGCATCGGCCTCACGCACCTTGGCCAGAGCCTCCTTGGCCTTGCCGGCCTTGAGCAGGTCGCCGGCCTGCTGCAGCGGCCGGCCGACCTCGGCACGCAGCCCCTGCGCGTGCGCGCCGGTGGTCATGAGGGCGGCGGCGAGGAGGGAAAGGGTGAAGGCGCGCAGCATGCTCATCGGGTCGGTTCCTCGGTGCGGCTCGAATGCAGATCGGGGATCGGCTGCCCGCGCAGGCCGATCCCCGAGCTGGGGACGGAGCGTGGGATCAGTCGATGAATTGTTCGTTCCCGACGATGCCGATCTTGGTCACGCCCAGGCGCTGCGCCGAGGCCATGACCATCGCCACGTACTTGTAGGTCACGAGCTTGTTCGGGCGCAGGTGCACCTCGGGCTGGTCGGGCTGGGCGGCGACGGCGCGCAGGCGGTTCTCGAGCGTGGCGCGGTCGGGGATGATCTCGCCGTTCCAGCCGATGGTGCCGTCGAAGTCGAGGTCGATGCGGATGATCTCCGGCGGCACCGGCGGCGGCGCGGCGTTGTTGGGCACGGGCATGTTCATCTTCACCGCGTGCGTCTGGATCGGGATGGTGATGATGAACATGATGAGCAGCACCAGCATCACGTCGATCAGCGGCGTGGTGTTGATGTCCACCATCACGTCGTCGTCACCCTCGGCGGAGCCGACATTCATGGCCATGGCTGCGGGTCCCCCTTCAGTCCAGACGTGCGGCGACGCCTGCCGGCGGCTCGGTGATGAAGCCGACCTTGAAGATGCCCGCGCGCTGGCAGGCGACGACGACGCGGCCAACGGATTCGTAGCGCACCTCGTTGTCGCCGCGGATGTGCACCTCGGGCTGCGGCTCCTTCACCGCCTCGATCTTCAACCGGTCGACCAGCGTTTCCTGGTCGGCGATGCGCTCCATGCCCCAGAAGACCTCGCCGTCGCGGTTGACGGCGATCACGATGTTCTCGGGCCTGGTCTGCGTCGGGACGTTGCGCTCGCGCGGCAGCTCGAGCTGGATCGTCTGCGTGACCACCGGCACGGTGATCAGGAAGATGATCAGCAGCACCAGCATCACGTCCACCAGCGGCGTGGTGTTGATGGTGTTGTTGAGCTGCTCGTCGCCGTCGCCCGCGTCGGGCGAGCCCACGTTCATGGCCATCTTGCGTGCTCCCCGTGCGGAGGAGGGTGGGCGTTCAGCGCTTGCCCGCGATCAGCACGTTGTGCAGGTCGCCGGCGAAGGACTTGACGCGGTCCATCACGGCCTTGTTGCGGCGGATGAGCCAGTTGTAGCCCATCACCGCGGGCACCGCGACGGCCAGGCCGATGGCCGTCATGATGAGCGCCTCGCCCACCGGGCCGGCGACCTTGTCGATCGAGGCCTGGCCGCTGATGCCGATCTTCACGAGCGCGTTGTAGATCCCCCAGACGGTGCCGAAGAGGCCGACGAAGGGCGCCGTCGAGCCGACCGTGGCCAGGAAGGCCATGCCGTCGGAGAGGCGGCTCTGCACGCTGCCCGCGGCGCGGTCGATGCTCATCGCGATCCAGGTGTGCTTGTCGATGCTCTCGACCATCGTGCCTTCGTGATGGTCGTTGGCCTTGATGCCGGCCTGCGCGATGTAGTGAAAGGCCGAGCCGTCCTGCAGCGCCGAGAGGCCGGCCTTGACGGAGCTGGCCTTCCAGAAGGCGTCGGCGCCGGCGGCGGCGCTCTTGAGCATGCTGCGCTGTTCGAAGACCTTGGTGAAGATGATGTACCAGCTCCCCATCGACATGATGAGCATGATGAGCAGCGTGCCGCGCGCGACCCAGTCGCCCTGGTTCCACAGCGCCTTCAGGCCGTAGGGGTTGTCGACCGCTTCCTCGGACACCGCGTTGGTCGCCGGGTCTGCGGCAGGCGCTGCGACGGGCTCCGGTGCGGGCGCGGGTGCCGGCTCCGCGGCGGCGGGTTCCGAGGCAGCCTGCGCCAGAGCGGGGGTCGGGCCGGTGCTGCCGAGCAAGGCCGCGGCGGCGATCAGGGCGGCCCCGAGCGAGGCGCGAAGAGCGTGGGACGGGAACATGTTGACTCCGTGAGAACGGCGCGGCTGGAAGCTGGGAGGCGGCGGCGCTGTGAATGGGACGATGGGGCAGAGCGGAAGTGGCGCGCGAAGCTATTCGAGCTTCCAGACGTAGTCGACCTCGAACGATCCGCCGACGGGCCTGCCCTGCTCGTCGCGCCCGGCAGTGAAGCGGCACTCGCCGAGCTTGGAGACGGCCATGCGGTCGAGCATCTTGTGCTCGCGCGTGGGGCCCGAACTGCGCACGACTTCGGGCGCGCCGGCGAGCTTGCCGTCGGGGCCGACGTTGAAGCGTACCTTGGTCGTGCCGGTGGCTTCGGCGCGTCTGGCTGCGGCAGGGTAGTCGTCGCCGGTGGGCGCGCAGGCCTGCACGTTGGCAATGGCCGGGCGCGCGGCCACACGCGGCGGCGGCGGCGGGGGCGCTGGCGGTGCCGGCGGGGGAGGTGCCGGTGGCGGCGGCGGCGCGATCGTCACGGGCGCCGGTGGCGGCGCGACGGTCGTCGTCGTGATCACCGGCGCCGGGGTCGGCGGCGGGTTCACGTGTATCTCCGGCGGCGGCACGAAGGACGGCGGCGGCGGCGCGAACTTCGGCGGCGGCGGCAGGTTCTCGGGCGGAGGTGGGGGCGGAGGTTTCACCTCCTCGATGATCTTGGTCTCGATCGGCGCCCGGATCACCTCGACCATGCGCTGGGCCAGGCCCGTGACCAGCGCCCAGCCGAGCAGCAGGTGCATCGCGATCACGATGCCGATGCCCACGACGTGCTTGCCGGGTTGGCGTTGTTGCTGGGCGAAATCCACGATGCGTCGTTCCTCCGGCTGCGCAGGGGCGGTGTGAGCCGGGCGCATGCTCGTTGTCCGGGGCGGTGTGCCTCGTGAGCGCCCGCAGCCTCGTCACGTAAAGCGGCGGACTATACCGACAGTCCCGGCGACCTTGGATCGGGGTCGCTCCGGATCACCGACGGCTGCCGGGGAGGGCGCAGCCGCCGCGCGCAGCCGACGGTTGAATGATAACTACTTGCCATGGAACCAGTTCTCCCGGCACCGGGGAAGCCCGTGAGGGGTCGTGCCGACGCCGGATCCAGGGTGCCCGGCGCGACCTGAGGGCATCGGGGACGAACCCGTCGCGGCAAGGGCTTGTTCGAGAAGCTGGCGATCTCCTACGTCGCGGAAGAGGGCAGCCCCGAGCAGTTGTACATTTCCCTGGGCTTCAGGCCGACCGGCGAGCTGGACGAAGGCGAAACCATCATGGAGTTGCCGCTCGATGCGCCAAGGGGGCCCAGTTCGATCACCCAGGAGCTTCCCATGCCGGACCGCGATATCGTCAAGGGATATGGCCGCGCCCAGTTCGTCGCAAAGCTTCGCCGTCTGGCCGACGCCATCGAATCCGAGCGTGCTTTCACCATTCAGGTGGCGGGCGAGCGGCTGCGCATTCCTGCTCGCGCCGCGTTCAACATCGAGCATGAGCGCAGCGAGGGTCGGCAGGAACTCGAGTTCCAGCTTCTATGGAATTCCGCCGAGGCCTGACCATGCATCTGGGCTGATGCCGCCTCACGGTGCGGCGTCAGGCCGCGCCGGTTCACCATCCGCGTGCCATCGCGTTCAACGGAGTCCCTGATGTCGTCAGGAAAAGTTGCCTTGATCACGGCCGGAGGGTCCGGCATGGGTGCCGAAGTCGCGCGAAAGCTCGCCCGCGAGGGCTATGGCGTTGCCGTTCTCTCGTCCTCCGGAAGGGGTGAGTCCCTGGCCAAGGAGCTCGGTGGCGTGGGCGTGACCGGATCGAACCAGTCACCCGACGATCTGAAGCGATTGGTCGACCTGGCGACGGACAGATGGGGGCGGATCGACGCGCTGGTCAATTCGGCCGGACATGGTCCGCGTGCACCGATTCTTTCGCTCTCCGACGAGGACTGGCATCGCGGCATGGAGGTCTACTTCCTGAATGCGGTGCGCCCGATCCGCCTGGTCACGCCGCTCATGGAAGCGCAAGGAGGAGGCGCCATCGTCAACATCTCGTCGGCATGGACCTTCGAGCCGACATCGCTTTTCCCGACGTCCGCAGTCTTCCGGGCCGGCTTGGCGAGCTTCACGAAGATCTTTGCCGACACCTACGCGCCAAAGAACATCCGCATCAACAACGTGCTGCCCGGCTGGATCGACAGCCTGCCTGAAGTGGATGAACGCCGGCACGGCGTGCCCATGGGGCGCTACGGCACAGTCGAAGAAATTGCAGCGACCATTGCCTTCCTGCTGTCGGATGGTGCTGGATACATCACGGGCCAGAACGTCAGGGTCGACGGCGGTCTCACGCGCGCCGTATAGGACGGCACCACGACGCTTGGCGAAGCAATCGCTCGGGAGTTGTCGCTGACGCATCTCGATGCGGATGCCTACGACTGGATGCCCACGTCGCCGCCTTTCAGAACGAAGCGAGATGCTGCCGAACGACTGTTCAGCCTCCATGCTGACATTGAAGCCCTACGCCCAATCCCACGGCGCAAGCGGCAGCCGCGAGGAAACACGGGAGATCCTGAGGCCAGCGATGAATCCGATGCAGCGGGAGCCGCCATGAATCGTGATCCTGGCGCCGCTGTTGCTCGTCACGAACCCTGAACTTCGGGCACTCCTGCTGCCGTGATCCATCATGACGTTCCGCGCCGCCAGCAATGACTGCCGCAGCGCTTGACCTGGCTTCACGGCGAGGCCGCACGGAGGTGAGCATGGTCCTCCGCTCGAAAATCGATGCCTGGCTTCTCTTCGTCCTCGTGCTGTCTGCCGCCGCCGCGCTATCGGCCGCGGGCGGCCGCTCGGCGTCGAGTTCGTCCGTCGCCGTCCTTCGAGTAGAGGAAGCAGAGGAGAACGGTCGAAGGAGAACCGCGCCCGATGCGCGATGCCGGAAGCGGCGCATCGTGGGGCCGCAACGACCAGTCGCTTCGCGACTTCCTCGCCGACCCTGATGGCCGCCCCTCGAGAAGCCGAAGCGGACGACTGGTCGCCCATCCCGGCGGGCGCGCTGGCGGTGTTGTCGCTGGCTGCGCTGTGGTTCGCGTGGCAGCATTTCGTTGCCGACGAGGCCTGGGTGTTCCTGCTGGACGGTGTCAACCTGGCGCTGCACGAGGCAGGGCATCCGATCGTGGGCCTGGTCTCGGATCGCCTGGCCGTCTACGGCGGCACGCTGTTCCAGCTTCTGTTCCCGGCCCTCTTCGCGCACCACTTCCGGCGCCGGCGCGAGGCGCTGGTGAGGCTGCTCGGACTCGGCGTTGCGGCCTACGCCGTCTGGTGGGCGTGGCGGCATCGCCGCCGAGGCAATCGTTGACGGAACGCGCGCAGCAGCGGGGCGTCGGGGCCGACGCGGCAGGCCTCGGACCCCGCTCGGGTCAGTCGAAGCCCTTGCCCGCCTGCGCCCGTTGCAGCAGCAGCGGCGCGGGCTGCCAGGATGCGTCGGCGCCGGGCTCCGCGGCAAAGCGCTGCAGGGCCTTCACGACCTCGGGCAGTCCCACGAGCGTGGCATGGAACATCGGGCCCCCGCGGTGGCGCGGGAAGCCGTAGCCGTTGAGGTAGACGAGGTCGATGTCCGAGGCGCGCGCGGCGATGCCTTCCTCGAGAATGCGCGCGCCCTCGTTGGCGAGCGCGAACATGCAGCGCTCGACGATCTCGCTGTCCGTGACCTCCCGCGGCACGATGCCGTGCTCGGCGCGGTAGGCGTCGATGATCTGCTGCGTCACCGGGTCGACCAGCGGCTCGCGCGAGCCGGCCTCGTAGCGGTACCAGCCCGCGCCGGTCTTCTGCCCGAAGCGGCCGGCCTCGCAGAGCTTGTCGGCGATGATGGGCACGGCGGGAACGCCGGCCTCCTCGGCGCGGCGCTTGCGCGTGGCCCAGCCGATGTCCAGGCCCGCAAGGTCGCCGACGCGGCAGGGCCCCATCGCCATGCCGAAGGCCTGCAGCGCGCCGTCGAGCTGCTGCGGCGACGCGCCCGCTGCGATCAGCGCGGCCACCGCGGCGCCGTAGCGCGCCAGCATGCGGTTGCCGATGAAGCCGTCGCAGACGCCCGAGACGATGGCCATCTTGCCGATCTTCTTCGCCAGTGCCATGCAGGTGGCGAGCACGTCGGGCGCCGTCTTCGCGCCGCGCACCACTTCCAGCAGGCGCATGACGTTGGCGGGGCTGAAGAAGTGCAGGCCCAGCACGTCCTGCGGTCGGCGCGTGAAGCCGGCGATGGCGTCGATGTCGAGGTAGGAGGTGTTGCTGGCGAGGATGGCGCCGGGCTTGCATACCTCGTCCAGCGTCGTGAACACCTGGCGCTTCACATCGATGTTCTCGAACACCGCCTCGATCGCGAGGTCGACGTCCCGGAAGTCGTCGTAGGAGAGCGTCGGCGCCAGCAGCGCCATGCGCTGCTCGAGCTGCTCGGCGGTGAGCCTGCCTTTCTTCAGCGTGCCTTCGTAGTTGCGGCGGATGGTGGCCACGCCGCGGTCCAGCGCCTCCTGCTTCATCTCCAACAGCACCACGGGAATGCCGGCCGAGAGGAAGTTCATCGCGATTCCCGCACCCATCGTGCCCGCGCCGATGACGCCGACCTTGGCGATGCTGCGCAGCGCCGTGCCCTCGGGGATTCCCGGGACCTTGGAGGCGGCGCGCTCGGCGCTGAAGATGTGGCGCAGGGCGCGCGCCTCGGGCGTGACCATCAACGCGAGGAAGGTCTCGCGCTCGCGCCGCAGCGCCTCGTCGAAGGGGGTGCTCAGGCAGAGCTCGACGGCATCGATGCACTTGCCCGGTGCGGGCAGGAACTTCGAACCCCGGGCGACCGAGGCGCGCATCGCGGCCAGCGCGTCCTGCGCGCCGGGATCGCTGAGGGTGACGTCGCGCAGGCGCTTGCGCGGCAGGCCTTGCGCGACGACCTTCTGCGCCAATTCGAGGGCTGCGGGAACCGGGTCGCCTTCCGTGACGGCGTCCAGCAGCGCCGTGCCGGCGAACTTGCCCGCCTTCATCGTCGCGCCGCTGACGATCATCTCCAGCGCCGGCTGCACCCCGATCGCGCGCGGCAGCCGCTGCGTGCCGCCGGCACCGGGCATGAGGCCGAGCTTGACCTCGGGAAGCGCCAGCTGGGCATCGGCGCGCGCGACGCGGTAGTGCGCGCCCAGCGCGAGCTCGAGCCCGCCGCCCATGCAGACGCCGCTGATGGCGGCGACGACGGGCTTGCCGGCGTTCTCGAGCGCCGCGATCACCGTGGGCAGGCGCGGCTCCTGCATGGCCAGCGGCGTGCCGAACTCCTTCACGTCGGCGCCGCCGGAGAAGGCGCGCTCGCTGCCGGTGAGGACGATGGCCTGCACCGCAGGGTCGGCGAGCGCCTGCTCCAGCGCCTGCGCGATGCCGCTGCGCAGTGCGGCGCCGAGCCCGTTGACCGGCGGGTAGTCCAGGGTGATGAGCGCGGCGGCACCGCGCAGCTCGTAGCGAACGCTGCTCATGGCGTGCAATTCCCAGAAGAGGTGCGAAGACGAAGAAACCAAGGGGCCGGCGGTCCGACGCGGGCGAAGGCCTGCAGGCCGTGCGCGTCGCGCGGGCCACGGACTGGCGACTTTAAGCCGCGTTCCGCGGTGCCGGGCGCAGCGCGCCGCGCGAAGTGCGCGCGGCTTGCGTCGCCTCAAGCCCGGGCCAGGCGCCGTCTGGCCTGCCGTCGCGCCGCGAAGATGGAGCCGATCACCGTGAGCGCGAACCAGGCGATGGCCACCGCGTTGCCGGCTGCGCCCAGCGCGCGCCACTCGTGGTCGACCAGACCCCCGGCCAGACGCACGATCAGCGTGAGGTGCAGCGCCAGCAGCGGCAGGTAGAACGGCCAGCCGTAGAGCAGCCGCACGCGCGCCACTGCCGGCAGGATCACCGGCGCATGGCCCATGACCATCGAGATCACGAAGCCCAGGCCGATGGCGTGCAGGGCGGTGTCGCGCAGCGGCCAGCCCAAGGCGGTGGCGGCCCAGGCGAACCCCGCCACCAGCAGCCAGGTGTGGCCCGCGAGCAGGCATACCGCCATGAAACGGCTCAGGCCCTCGGTGTGCACCGTTCGGCGCGCGATGTCGTAGCGCAGCAGCCAGAGCGCGAAGAGCGAGAGCGCGGCGCCGTAGAGCACGCCGCCCCAGCGCTCGGAGACGATCGACAGCGCTGCACCGAGCACGAGCAGCAAGACGCAGGCGTGGAAGGCGAGATCGACGATGCGCGGGCGGCGCATGAGGCGCGTCATTTCGAGGCGCTCGGCAGCGATCGTCAGCACGAGGAAGCCGAACCACCATGGCAGCGCCTCGAGGTCGCTCGGCTCGACGAGCGCGAGCACGTTGCCCACGGCCCAGGCGCCGGCGGACAGCAGCAGCAGCAGGGTGTGCGCCGCCTGCTGGCGCTGCACGATGATGACGTTGACGACGATGAAGACGAGCGAGGCCACGAGCAGCAGCACGTGGCCGGCGAGCGCGGCACCGCCGAGGATGCACAGCGAGGCCAGGCCCGCGGCGATCGGCGCGGCGAAGGCGAAGCGCAGGCGCACGGCGACCGCGCGCTCGATGCTGATCACGGTGCCGAGGAAGCCGCCGATCATCAGCGCGGCGTGCGAGATCACCGCCGGCGCGACCCAGCGGAAGCCTTCGAAGGCGGTGAGTTCGAGGCCGGCGCGAAGAAGGCCGCCGCTGATGCCGCTGACCAGCGCGCTGGCCACCATCACGACGAGCAGCGGAATCGCCAGCCGCGCGGCCGGCGACAGGGGTTTGGGGCCGGTGCTCATCCGCCCATGATGCGGCGGGCGCGCGTGCTGATGCGGTCGGGCGACCACTCGGGCTCCCAGACCAGCTCGACGTCGATCCTGCTGCCGGGCAGCGCGTCGATGAGCGCGTGGCGCGTGTCCTCGACGATGATGTCGGCCACCGGGCAGGCGGCGGAGGTCATGGTCACGTGCGCACGCACCTCCTTGTCGTGGATGCTGACGAAGTAGACGAGGCCGAGGTCGACGATGTTCATCGCCAGTTCCGGATCGATCACGCGCGCCAGCGCTTCGGTGACCGGCTTGCGCAGCTCGGGCGGACCTTCGAAGGCGAAGAACTCCTCGTCGTCGAGCGCGGGATCGTAGGCGGGGCTGCTCATGGCGGAATCATGCGGAAGTGCGTCGGTGCGCATCCTACGCGATGGCGTTGCGCGCTAATCCACGCCGCCGGGGGTGCCTTTCCGTGCGCCGCGCGGCGGCGGCCGCGCGCCTCAGGCGCCGATCAGGCGTCCGCCGACGATCAGCAGCATGAGCGCGATGCCGCGGCGCAGCAGCCGTTCGGGGGCACGATGCGCAGCCGCTGCGCCCAGCAGCACGCCGGGGACGGAGCCCAGGAGCAACTGCGCGAGCAAGCCGAGTTCGACGTGCCCGAGCAGCGCGTGGCCGCTGCCCGCCAGCAGCGTCAGCGGCACCGCGTGCACGATGTCGGTGGCCACCAGGCGCGCCGGCGTCATGCGCAGCGGATAGAGATAGAGCAGCATCACCGCGCCGAGCGCGCCGGCGCCCACCGAGGTCAGCGTCACGAGGGCGCCCAGCACCGCCCCGGCCAGCACCGTCAGCCCGGGTTGCCAGCGCTTGAAGCGCGCGCTGTCCTGCAGGCGCAGCGCGCGGCCTCTTGCATGGACGCGCCCCTTGAGCAGCATCGCCACCGCGGTCAGTAGCAGCACCGCGCCCAGCAGGTGCAGCACGAAGTCGTTGCGTATCGGCGTGACCGCGCTCAGGTGCAGCCACAGCAGCAGCGCCGCCGAGGTCGGCAGGCTGCCTGCGCACAGCCGGCGCAGCACCTGCCAGTCGACGATGCCGCGGCGCTGATGCAGGGCGCCGCCCACGAGCTTGGTGATCGCGGCGAACCAGAGATCGGTGCCGACGGCCACCGTCGGCGCCACGCCCAGCAGCAGCACGAGGACGGGCGTCATCAGCGCGCCGCCTCCGACGCCGGTCATGCCGACGACGAAGCCGACGCCGAGCCCGGCGGCGACGTTGATCCATTCCAGCGCCATGATCGGCGGTCCGTCGCGTTCAGCCGATCGATCCGCGTGCCCGCAGCAGCGCCAGCACCTGCCCGGCCGCTTCCTCGACGCTCATCGTCGAGGTGTCCACGCGCAGCTCGGGGGCCTCGGGCGGCTCGTAGGGCGAATCGATGCCGGTGAAGTTCTTGAGCTCGCCGCGCCGCGCCTTGGCGTACAGCCCCTTGACGTCGCGCGCTTCGGCCACGGAAAGCGGCGTGTCCACGTGCACCTCGATGAAGCGGCCCTGCGGCAGCAGCGCGCGCGCCATGCGGCGCTCGGCCCGGAAGGGGCTGATGAAGGCGGTGAGCACGATGAGCCCGGCGTCCACCATCAGCCTGGCCACCTCGGCGACGCGGCGGATGTTCTCGACCCTGTCCGCGGCGGTGAACCCCAGGTCCTTGTTCAGCCCATGGCGCACGTTGTCGCCGTCCAGCAGGTAGCTGTGCCGCCCCTGGGCCAGCAGCTTCTTCTCCACCAGGTTGGCGATCGTGCTCTTGCCCGCGCCGGAGAGCCCGGTGAACCACAGCAGCACGGGCTCCTGTCCCTTGATGGCGCTGCGCGCGGCGCGGTCCACGTCCAGGTGCTGGGGGTGGATGTTGTGCGCGCGCCGCAGCGCGAAGTGCAGCATGCCCGCGCCCACGGTGTTGTTCGTCATGCGGTCGATGACGATGAAGCCGCCGGTGGCGCGGTTGTCGGCGTAGGCGTCGAAGGGCACGGCGCGATCCAGCGCCAGGTTGCAGACGCCGATCTCGTTCAGGTCCAGCTGCTTGGCCGCCAGGTGCTCCAGCGTGTTGACGTTGAGCTTGTACTTGGGTTCGGTGACGGTGGCGCCCAGCGTGCGCGTGCCGATCTTCACGAGGTAGGGCCGGCCCGGGAGCATGGGCTCGTCGGCCATCCACACCAGCGTGCATTCGAACTGGTCGGCGACCTCGGCGGGGCTGTCGATGGCGCAGACGAGATCGCCGCGCGAGAGGTCGACCTCGTCCTCGAGCGTGAAGGTCACGGACTCGCCGGCCTGCGCCCGCGGGCGGTCGCCGTCGATGTCGACGATGCGCGCCACGCGCGTCTGCCGCCCGGAGGGCAGGATGCGCACGGGCTGCCCGGCTTCCAGGACGCCGCTGGCGAGCTGGCCGCAGTAGCCGCGGAAGTCGAGGCTGGGGCGGTTGACCCACTGGACGGGCAGCCGCAGCGGCTGGCGCCGCAGCCGCGTCTCGTCGACTTCGCAGGCTTCGAGGAAGGGCAGCAGCGCCGGGCCCGTGTACCAGGGCATTGCGGCGCTCTTGCCGACGATGTTGGCTCCGCTGAGCGCGGACAGGGGGATGCTCGTCACCTGCGCCGGCCCGAGGCGCGCGGCGAAGGCGCGGTAGTCGGCGTCGATGTGCGCGAAGACCCCCTGCTCGTGGCCGACGAGGTCCATCTTGTTGACGGCCAGCACGACCTGACGGATGCCGATGAGGTGCACGAGGAAGCCGTGCCGGCGCGTCTGCTCGAGCACGCCCTTGCGCGCATCGACGAGGATGACGGCGACGTCGGCGCTGGAGGCGCCGGTGACCATGTTGCGCGTGTACTGCTCGTGCCCGGGGGTGTCGGCGACGATGAACTTGCGCCGCTCCGTGGCGAAGTAGCGGTAGGCGACGTCGATGGTGATGCCTTGCTCGCGTTCGGCCGCCAGTCCGTCCACGAGCAGCGCGAAGTCGATCGCCTGGCCTTGCGTGCCCCATCTGCGCGAGTCCTGCTCGACGGCGGCGAGCTGGTCCTGCAGCAGCGCCTTGCTGTCGTAGAGCAGGCGCCCGATGAGGGTGCTCTTGCCGTCGTCGACGGAGCCGCAGGTGATGAAGCGCAGCAGGCCCTTGTCGCGCGGCAGGCCGTGGGCGAGGTCCATCAGAAGTAGCCCTCCTGCTTCTTCTTCTCCATCGAGGCGGCCTGGTCGTGGTCGATGAGGCGGCCCTGGCGCTCGCTGCTGCGCGAGTGCTGCATCTCGCGAATGATGTCGTCCAGGGTCTGGGCCTGCGATTCGATGGCGCCCGAAAGCGGCCAGCAGCCCAGGGTGCGAAAGCGCACCTGCTTCATCACCGGCTCTTCGCCCGGGCGCAGCCGCATGCGCTCGTCGTCGACCATGATGAGCGTGCCCGCGCGCTGCACCACCGGGCGCAGGGCGGCGAAGTACAGGGGCACGATGGGGATGCGCTCCTGGCGGATGTATTCCCACACGTCGAGTTCGGTCCAGTTGCTCAAGGGGAAGACGCGGATCGACTCGCCGGGGTGCTTGCGGCTGTTGTAGAGGTTCCAGAGCTCGGGGCGCTGGTTCTTCGGGTCCCACTGGTGCTGCGCGTTGCGGAAGCTGAAGACGCGTTCCTTGGCGCGGCTCTTCTCCTCGTCGCGGCGCGCGCCGCCGAAGGCGGCGTCGAAGCCGTGCTTGTCCAGCGCCTGCTTCAGGCCCTGGGTCTTCCACAGGTCGGTGTGCAGCGCCGAGCCGTGGTCGAAGGGGTTGATGCCGCGCGCCAGCGCCTCGGGGTTGTGGTGCACGAGCAGGTCCATGCCGAGCTCGCGCGCCATGCGGTCGCGCAGCGTGTACATGGCGCGGAACTTCCACGTCGTGTCCACGTGCAGCAGCGGAAACGGCGGCGGCGCCGGGTGGAAGGCCTTCTGCGCCAGGCGCAGCATCACCGCCGAGTCCTTGCCGATCGAGTACAGCATCACCGGGCGCTCGCACTCGGCCACCACTTCGCGCAGGATGTGGATGCTTTCGGCTTCCAGGCTCTGCAGGTGGGTGAGGCGGGACTCGAGGGTTCGAAGCATGGACGGTCTCGGGTGGGCGCGCCGCTCGCGGCCCGGGAAAGGGTAGCGAGTATTCCGCGGCCGCGTCGCGTGCGACAGACCGAGTTTTCATAAGCAAATCCGTGGCGTGCGCACCCGGCGGCGCGGCTACGATCGGCGCGGGAGGACCGTCGTCGTGATGCGTGCGGGCGAACCCCGGCGACCGGGGCTGGACGAAGTGGTGGCGATCGTGCGCGCGGCCAGCGCCGTGGTGGCGAGCGTCTACGGGCGCGACTTCGCGGTGCACGCCAAGGCCGACGCCTCGCCGGTGACCGAGGCCGACGAGCGCGCCGAGGCGCTCATCGTCCCGGCCTTGCGCGCGCTGGCGCCGGGCGTTCCCGTGGTCGCCGAGGAGATGGCCGCGCGCGGCGAGATGGATGCGATCGACGGCGGCGCGGCGGCGCGCTTCTGGCTCGTCGATCCACTCGACGGCACGAAGGAGTTCATCGCCCGCAACGGCGAGTTCACCGTCAACGTCGCCCTCGTCGAGCAGGGCGCGCCGGTGCTCGGCGTCGTCGCCGCACCCGCCCTCGGCCGCGTGTACGCGGGCGTCGCGGGGCAGGGCGCCTGGGTCGAGGACGATGCGGGCCGACGCGCGATCGCCGTGCGCGCCCCGCCGGACGAGGGCGCCACGGTGGTCGCCAGCCGCTCGCACGCCGACGTCGCGGCACTCGAGGCCTTCCTCGTGGGCAAACGCGTGGCGCGTCGCGTGGACGCCGGTTCGTCGCTCAAGCTGTGCCTGCTGGCGGCGGGGCAGGCCGATCTCTATCCGCGCCTTGGGCGCACGATGGAGTGGGACATCGCCGCCGGGCACGCGGTCCTGGCTGCGGCCGGCGGCAGCGTGTGCACGCTCGACGGCCAGCCGCTGCGCTACGGCAAGCCGGGATTCGAGAACCCGCACTTCGTCGCCCGCGGCGGGGCTTGAGGGCTCGCCCCCTGCGGTCAGGAGACCGGGCGGGTCGGCGACTGGCCCTCGATCATCGCGTCGCGCGTCGCCAGGGTCGGGAAGCCGCGCCACCACAGGGCGGCGACGATGCAGGTGCCCACGCCTCCCAGCAGCACCGAACCCACCGGACCGATGAATTCGGCCACCGTCCCGGCGCGGAACTCGCCGAGCTGGTTGCTCGCGCCGATGAAGACGGAATTGACGGCGCTGACGCGTCCGCGCATCTCGTCGGGGGTGTCGAGCTGCACCAGCGTCTGGCGGATGACGACGCTGACCATGTCCGCGGCACCGCCGAGCGCGAGCGCGGCCATCGCGATCCAGAACGAGGTCGTCCAGCCGAAGACCAGCATCGTGAGGCCGTAGAAGGCGACCGAGCCCAGCAGCAGCGGCCCGGTGCGGCGGCGGATGGTCCAGCGCGTGAGCGCGATCGACATCGCGAGCGCGCCGACCGCGGGCGCCGCGCGCAGCAGTCCCAGGCCCGTGGGCCCGACCAGCAGGATGTCCTTCGCGAACATCGGCAGCAGCGCGGTGGCGCCGCCCAGCAGCACCGCGAAGAGGTCCAGCGAGATCGCGCCGAGCACGATCTTGTTCGCGAACACGAAGCGCAGCCCGGCGAGCAGCGAATCCAGCCCCGCCGCTTGCGCCACGCGCTCGTGCCGGTAGCGCACGCCCAGCGCGACGAAGGCGGTGGCGAGCGCGAACAGCAGCACGCAGCTGGCGTAGACCGTCTTCGTGCCGGCGACGAAGAGCAGGCCGCCCAGCGCCGGGCCGCCGATGATCGCCGCCTGGATTCCCGCGGCGCTGAAGGCCATCGCTCGCGCGAGCAACGGCGGCGGCACGAGCATCGGCACCAGGGCCTGTTGCGTGGGCATCTGGATCGCGCGCATGACGCCGATGGCCACCGAGACGGCAAGCAGCGTGGCGCGCGACATCTGCCCGCCGTGCTCGGCCAGCAGCAGCGCCGCGGCGATGCCGACCTGGCAGGCCAGGCACAGCGCGAGCAGGCGCGCGCGGTCGAAGCGGTCGATCGCCTGCCCTACCGGCAGCAGCAGCGGCAGCGCCGGAAGGAACTGCAGCAGGCCCACCAGCCCCAGGTCCCAGGCCGAGCCGGTGAGCTCGTACATCTGCCAGCCCAGCGCCAGCATGAGGATCTGGCTGCCCGCGGTGCCGGCCACCCGCGCCACCCACAGGTGCAGGAAGCTGCGCTGGGCGAAGAGGCGATCGGCGCGGTCGGGGCCGTCGGCTGCGGCAGGGTTGGCGGGGTCCAAGGGCGTCGGCGCGATCGGATGGCGGTCACCGATCCATCCCTAGAATTATCCCTTTCGCCCCGGGTGGACGGGCTTGGAGACGGCATTGGCCCTCATTCGAATCGGAGCGCATGCGCCGAACGTGGCGCCCACGGCCTGGGTGGCCGGGAGCGCGAGCGTCATCGGGCGCGTGGAGCTCGCGCCGTACAGCAGCGTCTGGTATGGCTGCACGCTGCGCGCCGACAACGACCTCATCCGCATCGGCGAAGGCAGCAACGTGCAGGACGGCAGCGTGCTGCACACCGACCCGGGTTTCGTGCTCGACATCGGTGCCGGCGTCACCGTCGGCCACCAGTGCATGCTGCACGGCTGCACCATCGGCGACGGCTCGCTCGTGGGCATCCAGTCGGTGATCCTCAACGGCGCGCGCATCGGCCGCCACTGCCTCGTCGGCGCGGGATCGCTGGTGACCCAGGGCAAGAGCTTTCCCGACGGTTCGATGATCATGGGGCGGCCGGCCAAGCTCGTGCGCGCGCTCACGGCGGAGGAGATCGAGGGTCTGGCGCAGAGCGCAGCCGGCTACGTGCAGCATGCGCAGCGACACCGCGACGAGGCCCGCCGCGTGGACGCGGGCGATGTCTGAACTGCACAAGTTCGTCTTCGAGGGCCAGCCCGTGCGCGGCATGCTGGTGCGCCTGGACGAGGGCTGGCAGGACTTGCTGCGCCGGCGCGCCGAGGGCGCGCCCTTCGCGCCCGAGCTGCGTTCGCTGCTGGGCGAGATGACGGCCGCGGCCGTGCTCATGCAGGCCAACCTGAAGTTCAAGGGCGCGCTCGTGCTGCAGGTCTTCGGCGACGGGCCGGTGAAGCTGGCGGTCGCCGAGGTGCAGCCGGAGCTGGCCTTTCGGGCCACCGCGACGGTCGTGGGCGAGGTCGAGGCGGGTGCCGACCTCTCGGCATTGCTCGACGCGCACGGCAAGGGACGCTGCGCGATCACGCTCGACCCCAAGGAAAGGCAGCCCGGGCAGCAGCCCTACCAGGGCATCGTGCCGCTGCGAGCGCCCGACGGCAGCCGCCTGCGCAGCGTGGCCGCCATGCTCGAGCACTACATGCAGCAGTCGGAGCAGCTGCAGACGCGCCTCGTGCTGGCTGCCGACGCCCAGGCCGCCGCCGGCCTGCTGCTGCAGCGCCTGCCCTCGGCGCAGGAGGATGCTGCCGCCGACGAGGCCTTCCAGCGCATCGCCATGCTGGGCGCGACCTTGTCGCGCGAGGAACTGCTGAGCCTGGATGCGGCGACGCTGCTGCACCGCCTCTTCTGGCAGGAGCCGCTGCGGCGCTTCGAGCCGCTTGCGCCGCGCTTTGTCTGCACCTGCTCGCGCGAACGCGTGCGCGGCATGCTGCGCGGGCTCGGACGCGAGGACAGCGAGAGCCTGATCGCCGAGCGCGGCGTGGTCGAAGTCGGCTGCGAGTTCTGCGGGACGCAGTACCGCTTCGACGCCGTCGACGTCGGCGAGCTCTTCACGCCGCAGCGCAACCAGCCGCCGGCAAGCCGTTCGCTGCAGTAGCGCGCTGCCGCGCGGGCACAGGCGATGCGGCGCCGCGCAGCGCCGACAGCCCTGGCCGCGCGAAGGCCAGCGCCTGCAGCGCCGCCTGCTCGCGTTGCGCACCCTGGCCGAGGATCACCGAATAGGCGAAGCCGTGCGCGTGCAGCAGCGTGCGCAGCCGCGCGTCCACCGGGGGGCGCACGTGCGGACCCTCGCGCTGCAGGCCATCGGGCTCCCAGGGCATGTCCAGGCCGGTGAGCAGGGTGAGGCCGCAGCGGCGGTGTGCGGCCACCGCCATCGCATCCAGCGAGTTGTCGCCGAAGACGATGTGGCTGTAGACCGCGGTCATGAGCGCGGTGGTGTCGGCGAAGACGATGTCGTGCGTGCACGCGGCTTGGTCGATGAGTGCCGTCTGCGCGGCTGCGATTTCGGCCTGCTCGTGCCGCCGCGGCGTGCGCCCGTGCTCGTCGCACCAGGGCCTCAGCCACTCGGGTACCCAGGTCGCGCGCAGGCCGTGCTCGCGCGCCAGCCGCTGCGCCAGTGCCTGCGCGAGCGCGGTCTTGCCGGTGCTCTCGGCACCGACGAAGGCGACGACGACGGCCTCAGCCATGCGCCGCCCCGAGCGCCTGCAGCCGCCGCCAGGCACGCCACCCGACCACCGAGAGCAGCGCGAAGAGGGCGTAGAGGAGCACCGTCAGCCACAAGCCCTTGACCGCGAACAGGAGCACGCTCACGAGGTTGACGGCGAGCCAGGTCGGCCAGTTCTCGACCAGCTTGCGCCCGAGCAGGAACTGCCCGGTGATGCTGCCCACGGTGGGCAGGGCGTCGAGCCAGGGAACGTCCGAATCGGTGGCGTGCTGCAGCAGCAGAGCCACCAGCGGCCAGGCCGCGAGCGTCGCCGCCAGCACCTGCAGGCGCTGCCGTGTGCCCAGGCGATGCACGCGCAGCGGCTGGCCGTCGCTGCCGCGGCCGGCCAGCCACTGCCGCCAGCCCCAGGCGGCGACGACGATGAAGAGCAGTTGCAGCGAGGCCTCGCCGTAGAGCCGGCTATGCAGGAAAAGCCAGCCGTACAAGGCCGACGAGGCCATCGCCAGCGGCCAGGCGAGCGCGTTCACGCGCAGATTGCAGCCCACCATCCAGAGCGCGAGCACGAAGGCCAGCAGCTCGAGCAGGGTCACCGGGCTGCCCAGCAGCCGGAACAGGGGCTCGGTCATGGCGCGCGCAAGGGTCGGGCTAGCGCTTCTCGTACAGCACCAGGATCTCGTCGGGCCGGATCATGCCCAGCCCGCGCGCCTTCTCCTCGACCATCTCGAGGCCGGCGCGCAGGTCGCCGACTTCGGCCTGCAACTGCTCGTTGCGCACGCGCGCGGCCTCGTTGGCGCGGTCCTGCTGCTCGAGCTCGGCGCGCAGCATCCAGACACGCGGCTGGCTGGAGCGGCCCAGCCAGAGGTCGGCCTGCACCAGCAGCACCAGTGCCGCGAGCACGAGGTTGACGACACGCATGCCCATGATCGGTTGCCGCGCAGAGGCGGTCGGCGGCGATCAGCGCAGGTTGTACAGCGCCGCGCGGCCGGGGTAGCGCGCGATCTCGCCGAGATCCTCCTCGATGCGCAGCAGCTGGTTGTACTTGGCGATGCGGTCGCTGCGGCTCATCGAGCCGGTCTTGATCTGCCCGGCGTTGGTGCCCACCGCGATGTCGGCGATGGTGCTGTCCTCGGTCTCGCCGCTGCGGTGGCTGATGACGGCGGTGTAGCCCGCGCGCTTGGCCATCTCGATGGCGGCGAAGGTCTCGGTGAGCGTGCCGATCTGGTTGATCTTGATGAGGATGGAGTTGGCGATGCCCTTGGCGATGCCTTCCTCGAGGATCTTGGTGTTGGTGACGAAGAGGTCGTCGCCGACGAGCTGGATGTTGCGGCCCAGGCGCTCGGTGAGCAGCTTCCAGCCGTCCCAGTCGCCCTCGTGCATGCCGTCCTCGATGGAGACGATGGGGTACTTGTCGCACCAGGTGGCGAGCATGTCGGTCCACTCCGCGGCCGAGAGCTGCAGGCCCTCGCCGGCGAGGTGGTACTTGCCGTCCTTGTAGAACTCGCTGGCGGCGCAGTCCAGGCCGATGGCGATCTGCTGCCCGGCGGTGTAGCCGGCCTTGTCGATGGCCTCCAGGATGAGCTGGATGGCGGCCTCGTGGTTGGCCACGCTGGGCGCGAAGCCGCCCTCGTCGCCGACGGCGGTGCTCATGCCGCGGCCGTCGATGATCTTCTTCAGCGCGTGGAAGACCTCGGCGCCGTGGCGCACGGCGTCGCGGAAGGTCGGCGCGCCCAGCGGCAGGATCATGAACTCCTGCAGGTCGAGGTTGTTGTTGGCGTGCGCGCCGCCGTTGATGACGTTCATCATCGGCACCGGCATCTGCATGCCGCCCATGCCGCCGAAGTAGCGGTAGAGCGGCAGGCCCGACTCCTCGGCCGCCGCGCGCGCCACCGCCATGCTCACCGCCAGCATGGCGTTGGCGCCCAGGCGGCTCTTGTTCTCGGTGCCGTCGAGGTCGATCAGCGTCTTGTCGAGGAAGGCCTGCTCGCTGCTGTCCAGGCCGAGCACGGCTTCGGAGATCTCGGTGTTGATGTGCTCGACGGCCTTGAGCACGCCCTTGCCGAGGTAGCGCGTCTTGTCGCCGTCGCGCAGCTCGATGGCCTCGCGGCTGCCGGTGGAGGCGCCGCTTGGCACGGCGGCACGGCCCATGGTGCCGCTCTCCAGCAGCACGTCGCACTCGACGGTGGGGTTGCCGCGGCTGTCGAGGATCTCGCGGCCGACGATGTCGACGATGGCACTCATGCGATTCGCTTCCGTTTCTTCAGTTCACAAACCTTCGACCACGACCATGCGCATCACGGCCGCGCCCTGGCGCGCCGCGCGCGCCTTGCTGTATTCGGTGGAGTCGTAGAAGGCCTGCGCGTGGTCGCGACTGGCGAACTTCAGGATCACCAGCCGATCCGGCGTCCAGTCGCCTTCCAGCACCTGGCTGGCACCGCCGCGCACGCAGACTTCGGCGCCGTGCGCCTGCATGGCCAGCGTGGACAGCCGCTTGTACTCCTCGTACTGCACGGGATCGGTGACGCGCACGTTGGCGATGACGTAGGCACTGGGCATGGCGGGTCAGTCCTTGAAGTCGTCCTCCAGCAGCGGCTGCGCCTTGACGACGCGGTCCAGCGACTGGAGCTGTTCGAGCAGCGCCTTCATGTGGCGCAGCGGCACGGCGTTGGGGCCGTCGGAGAGGGCCCTGGCCGGGTCCGGGTGCGTCTCCATGAAGAGGCCGGCCACGCCCACGGCCACGGCCGCACGCGCCAGCACGGGCACGAACTCGCGCTGCCCGCCGCTGCTCGTGCCCTGGCCGCCCGGCAGCTGCACGCTGTGCGTGGCGTCGAAGACCACCGGCGCGCCGGTCTCGCGCAGGATGGCCAGACTGCGCATGTCGGAGACGAGGTTGTTGTAGCCGAAGCTCGCGCCGCGCTCGCAGGCCATGAAGACGTCCTCGGGCAGGCCCTTCTCGCGCGCGGCGGCGCGGGCCTTGTCGATGACGTTCTTCATGTCGTGGGGGGCGAGGAACTGGCCCTTCTTGATGTTCACCGGCCTGCCGCTCTGCGCCACGGCGCGGATGAAGTCGGTCTGCCGGCAGAGGAAGGCCGGCGTCTGCAGCACGTCGACGACCGCCGCCACCTCGGGGACCTGCGCTTCGTCGTGCACGTCGGTGAGCACGGGAACGGCGAGATCGTGCCGGACCTTGGCGAGGATCGCCAGCCCCTGATCCATTCCGGGACCGCGAAAGCTCGTGCCACTGCTGCGGTTGGCCTTGTCGTAGCTGCTCTTGAAGATGAAGGGGATGCCGAGGGCGGCGGTGATTTCCTTCAGCTGCCCGGCGACGTCGACCTGCAGGGACTCGCTTTCGACCACGCAGGGGCCGGCGATGAGGAAGAAGGGCTGCCTGAGCCCGACCTCGAAGCCGCACAGCCTCACGCCACCACCTCGGCGGTGGGCGCGGCGCTGCGCCGGGCGCGGCGCTCGAGTGCGGCCTTGATGTAGCCGTTGAAGAGGGGATGCCCGTCCCAGGGCGTGCTCTTGAATTCGGGGTGGAACTGCACGCCCATGAACCAGGGGTGAACGGACTGCGGCAGTTCGATGATCTCGGTGAGCTGCTCGCGCTGCGTCAGCGCGCTGATCACGAGGCCCGCCTGCTGCAGCGCGTCCAGGTAGTTGACGTTGGCCTCGTAGCGGTGGCGGTGGCGTTCGCTCACCGTGGGGCCGTAGATGCGGTAGGCCAGCGTTCCGGGCTTCACGTCCGAGCTCTGCGCGCCCAGGCGCATCGTGCCGCCGAGGTCGGAGCCCGCGCTGCGCGTCTGGATCGAGCCGTCGCGATCCTGCCATTCGTCGATGAGCGCGATCACCGGATGCGCGCAGTCGGGGTCGAACTCGGTCGAATCGGCGCCGGCAAGGCCGGCGACGTGGCGCGCGAACTCGATCGTCGCCACCTGCATTCCCAGGCAGATGCCGAGGTAGGGGATGCCGTGCTCGCGCGCGTAGCGTGCGGCGAGGATCTTGCCCTCGATGCCGCGCTTGCCGAAGCCGCCGGGAACGAGGATGGCGTCCAGGTGCGCGAGCTCGTGCAGGTTCCGTGCGTCCAGCGTCTCGGCGTCGATGTACTCGATCTCCACCTTGACGTGGTTGTGGATGCCGGCGTGCCGGAGCGCCTCGTTGAGCGACTTGTAGGAGTCGGAGAGGTCGGTGTACTTGCCGCACATGCCCACCGTCACCGTGCCGCGCGGGTGCGCGAGTTCGTGCACCAGGCTGTCCCAGCGGCGCAGGTCGGCCGGGCGCGTGAGCAGCCGCAGCTTCATGCAGATGAGTTCGTCCAGCCCCTGCTCGTGCAGCACGCGCGGCACCTTGTAGACGGTGTCGACGTCGGGCACGGAGATGACGCCGTGCAACGGCACGTTGGTGAAGAGGCTGATCTTCTCGCGCTCGTCCTCGGGGATGTCGCGGTCGGCGCGGCACAGCAGCGCGTCGGGCTGGATGCCGATCTCGCGCAGCTTCTGCACCGTGTGCTGCGTCGGCTTGGTCTTCAATTCGCCGGCGACGGCGATCCAGGGCACGTAGGTCAGGTGCACGAAGGCGAAGTTGGCGCTGCCGAGCTTCAAGCTCATCTGGCGCACTGCCTCGAGGAAGGGCAGGCTCTCGATGTCGCCCACCGTGCCGCCGATCTCGACGATGGCGACGTCGACGTCGACGGCGCCGCGGCGCACGTAGTCCTGGATCTCGTTGGTGACGTGCGGGATCACCTGCACCGTCTTGCCGAGGTAGTCGCCGCGGCGCTCCTTCTCGAGCACGCTCTTGTAGATCTGGCCGGTGGTGAAGTTGTTGCTGCGCTTCATCCGCGTGGTGATGAAGCGCTCGTAGTGGCCGAGGTCGAGGTCGGTCTCAGCGCCGTCCTCGGTGACGAAAACCTCGCCGTGCTGGAACGGGCTCATCGTCCCCGGGTCGACGTTGAGGTAGGGGTCCAGCTTGATCAGCGTGACCTTCAGGCCGCGCGACTCGAGGATGGCCGCGAGCGACGCCGCCGCGATGCCCTTGCCCAGCGAGGACACCACACCGCCGGTGACGAAGACGAACTTGGTCATGGATGTGCCGTGGTGGTAAAGAATGATTATAGGTTCGCACCCCCTGCGGGCCAGGGCCGCGGGCGCGTCCTTCGAGGGCCCGCGCCGGCAGCAGGGTCTGCCGCCGCGCGGCGGATGCGCGCGGCTGGGCACAATCGGCACCGGCGCGCGGCAGCCATGCGCGGCGCGGATCGACGAGCAACCTGCCAGGAGAAACGACGATGACCCGGATCTACGACGACAACTCGCTGTCCATCGGACGCACGCCGCTGGTGCGCCTGAATCGCGTCACCGACGGCGCCAAGGCCACCGTGCTCGCCAAGATCGAGGGCCGCAACCCGGCCTATTCGGTCAAGTGCCGCATCGGCGCGGCGATGATCTGGGACGCCGAGAAGCGCGGGCTGCTGGGCCCGGGCAAGGAACTGATCGAGCCGACGAGCGGCAACACCGGGATCGCCCTGTCCTTCGTCGCCGCCGCGCGCGGCATCCCGATCACGCTCACGATGCCCGACACGATGAGCGTCGAGCGGCGCAAGCTGCTGCTGGCCTACGGCGCCAGGCTCGTGCTGACCGAGGGCGCCAAGGGCATGAGTGGTGCCGTCGCCAGGGCCGAGGAGATCGCCGCCGGCGACCCCGGCAAGTACGTCCTGCTGCAGCAGTTCAAGAACCCGGCGAACCCGGCGATCCACGAAGCGACCACCGGCCCCGAGATCTTCGAGGACAGCGGCGGCAAGGTCGACCTCTTCGTTGCCGGCGTGGGCACGGGCGGCACGATCACCGGCGTCTCGCGCTTCCTGAAGAAGGGCAAGGGCCTGGCGGTGACGACGGTGGCGGTCGAACCCGAGGGCAGCCCCCTCATCACGCAGAAGCGTGCGGGCCAGGCGCTGCAGCCGGGGTCGCACAAGATCCAGGGCCTGGGAGCGAACTTCATCCCCGAGGTGCTGGACCTCTCGCTGATCGATGCCGTCGAGACCGTCGGCAACGACGAGGCCGTGGCGATGGCGCGCCGACTGATTCGCGAGGAGGGCATCCTCTGCGGCATCTCGAGCGGCGCGGCGGCAGCCGCGGCGGTGCGCCTGGCGCAGAGGCCCGAGAACGCCGGCAAGACCCTCGTCGTGGTGTTGCCTGATTCGGGTGAACGCTACTTGAGCTCGGTGCTCTTCGAAGGCATCTTCGACGCCTCGGGTCTGCCCAGCGCCTGACTCACGAAGCCACGCGCCGAACGGCCACCGCCTCGCACCCGGGGGCGGCGAAGGGATGCCCATCGCGGCAGCCCCGACAAGACTGCGTCAAATCAAGGTCGCCCTGCAGCGACCGGAGCATGCTGTTCCGCCGAAGGGCAGTGGCATCCGGTTGTGGGGGCCGGCGCGCGGCGCGGGTTCCGGCGCAACGGCGTTGCGCGGCGGCAACAGCGGCTGGCCAGGGGCGACGCGCCCATGGGAGGGGCTCGGGGTGGAGACGAACGACTTGAGCAGCACGAGCGGCGAGACGATCGCGCGCAGCGGAAGAAGCCGGCAGGGTACGACCGGGCCCAGGAGCGCGGATGCGCTCGGCTTCTCCTTGTTTCCGGTCGCGCGGCGGCAGGAATTGCTCGAGGCCTGCGCCGTGCGCGCGCAGGCCTATGGCCATCATCTGCCCGAACTGGGCGCTGCACTGGCCGAACCCGACGAGATCGACCTGCACCCCGCGACGACCGTGTTCCTCTGCCGCGACAAGGCCAGTGGCGCCGCCGTCGGCACCATGCGCATCCAGACCAGCATCCATGGGCCGCTGGTGCTGGAACGCAGTGTCGCGCTGCCGGCGCGGCTGGCGGCGTCTTGCCGTGCCGAGGTGACGCGCCTGGCGGTGCGTGTGGGCGCCGATCCGCTCGTCAAGCTGTGCCTGATGAAGGCGAGCTGGCTCTTCTGCCTGGCACAGCGCGTGCGCACGATGGTCATCGGTGCGCGCAAGGACGCGCTGATCCGGAACTATCGCCGCCTGGGCTTCGTCGACGTCTTCGCCGACGAAGCCTTGCGTCCGCTGGCGCATACGGGTGGGCTGTTGCACCGCATCCTGTGCTTCGACGTCGCCGGCGCAGAGCGCGCCTGGGCGTTGCAGAACCATCCCCTGTACGTCTTCATGGTTCACACCCGGCACGCGGACCTGCAAGTCGGCCCGCGCCTTCCGGCTCGGACCATGCAAGCAATCGAAGGCGATGCCTTCACGACATCGCGCAGCCATGAGGGTCTGGATGTCGAGGTCGCGCTGCGCGAGGCACGCGAAGCGGCGCTCCTGCCCGCTTCCGGTGCGGGCGCGCCGTGGGGGCTGGTCGGCCCCGCCTAGGAAGTCGTCAGCGGCTCGGCCAGGGGCTCGAGGCTGCGCAGGAGCCGCGCCAGATCTTCCTTCGAGTACGGCTTGGCGAGGAAACCGTCCATGCCCGCGGCCCGGCAATCGGCGCGCGTCTGCTCGCAACCGTTGGCGGTGAGCGCGATGATGGGGACGCGCGCCAGGCCCAGAGCCTGCTCCTGCGCCCGGATCTCGCGCGTGGCGGCCAGGCCGTCCATGCCGGGCATGCGGAAGTCCATGAGGACGAGGTCCGGACGATTGACGTCGCGCAGGGCATGGCGCACGGCCTGCGCACCGTCGCGAACGCGTTCGGCCTGAACCCCCTGGTGGTCGAGGAAGGCGAGTGCGATGAGCGCGTTCACGTCGTCGTCCTCGGCCACGAGCACGCGCAGATCGGCACTGGCCGGCCGCTCATGCCGGATCGCGGCATCGCCCGGCGTCGTCGTCGCGTCGGGAAGATGCGCCGTGAAGATCGACGTCGTGCCGACGCCGAGGTCACTCTGCAGCACGAGGTCGCCACCCATGGCGCGGGCGATGTCGCGCGCCACGAATAGTCCCAGTCCCGTGCCCTCGCGCGGACGGGCGGTGCGGGTGCTGCCCTGGCGGAAGGCGTCGAACACGGTCTTCAACTCCTCCGCGGGGATGCCCGGGCCGGTGTCGACGATCTCGATGCGCGTGAGCGCGCTCACGGGATCGCGCTCGGCACTCAGCGTGATCGTTCCGCGCCGTGTGAACTTCACCGAGTTGCCCAGCAGGTTGTGCAGCACCTGGCGCATGCGCGCCGGATCGCCCTCGACCCAGCAGGGTGCGGGCAAATGCAGCGCCAGATTCAAGCCCAGGCCGCTTTCGCCGGCGCGCACCGCGTAGACCTCCGCGATCGTGTTCAACAGGTCGGCGAGGTCGAAGCGTTCGCGGCGGACCGTGAAGCGCCCCGAACCCAGGCGCGCGACTTCGAGCAAGTCGTTGATGAGCCCGAGCAAGTGCATGCCCGAGGATTCGATCAGCTCGACCCGACGCACCAGCGCCGGGTCGGATGCTTCCAGGTGCAGCAGCCGCGCCACGCCCAGGATGCCGTGCAGCGGCGTGCGCAGTTCATGGCTGATGCTTCCCATGAACTGGGTCTTGGCCGTGCTTTCGCGCATCGCCAGCTTCAGCGCCTCCTCCTTCTCCGCCGTCAAGGCCTGCGCGCGCAGCCGCAGCTCCAGGCCCTCGGCGAGCCGGCGCTGGGATTCCCGGGCCGTGAGCAGCAGGAGCGCCAGCAACATCAGCAGGCCGGTGCCGCTGAAGAAGCCGAACTCGTCGTCGCGCAGGTACAGGCCGAGCGTCGTCATCAGCAGGATCGGCACGACGTAGGACGCGGTCGCGCGCCGGCTGTGCTGCAGGCCGAAGGTCGCCACGCAGCAGACGCAGACGAGGACCGCGGCGACGAGCGAGGCCAGCGGGATCGGTGACGACATCAGCAGCAGTCCGGCCGCACCCCATACGGCGCCGTCGATCAGCAGCCAGCGGTCGGTGGCGTTCCGCCAGCGCACGCCGCTTGGGCGCCCGGCGCGGGCGTAGCGCAGGCTCAGTCCGACGCGCACCGCAGCGACGAGGATCTTGGCGGCCAGCCAGACGTCGATGATCCAAGTCTGCAGCGCGTCGCCGCGCAGTGAGAGCGCCAGCAGGATGGCGAAGGCTGTCGCCATCAGGGTTCCCAGCCGCGTGTGGCCGAGCACCATCTCGAGCTGCTGCGAGGCGAGGGCGGTGCGGAGCTCGTCCTCGCCTCGCAGCGGCTCGGGAGACGGGGTGTCGGCGCATGCGGGTGCAGGCCCGGGGAGTGACATCGCCGACTGGCTCATGGGCAGCGCACGCGCGGAGAGCGTTGGCGGCGGCTCGCGCTCAGGGCGCCGCCGCGCGCATCTCGAAGTCCTTCGGGACTTCGATGTGCAGGGCGGCACAGGTGCGCCGCAGCGTCGTGAGGCGCTCGGCGCGGCTGGCGGTGTCGCCTTGCGGACTCATCTCGGCGGCCAGGTTCTGCAAGGCGGCGTCGCGCCAGCGGTCCAGGTCACGCCGCCAGCCCGCGAGCACCTGCAACTGCACCAGAGTCGATGCCTCCAGGAACTCGCGCGGCGGGCGCAGCGAAGCGGCTCCGAGCTCGAGATCGGCGTAGAGACCCGGCAGCGGGAGCTGGAATTCGTCGACGTCGCGGGTGCCGCCGCCAAGCGCCTCGGCGGCATCGCCCGGCCGACAAGCAGCAGGTGGACAGGGGGGCAATTCCGCCAGACGTGCCGGACCCGCCTTGCGGCGTGCCGCCGCGCGCACGGGAGGTTTGCAGTGTGGGTGCATGGCGCGTGGGAGTTGGCAGGCAGCGGTTCGAGGGTCCGGACGCGCGACGGTGACCAGACACTTCCGCGTCCATGATGCCCCGTCGCATGCACGCGATGATGCCACCGGCACTCTCCGCCGTGCTACGCACTATTGCACGCGATCGATCCCTGCGCCCGGGCCGGCGCAGCCGCCCTCGGAGACGACGGGCGAGGCCGTCAGGGGTCGCCGAGGAAGTCGCGCTTGCCCACCGGCACCCCGTTGCGGCGCAGCAGGTTGTAGGCGGTGACGGCGTGGAAGTACACGTTGGGCAGCGAATGGCCGAGCAGCAGCTGCATGCCGCTGTAGCGCGTGAGCTTGCCCGTCACCGGGAGCTCGACGATCTTGTCCTCGGTGCCGTCGATGCGCTCGGGTGGGATGCTGCGCATGAACTCGACGCTGCGCGCAATGCGCTGCTGCAGCTGTGCCAGCGTCGTCTCGTCGTCGACGTAGCCCGGCACTTCGAGGCCGGCCAGCCGCGCCGTGACGCTTCGTGCCTTGTCGCAGGCGATCTGCACCTGCTTGGAAAAGGGGTACATGTCGGCGATGAGCCGGTCGTTCATGAGGGCGTCCATGTCGACGTGTCCGGCATCGACATGCGCCTGCGCCTTCGCCAGAAGGCCGGAGAGGTTCTCCAGCAGCTTGGCCAGGCGCACCACGGCGACCTGATGCATCGAGATCTGCATGGCTCAGGGCACGCGCACGAACACCGGCACCTGCGACTCGCGCAGACAGTGCGCGGTCACGCTTCCGGCCATGACGGCGCGCAGGCCGGTGTGACCGTGGGTGCACATCGCCAGCATGGCGTCGCCCAGGCTGCGCACGAAGCTCGGGATGGCCTCCTTCGGCTGGCCGTGCAGCACCTCCCAGCTCGTGTCGACGCCGTAACGCTCGTGCAGTTCGCGCGCGCGGGCGCGGACGTAGCCCGACTCCTGCACGTCGCTGGCCGGCACGTCGGGGCTGATCTTCACCGAAGGCTCGATGACCGAGACGATGATGATGCGCCCGCCCAACCATTTCGCCAGCTCCGCGGCCTGCGGCATGATCGACTCCGAGAGCTGGCTGCCGTCCAGCGGCAGCACGACGCGGTTGACCTTGGAGAGCGCCGGGGGACCATCTGCGGTCGGCCGGAAAATGACGACCGGCTCGCCCAGTGCACGCAGCACCTCGAGCGCGACGCTGCCGAAGAGAGCCTGCATGGCGCCGCTGCGGCCATGCGAGCACATCGAGACCAGGGTGCCCGGCACGCGCCGCGCCTCGTCGCGGATCGTCGCCGCCACGCCTTCGAGCTGCGTCGGCAGGCAGATGGCCTGCGCGCCATGCGGCGCCGCCAGCTCCTGGACGTAGCGCGCCGCGGCGCCGTGGTCTTCGGCGTTGTCGACGACGCGCAGGACCGCCAGTTCGGAGCGCGTGGCGCGGGCCACTTGCGCCGCCGGCGCGAGCAGCTGCTCGGCGAAGGTGGAGCCATCGACGGGGACGAGGATTCGCTTGTACATGGGTCGGCCTTGGTCTCTGGGTTATGGAAGATCGGTCGGGAAACGTACGCCCGCCATCATAGGCTGGCGCGGCGGCCCTGTGCAGCGCCGCCGGCCGCCGCACGCGAGATCAGGGGCTCGCAGGCAGGCGGCAGCGCGTCAACCGCGCAGGTGGCAGCTGACCTGGTGTCCGCTGTCTCCCACCGGTTTCAACTCCGGGCGCATCACGTCGCACAGCCCCTTCTGCGCGATCGGGCAGCGCGTGTGGAAGTGGCAGCCCGAAGGCGGATGGATGGGACTGGGAACGTCGCCCTGCAGCCGGATGCGCTCGCGCTTGACCGTGGGGTCGGGTATCGGCACGGCCGAGAGCAGCGCCTCGGTGTAGGGATGCCGCGGGTTGCGGTAGAGATCCCTGGCCGGCGCGATCTCGACGATGCGGCCGAGGTACATCACGGCCACGCGGTCGCTGATGTGCTCGACCACCGAGAGGTCGTGGGCGATGAAGATGTAGGTCAGTCCGAGCTGCTGCTGCAGGTCCTCGAGCAGGTTGATGACCTGGGCCTGGATCGACACGTCGAGCGCGCTCACCGCCTCGTCGCAGACGACGAGCTTGGGGCGGACCGCGAGCGCGCGCGCGATGCCGATGCGTTGGCGCTGGCCGCCGGAGAACTCGTGCGGGTAGCGACGCATGTGGTCGGAGGAAAGGCCGACGGTCTCCAGCAACTCGACGATGCGCGCCTCGTACGCGGCGCGCGTCGGCGCCAGCTTGTGGATGGTGAGCGCCTCGCCGATGATGGCGGCGACGGTCATGCGCGGGTTCAGGCTCGCATACGGATCCTGGAAGATGATCTGCATGTCGCGCGCGAGCGCACGCAGCTCCTCCTTGCCCGCGCGGGTGACGTCCTTGCCGTCGAAGTGGACCTCCCCGGCGCTGGGTTCGATCAGGCGCAGGATGCAGCGCCCGGTGGTGCTCTTGCCGCAGCCCGATTCGCCCACGACTCCCAGCGTTTCGCCCGCGCAGAGGTCGAAGCTCACGTCGTCCACCGCGTGCACGCGATCGACGACGCGCTGCAGCAGCCCGCCCCGGATCGGGAACTGCTTCACCAGGTTCCTGACCTGCAGCAGCGGCGTCGTCATGAAGTGCTCCGCAGGCCGTCCTGGATGCGCTCGGCGAGGATGCAGGCGACCTTGTGGCCGGGGCCGAGCTCGCGCAGCGGCGGCGTCGCCGCGCTGCACTCGGGGATGGCCCAGCGGCAGCGCGCGGCGAAGCGGCAGCCCTCGCGCGGCTCGATGAGCTTGGGCACGGTGCCCGGGATCGCCTCCAGCCGCGCCTTGTGCGTCGCGGCGAGGTCGATGCGCGGGATCGAGCGGATCAGGCCCTGGGTGTAGGGGTGCAGCGGCCGCGCGAACAGGGGCGCCACCGGCGCCTCCTCGATCACCTTGCCCGCGTACATGACGACGACCTTCTGCGCCACCTCGGCAACCACGCCCATCGCGTGCGTGATCAGCATCACCGCCATCCCGAGGCGCTGCTTGAGATCCTGCATGAGGTCGAGGATCTGCGCCTGGATGGTCACGTCCAGCGCCGTCGTCGGCTCGTCGGCGATCAGCAGCTTGGGGTTGCAGGCCAGGGCGATGGCGATCATCACGCGCTGGCGCATGCCGCCGCTGAACTGGTGCGGATAGTCCTTCACGCGGCGCTCGGGCGTTGGGATGTTGACGAGCCTGAGCATCTCGACCGCGCGGTTCAGGGCCTCGGCGCGCGAGAGGCCCTCGTGCAGGCGCACGCTCTCGGCGATCTGCTCGCCGATCGTGAAGACCGGGTTCAGGCTCGTCATCGGCTCCTGGAAGACGATGGCGATCTCCTTGGCGCGGATCTTCTGCATCTGCGCCATCGACAGCGGCACCAGGTCGCGGCCCTGCCACAGCACCTGGCCGGCAACGATCCTGCCCGGCGGCATGTCGATGAGCTTGAGCACCGTCTTCGCGGTCACGCTCTTGCCGCAGCCGGACTCGCCGACGACGCAGACGGTCTGCCCGGCGTCGATGGCGAGGTCGACGCCGTCGACGGCGTGCATCCAGCCGTCGTCGGTCTTGAAGTGGGTCTTCAGGCCGCGGATGTCGAGCAGTGCCATGCGCAGGGGCCCGTCAGAGCACGCGTCGCGGATCGAGCGCGTCGCGCAGCCCGTCGCCGATGAAGTTGATCGTGAGCACGGTGATGAAGATCGCCAGGCCCGGGAACATCGCCCAGTGCCAGGCGATGTCCATGAAGTCGCGACCGTCGTAGAGGATGCGGCCCCAGGTCGGGATGTCGGGCGGGAAGCCCAGGCCGAGGAAGGAGAGCGTGCTCTCGGCGATGATGGCCGCGGCGACGTCGATGGTGGCCGCGACGATCACCGGCCCCAGGCTGTTGGGCAGGATGTGGCGCACGACCTGGCGCGGCACGCTCGCGCCGAGCGCGCGCGCAGCCTCGACGAACTCCTTCTCGCGCAGCGAGAAGAACTGTGCGCGCACCAGGCGCGCCACCGGCATCCAGCGGAAGCCGCCGATCACCGCGACGATGAGGATGAAGATGCCGACCTCGAGGCCGAAGAGGTTCTTCAGCGTCTCGCGGAAGAAGAAGATCAGCAGCAGCAGCAGCGGCAGCTGCGGCAGGCTCAGGAAGAGGTCGGTGAGCCACATCAGCGCGGCGTCGACCCAGCCGCGCGAGATGCCGGCGATGGCGCCGATGATGATGCCGACGCTGATCGCCGTCAGCATCGCCGCCAGTCCCACGGCCAGCGAGATGCGTCCACCGTAGAGCATGCGCGCCAGCATGTCGCGCCCGAGGTCGTCGGTGCCCATCGGGTGCATCGCCGAAGGCGTGGCCAGGCGTGCCTTGAAGTCGATGTCGTTGATGCCGACCTTGTAGACCAAGGGGCCGAGCAGCACCGCCAGCGCAAGCGCCGCCAGCACCCACAGGCTCCAGTAGGCCAGGCGGTGGCGCTTGAAGCGGCGCCAGGCCTCGGTCCAGGGCGAGACGCTGGCGATCGCCTTGCCGAGCTGTGGCGCGGCTTCAGCGGTAGCTGATGCGGGGGTCGAGCCAGCCATAGACGACGTCGGCAAGGAGGTTGAAGAGGATGACGAGCGCGCTGAGCACGAAGGTGATGGCCATCACCACCGGCGTGTCGTTGCGCAGGATGGCGTCGATGAGAAGCGAGCCGATTCCCGGGATGCGAAAGATCTGCTCGGTGACGATGGCGCCACCGAAGAGCTGCGGCAACTGCAGCGCGATCAGCGTCACCACCGGGATCATCGCGTTGCGCACGACGTGCTTGTTGATGACGACGCTCTCCTTCAGGCCCTTGCTGCGCGCCGTCGTCACGTAGTCCAGGCGGATGACGTCGAGCACCGAACTGCGCACGTAGCGCATCCAGCTCGCGGCCTGGAACAGCGCCAGCACCATCACCGGCATGATGCTCTGCTTGATCTGCTCCACCCACCAGGCCCAGCCGGTCTCGGAGAGATCGGAGCGGAAGACGAAGGGCAGCCAGCCGAGCTGGATCGAGAACAGCAGGATGAAGAGGATGCCGGTGAAGAAGGTCGGCAGCGAGAAGCCGACGAAGGCGAGCGTGCTGGCGATGCGGTCGAACCAGCTGTAGGGCTTGACGGCGGCCAGCACGCCCACGGGCAGCGCGATCAGCAGCGCCACGACCTGCGAGGCGCCGATCACCGCGAGCGTGACCGGGATGCGCTGCGCGATCAGCTCGTCGACGTCGATGCGGCTGACGAAGGAGAAGCCCCAGTCGCCCTTGAGCATGCTGGTGAGCCAGTGCACGTAGCGCTGCCACACCGGGTCGTCGAGGCCGAACTGCGCGCGCAGCGCCATGCGCACCTCGGGCGGGACGTTGGGGTTGGTCGCGAGTTCCTCGAAGGGGTCCCCCGGCGCCAGCGCCAGCACCACGAAGAGCACGAGGCTGATGCCCAGCAGGCTGGGCAGGGCGATCATCAGCCGTCGCAGGATGTAGTTGAGCATGGGCGGGCAGGGTGAGCCGGTCGGAACGTCGGCGGCAGCCGCCGCCTGCGGCCGGCTGCGCTGTGGTTCGTTCTCAGGTGTCCTTGCTCCAGTAGCCCAGCGCCCAGGTCATGTTGTCCCAGGCCGAGAGGACGGGGTTCAGCTTGTTGCCGATGCCGTACGGACGCGGACGCGCGAACAGCGGAATGATGTGCTTGTCGGCAACGACGAGGTCGTTGAGCTTGACGAACATCGCCGCGCGCTTGGCCGGGTCGAGCTCGACCTGCGCGGCCTTGAAGGTGGCGTCGTACTCGGCGTTGCTCCAGCGCGAGAGATTGCGGCTGGCCCACTTGTTGGCCTTCTGCGCGATCTGCGCCGTGGTGAACTGTTCCATGAAGAACTGCGGGTCGGGTTGCGTCATCGTGGTGGTGTACATTTCCATGTCGGCCCAGAACTTCTGGTAGGTGTCGGGGTTGGCGAAGTCGCCGCCGAAGTACACCGCCGCCACCACGCTCTTGAGTTCGAGGTCGATTCCGGCCTTGCTGCAGGCGTCCTTGATGATCGCCTGGCACTTCTGGCGCGGGCTGCTGACCGAGGTCTGGAAGACGAACTTGAGCTTGACGTCGCCCTTGGCGCGGATGCCGTCGGCGCCCTTCTTCCAGCCCGCGGCTTCGAGCACCTGGTTGGCCTTGTCGATGCTGAACTCGTAGCTCGTGTTCGCGCTGCGGTAGCGCGGCGGGTTGTTGAGGAAATTGGCGGTCGTGATGGCGCCGCGGCCGTAGATCACTTCGGCGATGCCCTTGCGGTCGATGAGCAGGCTCATCGCGTCGCGCACCGCCTTGTCGCTGAAGGCGGGGTGCCTGCTCTTGGCGCTCGCGCGCTCGCCGTCGACCTCCTTCCAGGGGTCGGTGACGTTGAGCAGCACGAACTCGATGTCGCTGCCTTCGTAGAAGGCCATCCTGCCCTTGCCGGAGGCTTCCAGGCGCTTGAGGATGTCGTCCTCCACGGCGAGGTTCCAGCCGATGTCGTACTCGCCCGTCTGCAGCACCGCGCGCGCCGCGCTCGTGGCGTCGCCCCCGCCCTTGATCTCGAGCGCATCGAAGTAGGGCTGGTTGGCGACGTGGTAGCTCTTGTTCGCTTCGGCGCGCAGCATGTCGCCGGGCTTGAAGTCGACGAGCTTGTATGGCCCCGTTCCCACCGGCTTCAGGTTGGCCGGGTTCTCGCGCGACTTGGCGCCCATGAAGGGCTCGAACACATGCTTGGGCACGATGCAGCCGACGATGCCGGTGAGCGGCTCGGACCAGAACGGTGTCGGCCGCGGAAACTCGACGCGCACCGTGTAGTCGTCGACCTTGACGATCTTGATGTCCTTGTAGGCTGCCACCGTCACCATCGCCGCCGCGGGGTCGCCGGCATAGGCGGCGGTGAAGACGACGTCGTCGGCCGTGAACGGCTTGCCGTCGTGCCAGCTCACGCCCTGCTTGAGCTTCCAGGTGACGCTGCGGCCGTCGGCGGCGAGGCCGCCGTTGGCGCGCGTCGGGATGTCGGCGGCGAGGCAGGGAATCAGGTTGCCCTCGGTGTCCCAGCCCGCCAGCGGCTCGTAGAAGATGCGACTGGCGTCCTGGTCCTTCGTGCCACCGGCGTAGTGCGGGTTCAGGTGCACCGCGCCCTGCCAGTAGATGACCTTCAGCAAGCCGCCGCCGCCGCGCTTGGTCGGCTTGTAGGGCAAGGTCGACTGCGCCTGCGCGACGCCGGCGCTGAGGAGCAGCGTGCCCGCCATCGGCGCCGTCAGGCCCGCGGCGACCATGCGGCCGATGAACTGTCGGCGCGGCAGCGCCCCCTCGCGGACCTGTTCGATCAGCGAACGGATTTCCTTTTCCTGCATAGTTTCTCTCTCCGGTGTCGGGAATCGGCAAGTGTCGGCGGCGCGGCCGCGCTCAGGCGTCCTTGTACCAATGGGCCAGCGCCCAGAGGTCGTTGTCCCAGCCCGAGAGCTGCGTCACGAGCTTGTTGACCGCCGCCGAGGGGCGTGGCCGGTAGACGACGGGCTGGATGAAGGCGTCGCTGCAGACGAGGTCGTTGAGCTTGATGAACATCGCCGCGCGCTTGACCGGATCCAGCTCCTGCTGCGCCGCCTTGTGCGTGGCGTCGTATTCGGCGCTGCGCCAGCGGCTGAGGTTGCGGCCGGCCCACTTGTTGGCCTTGGTCGCCATCTCCCAGCTGCAGAACTGCTCCATGAACACCTGCGGGTCGGGCTGCGTCATCGTCGTCGTGTACATCTCCATGTCGCACCAGAACTTCTGGTAGGTGTCCGGGTTGGCATAGTCGCCGCCGAAGTAGACCGCGGCGGTGACGCTCTTCAGTTCCAGGTCGATTCCGGCCTTGCTGCAGGCGTCCTTGATGATCGCCTGCGTCTTCTGTCGCGGCTGGTTCACCGAGGTCTGGAAGACGAACTTGAGCTTCACGTTGCCCTTGGCACGGATGCCGTCCGCGCCCTTTTTCCAGCCCGCGGCCTCGAGGATCTGGCTGGCCTTGTCGACGTTGAACTCGTACTTCAGGTTGTTGCTCTTGAAGCGCGGCGGGTTGTTGAGGAAGTTCGGCGTGGCCAGGCCGGTGCGCCCGTAGATGAAGTCCTCGACGCCCTTGCGGTCGATGAGGAGGTTCATCGCGTCGCGCACCGCCTTGTCCTGGAAGGCGGGATGTCGGCTGTCGGCGTGGCTGCGCTCGCCGTCGATCTCGTTCCACGGATCGGCGTAGGAGAGCAGGATGAACTCGATGTTGCCGCCGTAGCTGATCGTCACCCGGCCCTTGCCGCCGCTCTCCAGGCGCTTGAGGATGTCGTCTTCGACCTGCAGGTTCCAGGCATAGTCGTACTCGCCCGTCTGCAGCACCGCGCGCGCGGCGCCGATGGCGTCGCCGCCGCCCTTCATTTCGAAGGCGTCGAAGTGCGGGCGGTTGGGGACGTGGTAGTTCTCGTTGGCGACGCCGCGCAGCATGTCGCCGGGCTTGAAGTCGACGAACTTGTACGGGCCGGTGCCCACGGGCTTCTGGTTCATCGGCGCTTCCCGGGACTTGGCGCCCATGTAGTCCTTGAAGAGGTGGCGCGGGAGGATCATGCCGACCGTACCGACGAAGGGCTCGGCCCAGAAGGGTGTGGGCTTCGAGAACACCACGCGCACGGTGTGCTCATCGATCTTGGTGACGACGATGTCGCGGTACGCCGAGATCACCGAGGCGGCGGTCGCCGGGTCCTTGCAGAACTCCCAGTTGAAGACGACGTCGTCGGCGGTGAAGGGCTGGCCGTCGTGCCAGGTCACGCCCTTCTTCAGCTTCCAGATCACGCTCGTACCGTCGGTGGACAGGCCGCCGTTCTCGCGCGAGGGGATCTCGGCGGCCAGCACCGGTTGGAGGTTGCCGTCCTTGTCCCAGCCCGCCAGCGGCTCGTAGAAGACGCGCGCGCCTTCCTGCTCCTTGGTGCCGGTCGCCCAGTGCGGGTTCAGGTGCACGGGCCCCTGCCACCAGAGCACCTTCAGCGTGCCGCCGCCGCCGCGCTTGGTCGGCTTGTAGGGCAGGGCGGTTTGCGCCTGCGCGATGCCGGCGTGCATCAGCAGCATCGAGGCCATGGGGGCGGTCAGGCCGGCACCGACCATGCGGGCAATGAAGCTGCGGCGCGGCAGCGTGCCGGCGCGCACGTCCTCGATCAGTTCGCGGATGTCTCGTTCCTGCATGCGGCGCTCTCCTGGGTTGACGGGGTTCGGGGCGCGTGTGCGCCGAGGTGGCGGCATTGTCTGTCGTGCGGCGATACTTGCCGGGCGTCGATGCCCCAGAAGAAACCCGTAGCCGCGGGGCCGCTGCCGCCACGCCCCACGCCCCACACCTCGGAGATCCGCCCTTGACCCAGCCGCCGCTCGAGATCCTGCCGCCGCGCATCGGACACCTGCGCCGCGGCAATGTCGATGTCGACTACGTGCACCGCCTCGACAGCGGCCGGCCCGGGCCCGAGGTGCTGGTGCAGGCGCTCACCCACGGCAACGAGATCTGCGGCGCGCACGCGCTGCTGTGGCTGCTCGGGCAGGGCCTGCAGCCGCAGCGCGGACGTCTGACGCTGGTGCTGGCCAACGTCGCCGCCTTCGAGCGCTTCGATGTGCAGGCGCCGCACCGCTCGCGCTTCGTCGACGAGGATCTCAACCGCGTCTGGAGCGACGAGGCGATGCAGGCCGCGGTCGACAGCACCGAGCGGCGGCGTGCGCGTGAACTGCGCCCCTTCGTCGATGCCGCCGACTTCGTGCTCGACATCCACTCGATGCACGAGGACTGCCGCCCGCTCATGGTCTGCGGCACCGCCGACAAGAACGCGGCCTACGCGCGTGAACTCGGCGTCCCGGGCGACCTGCTGATCGACACCGGCCACCCGGCCGGCCTGCGCATGGTCGAGCGTGGCGGCTTCTCGGATCCGGCGTCACCCAAGCGCGCGCTGCTGGTCGAATGCGGCCAGCACTGGGCGGCAAGCTCGAAGGGGGTGGCGATCGACACGCTCGTGCGCTTTCTCGCGCTCACCGGTATCGCGGACGCCGAATGGGCGCGGCAGCGGCGGCAGCTTCCGACGCCGCAGCGCCAGCGCCTCGTGCGCGTGACCGAAGCCGTGGTGGCGCAGAGCAGCGACTTCCGCTTCCTGCTCCCCGTGAAGGGGCTGGGCGTGGTGGCCAAGGCCGGGACGCCGATCGCGCGCGACGGCGATCGCGTCTGGGTGGCGCCCTATGACGACACCGTGCTGGTGATGCCGTCGATGCAGCACGCGCGTGCCGGCAACACGCAGGTGCGCCTCGGGCGCTGGGAGGATTGAGGGGCTGACGACGGGCCGGGCGCCTGCAGGCGCCCGGCGTCAGAGGCTGCCGAAGCTGCTGGCCGGCGCGGTGTCGGGGAAGAGGCTGTCCAGCCCGCGCCGCAGCCGCATGCGCGCGACGCGGCGCTCGGGTTCGCTCCCTCGCAGTGCGTCGAAGATCGGGCCGCGAAGCATCCACAGGTCCACCGGCTCCTCGGCGTGGTGCACCTGCTGGCGCAGCCACTCGGCCTCGACGCCGATGAGCAGCTTCGCGGCTTCCAGGAAGCTGAGCTTGAGCTCGACGAAGGACTTGCGCGCCGCCAGCCGCGCCAGTCGGTCATCGGGCAGGCCGGCGCCCGGAAGCGCAGTGCTGGGCAGGAAGTGGCGCGGCGTGGGGTGATGCATGGTCAGCGCAGGTGCAGCAGGGTGGCGAGAACCGTCCTCGACTCGAGGACGGGCCTGGAGTGCGCAGGCGCGCCGGGCCGCGGCGCGCGCGTGGGGAAGTGCCGGTTCAGGCGCGCCAGGCGCTCTTCGGCGACGTTCTCGCTGTGCATACGGCCGACGAGGCCGTAGAGGTCCGCGCGCAGGTGCCAGAGTTCGCGCAGCGAGCGCGCGCCGTCGATGGCCGCACGCACGCCTTCGGCGGCAGCGAGGGGAACGTCGTCCAGGCAGGCGAGGAAATCCTGCTTCACGCCAGGCAGGCGGTTGATCGGCGGTGCGGCGTCCTGCGGCGCCGGCGCCATGAGCCAGAACATCAGGCGCTGGCCGAGCGAGGCCGGCGCGTGGCGCAGCGAGGGTGGGCGCACTTCGACGCGAAACGCGCTCGGCGTGCTCAGCGTCGAGTGGCGGCGACGCCAGGTGGGGGTCAGGCTCAGCGATCTCATGGCAGGCATATCGGTTGGCAGGCCCGGAAGCTGAAGCGATCTTCAGCCTGCGGGAGCCGACCGATGGCGCGAACAAGCCCTGGATTCGGCCCCTGATCGGGGCCGCGGGAGCCGGGCGCGGCGCGGGAACCGTGCCTTCGCCGGCGTGCCGGCGACGCGCCTATACCAGCATCGTGTTGCGGATCAGGCCGACGGCGATGCCCTCGAGTTCGAAGCCCGGATCGTCCGGCGCCAGCGTGATCGTCTCGAACTCCGGGTTCTCGGGGATCAGCTCGATCGCCTTGCTGGTGCGTCGCAGCCGCTTCACGGTGACGTCGTCACCGAGGCGGGCGACGACGATCTGGCCGTTTCTCGCCTCGCGCGCCTTCTGCACCGCGAGCAGGTCGCCGTCGAGGATGCCGGCGTCGCGCATGCTCATGCCGCGCACCTTGAGCAGGTAATCGGGCCGGCGCGCGAACAGGCTGGCTTCGAAGAGGTAGGTCTCGTCGATGTGTTCCTGCGCGAGGATGGGGCTGCCGGCGGCAACGCGGCCGACCAGGGGCAGCGTGAGCTGGGCGAAACCCGGCAGCGGCAGCGTGTACTGGCGCCCGCGCGTTTCGTTGAGCGCCTTCAATGTGTCAGACTTCAGCCGGATTCCGCGCGAAGTGCCGCCGACAAGCTCGATCACCCCCTTGCGCGCCAGCGCCTGCAGGTGCTCCTCGGCGGCATTGGCGGAACGGAATCCGAGTTCGGTGGCGATTTCGGCGCGCGTGGGCGGGGCACCGGTGCGCGCGATCGCGCTTTGCACCAGATCCAGGATCTGCTGCTGGCGCGGGGTGAGCTTGGGGCCGTCCTTCATGGCAAACCTCGTGCAGCGCGGGACGCCGCCGGAATCTGGTTTTTCATACAGTACCTGTATTTTCATCCAGAGTCGCGTTCATGCCTAGCCCCCTCGCCCCTGCGGCGGCGGCAACGCCCGTGCGCCGGCGTCTCGTGCTGCTGGGGACCGGCGGCACCATCGCTGGGCGCGCTGCCAGTGCGCAGGACAACGTCGGCTATCGCGCCGGACAGGTGGGGGTGGAGGAACTCGTGCGCGACGCCGTCGTCGATCCCGCGCTCGAGATCGAGGCCGAGCAGCTCGCGCAACTCGACAGCAAGGACATGGATCACGCCTGCTGGCAGCGCCTGGCGGGGCGGCTGGCGCATCACCTCGAGCGCGGCGAGGTGCAGGGCATCGTCGTCACGCACGGCACCGACACGCTGGAGGAGACGGCCTGGCTGCTGCAGCGCGTGCTCGCGCCGGGCAAACCCGTGGTGCTGACGGCGGCGATGCGCCCGGCGAGCTCGCTGCAGGCCGACGGGCCGCAGAACCTGCGCGATGCGCTGGCGGTCGCGGCCTGTGCCGACGCCGCGGGCGTGCTGGTGGTTCTCGCCGGCCGTGTGCTGGCAGCCGGCGACGCGCGCAAGCAGCACACGAGGCGACTCGACGCCTTCGATGGCGGCGATGCCGGGGCGCTGGCGGCGGTCGAGGAGGGACGCCTGCGCCGCTGGCGCGACTGGCCGCGCGGGCAGGCGCTGGGCCTGGCGCGGCTGCCCGCCGAGCTTTCGCGCTGGCCCTGGGTGGAGATCGTCGTCAGCCACGCCGGTGCGCGCCCGGAGTCGATCGACGCCCTGGTCGACGCGGGCGTGCGCGGTCTCGTCGTTGCCGGCACCGGCAATGCGACGGTGCATGCGGCGCTGTTGCCGGCGCTCGAGCGCGCGCAGCGGGCCGGCGTCGCGGTGCGTCTGGTCTCGCGCTGCGCCGCGGGGCCGGTGCTGCCGAGCCCCGAGCATCGCTGGCCCGTCTACGCGACGCTTTCGGCGCCGCAGGCGCGCGTGGAACTGATGCTCGAATCCATGGCCGGGGCGATCGACGCGCGCCGCGGATGAGGCAAGGCGCCACGTTCCGCGGTCTCGAGGCGCCGAACTTCGTGCGCGATCGGACAGCTTGCTTGGGCGCGTCGCGCTGGCAGCGCCCCGGCGGCGGGGGCCCTGTTAAGCTCGCCGACCATGGCCGACACTAGCGCCTCCCGCCCGTCGTACCCGCACGGGGCGCTGCCCGCGGGCACGCGCCTGGGCGAGTTCGAGATCCGGCGCGTGCTCGGCGTCGGCGGCTTCGGCATCGTCTACGAAGCCTTCGACCACCTGCTCGAGCGCGAGGTCGCGGTGAAGGAGTACATGCCGGCCTCGCTGGTCGAGCGCAACGAGGCCCTGCAGGTCTCGCTCATCTCCGAAGCCAACGCCGACACCTTCGCGCTGGGCCTGCGCAGCTTCGTCAACGAAGCCCGGCTGCTGGCCCGCTTCGACCACCCCTCGCTGTTGAAGGTGCACCGCTTCTGGGAGGCCAACGGCACGGCCTACATGGCGATGGCGCTCTACAAGGGGCGTACCGCGCGCGACGTGCGCCAGCAGATGACGTCGCGCCCCGACGAGGCCTGGGTGCGCAGGCTGCTCGAGCCGCTGCTGGGGGCGATCGAGAAGCTGCACTCCGAGGACGTCTACCACCGCGACATCGCGCCCGACAACATCCTCATCGAGGCCGATGGCCGCCCGGTGTTGCTGGACTTCGGCGCCGCGCGCCGCGTCATCACCGACCGTAGCCAGACGCTGACCGCGATCCTCAAGCCCTCGTACGCACCGATCGAGCAGTACGCCGACGTGAGCGGGATGAAGCAGGGCCCGTGGACCGACATCTATGCGCTCGGTGCCACGGTGCACTTCCTGCTGCTGGGCAAGCCGCCGCCGCCGGCGCCGGGGCGCTCGATCCAGGACACCATGCCACCGCTGGCGCAGCAGAACCTGCCCGGCTTCTCGGCACCGTTCCTGGCGCTGATCGACTGGATGCTGTCGCCGCTGCCGGCTGAGCGCCCGCAAAGCGTGGCCATGGTGCGCGACGTGCTGGCCGGACGAGCGGCCGCGCCCGAGCGCGTGCCGCCATCGCCGTTCGAGCGCACCGCCACGCTGCCGGGCGCAGGCAAGCCGGCGCTCGAGGAGGCCGACGACGCCACCATCGTCGTCGGGCAGCCGCCGGCGCCTGCGCCGGTGCCGCCGCTGTCCGACGAGACGGTGGTCCTGCCGCGCTCGGCCTTCGCGCCGCCGCCTCGCCCGAACGCGGACAGCCGGACGCAGGCGTCGCGCGACGTGCCGGTTCGAGCGGAGAGTACCGGCCTGTGGCTGCCGCCCGACGACCCGCCACGGCCACCTGGAAGCGACTTCGACGCCACCATCCTGCAGCCGCGCGCGGAGCCGCCGCCGCGGACACCGGCCGCAACGCGGCAATCGCCGCCGGCGGCGCTTGGCGCACCGTCCGCGCCCGCAGATGCGGTGGCGGCAGCGCGCGTGCACGCCGCGCGTCCTGCTGCAGCAACGCCATCGCCATCGACATTGCCGTCGGCCCCGCGTTCGGCTTCGCGCCTGCTGCCGCTTCTTGCCGGTGGCGCGCTGGCGGCAGTCGTGGGACTCGGGCTTTGGTGGTTCATGGCGCGACCGTCGGCCCCCGTGCAGGCGGCGGATGCCGTGCCGCCGCCGTCCGGCACGCAACCGTCGGCCGCTGCCGGGCTCGCGACCCCGGCGCCGCTGCCGCAGGCCGCGGCGCCGCAGCCGGGCGCCGAGCCGGGGTTGCGCGTCGAGCAGGCGCCGCTGACGGCCGAGCGAGTTGAACCGGCGGCAGCGGCGACGATGCCGGAGACGGCCAGTGGGGCGGTGCCGACCCCGGGTCCGGCAGCCGCCGCAGCGGTGACCAAGACGACGCCGGCGGTGGCGCGAAGCACCGAGACCCCGCGCGCACGGCCGGCGGAGCCCGGGCCCGTGGTGACGACGACGCACGCTGCCGAGCGGCCCGCGGCGGCGGCGGCGGAGAAGCTTGCACCCAGGCCAGCGCCGGAAGCCGCGGCGAAAGCGGCGGGGACTGCGGCGCCAAGCGTGGGCAACACGGCGCCTGCGCCGCCGTCGAAACCGGCCGCGACCCCCGAGCCGCCCGTTGCTGCGCTGCAATCACCGAGCGAACGCTGCGCCAAGGAGTTGCCGCTGGTGCGCCTGATCTGCCTCGACGTCGTGTGCTTCCGCTCGGAGTTCAAGACGCACCCCGAGTGCGTGAAGCTGCGCGCCGAGCAGGCGCAGAAGCGCATGCTCGAAGGTCAGTAGACCGGGAGTCAGCCGACGATCAGCCGAGCCGCCTTGCCCGACCTGGCGGCGACGCGGCCGACCACGGCCGCGTGCCCGAAGCCATGGCGCGCGAACACCGCGAGCACGGCATCCAGCGCCGATGGCGCGCAGGAGACGAGCAGGCCGCCGCTGGTCTGCGGGTCGGTGAGCAGTGCACGCTCTTCGGCGCTGAAGCCCTGCGGCAGTTCGACATCCTGTCCGTAGCCGCCCCAGTTGCGGCCCGAAGCGCCGGTGACGAATCCCTGGGCCGCCAGCGCGCGCACGCCGTCGAGCAGCGGCACCGCGCGCCAGTCGAGCGCGACGTCACAGTCCGCACCGCGCGCGAGTTCGAGCGCGTGCCCCGCCAGGCCGAAACCGGTGACGTCGGTCAGCGCATGCACCCCGGGCAGTTCGGCCAGCTCGGGCCCGGGGGTGTTGAGCTGCGTCGTCGTCGCGAGCATGCGCGCATAGCCGGCGTCGCTCAACTGGCCCTTCTTCAGCGCCGCGGACATCACCCCAACGCCCAAGGGCTTGCCGAGAACGAGCATGTCGCCCACGCGCGCGTCGGCGTTGCGCTTGACCCGCTTCGGGTGCACGAGCCCGAGCGCGACCAGGCCGTAGATCGCTTCCACCGAGTCGATGCTGTGCCCGCCGGCGATCGGGATTGCCGCCGCGCGGCATACCGAGGCGCCGCCCTCGAGCACGCGGCCGATGGTGGCCGGCGAGAGCACGTTGATCGGCATCGCCACGAGGGCCAGGGCCAGGATGGGCCGGCCCCCCATGGCGTAGACGTCGCTGATCGCGTTCGTCGCCGCGATGCGCCCGAAGTCGAACGGGTCGTCGACGATGGGCATGAAGAAGTCGGTGGTCGCGATGACCGCTTGTTCGTCGTTCAACTGGTAGACGGCGGCATCGTCCGCGGTCTCGATCCCGACCAGCAGCTGTGGCGGGATCGGCAGCGTCGCCGTTCCCTTCAGCATCTCGGAGAGCACGCCGGGGGCGATCTTGCAGCCGCAGCCGCCACCGTGCGAGAGCGAGGTCAGGCGGGGCTCGGCGGTCCTCTCGGGGGCGTTCATCGACATCTCTCCGGCAGGCGCTGCACCCGCTCGGCCGCAAGTCTATCGGCACGCCCGGCACGCCCGGCACGCCCGGCGGCATCAGTTCGCCAGCACCACCGCAAAGCCCTTGCGCTCGTCGCACCAGGGCCGCGGCTGCCGCCAGCCGGCGTCGCGCAGCAGCTCGGCAAAGGCCGGCAGCGTCCACTTGTAGGCGTTCTCGGTGTGGATGCCTTCGTCGGCGGCGAAGTGCCGCTCGCCGCCGGGCCAGCGCACGACGAGTGCCTGGCGTGCGCGCAGGTGCATCTCGATGCGGCCGGCCTTGTCGTTCCAGCGCGCCAGGTGGCGCCACTGGCGCGGGTCGAAGTCGCTGCCGACGAGGCGGTTGAGATGACGCAGCAGGTTCAGGTTGAAGGCGGCGGTGACGCCGAGCGCGTCGTCGTAGGCGGCCTCGAGTTCCGCCTTCTCCTTGAGGAGGTCGACGCCGATGAGCAGCGCGCCGCCGGCGGCGAGTTCACGCGCCTGCACGAGCAGGCGCAGCGCGGCCTGCGGGTCGAAGTTGCCGATGCTCGACCCCGGATAGAAGACGAGCGCCGGTCCCGGGCACAGCGTGGGCGGCAGTTGCAGTCGCGCGGAGAAATCGGTGCCGATGCCCAGCAGGGGCAGTTCCGGGTGGGCGTGCCGCAGGCGCTGCAGGGCCGGCTGCAGGTGCTCGACGGCGATGTCCAGGGCCAGGTAGCGCATGGGCCGCAGCAGCGGGATCAGTTGCGCGGCCTTGGCGCAGTCGCCAGCGCCGAGGTCGACGAGGTCGAACGGGCGCCCGATGCGCGCACGCGTCTCCCGGGCGATGAGCGCGCCCGCGGACGCGAAGATCATCGCCTCGGCGCGCGTGAGGCCGTACTCGTCGAGCGCGGTGATGGCGTCGAAGAGGCGCGAGCCCAGCGCGTCGTAGAGGAACTTCGGGCTGACCGTCGCCGCCGCTTGCAGCAGACCCGCTCGCGCCTGCGCCGCCAGGTCGGCCGGCGACAAGCTCTCCAGGATGTGGAATTGCACGGGCGGCAAGGCGTTCCTTTCGGAGGCGGCGGGAGAATCCGATCGACGGGCCGATGCCCGTCAGCTGGGCGACCGGAACCGGGGCTCCAATTCACCTCGGACGCCGGGAGGGCCGGCAGGACGGGAAGGAATCATGCACCATCACCTTGCCGGCGGTGCAGCGGCGACGAGCGCCGAGCCGCGCGTCGGCCTCTTCTTCAACTTCGACTGGGACGCGCTGGGAATGCAGCGCCAAGGCGGAGGCTGGCATTTCGACGAAGCGGGCTTCGATCTCTTTTCGTTCCCGAGCAAGCTGCGGCTGCTGGCCTTCGACCTGCGGCGCTTCGCCGCGGCGCAGGCACGGCGCGGACGCCGGCGCGGCTGGGTGGGCGTGAGCTCGCAGCACGAGCAGTTCGGCGCACTGGCCGCGGCGCTCGTCGCCGAAGCGCTGGGCTTGCCGGGCACGCGGCCCGAGGCCGTCCTCGCAGCGCAGCACAAGCTGCATGCGCGCCGGGTGCTGCAACAGGTGGCGCCCGAGGCGAACCTGGGCTTCGCGCCGCTGAACCTCGCCTATGGCGAGGACGTTCCCGAGGGCCTGCCGCTGCCGGCGTTCGTGAAGCCGGTGAAAGCCGCCTTCTCGGTACTGGCGCGCGCCGCGCACAGCCGCGGCGAGTTGCAGGCGCAGACGCGCTTCGGGCGACGGGAGCTGTGGATCATCCGCCGCCTCGTCGAGCCGTTCGAGCAGGTCGCGCGCGAGCGCCTGCCCGGCGCCGGGACCGCGCACGCGCTGCTCCTCGAGGAGCTGCGGCCGGCATCGACACCGCAGTACAACCTCGACGGCTGGGTGTTCGAGGGGCGTGCGCACGCGCTCGGCGTCGTCGATGCCGTGATGGTGCCGGGCACCCAGGCCTTCATGCGCTGGGAGCTGCGCCGCCGCGGGCGCGAGGCGCTGCAGGCGCGCGCGCTCGACGTGGCGCAGCGCTTTCTGTCGGCGATCGGCTTCACGCACGGCCTCTTCAACATGGAGTTCTTCCACGATGCGGCGAGCGACCGCCTGAGCGTGATCGAGTTCAACCCGCGCATGGCTTCGCAGTTCTCGGACCTGTACCTGCGCGTGCAAGGCGTCGATCCGCACGCCATCGCGCTGGCGCTGGCCCTGGGCCGGAACCCGGCGACGCTGCCACGCATCGAGCCGGTGGCGGAGATCGCCGCCAGCCTCGTCTACCGCAGCTTTCCCGGGGAGCCAGCGCCGCCGATGCCCACGCGCGCGCAGCGCGCGCAGCTCCTGCAAGCGTTTCCCGGAGCGCCGTTCTTCGTCTTTCCGCGCAGCGCGGCGGGGCGAGCGCGTGACGAGAAGTGGCTCGGCAGCTGGCGCTACGGCGTCGTGCACCTGCACGCACGCGACGAGGTCCAGCTGCGCGAGCGCGCCTTGTGCGCAAGCCGCATCCTGGGTTGGCGCGCGCCGTATGCCGATCGGTGGGCGGAGTCGGCGGCTGCCTCCGTCGCACCGGGCCCCGTTTCGGGGGCGTTTCGATGAGTCCCGCGGCGTCGCCGGGACCGGACGCCGCTCAAGGTGTGGCGGCGACGCGCTCGGCGAGGTGCCAGAGCGCGAGTCGGTGCGCCGCGACGAGGTCCTCGACGCGCCCGCCTTGCGCCGGTTCGGAGAAACCGGCGATGCCGGTGCGCGGTGCCAGCGTCCCCGTGGGGTCGACGAGGCTCCAGCGCGCCTGCAGGCGCACGCTGCGACGCTCGGCCTCGACGTCGAAAGCGAGCAGTTCCACGCGCAGCGCGCGCGCGACGGCAAGGCCCGGGGGCAGCGGCGCGGTCCAGATGCGGTCCTCGCCGCGCAGCAGCGCGAGGTCCTCGCGCAGCACGCGCGGCACGGCCTCGCGCAGCGACTCGGCCCAGCGCAGCTGCGACGAGGCCAGCATGCCGGAATCGCCTTGCGGCAGCAGCAGGGCCTGCCGGTCCAGGTAGTCGGGGATGCGCACCGGCAGCATGAGCTGCCAGATCTCGGCCGCTTTCGCGCTCGGTGCCGGCGATGGCAGCGGCGGCGCGCTGGAGAGGCGGTAGAGCCGCACCGGCGGCGAACTGCCGCATGCCGGCAACAGGCCCGCGCCGCCCAGCAGCAGAAGCAGCGCGCGGCGACGGTCGAAGCCGCGTGCGCGCTTCGTCGCGAAGGGAGTCGGAGGGAAATGCAGCTTGGCAGTCATGGCGGATCTTTGCGCCCGCGAAGGAGCGCCTCCGGCTGGCGTTCGAGCAAATCGGCGAGGTCGCGCACCGCGCGTGCGGCGCGCGCCAGCTCCAGCACCGCTTCGTCGATGCGCGGCAGCGCGCCGTCGTCGTCGCTCGTCGCCCGGCGCAGCGCCTGCGCGGTGCGTGCGAGCTCTTCGGCGGCTCGACGCGCGCCCGCCAGCACGGGCGTGGCGTCGTCGGCAACGCGGTCGAAGCGCGTCATCGTGGCGCTCACGCGGTCGGCGGCACGGCTGATGCGGTCGACGGCGTCGCCGGCATCGGTGAGCGTGCGGGACAGCGCCGTCGCGGCGCGGCGCGAATCCTGCAGCGCGCCGTGCACCGCCTCGGCCAAGGGGTCGACGCGCCGATCCATGCGCGCCAGCAGCGTGCGCAGCTCGGCGCTGGCCTGCGCCAGTTCCTCCACGGTGTGCTGCAGCCTCGGGCTGCCCAGCAGCTGGCGCGCACCGGCGGCAGCGCCCGCGATGTCGGCCAGCAGCCGCGGCACGTCGACCTGCTGCAGTTGCCGCTGCAACGACTGCAGCGCCGTGGGCAGGGTCGGGATCACGGGCAGCGCGGCAGCGGTGCCGTCGCTCGCGACGGACGCCGGGGCGCCGGGCGCGGCACCCGGCGGCGCCGTGCGCCCGAAATCGAGGTCGACGTAGAGCAGCCCCGTGAGCAGGCTTTGCGTGCCGAGCTGCGCCGTCAGGCCCTGCTGCACCAGCGCCCGGATCGTCGGTGCCGCCTCGCTGCTGCCGCCGCTGTCGAGCCCCGCACCGGCGATGCGGGCGCGGTCGATCTCGATCTCCACCGGCACCGTGAGCTCGCCCGGGCGGCCTTCGTGCACGAGCCCGATGCCGACGACGCTGCCCAGGCGCACGCCTCGCAGCGCCACCGGCGCGCCGATGCGCAGGCCGTAGACCGAGCCCTCGAAATAGGTCAAGGCGCGCTCGCGGCTGGCGAAGAGGCCGCTGCCGCTGACCATCGCCACCGCAGCCACCAGGACGGCGAGCGCACCGAGGACGAAGAGGCCGATGCGCGTCGGGCTGGCGCGGCGCTTCAAGGCTGGCTCCGGCGATGGAGGAAGGCGCGCACGCGCTCGGGCCCGGTCTCGGCCAGCACGCGCGGTGCGCCGAGCGCGGTCATCGTCTTCTCCACGTGGTCGAGGTAGAGCACGCGATCGGCGACCGCGAACACGCTGTCCATCGAATGACTGACCATCACGACCGTTGTGCCCAGGTTGCGCCGCAGGTTGAGTATGAGGCCGTCGAGACGCGCCGCGCTGAAGGGGTCCAGGCCCGACGAGGGTTCGTCCAGGTACAGCAGTTCCGGGTCGAGCGCGAGGGCGCGCGCGATCGCCGCGCGCTTGCGCATGCCGCCGCTGAGCTCCGCGGGCTCGAGGTCGAAGGCGCCCTCGAGGCCGACGAGCGCCAGCTTCCAGCGCGCCAGGCGCTCTCGCAGCGCCAGCGGCTGCGCCGTGAACAGGCGCAGCGGCAGCATGATGTTCTCGCCCACGGTCATCGAGCTCCACAGCGCGCCGGCCTGGAACATGACGCCGAAGCGCCGCCGCAGCGACGCCAGCGTCTCCTCATCGGCGCGGTGCAGATCGTGTTCGCCGTAGAGCACGCGCCCGGCCGCCGGTTCCTGCAGGCCGATGAGGTGGCGCAGCAGCGTGCTCTTGCCGCAGCCGCTGGCTCCGACGATGGCGAAGACCTCGTCGCGGCGGATCTCGAAGTCGAGATCCCGCTGCACGAGTTCGCCGCCGAAGGCCATCGTCAGGCCGACGACGCGCACCAGCGGCTCGGGGATGCCTGCCGGCTCCATCGTCAGAAGCCCAGGCTCTGGAAGAGCACCGTGCTCGCGGACGCGGCGACGACGATCCACAGCAGGCCCTTGACGACCGCGGTCGTCGTCGCCGCGCCCACCGACTGGGCGTCGCGTCCGGCGTGAAGCCCTTCGCGGCAGCCGGCGAGCGCGACCAGGCCGATGTACATCGTGCCCTTGAAGAGGCCGATCCACAGGTGCGTCCAGGTCATCGCCTGCTCGCATTCGTGCAGGTACTCCCAGGCGGGGACGCCGTAGATGCCGACCACCGGCGGCAACCCGGCAAGAACCCCCACCAGGGCCGCGTAGGCGATGAGCAGCGGCGCCATCGTCAGCATCGCCAGCAGGCGCGGCAGCACGAGGTAGTCGATGGGGTCGATTCCCAGCGCGCGCAGCGCGTCGATCTCCTCGTTGGCGCGCATGCTCCCCAACTGCGCGGCGAAGGCCGCACCGACGCGCCCGGCAAGGATGACCCCGGTCATCAACCCGGCGAGCTCGCGCACCATGCCCACCGTGACGACGTCGGCGATGAAGCTCTGCGCGCCGATGCGCTCGAGCTGCGCTCCGCCCATGTAGGCGAGCATGAGGCCGATGAGGAAGCAGGTCAGCGAGACGATGGGCAGCGACATCGGCCCGACGAGGTCGAGCTGGCGGAAGTAGTCCGATGCCCGCATCGCCGCCTTGCCGCGCAGCAGCCGCGAGAGTGCGAGCACGACCTCGCCGACGAAGGCCGCGGTCTGCAGCGCGTCCTCCCAGCCCGCGCGCAGCTTGCCGAGGATGCCGCCGTCGTCGACGTGCTCGGGCACGGCCTCGACGGCGCTGCCGGGAGCCGGCAGCGCGAGCTCGAGCGGGGCGCGCAAGGCCTCGGGCAGGGCGCTGAGGTCGAGCACGGCGCCGCCGCGCCGCAGCGGCGCCAGCAGGGCCCACAGCCGCGGCGCGGCGTTGCGGTCCCAGCCGCTCAGGTCCTGGCTGTCCAGCACGACGGATTCCCCCGCACCGGGGCCCGGAACGGGGGGCTCGGGAAGTGGCAGGGCGCATCCGCGCCAGTCGCCCTGCAGCGCGAGCTGCCAGCCCTGGCCCCGCCGCGACCAGCGCACGGCGTCGGAGTCCAGGGCCTTGGGCGCATCCACGGCGGCGATGATGCCCGAGTCGCGCGCGGCACCAGCCGCTGGCGCACGATTGCGGCGCCCCGGGGGCCGTCCGCAGCGACGGGCTTGCCTACCTACAATGCCCTCGTCCCCACGGCAGGCCGGAGATGCGCATGATCGAGCAGGAAATCGACAGCCTCACGTCCGCGCGCGAATTCTCGCGGCGCGACTTCGTGCAGACCTCGGTGGGCAGCGGCTTTGCCGCCGCGGTGCTGCCGGTGATGGCGCAGACCGAGATCAAGACCTCGGCGCAGGGCCTGCTGGTCGGCGAAGTGACGATTCCCGTGGGCGATTTCCGCATGCCGGCCTACCGCGCCGCGCCCGCGGGCAAGGCGGGGGCACCGGTGGTGCTGGTGGCCAGCGAGATCTTCGGCGTGCACGAGCACATCGCCGACGTCGCGCGGCGGCTGGCGCACGCGGGCTACTTCGCCATCGCGCCCGAGCTCTTCGTGCGCCAGGGCGATGCGCAGGGCTACGGCGAGATCGCCAAGCTGATCAGCGAGGTCATCGCCAAGGTGCCGGACGCGCAGGTGATGCAGGACCTGGACGCCTGCGTCGCCTGGGCGCGCACGCAGGGCGCGGATGCGACGCGGCTGGGCATCACCGGCTTCTGCTGGGGAGGGCGCACGACCTGGATGTACGCCGCGCACAACCCGGCGCTGAAGGCGGGCGTGGCCTGGTACGGGCGGCGGGTCGGCGAGCACAACGCGCTCACGCCGCGGCATCCCGTGGACGTCGCGGCCTCGATCCGCGCGCCGGTGCTCGGGCTGTACGGCGGCGCCGACGGCGGCATCCCGCTGGACACCGTCGAGCAGATGAGGAAGGCGCTGCAGGACGCGGGCAACAGGGCCAGCGAGATCGTCGTCTACCCCGACATGCCGCACGCCTTTCATGCCGACTACCGTCCGAGCTATCGCAAGGCCGCGGCCGAAGACGGCTGGAAACGGTTGCTGGCCTGGTTCGCACGCAGCCTGGCCTGAAGCCGCCGCGGTGCGCGCAGGGCGACGCCGCTTGCCTGCTCCTGCATGACTCTGGTCTTCATCCTCGTCGCCACGCTGGCCGGCGGCCTGCTGTCGGTGCTGATCGCGGCGGCGGTCAGCGTGAGCGTGCTGACGCGGCTGGTGCGCAGCCTGGTGAGCCTGTCCACCGGCATCCTGCTGGGCACGGCGCTGCTGCAGGTCCTGCCCGAGGCCTTCGAGGGCCACGCCTCGCCGCAGGCGCTGTTTGCCACGCTGCTGGGTGGGCTGCTCGCCTTCTTCCTGCTGGAGAAGGCCGAGCTCTACCGCCACGGTCATCACCACGAAGGCGACCATCCGCACCACGGCCATCACCACGGCTTCGACGCCGAGCAGGCGGGCCGCGGCGGCCTGGCGGTGCTGCTGGGCGACAGCATCCACAACTTCTGCGACGGCGTCATCATCGCCGCGGCCTTCCTCGTCGACACGCACCTGGGCGTGGCCACCGCCACGGCGATCGTCGCGCACGAGATTCCGCAGGAGGTCGGCGACTACATCGTGCTGCTCAACGCCGGGCTCTCTCGCGCCCGCGCGCTGGCCTACAACGCGCTCTCGGGCCTGGCGGCGGTGGCCGGCGGCGTGCTCGGCTACTTCGTCGTCGGCCCCTGGCAGGAGGCGTTCCCCTACCTGCTGGTGGTGGCGGCGAGCAGCTTCGTCTACGTCGCCGTCGCCGACCTCATGCCGCAGTTGCAGCGCCGCCTGCCATGGCGCGAGACGGTCAGTCAGATCGGCTGGATCGGCATCGGCCTGGGAATCGTCGTGCTGCTGACCGCGCTGCGCCACGCGCATTGAGCGCCCGGGCGACAGCGCAGGACCGTCAGCGCACCACCAGCACGGGCAGCTTGCCGTGGGTCAGCACCTTCTGCGTCTCGCTGCCCAGCAACAGCGCCGAGACGCCGCGGCGCCCGTGCGACGCCATGACGATGAGATCGCAGCCCTGCTTCTCCGCATGCTCGAGGATCGCCTCCCAGGCGTGCAGGGCCTCGACGGTATGGCCGGCGGCCGTGACGCCCGCCGCAGCCGCCGCGTCGAGCACCGTCTTCACGTTGGCCGCGGCGATGCGCTCCTGCGCGTCGAAGAACTCCTGCGGCGGCACCGGCTGCATCTCGGAGATCGCGCTGTAGGGGAAGGGTTCCTTGACGGCGATCACCGCCAGGCGGGCGCCGCAGAGCTTGCCCATCGCGATTGCCGACTGCACCGCCTTCGCGGTGATCTCGGAGCCGTCGGTGGGAACGAGGATGTGCTTGTACATGCCTTACTCCTTTCGCGTGTCGTCCAGGTCGGTGGCCAGTCTACGGCGAATGCGCCGCGCAGCGCGCGTCCGTCTCAATCCTCGAAGCGGCCGAAGACCAGCGCGGCATTGGTGCCACCGAAGCCGAAGCTGTTGGACATCACCGTGTGCATCGGCGCGTCCCGCCGCTCGCGCAGCACCGGCATGCCCTCGGCCGCGGGGTCGAGGTTCTCGATGTTGGCCGAGGCCGCGGCGAAGCCGTGCTGCAGCATCAGCAGCGAGTAGATCGCCTCCTGCGCCCCGGCCGCGCCCAGCGAGTGGCCCGAGAGCGATTTCGTCGAGCTGATCGCCGGCAGTCGGCTGCCGAAGACCTGGCGCACGGCAGCGAGCTCGGCGACGTCCCCGACCGGCGTCGAGGTGCCGTGCGCGTTGATGTAGTCCACCGGTCGCTTCGCCGTGGCGATGGCCTGCTGCATGCAGCGCACCGCGCCTTCGCCGGAGGGTGCGACCATGTCGTGCCCGTCGGAGGTGGCGCCGTAGCCGACCAGTTCGGCGAGGATGGTGGCGCCGCGCGCTTGTGCGTGTTCCAGCGACTCCAGCACCAGCATGCCGCCGCCGCCGGCGATGACGAAGCCGTCGCGGTCGACGTCGAAGGCGCGCGAGGCCTGCTCGGGCCGGTCGTTGTAGTTGCTCGACATCGCGTTCATGGCGTCGAAGAGCATCGAGAGCTCCCAGCTCTCCTCCTCGCCGCCGCCAGCGAAGACGACGTCCTGCTGGCCCCAGGCAATGAGCTGTGCGGCGTGGCCGATGCAGTGCGCGCTGGTCGCGCAGGCCGAGCTGATCGAGTAGTTGACGCCCTTGATCGCGCAGCTGGTCGCCAGGCAGGCCGAGACCGTGCTGCCCATCGTGCGCGTGACCATGAACGGGCCGACGCGCTTGATGCCCTTGGTGCGCAGCGTGTCGGCCGCCCATACCTGGTTGAAGCTGGAGGCCCCGCCGCTGCCGGCGACGAGCCCGGTGCGCGGATTGGAGACCTGCTGCGGCGTGAGCCCCGAGCTCGCGATCGCCTGCTGCATCGAGACGAAGGCGTAGCCCGCGGCGTCGCCCATGAAGCGCAGCGTGCGCCGATCGATCACCGATTCCAGCTCGAGCGTCGGGCGGCCGCTGATGCGGCAGCGCAGGCCGCGCTCGGCGTAGGCGGGATTGAAGCGGATGCCCGAACGCCCTTCGCGCAGGCTGGCCAACACCTCGTCGACGTTGTTGCCCAGGCTCGAGACGATGCCCAGGCCGGTGACGACCACCCGTTGCATCAGAATTCCTCGGTCGAAGTGAAGAGGCCGACCTTGAGGTCGGTCGCGGTGTAGATCTCGCGCTCGTCGGCGAAGACGTGCCCGTCGGCGATCCCCATCACCAGCTTGCGCTCGATCACGCGCTTGAGGTCCAGCCGGTAGCGTACCGTGCCCACCGTGGGCAGCACCTGGCCGAAGAACTTGATCTCGCCCGCGCCGAGCGCACGCCCCCGTCCGGGATTGCCGCGCCAGCCGAGCCAGAAGCCGACCAGTTGCCACAGGGCATCCAGACCCAGGCAGCCGGGCATCACCGGATCGGTCTCGAAGTGACAGCCGAAGAACCAGAGATCGGGGCGGATGTCGAGCTCGGCCTCGATGCAGCCCTTGCCGTGCGCGCCGCCGTGATCGTCGATGTGCACGATGCGGTCGAACATCAGCATGTCGGGCAGCGGCAGCCGTGCGTTGCCCGGACCGAAGAGCTCGCCGCGCCCGCAGGCCAGCAGTTCCTCGCGGCTGTAGGCGTGGCGGCCGAGCTCGCGCTGGCTGGGTTGCTGCGGCGGCGAGGTCGTCATGGGCGATGGAGGCTCTGCTCGAAGGGATGAAGGGCGTGAACGTGTGCTGCGGCCCGGCGTGGCGGTCGGCGGCCGACGCGATGAGGGTGAGCCGCGATTCTGCCAGCACCACCTGACGCGGACGAGGTGTCCGTACCGAAGCGCGTGCCGCCCTCGGCGTGCCGGCTGCCGGTCAGCCGGCGTGGGGATCGCGCCCGCGCGTGTCCTCGGGCTCGGGTGCGCGTGCCCGCGCGCGCGTGCTCATGAGCCCGGCCGTGATGATCAGCGCGACACCGGCCACCGCCGTGGCCGTGATGCCTTCGTCGAAGAGCAGCACGCCGTAGACGAACGCGAACAGGATTCCCAGGTACTGCAGCACGGCGTTGGAGAGCGGGCGGCCGACGGTATAGGCGCGCGTCAGCAGCATCTGCGCGGCGGCGGCGAGCACGCCGGTGGCCAGCAGCAGCAGCGCGCCGCGCACGCTGTGCCTGCCGAGGCCCTGCCCGAGCGCGAGCAAGCCACCCAGCACCATGCTGCCGACGTTGAAGTAGAAGACGGTGCGCTCCTCGGGTTCGCCGACGCGCCCGAGAGCGGTCAGCTGCAGATAGGCCAGCGCCGCCAGGACGCCCGAGAGCACACCCGCCAGCGCCGGCCAGACCTGGCTCTCGTCCATCGAGGGGCGCAACACCAGCGCCACGCCGGCAAAGCCCAGCAGCACGGCCGTCAACAACAGGCCTTCGACGCGGCGCGCACCGAACATGACGGCGCCGCCGATGAGGAAGAGCGCCATCCAAACCGAGGACATGTAGTTGAGCGTCGTCGCCGTGGCCAGCGGCAGGCCGCCCAGCGCGTAGAACCACAGCGCCATCGCCGCGACGCCGGCGGCGCTGCGCCCGAGGTGCATTCCCGGCACCGGCGTCCTCAGCGTGCCTCCGCGCGCACGGACGATGACGCCGATCGCCAGCGCCCCGACGAGACCGCGGTAGAAGACGATCTCGCCGGGCCCGTAGCTCGCCGAGGCGAGCTTCACGCACACGCTCATGGTCGCGAACAGCAGCGACGACAGCACCATCATCCAGGCCGCGTTCATGGCTGCGATTCTGGCCTGCGGCACACTCGGGCGCCTGACAACCACCGGAATGCGCACGCGATGGGACCCTTGCACGGACTGAAGGTGATCGAGATGGCCGGCATCGGCCCGGTGCCGATGGCGGCGACGCTGCTCGCCGACCTCGGCGCCGAGGTCGTGCGCGTGGATCGCACCGAGGCCAGCGGCCTGGGCGTGCCGTTCCCGCGTCGGCACGACGTGCACGGCCGCAGCCGGCGCTCGCTGGCGCTGGACCTGAAGGCGCCGGCGGCGCGCGCGGCCGTGCTGCAGCTTGCGGCCGGGGCCGACGTGCTGCTCGAAGGCCTGCGCCCGGGCGTGATGGAGAAGCTCGGCCTCGGGCCCGAGGATTGCCGCGCGCGCAACCCGCGCCTGGTCTACGGCCGCATGACCGGTTTCGGGCAGAGCGGGCCGCTGGCCGCGGCCGCTGGGCACGACCTCAACTACATCGCGCTCAGCGGTGCGCTGCACGCCATCGGCCCGCGTGGCGGGCGTCCCCTGGCGCCGCTGAACCTGGTGGGCGACTACGGTGGTGGCGCGCTCTATCTGGTCCTGGGCGTGCTGGCCGCGCTCTTCGAGCGCCAGCGTTCGGGGCAGGGCCAGGTGGTGGACGCGGCGATGGTCGACGGCGCGGCCTCGCTTGCCGGCTTCTTCTACGGCCTGCATGCCGCCGGCCAGTGGGATGCGCCGCGCGGCGAGAACCTGCTCGACGGCGGCGCACCCTTCTACGACAGCTACGAGACCGCCGACGGTCGCTGGGTGGCGCTGGCTGCGGTCGAGCCCAAGTTCTTCGCCGAGTTCGCGCGGCGTGCCGGGCTGGAGGAGCGCTTCGTGCCCCTGCAATACGAGCGCGCGCAGTGGCCGGCGCTGCGCGCGGCGATTACGGCGCTCATGAAGACGAAGACGCGCGAACAGTGGTGCAGCCTGCTCGAAGGCAGCGATGCCTGCTTTGCACCCGTGCTCGATTTCGACGAGGCGCCGCGGCACCGCCACGCGCAGGCGCGCGCGGCCTTCGTCGAGGTCGAAGGCAGCCTGCAGCCGGCGCCCGCGCCGCGCTTTGCGCGCAGCGGCGTCGACGCGCCGCGCCCGGCGCCGCGCGTGGGCGAGCACACGCGCGTCGTGCTCGCCGAGGCCGGTCTGGACGCTGCCGCCATCGAGGCGCTGCTCGCTGCGGGCAGCGCGCTGCAGGCCGCGGAGGCGGCATGAACGGCAGCCGCATCGATCCGGCGGCGGCGCGGCCGGCCACGGACGCGCGCCGCGCCGCCTCGCTGCTGCTCGTGCGCGATGGCCAGGCCGGGCTCGAGGTGCTGCTGCTGCGCCGCGCCGAGCGCGCGCGCGACTGGCTCAGCGGCGCCGTCGTCTTCCCCGGCGGCGTGCTGGAGGCGGGGGACGGCGAGGCCTCGGCCCTGGTCGAGGGCAGCAGCGATGCCGTCCTGAGCGCGCGCTTCGGCCTGCATGGCGGCATGCTCGAGCACGCGCTCGCGGCCTTGCGCGAAACCTTCGAGGAGGTCGGCCTGCTGCTGGCCTGCGGCGAAGACGGAGAGCCTGCCCGGCCGGCAGCGGCCTGGAGCACGTGGCGCGCACGCCTGCAGCAGCGCCAGGCGACGCTCGCGCAAGCCTGCACGGCACTGGGCCTGCGGCTGGATCTGCGCCGCCTGCAGGCCTTCAGCCACTGGCTGACGCCGCCGGGCACGCCCACGCGCTTCGACACGCGCTTCTTCATCGCCCCCGCGCCCGCCGCCCAGGCGGCGCAGGCCGACGCCGGCGAGGCGCTGGAGCTGATGTGGCTGCCGCCTGCGGCTGCCCTCGAGCCTGCGCGCGGCTACAAGCTCTTTCCGGTGACGCGGCGCACGCTGCAGGAGCTGGCCGCCTTCGCCGACGTCGACGCCGCCCTGGCCGCGGCGGCGGCGCGACCGGCGCCGCTGCCGCTCGTGATGCCGCGCCATGCGCGCACGCGCAAGGGGCCGACCATCGTCGTGCCCGACCATCTCGCCTTCGCCGAGGTCTGCAGGCTCGATCCCGAGGGACTTGCGCACGACGTCATGGCCGAGCTCGTCGCCGGGCAGCCGGTGCGCCTGTCGCCACGCATCCTGCGCGTCACCGCGCCCAACCCGGGCGTGATGACCGGGCCGGGCACGAACAGCTACTTCGTCGGCGACCCGCAGGCCGACCGCTGGGCGCTGATCGATCCCGGTCCGGCCGACCCGCTGCACCTGGCGGCGCTGCAGGCCGCTGCGCCCGGCCCCGTGCGCTGGGTGCTCGCCACGCACACGCACCGCGACCACAGCCCGGGTGCGGCGGCCGCGGCGGCGGCCTTCGGCGCCGTCGTCCTGGGCCGCAGGCCGACGCACGCCCAGGGTCAGGACAGCGACTTCGCGCCCACGCGTGAGCCGGTGGACGGCGAGTGCCTCTTCCTCGGCGAAGGCTGCACGCTGCGCGCCATCCACACGCCCGGGCACGCCTCGAACCACGTGTGCTGGTTGCTCGAGCAGGAGAAGCTGCTCTTCACCGGCGACCACGTCATGCAGGGCTCGACCGTGGTCATCGATCCCCCCGATGGCGACATGGCGGCCTATCTTCGCAGCCTGCACGCGCTGCTGGACGAAGACCTGCAGTGGCTTGCGCCCGGGCACGGCTTTCTCGTCGCCGAGCCGCACGCCGTGCTGCGCGCGCTCATCGCGCATCGCCTGCGCCGCGAGGCCAGGGTCGTCGAGGCCTTGCGCGCGCACGGCCAGGCGCAGCTCGACGAGATGCTGCCGCAGGTCTATGCCGACACCCCGCCGCAGCTGTTCCCGGTGGCGCGACGCTCGCTGCTGGCGCACCTGATCAAGCTGCGCGAGGACGCGCGCGCGGTCGAGCAGGCCGACGGCCGCTGGCGCTGGCTCGGCGACTGAGCCACCCGGGCCCGCCAACAACTACCGCTTGCTGCGGTCGGCTGCGCCCCGCCGTCCCTTCATGGGCGGATGCCGGGGCGGCCTGCGGCGCGCACGATGGGTGCAACCGCAGCGAGAGCGCGTGCATCCCTCGGGGACGCCGCGGCGCCTCGCCGGTGCATCGCTCGCAGAAGCGAACGCAGAGGTCGGTGATCGGAACAATGGAGTCGCATCATGAAGACACGTTCTTGCCGCATGGGTTCCTGGTTCACGCTGTGCGCGCTGCTTGGCCTGTCGGCCTGCGGCGGCGACTGGAGCGTGAGCAAGGAGAGCGAGGCCGGGTGGCTGAGCTTCAACCAGAACCTCATCCGCAGTCGGCTGAAGGAGCCCAGCCGGGCCGAGTTCAGCCATTCCTTCGTCGCCCAGGCCGAGGGCTCGCCCGTGGTCTGCGTTTGCGGCGACGTCGACGAGAAGGACCGTCACGGCGCGGTCCTCGACCACCAGCGCTACATCTCCTGCGGCAGCGCGGTGCAGATGCTCGAGGCCGAGGTCGCGCCGCGCGCCATGGAGCAGACCTGGGCGGACGTGTGCACGGCCAAGGTGCAGACGCTTCAGGCGCTCGCCAGCGAACGCTGAGCGGCGCGGACTCGCATGCGGAGGTATGGCATGAACACGTGCATCGCCGTGAGTTGTGCGCTGGCCGCGCTCGTCACGCTGACGCTGGGCGAAGGCGCCGGCACGCCGGACGCTTCGGCCCAGGCGCAATGGCTGTCCTTCAACGGCAAGCTGATCAGGAGCAGGCTCGAGGAGCCGCGCGGCGCCGTCGTCAGCAAGGCCTTCATCGCGCCGGCCAACGGGCGGCTGGTGAGCTGCGTCTGCGGTGAGATCGACGAGGCGGGCGACGGCGGCCGCGCGGCGCGTCATCAGCGCTTCATTTCCTGCGGCAGCGGCGCGCAGATGCTCGAGGCCGAGGTCGACGCGAGCGCGATGCAGGCGAGCTGGGACGCGGTCTGCACTCCCCAGGCGCACGAGTCGCCGCTGTTCGCGGCGGGTCGCTGAGCGCCGCGCCGGCATGCGCTGGCGGGCGCGAGCCCGGCCGCGTGCCGCGCCCCGCCTCATTCCTCATCGAAGTTTGAGGTTCCCATGAAGTCGCCAAGCCTTGTCACAAGCCACTTCGGGCCGCTGCAGCCCGCCATCGAACGCGCCCGGCTGCTGCCGGACCTCGGCGTGTTGCGGCAGGAGGACGGCGCGCCGCAGACGGCCGTGCCGGGCTTCGTGCCCGGTTCGCCGCCGAGCGCAGCCGCGATCGAGCGCCTCATCGTGCGCGCGCGCGCCAGCCGCAGCCGCTACCTGCAGGCGCTCTGGCGCGCGGGCATGCAGCGCCTGGCGCGCTTGCCCTTCGGGTGAGCCCGGCGCCGCGGCCTCGGCTGCCGGCTCACCAGCCCCAGGTCAGACGGCGCGCGACCCAGCCGCTGGGGCCGTCGGGCTGGCGCCGCACGTGCACCCAGCTGCCCTCGTGCTCGAGCGTGTGCAGCACCTCGCCGTAGGCCGCCTGGCCGACGATGCGGTGCCCGGTGCCCGGGCCCCGCCGCAGGTTGAGCACCTCGGTCTTGACCACGAGATGCGGCTTGCGCGAGGTCAGCCGCGCCAGCACCCAGCCCACGTCGTTCTCGAAATCGCGCACCTTGAGCCAGCCCTGGCTGCGCGCCAGCACCTGCAGCGGATAGCCGCGCGCGAGATTCCACAGGATCTCGAAGCGGGTGCCGGGGCCGCTGCGCATGTTCACCTGCGCGCGGTCGATGCTGACCATGCGCACATCGGCGGCAGCGACCGGCAGCCCGTTGCCGGCCAGCGCCAGCAGCAGCGCGGCCAGCACGCCTCGGCGCGTGCCGCGCAGCATGAGGGGTGAGAAGCGGGAAACGAACGTGGTGCTGGCTTCGGTCATCGGGATGAGGGTCTCCGCAAAGGGGTTGATGGCAAGGCCGATGTTCGCGCAAACAACGCCTGCCCTCGAACCCGTCAGGGAGATTCCTCGTCGCGCACGGCTGGCGCGCCCTCGAGCCGCGTCCTGCCAGCGGCCGTCGACTGCCGCGTGGCGCAGCAGGCAGCGCGCGCGGCCGTCGTACTCGAAATCAAGGGCGCCGACGCGCCGATCGAAGCGTGAAGAGCGCCAAGCCCAGCGCCATCATCAGGTAGGTCTGCGGCTCGGGTACGGCAGGCAGTACCGTGCGCGTGAATGCGCAGTCGCTGCTGGCACTGCTGCAGGACTCGCCAAGGGTGTGGCTGGACCAGTTCAGCTCATGGCCTTCGGCATCGAGTCCGGTGAAGTTCAGCGTCAGACCCGTTCGATAGAAGTGGTACGTGCCCGCGGGCGCGTCGCCGCCCTCGGGCTTGAACTGCCCGAAAACGTAGGAGATCGATTCGCCGGGCTGAAGATCGGCCTCATTGGCGTAGAACACCGATGGCTTTCCTGGGGCGCTCGAGAGCCAGAACTCGAAGCTGTACGGACTGCCAACGCCCCCGCAGACGCCGGTGAAGGTCTCGCCGCCGCAGCCGAAGTAGGTGTTGAGGTACGCGCCTGTGTAGTCTGCGAATGGCCGTGTTTCCGACTCGCCCGTGTCGGGGTTCCAGTACTCTCCCTCCGTGGGCAGATCAGCGGGGTCGAAGGCCGAGACATCGCCCGGCGCGAAGATCAGTGCCGGTGAATCGGCAGCGAGCGTGAAGGTCACGGCGACGTCGATCGTCTCATTCCCGCCGACCGTGTTCACACGCTGGTCGAAGCTGATGCTGCCCCAGGGCAACTCCGCCCAGGTCGGCGCCGATACAAGCAATCCCGCCAGCAGGGCGCCCGCGTGCCAGACGATCTTCATCATCTTCATCCCTCCGTGTACAGGGTCGGTGGATCTGGCCATGGATCCAGCACCCTGTGAACCCCTGAAACCGGGGGGCTGACTTCAAGTCGACTTCGCGTCCTGCCAGCGGCCGTCGATGAGCAACTGGTGCGGCCGAAAGCGTGCCTTGTAGGCCATCTTCGGGCTGTGCTCGATCCAGTAGCCGAGGTAGACGTAGGGCAGGCGCAACTGGCGCGTCTGCTCGATCTGCCAGAGCACGCAGTAGGTGCCGTAGCTGGCCTGCGCGTCGGGCTCGTAGAAGGTGTAGACGGCCGAGAGGCCGTCGGCGAGCACGTCGAGGATGGCGACCATGCGCAGCGCGCCGGGCTCGCCGCCGGTGCCGGGCTCGCGGAATTCGACCAGACGCGAGTTGACGCGGCTTTGCAGCAGGAACTGCGTGTACTGGTCGACGCTGTCCTGGTCCATGCCACCGCCGCTGTGGCGCCCCGACTGGTAGCGCAGGTAGAGCTGGTAGTGCTCGGGCATGAAGCACAGGCGCAGCACGCGCGCGTGCAGCGAATCGTGCTGCGCGCGCGCGCGGCGCTGGCTGCGCGCGGGTTGGAAGTGCGCCACCGGGATGCGTATCGGCACGCAGGCGCGGCAGCCCTCGCAGTGGGGCCGGTAGGTGAACATCCCGCTGCGCCGGAAGCCCGCCCCGACAAGCGCCGAATAGGCATCGGCATGGATCAGGTGGCTGGGCGTGGCGACCTGCGAACGCGCCTGGCGCCCGGGCAGGTAGCTGCAGGGGTAGGGCGCGGTGGCGTAGAACTGCAGCGACGAAAGCGGAAGCTCTTTCGGGTGCGTCACGAATCTTCCCGGGGTGCGGCGCCGGCGCGGGCCGGCTCGGCCTGCAGCAGGTGGCGCCACGTCGCGGAATCATAGGTCCAATCGAACGCGGACTCGGCGTCGAGGACTTGCGCCAGGTGCGCCTCGAAGGCCGTGCGCGTGATCGTGCGCGCGCCCAGGCTGGCCAGGTGCGGCGTGTGCTGTTGACAGTCGATGAGCGGCACTCCGTGGCCGCGGCACCAGGCGACGAGTGCGGCGAGCGCGATCTTGGAAGCGTCGCTGCGATGCGAGAACATCGATTCGCCGAAGAACATGCGGCCGATCGAGACGCCGTAGAGGCCGCCGACGAGTTCGCCGTCGATCCAGGTCTCGAAGCTGTGCACGCGGCCCAGCCGGTGCCAGCGCGTGTAGGCCTCGATCATCGACGGCACGATCCAGGTGCCGTCCTGGCCTTCGCGCGGGGTGGTCGCGCAGGCGCGCATGACGTGCTCGAAGGCGTGGTCGATGCGGATCTCGCAACCGCCGCTGCGCGCGAAGCGGCGCAGCGTCTTGCGCAACGAATGGCTGGGCGTGAACGCCTCCACCGGCAGCACCATGCGCGGCTCGGGGCTCCACCACAGCACCGGCTGTCCGTGGCTGAACCAGGGGAAGAGCCCCTTGCGGTAGGCCTCCTCCAGGCGTGCCGGTGACAAGGTGCCGCCGACGGCGACCAGGCCCGGCGCCTCGTCGCCCGGACCCAGCGCGCTGCGCCCGGGCGGCAGCGGGTCGTCGTCCTCGATCCAGCGGGGCATGGCGGCGTCAGGAGGTGCGCCGGGCTCAGCGTGGCGCCAGCTCGCGCCAGAGGAAGCTCAGCTCGAGCGCGCGCATGCGTGCGCGCTGCGCGTTGTCGGCGGCACCCCCGTGTCCGCCCTCGACGTTCTCCCAGTAGAGCGGGTGGTAGCCGAGCGCCAGCATGCGCGCGGCCATCTTGCGCGCATGGCCCGGGTGCACGCGGTCGTCGCGCGTGCTGGTGGTGAAGAGCACCGCGGGCAGGCGCTTGCCCGGCTTCAGGTTCTGGTAGGGGCTGTAGCGGGCGATCCAGGCCCATTGCGCCGGATCGTCGGGATTGCCGTACTCGGCCATCCACGAAGCGCCTGCGAGCAGTCGGTGGTAGCGCCTCATGTCCAGCAGCGGCACCTGGCAGACGACCGCGCCGAAGAGCTCGGGCCGCTGCAGCATCACCGCGCCCACGAGCAGGCCGCCGTTGCTGCCGCCCTGGATGCCCAGGTGCCGCGCCTGCGTGATGCCGCGCGCGACCAGGTCTTCGGCGACGGCGGCGAAGTCGTCGTAGCTGCGCTGCTTGTGCGCGAGGATGGCAGCCTGGTGCCAGGCGGGGCCGAACTCGCCGCCGCCGCGGACGTTGGCCAGCACGTAGACACCGCCCTGTTCCAGCCAGGTGCGTCCGGCGATGGCGAGGTAGGCGGGCGTGAGCGAGACCTCGAAGCCGCCGTAGCCGTAGAGCAGCGTCGGGTTGCGGCCGTCGCGGCGCGGCGTCTTCGGCCAGACGACGAAGTAGGGCACGCGCGTGCCGTCGGCCGAGCGCGCGAAGTGCTGCTCGACGCGCATTCCGGCGGCGTCGAAGAAGGCGGGCAGCGCCTTCACCGACTCGATGCGGTCGCCGTCCCTGTCGATGCGCGCCAGCTGCAGCGCGTCGGGGGTGAGGAAGCTGCTCGTGCGCAGCCACAACTGCTCGGCCAGCGGGTCGTCGGGCAGCAGCGGGTCGTGCAGCGCGGCGATGGAGGTGCTGGCCATCGGCGGCGCCGGCAGTTCGCGGCGGAGCCAGCGGGCTTCGCCCTGGGCGCCGGACTCCAGGCGCCAGGCCTCGAGGCGGCTGCTGACGGTGTCGAGGACCTCGAGCACGATCTGCGTGCGCGTCGTCGCGAAGCGCTCGAGCGAGCGTGTCGCCGCGGGTTCGAAGAGCGCGGTGAACTCGCGCTGCCCGCGCAGGTAGGCCGCGGCGTCGGACAGCAGCAGGCTGCCGCCGCGCCAGTGCCGCCCGGCGACCGCCCAGTCGCTGCGCAGTTGCAGCAGCAGGTGTGCGCCCCAGAAGGAGAGCGTGGCGTCCAGCGGCTTGTCGACCTCGACCGGCTTGCCGTCCTGCAGCAGCCATAGCCGCGACTCGTAGAAGCTGGTGGCGCGGACGAAACCGCTGCGCTCGAACCCCGGCGTGCGGTCGACGAAGGCGTTCGCGGCAACGTCGCCGGCTTCGCCCTCGAAGGCCACCGGCGCCTGCGCCAGCGGCTGGCCGCGGCGCCAGCGCCGGATGACGCGCGGATAGCCGGAATCGGTGAGCGAGCCCGGGCCGAAATCGCTGCCGACGAAGAGATGATCGGCGTCGATCCACTCGACGCTGCTCTTCGCCTCGGGGACGAAGAAGCCGTTGGCGACGAAGCGCTTGTCGACGAGGTCGAACTCGCGCACCACGTGCGCGTCGGCGCCGCCGCGCGAGAGCGAGAGCAGCGCGTGCCGGTACGCCGGGCCGAGCAGGGTGGCGCCACCCCAGGTCCAGTTCTCGCCTTCGGCGCGGCCCAGCGCGTCGAGGTCGAGCACCGTCTCCCAGGCCGGCGCGGGCTTCCTGAACTCGGCCAGCGTCGCGCGCCGCCACAGGCCGCGCGGGTTGGCAGCGTCCTGCCAGAGGTTGTAGAGCCAGGGTCCGACGCGCTGCACCGCGGGGATGCGCGCCTGCGAGTCCAGCACCTCGAGGATCGCGCGTTCGCGTTCGGCGTGGCCGGAAACCGCCTGCAACTCGCGCTCGGCGATCGCGTTGCGCTCGCGCACCCAGGCCAGCGCCCGTTCGCCCTGTACCTCCTCGAGCCACCGGAAGGGATCGTCGGGCGGGGTCGGGGGTTGAAGATCGGGGTTCATCGCTCGAAGGTCACGGCAGGAAAGGGTGGCGAGGGTGCCCAGCAGGGCGAGAATGCGGCGGCGTGGCGGTCGGCTCATCAGGCCGCGAGCGCCAGCGACTGCGGGTGCAACTCGACCGGCCGCTCGCCTTCGCCGACCCAGACCATGCCATCCTGGACGGTCACATGGAGCGGCATCGCGCGCCAGGCGGCGTTCGTCGGGATCGCCGACCTCGATCCACTGCAACAGCGCACCGGTGCGGTCGTGCTGCCAGAGGTCGGGGGCTCGTCGGTGTCGTCACCGGGCGCGTTCAGCGCCTGCGCGAGCACGCGCATCATCAACCGCTCCTCGGTCTCCGGAGGGTGCAGGGCAATCCTGGAGACGGTGGACTTCAAAGCCATGGACGAACGGGGACGGTTGAGCGCACGCAAGCGTGGCGGGCGCGCGACTGTGCCACAGTGCCCGTTCCCGCCGTGCCACTGCTGGCATCATCGGCACCATGAGGCGTGCGCAAGTCGCGAGCGGGAGCCCACCGGGGCTGGCCTGGCTGGCGCTGTGCGGCGTGCTGGCCGTCGGCGCCCTCGTCGTCGGCGCCGCGGCCGAATCCTCGGCGACGACGGCGCTGGCGCGGATGCTGGACTGGCAGCCGGCTCTGGCGCTGCTCGAGCCCTGGCGCTGGTGGACGGCGGCCTGGGTGCACGGCAGTGCCGCGCACCTGGGCCTGAACCTCGCCGGCACGCTGCTGGTGGCTCTGCTGGGGGTGGCCGCGCGCGTGCCGGCACGGCTGGCGCTGGCCTGGCTGTTGGCCTGGCCATTGACTCAAGGCGGCTGGCTGCTCGGTCCGCCGCTGGCGCATTTCCATGGCCTCTCCGGCGTGCTGCACGCGGGCGTGGTCATCGTCGGCCTGCATCTCCTGTGGCAGCGGCGGCGCAGCCATGGGGTGCCGGGCCTGCTGCTGCTGGCAGGGCTGGCGGCAAAGCTCGTGCTCGAGCAGCCTTTCGGCCCCGCGCTGCGCGCCGCACCGGCCTTGGGAATCGCCGTCGCGCCCTGGTCGCATTTCAGCGGCAGCGTGGCCGGCCTGCTCTGTGCCGCGCTGGTCGCTGCGGCGCTGCTGCGGCGCGGCGGAAACCCGTGATCCTCGAGGAGCGTCGTCGCCCATGTCCATGTCCCACCCCTTGCCGCCTCAAAGCGCGGCCGGTCTCCATCGTCGCGCGCATGCCGCCGGGCGGCGCCTGCGGCCGACCGCGGCGCTCGCCGTCGCGGCCTTCGCGCTCGCGCTCGCCGGCGGCGCGCCTGCGCAATCGCAATCGCAATCGCGTGCCGACGGCATCGACGACCCGGCTGTGGCGCGCGTCATCGTCAAGTACAGGGCTGCGGGGACCCTGATGCGCCAGGCGCTGGCCGCGCGCAGCGGCGCTGCGGTGACGACGCCGGCCGAGAGCACACACGGTCCGCAGCAGGCCGCGGCGATGGCGCGGCGCAGCGGCCTTGCGCTCGCCGACGGGCGCGTCGTCGACGAGCGCTCGCAGGTGCTGCTGGCGCGCGGCCTGAGTTCGCGCGATCTGGCGCAGCGGCTGTCCGCCGACGAGGAAGTCGAGTACGCGGTTCCCGACGAGCGCCGGCGCGCGCTCGCCTTGCCCAACGACCCGCTGTTTGCCGGCGGGCCGGGCATCTCGCCGGTCGCGGGGCAGTGGTATCTGCGCGCGCCCGATGGCGAACGCGTGTCGGCGATGAACGCGCTCGGTGCCTGGGACATCGCGACCGGTGCCGCGAGCGTGGTGGTCGCCATCATCGACTCCGGCGTGCGACCGGAGCACCCCGACCTGGCCGACGTGCTGGTCGCCGGTTACGACTTCATCGCCGATGCCGCCGACGCGCGCGACGGCGACGGCCGCGACGCCGATCCGTCGGATCCCGGAGACTGGACGAGCGAAGGCCTGTGCGGCGTCGGCGAGTCGGCGAGTCCGAGCAGCTGGCACGGCACGAAGATGGCCGGCCTCGTCGGCGCGCACACCGACAACGGCCTGGGCATGGCCGCGGTCGCCCGCGGCGTGCGCGTGCAGCCGGTGCGCGTGCTCGGCGCCTGCGGCGGCTACGACTCCGACATCATCGCCGGCATGCTCTGGGCTGCGGGCCTGAGCCGCAACCCGGTCGTCAATCCGACCCCTGCGCGTGTGCTCAACCTGAGCCTGGGCTCCAGCGGAAGCTGCTCCGCGGCCTATCGCGACGTCACCGAGCGGCTGGAAGCCGCGGGCGTCGTCATCGTCGCCGCGGCCGGAAACGAGGAGGGGCTGGCGGTCAGCACGCCCGGCAACTGCCCAGGTGTGATCGCGGTCGCGGCGCTGCGCCATGCCGGCACCAAGGTCGGCTTCTCCAGCGTGGGACCGGAGGTGGCGATTGCCGCGCCCGGAGGCAATTGCGTCAACCTCGCCGGCGAGTGCCTCTATCCGATCGTCACGACGACCGACAGCGGGACCCGGGGTCCGGTGCGGTCGACGTACACCGACGGCTACGACTACTCGGTGGGCACGAGCTTCGCCAGCCCCCTGGTGGCTGGAACGGTGGCGCTGATGCTCTCGGTCAACCCGGCTCTGGCGCCGGGCGAGGTGCGTACGATGCTGGGCAGCTCGGCGCGTCCCTTCGTCGCCGCCGGCACCGCCGGCGTGCCGCAATGCCATGCACCCGACGGGCGGCCGCAGGACGAATGCGTCTGCACCACCGCGACCTGCGGCGCCGGCATGCTCGATGCCGCGGCGGCGGTGCGTGCCGCGGTGGCCGCCGCCGACGGCGCGGGGGACGAGAACGAGGGCGGCGGCACGGGCGGCGGCGCGCTGGACCTGCCGTGGCTGCTGGCGCTGGCGGCGGGGCTCGCCGTTCCGTGGGCGCTGCGCCGTTGGCCGCATCGGTCGAAAGGGTGAGGGCGGCGCAAGGGCTTTTCGAGCAGTACCCCGGTTCCGTCGCGGCATGGGGCGGTGGCATGATGGTTCGCGCCCTTTCACATGTCCCCGCAGGACGCCGCGCCCGATGCCCGAAGCCAATCCCCTGCTGCAGCCCTGGACGGCGCCCTTCGGCCTGCCGCCGTTCTCCGAGATCCGGCCCGAGCACTTCGAGCCCGCCCTGGACGCCGCGATGCAGGCGCATCGGGCCGAACTGCGCGCCATTGCCGACAGCGCCGAGGCGCCGAGCTTCGACAACACCGTCGCCGCCTTCGACCGCAGCGGCCGGCTGCTGGCGCGTGTGCTCGCGGTGTTCGAGAACCTCGGCGCGTCGGCCACGAGCTCCGCATTGCAGGCGGTGCAGCGCCGCATGGCAGCGCCGCTGGCGGCGCACGAGAGCGCGGTCTACATGGACGCGGCGCTGTTCTCGCGCCTGGACGCGCTGCACGCGCGCCGCGACGCGCTGGCGCTGGACGCCGAGTCGCGCCGCCTGCTCGAGCGCCTGCACCTGGACTTCGTGCGCGCCGGCGCGCGCCTGCAGGGCGAGGCCGGACGACGCTACGCCGAGGTGATGGCCGAGCTCGCCGGACTGACGACGCGCTTTGCGCAGAACGTGCTGCACGACGAGACGAACTGGTGGCTCGCGCTCGACACCGAGGATGAGATGGCCGGCTTGCCCGGCTTCGTGCGCGCTGCCGCGCGCCAGGCCGCGGCCGAGCGCGGGCTGCAGGGCCATGTGGTCACGCTCGCCCGCGGGCTCGTCGTGCCCTTCCTGACCTTCTCGACGCGGCGCGACCTGCGCGAGCGCGTGTGGCGCGCGTGGACGGGACGCGGCGCTCACGCCGGCGAGAGCGACAACCGCCAGGTCGCGCGTGCCATCCTGCGCCTGCGGCACGAGCAGGCGAAGCTGCACGGTTACGCCTGCTACGCCGACTACGCGCTAGCCGACACCATGGCCGGCAGCCGCGCGGCAGTGCAGGCGCTCTTCGACGAGGTGTGGCCGCGTGCGCTGCTGGCGCTGCAGCGCGAGCGGCTGGAGCTGCAGGCACAGATGGAAGCCGAGGGCGCCCGCGACCCCCTCGAGGCCTGGGACTGGCGCCATTGGGCGGAGAAGGTGCGCCAGGCGCGCTACGCCGTCGACGATGCCGAGGTCAAGCCCTACTTCGCGCTGGACGCGATGGTGCAGGCGGCCTTCGACTGCGCGCGGCGGCTCTTCGGGCTGCGCTTCGTGCCGCGGGCGGACCTGCCGGTCTACCACCCGGACGTGAAGGCCTACGAGGTGCAGGACGACCGGGGCGCGACGATCGGCGTCTTCCTGCAAGACAACTTCGCGCGTGCGGGCAAGCGAAGCGGTGCGTGGATGAGCTCGCTGCGCTGGCGAAACCGCAACGCCCCGCAGGGCGGGGAAGAGCTGCCGGTGATCCTCAACAACAACAACTTCGCGCGCGCGACGCCGGGCGAGCCGGTGCTGCTGTCGATGGACGAGGCGCGCACGCTCTTCCACGAGTTCGGGCACGGCCTGCACGGCCTCCTCTCGGACGTGCGCTTCGACCGCCTCTCGGGCACGCAGGTGCTGCGCGACTTCGTCGAGCTGCCCTCGCAGCTCTTCGAGCACTGGCTCTCCGAGCCCGAGGTGCTGCGTCGCCACGCGCGCCACGTGCGCAGCGGCGAACCCATCCCCGAGGCGCTGGTGCAGCGGCTGCAGGCGGCACAGCGCTTCAACCAGGGTTTCGAGACCGTTCGCTACACGGCCAGCGCGATCGTCGACCTGGCCGTGCACAGCCGCAGCGAGGCCGAGCCGCCGGCCGACCTCTGCGCCTTCGAGTCCGAGGTGCTGGCCGCGCACGGCCTGCCCGCGGGGGTGGGCATCAACCACCGGCTGGTGCACTTCCAGCACCTGTTCTCGGGCTCGAGCTACGCCGCGGGCTACTACGTCTACCTCTGGGCCGAGGTCCTGGACGCCGACGGCTTCGAGGCCTTCCGCGAAGCCGGCGATGCCTTCGCCCCGCAGCTTGCCGCGCGCTTGCGGCGCTACGTCTACGGCAGCGGCAACAGCCGCGATCCGGCGGCTGCCTACGCCGCCTTCCGCGGCCGTGCGGCCACCGTCACACCCTTGCTGCGCAAGCGTGGCCTGATCGAGGGCGAGGCGCAGCCGGCCTGAGGGCGCGGCTGCGTCTGCTGCCGCATCAGGCCGGAACCGCCGGCAGGCCCGAAAGCGCCATCGCCAGTTCCTTCTCGTCGTAGGGCTGGTCGACCAGCTTGTCACCGAAGTAGGCGCTGTAGGCGCTCATGTCGAAGTGGCCGTGGCCGCTGAGGTTGAAGACGATGACCTCGGAGCGTCCCTCGGCCTTGCAGCGCATGGCCTCGGCGATGGCGGCCTTCACGGCGTGATTCGCCTCCGGCGCCGGCACGATGCCCTCGGCGCGCGCGAAGGTCACGCCGGCCTCGAAGCAGGCCTTCTGATGGAAGGCCACGGCCTCGATGAGGCCCAGCTCCTTGAGGTGCGAGACCATCGGCGCCATGCCGTGGTAGCGCAGGCCGCCGGCGTGAAAGCCCGGCGGCGTGAAGGTGCTGCCCAGGGTGTGCATCTTGGTGAGCGGCGTCAGGTGCGCGGTGTCGCCGAAGTCGTAGGCGAACTTGCCGCGCGTCAGCGAGGGGCAGGCCGCGGGTTCGGCGGCGATGATGCGCCGCTTGCGCCCGCCGCGCAGCTGCTGGCCGAGGAAGGGGAAGGCCAGGCCGGCGAAATTGCTGCCGCCGCCGGTGCAGCCGATGACGATGTCCGGGTCGTCGCCGGCCATCTCGAACTGCTGCATCGCCTCCAGGCCGATGATCGACTGGTGCATGAGCACGTGGTTGAGCACCGAGCCCAGGGCGTAGTTGGTGTCCTTGTTGGTGGCGGCGATCTCCACCGCCTCGCTGATGGCGATGCCAAGCGAGCCCGGGTGGTTCGGATCCTTCTCGAGGATGGCACGGCCGCAGTTGGTTTCGGTGCTGGGGCTGGGCAGGCAGCGCGCGCCGTAGGTCTCCATGAGCGCGCGGCGATACGGCTTCTGGTCGTAGGAGATGCGCACCTGGAAGACCAGCACCTCGATGCCGAAGAGCGCGCCGGCAAAGGACAGCGACGAGCCCCACTGGCCGGCGCCGGTCTCGGTGGAGAGCTTTCTGATGCCGGCCTGCGCGTTGTACCAGGCCTGCGGGATGGCGGTGTTGGGCTTGTGGCTGCCCGCGGGCGAGACGCCTTCGTACTTGTAGTAGATCTTGGCCGGCGTGCCCAGCGCCTTCTCCAGGCGGTGCGCGCGCACCAGCGGGCTCGGACGCCAGAGGCGGAAGACCTCGCGCACGGGCTCGGGAATGGGGATCTCGCGCTCGGTGCTCACCTCCTGCATGATGAGTTCCATGGGGAAGAGCGGGGCCAGATCGTCCGGTCCGAGCGGCTGCAGGGTGCCCGGATGCAGCGGCGGCGCCAGCGGTGCGGGCAGGTCGGCGGCGATGTTGTACCAGTTGCGCGGCATCTTGCTCTCGTCGAGCAGGAACTTGGTCGGTGTGCTCATCGGATCTCCTGGTCAAGGGTCAGGGGCAAGAAACGGCGTGCATGCTACGGCGGCATCTGGATACTGTATACAGGTACTCACCCGTGTCCGCTGGTTGCGCGAGGTCATGCCGGCGGCCGCCGGGGTGGGCGCAGTTCGACCGCGGCATGCTGGATGTCGAGGGCTGAAGCGCCCCGATGGCTTTCAGCCGCGGCGCACGACGGCGGCGGTGGGCGCCTCGTTGACCTGGAGCTGGAAGACGTCCGGGCGGGCGTAGTGGCCCACGGCGTCGAAGTCGAACTTGCCGCGCGCGATCTCGTCCAGGTCGAGGTCGGCGCAGAGGATGGTCTCGCTGCCGAAGTGCGGCCCGGCCAGCACCTGCCCGAGCGGTCCGACGATGAGGCTGCCGCCGCGCATGAGCACGGCATCGGGGCCTTCGCCGAGCTGCGGCAGGCGCACGCGCAGCGCTTCGGGGAAATCGCCGCGGCGCACGAACTGGCAGGCGCTGAGGACGAAGCAGCGGCCCTCGAGCGCCACGTGCTGCATCGAGGGCAGCCAGGTGTCGCGGTCGTCGGCCGTCGGCGCGCAGTACAGGGCCACGCCCTTGGCATACATCGCCATGCGCATCATCGGCATGTAGTTCTCCCAGCAGATCACCGAGCCGATGCGCCCCCAGGGGCTGTCGACCACGGTCAGCGTGGAGCCGTCGCCGAAACCCCAGATCATGCGTTCGAGTGCGGTCGGCATGAGCTTGCGGTGCTTGCCCTGCAGCACACCGTCGGGGCCGAGGAAGAGCACCGTGCAATAGCAGGTGCCGCCCTCGCGCTCGATGACGCCGATGACGACGTGCACGCGGTGCTCGCCTGCCGCCTCGGCAAGCCGCGCGACCTGCGGCCCCGGTACCTCGATCGCCGCCTCGTGGTAGAGGCGGAACTCCTCGCGCCCCTGCGGATCGCGCGCGCCGACGACGAGGCCGAAGTCCAGGCCCTTCGGGTAGCCGCCGATGAAGGCCTCGGGGAAGACGACCAGCTTCGCCCCGGTGGCCGCGGCCTCGCCGATGAGGCGCACCGCCTTGTCGGTGCCGGCCTCGGCGTCGAACTGCACGGCGCCGGCCTGCACCACCGCGGCGCGCAGGGTTTTCGTGTCGCTCATCTTGCTTCGTCCTTTCGTGCCCGCAACTGACGGGGGCGGGCCGGCGCGCATTCTGGATCCTGCTCGAGGCGTCATGCCGCGGCCAGCGGCGGCCCGAGCGCGCGCAGCACGTCGCGCACGTACTGCACGCGGTCGGCGACGGCGGCGAACTCGCGTTCGATGCGCAGCTTGTCGTTGCCGGCGAGCTTGACCGAACGGTTCTTCTGCACGAGCGCGATGATGCGCTGCGCGTCCACGGGCGGATTGGGGCGGAAGGCGATGCTCATGAGCCTGGGCCCGGCGTCGATCTTCTGCACGCCGTAGGGCCTGGCGAGCACGCGCAGGCGGTGCGTGTCGAAGAGCGCCTGGCCCTGCGCGGGCAGCTTGCCGAAGCGGTCGGTGACTTCCTCGAGCAGACGGTCCAGCGTCTGTGCGTCCTCGGCGCCGGCCAGGCGCTTGTAGAGGCTCAGGCGCGCATGCACGTCGCCGCAATAGGCGTCGGGCAGCAGCGCCGGGGTGTGCAGGTTGACCTCGGTGGTGGCGCCGAAGAGGCTGCCCATGGGCGAGAGCAGGTCGGGCTCGCGCCCGGCCTTGAGGCTGCGCACGGCCTCGGCCAGCATGTCGTTGTAGAGCTGGAAGCCGACCTCCATCATGTTGCCGCTCTGGTGCTCGCCCAGCACCTCGCCGGCGCCGCGGATCTCGAGGTCGTGCATGGCCAGGTAGAAGCCGCTGCCCAGCTCCTCCATCTCCTGGATCGCCTGCAGGCGTTGCTCGGCCTGTCTTGTGAGGCCCTGCACGTCGGGCACGAGCAGGTAGGCGTAGGCCTGGTGGTGGCTGCGGCCGACGCGCCCGCGCAGCTGGTGCAGCTGCGCCAGACCGAACTTGTCGGCGCGCGTGATGACGATGGTGTTGGCGCTGGGCACGTCGATGCCGGTCTCGATGATGGTCGAGCACACGAGCAGGTTGAAGCGCTGGGCGACGAAGTCGCGCATCACCGCCTCCAGCTGGCGTTCGGGCATCTGGCCGTGCGCCACCGCGATGCGCGCCTCGGGCAGCAGCTCGGCGAGCTTGTCGGCGCGCTGCTGGATGGTCTCGACCTCGTTGTGCAGGAAGTAGACCTGGCCGCCGCGCTTCAACTCGCGCAGCACCGCCTCGCGGATGACGCCGCCGCCCTCGTTGCGCACGAAGGTCTTGATCGCCAGCCGGCGCTGCGGCGCGGTGGCGATGACGGAGAGGTCGCGCAGGCCTTCGAGCGCCATGCCCAGCGTGCGCGGGATGGGGGTGGCGGTGAGCGTGAGCACGTCGACCTCGGCGCGCAGCGCCTTGATGGCCTCCTTGTGGCGCACGCCGAAGCGGTGCTCCTCGTCGATGACGAGCAGGCCCAGGCGCTTGAACTTGACTTCGGGTGAGAGCAGCTTGTGCGTGCCCACGACGATGTCGACGCTGCCCTCGGCCAGGCCTTGCAGCGCGCTCTTCACCTCCTTGCTGCTGCGAAAACGCGAGAGCTCGGCGATCTTCACCGGCCACTTGCCGAAGCGGTCGCTGAGGGTCTGGAAGTGCTGCTCGGCAAGCAGCGTGGTCGGCGCCAGCAGCGCCACCTGGCTGCCGCCGAGCACGGCGACGAAGGCCGCGCGCAGCGCGACCTCGGTCTTGCCGAAGCCGACGTCGCCGCACACCAGGCGGTCCATGGGGCGCGGGCTGATGAGGTCCTGGATGACGGCGTGGATGGCCGCGCGCTGGTCGGCCGTCTCCTCGAAGGCGAAGCTGCTGGCGAAGGCCTCGTAGTCGTGCGCGCTGAAGCGATGCGCCTGGCCCTGCCGCGCCGCGCGCTGCGCGTACAGGCCCAGCAGCTCGGCGGCGGTGTCGCGCACCTGCTCGGCGGCGCGGCGCTTGGCCTTCTCCCACTGGCTGCTGCCGAGCTTGTGCAGCGGTGCCTCCTCGGGCGAGACGCCGCTGTAGCGGCCGATCAGGTGCAGTTGCGAGACCGGCACGTAGAGATTGGTCTTCTCCGCGTACTCGAGGTGCAGGAACTCGCTGCGGCTGTCGTCCTGCCCGGGCGTCAAGGCCATGCTGACCAGGCCGCGGTAGCGGCCGATGCCGTGGTTGACGTGCACCACGGGGTCGCCGATCTTGAGCTCGGCGAGATCCTTGATGAGCGTGTCGACGTTGCTCGTCTGCTCCTGCTTGCGGCGTCGCCGCGCTTCACGCGTGCTGGCGAAGAGCTCGGTCTCGGTGACGAACTGGACGCTGACCCCTTCTGCCTGCGGCTCGTGCCAGTGAAAGCCCGCGGCCAGCGGCGCGGCGACGATGGCGACGTGCTCCGAGCCGGCCAGGAACTCGGCCAGCGTGGCCACGCCGGGCAGGCTGATGTGGTGCTCGCGCAGCATCTCGAGCAGGCTCTCGCGCCGGCCTTCGCTCTCGGCGACGAGCAGCACGCGGTGCGGCGTGTGCTCGAGGTGACGGGCGAGGGCGGCCAGCGGCTCGGTGGCGCCGCGTTCGAGCGCGAGCGGCGGCAGCGGGCGTGCCCAGGCCGTCCCGTCGCTGCCGGCATCGGCATCGGCGCTCGCGCCCTGCGCCTGCCCGCGCACGAGCAGCGTGGGCAGCGGCTGCGCGGCGGCGAAGAACTCCTCGGGGCGCAGGAAGATCGCCTGCGGCGGCAGGATGGGGCGTTCCGGGTCGTGCTGCAGGAAGCGATGGCGCTCGCGCGTATCGCTCCAGAAGCGCTGCAGCGCGGCGTCGACCTCGCCGTGCAGCACGAGCAGCGTCTGCGCGCCCAGGTGCTCGAAGATGCTCGCCGTGGCGTCGAAGAACAGCGGCAGGTAGTACTCGATGCCGCTGCCGGCGATGCCTTGCTGGATGTCCTTGTAGATGCGGCTGCGCGTCGGGTCGCCCTCGATCTGCTCGCGCCAGCGTGCGCGAAAGGCGGTGCGCGCGGCCTCGTCCATCGGGAACTCGCGCCCGGGCAGCAGCCGCACCTCGGGCACGGGGTAGAGGCTGCGCTGGCTGTCGGGATCGAAGGCGCGGATGGAGTCGATCTCGTCGTCGAAGAGGTCGAGCCGGTAGGGCACGGCGCTGCCCATGGGGAAGAGGTCGATGAGGCCGCCGCGCACCGCGTACTCGCCCGGCGAGACGACTTGCGTCACGTGCTGGTATCCCGCCAGCGTGAGCTGCTCCTTCAGCCGCGCCTCGTCGAGCCGGCTCTTCTGGCGGAAGAAGAAGGTCGTGGCGGCGAGGAAGGCGGGCGGCGCAAGCCGCGTCAGCGCCGTCGTCGCCGGCAGCAGCACGACGTCGACCTCGCGGTTGCGCATGCGCCAGAGCGTGGCCAGGCGCTCGCTGACGAGGTCCTGGTGCGGGCTGAAGCTGTCGTAGGGCAGCGTCTCCCAGTCGGGGAAGACGGCGGTGCGCAGCGCGGGCTCGAAGAAACCGATCTCGTCGGCCAGGCGCACGCTGTCGGCGGGATCGGCGGTGATCACGGCCAGCAGGCGGCCGTCCTTGTGCGCGGCGCGGGCCTGGCGGGCCAGCAGCAGCGCGTCGGCGCTGCCCACGGGGCGTGGCAGGGTGAAGCGCTTGCCGGGCGCGATCGTCGGGAGCTGCATGCAGGGGAAGGGCGCCGCGATGGCGCGAAGGGGCGGATTCTAGAATTCGGGCATGTCCCTGCCGGCTTCCAGCACGCCAGACGACGACGCGCGTGCCGACGTGGGCGCGCCGGCGCAGCCGCGCTACTGGGCGCTCGTGCCCTGCGCCGGCGTCGGCGAGCGCGCCGGCAGCGCGCTGCCCAAGCAGTACGCAAGCGTGGCCGGGCAGGCGCTGGTGCGGCACACGCTGCGCGCCTTGCGCGCGCTGCCGCAACTGGCCGGCACGCTGCTCGTGCTCAGCCCGCAGGATGCGCACTTCGAGGCCCTGGTGCCCGAGCACGAATTCGACCGCCGCTGGCTGGCGCGCGTGGGTGGCGCCACGCGCGCGGCCAGCGTCGCCGCCGGCCTCGCCGCGCTGCGCGAGCGCGGCGCGCAGGACGCGGACTGGGTGCTGGTGCACGACGCCGCGCGCTGCCTGCTGCGCGCGGCCTGGGTGCAGCAGCTCATCGAGGCCGTCGGCGACGACGCCGTCGGCGGTCTGCTCGCGCTGCCGGTGGCCGACACCGTCAAGCGCGCCGACGGCAGCGCGCGCGTGCACGAGACCGTGCCCAGGCAGGCGCTGTGGCTGGCGCAGACGCCGCAGATGTTCCGCCTGGCGCTGCTGCAGCGCGCGCTGGCGCAGCCGGCCGCGCAGGCGAGGGCGGCCATCACCGACGAGGCCATCACCGACGAGGCCAGCGCCGTCGAGGCGCTGGGCCTGCAGCCGCGGCTCGTGCCCGGCGCCTGGGAGAACCTGAAGATCACCTGGCCGGCGGACTTCGCGCTGGCCGAACGACTGCTGGCGACACGATGAAGCTTCCAAGCATGCGCGTGGGTGAGGGCTGGGACACGCACGCCCTCGTCGCCGGCCGCCCGCTCGTGCTGGGCGGCGTGACGATCCCGCACAGCCACGGCCTGCTCGGGCACAGCGACGCCGACGCCCTGCTGCACGCCATCACCGACGCGCTGCTGGGCGCCGCCGCGCTGGGCGACATCGGCCGCCACTTCCCCGACACCGATCCCGCTTTCGCGGGTGCGGACTCAGTGGCGCTGCTCGTCGAGGCCGCGCGCCGCGTGCGCGCTGCGGGCTGGCAGCCGCACAACGTCGACGCCACCATCGTCGCGCAGGCGCCGAAGCTGGCGCCGCACATCCCGGCGATGGTGGCGCGCATCGCGCAGACACTCGGGCTGCCGGCGGATGCCGTCAACGTCAAGGCGAAGACGGCGGAGAAGATGGGACCGGTGGGCGAAGGCCGGGCGATCGAGGCGCGCGCGGTCTGCCTGCTCCTTCGCGACAACGGCCGCTGAGATCGCCGAGCGCCTCGCCCGGGATCAGGTGGCGCGCTTCAGGCGAACGTGCACCATCAACCCGCCGCCGGGGGCGTTGTTGATCTCCAGGCTGCCGCCCATGCGCTGCAGCGATTTCTCGACGATGGCCAGGCCCAGGCCGGCGCCGGTGGCGGCGGTGCGTGCGGCGTCGCCGCGGAAGAAGGGCGTGGTGAGCTGGTGCAGCTTCTCCGGCGCCACTCCGGTGCCGTGGTCGCGCACGGTGACGATGACCCAGGAGCCCGCGCGCACGTAGGTGACCTTGACCTCGGCGACGCCGGTGTAGGTGCCGCGGCCGTAACGGCGCGCGTTCTCGAAGAGGTTGAGGAAGACGCGCGCGAGTTCGGTCTCGTCGCCCATGACGACGAGGTCGGGCGCCACGCGCACGCCGATTCGGATCTGGCTCGCGTCACGAAAGGACGCCGCTTCCTTCTCGATCAGCGCGGCCAGCGCGATCGGCGACAGGCGGGTCTCCCCCGGGCGCGCATAGTCCATGAACTTGTCGATGATGGCGTCGAGCTGGTCGATGTCGGAGGCCATGTTGCGCTTGGCCTCCTCGTCGGCCACGCTCATCTCGGTCTCCAGGCGCAGGCGTGCCAGCGGCGTGCGCAGGTCGTGGCTGATCCCCGCGAGCATGACGGCGCGGTCTTCCTCCATGCGCGCCAGTTCGCGCGCCATGCGGTTGAAGCCGCGGTTGACCTCGCGGATCTCGCTCGTGAGCGTGTTCTCGTCCAGGCGCGAGTCGAGGTCGCCGCCGCGGATGCGGCTGGCGGCGAAGGAAAGCTGCTTCAGCGGCTGGTTGATGAGGCTGGCCACCGCCACCGAACCGATCAGCGTGGCCAGCCCCGCGATGCCGATCCACACGAACCAGGTGCGGCTTTGCAGCGGGCCCACCGGCGTCTGCGCCGCCTGCAGCCAGTAACGGTCGCGCTCGATGGAGAAGCCGACCCAGATGCCGGGCGTGCCGTTGACGCTGCGCGCGACGATGGCGTCGGGACCGAGCGTGGCGCGCAGCTCGCTGCTGACGCGGCGCGTGAAGCGGTCGACCGCGTAGGGCTCCCAGTGGTCGCCGGGCTCGCGTGGCGTCACGCGCACGGCCTGCTGCGCGCCCATTCCCTTGAGGATGGCGACTCGGTTGATGCCGTCGGCCTGTCGCAGCGCGGCACGCGAGAGGTTGACGAGGCTGGCGGTCTGCTGTGCCGCCGCGACCGCACGCGGCTCGAACTCGAGTGCGCGCAGCGTCTGCACCCAGGCGAAGACACCGCCGGCCAGCAGCAGCGCCAGCAGGAAGAAGGTGCGCCAGAAGAGGCTCAGGGGCAGCGCGGGTCGCAATGGAGAACCGTTGGACGGGCGTGCGGCAAGGTCAGCTCGCGCCGTCGGGGACGAACACGTAGCCGACACCCCAGACCGTCTGGATGTAGCGCGGCTGTGCCGGATCGGGCTCGATCATCTTGCGCAGGCGCGAGATCTGCACGTCCAGGCTGCGATCGAAGGGCTCGAACTCGCGTCCGCGCGCCAGTTGTGCGAGCTTGTCACGCGACAGCGGTTGCCGCGGGTGGCGCACGAGCGCCTTCAGCATGCTGAACTCGCCCGTGGTCAAGGCCATCTGCTGGCCGTCCTTGGACAGGCGCCGCAGCGAGAGGTCGAACTCGAAGGGGCCGAAGCTGACGACTTGGGCGTCCTTGGACGGCGCACCCGGCGCCTCGAGCTTGGGCCGCCGCCGCAGCACCGCGTGGATGCGCGCCAGCAGCTCGCGCGGGTTGAAGGGTTTGGGCAGGTAGTCGTCGGCGCCGACTTCGAGGCCGACGATGCGGTCCACGTCCTCGACCTTGGCGGTGAGCATGATGATCGGCGTAGTGTCGTTGGCGGCGCGCAGGCGGCGGCAGATCGAGAGCCCGTCCTCGCCGGGCAGCATGAGGTCGAGCACGATGAGATCGATGGTCTCGCGCGTCATGACGCGGTTGAGCGCCTTCGCATCCTCCGCGAGCAGGACCTCGAAGCCTTCCTGCGCGAGGTAGCGCCGCAGCAGGTCGCGGATGCGCGCATCGTCGTCGACGACGAGGATGCGGTCCGGGCGGGGACTGGCGGGGGCGTTCATCGGCGGCTCCTGAATTGTAACAACCGCATTTTGCGTGCCGTCTGGCCGTCGTCGTCCCCTGGCGGCCTTTGGGTTGACCGCTTGTTACAGAACTTGCCTGCGTCAGCGCGCGCGCGGGGCGCTGCGTTAGCCTTCCGTGTCCACTCCTCACCCGCGATCGCCATGACGCCACCTCGCCCCTGCCGCCTTCCCGCCCGCCTGGCCCTGGCGCCGCTGCTGCTGGCCACCGCGCTGCCTGCCCTGGGGCAGACGACGCTGGCGACCACGACGGCGCCGCAGAACGTCGTCGGCCTGAGCGCCACGGCGACCATGGAGGTGCAGAAGGACTTGCTGACGCTGGTCTTCTCCACCAGTCGCGAGGGCCCGGACGCCAGCCAGCTGCAGGCGCAGCTGAAGCAGGCGCTGGACGAGGCGCTCACGGTGGCGCGCGCGGCGGCGAAACCGGGCCGGCTCGAGGTGCAGACCGGGGACTTCTCCATCCATCCGCGCTACACCGCCAAGGGGCCCTCGGGCTGGAGCGGCAGCGCCGAACTGGTGGTCGAGGGCAGCGACATGGTCGCCGTGTCGCAGCTGGCCGGCCGCATCCAGAGCATGACCATCGCGCGCAGCAGCTTCGGCCTCTCGCGCGAGAAGCGCGAGCAGGTCGACGCCGAGCTGACCGCACAGGCGATCGCCAGGTTCAAGGCGCGCGCCGAGGAAGTGGCGCGTCTCTTCGGTTTTTCCGGCTGGACGCTGCGCGAGGTCACGGTGCAGGGCGCGGACCTGCCCCCCATGCGGCCGATGGCGCGCGTGGCGATGGCTGCAGCCGCACCCGGCGCCGAGGGTGCGCTGCCCTTCGAGGCCGGCAAGGCGACGGTGAGCGCCAGCGTGAGCGGCAGCGTGCAGCTCTCGGCGCGCTGAGCGATCTCGCGGCGCGCCGCGCGGTGGCTACTGCGCCACCCAGCCGCCGTCGACGTTGATGGCTGCGCCGCGGATGTTGTCGGCGGCCGGCGAGCACAGGAAGACCACGAGTGCCGCGAGCTGCTCGGGCGTCGTGAACTGCAGCGAGGGCTGCTTCTCGGCCAGCAGTTCGCGCTTGGCCTCCTCGTTGTCGATGTGCTGGGCGGCGGCGCGGGCGTCGACCTGCTTCTGCACCAGCGGCGTCAGCACCCAGCCCGGGCAGATGGCGTTCACGGTCACGCCGCTGGTGGCGTTCTCGAGTGCTGCGACCTTGGTCAGGCCGACGATGCCGTGCTTGGCGGCGACGTAGGCGCTCTTGTTCGTCGATGCCACCAGGCCGTGCACCGAGGCGACGTTGATGATGCGGCCCCAGTTGCGCTTCTGCATGCCGGGAAGCGCCGCGCGCATGCCATGGAAGGCCGAGCTCAGGTTGATGGCGATGATCGCGTCCCAGCGCTCGACGGGAAACTCGGGGATGGGCGCGACGTGCTGGATGCCGGCGTTGTTGACGAGGATGTCGCAGCTGCCGAGCTCGCTTTCACAGCGGCGGACCATGGCCTCGATCTGCTCGGGCCTGCTCATGTCGGCACCGTCGTGAACGGCCTCGGGATCGAACCGCCGCACCTGGGCGAGGGCGCCTTCGACGTCGCCGAAGCCGTTGAGCATCACGCGCGCGCCGTTCTGCGCCAGCGCGGTGGCGATTCCCAGACCGATACCGCTGGTCGAGCCCGTGACGAGGGCGGTCTTTGCACTCAGCATGCGGTGCACTCCTGCTGTGGTTACGATGCCCGCATTATCGAAATTCCGCTCCGGTGGCGTCATGAACGGTCCCGCTTCACCCCGCCTGCGCCAGGTCCAGTGCCTGGATTCCCGCGGCCTGCACCGCATGGCCTACTGGGAATGGGGCGATCCGGCCAACGCGCGCGTGCTCGTCTGCGTGCACGGACTCGCGCGCCAGGGGCGAGACTTCGACACCCTCGCCGCAGACCTTTGCGGCCACTACCGTGTCGTCTGCCCGGACGTGGTCGGGCGCGGGAAGAGCGACTGGCTCGACGACGCGATGGCCTACGCCTTCCCCACCTACATTGCCGACATGGTGACGCTGCTGGCGCGGCTGGATGCGGCGCAGGTCGACTGGGTCGGCACGTCGATGGGGGGATTGATCGGCCTCGGCGTGGCGGCGCTGCGCGGTTCGCCGCTGCGCCGGCTCGTGCTCAACGACGTCGGACCGTCGATCGAGCCGCAGTCGCTCGTGCGCATCGGCACCTACCTGGGCGCGCCCTTGCGCTGGCGCTCGCTGGACGAGGCCGCCGATGCCTTGTGGGAGATCAGCCGCAGCTTCGGTCCGCACACGCGCGAGCAGTGGCTGGCGCTGACGCGCCCGCAGCTGGCGGTCGACGGAGAGGGCTTCAAGCCGCACTACGATCCCGCGATCGCCGTGCCGTTTCGCGCCATCACGCCGGCGCTGGCCCATGCGGGCGAGGCGGCGATGTGGAGCGCCTATGACGGCCTGAAGCTGCCGGTGCTGCTGCTGCGCGGCGCGGAGTCCGACCTCTTGTCCAAGGCCACCGCGCAGGCCATGACCGAGCGCGGACCGAAGGCGCGCCTGGTGGAGTTCGCGGGCGTGGGCCACGCGCCCACGCTCGTGCAGCCCGAGCAGCGCCAGGCGGTGAGGGAGTTCCTGCTCGAGGGCTGAAGCGAAGGTTCGCCCGTCATGAAGACGCTTGCCGGCGAGGCCGTGTTGGCCGCGGCTCCGATCGTCCAGCTCAGCGAAGCCGCGGACGCCTCCATCGGTGCCGACGCGCTGCAGCGCGCGCGCGCCTTCGCCGAGCCCCTGCTGGCGGGGCGGGTACGCGGCTCGGGCGAGGGCGCGCTTGCGCACGCCGACGGCGTGGCCGGGATCCTCGCGGCCATCGGGGCGGCACCCTCGATGCAGGCCTCGGCCTATCTCGTCTACGCCAGCGACTACCTGCAGCGGCCCGAGGAGGTGATCGGGCGTGCCTTCGGGCCGTCGTACGCGGGTCTGGTGATGCTCACGCGGCAGCTGGTGCAGATCCAGCGCGCGGCGCGCGATGCCGCGCTCGGCGAGGGCGGGCATGGCCGGCAGGCCGAGCGCGTGCGCAAGATGCTGCTGGCCTTCGGGCGCGACCTGCGCGTCGTGCTGCTGCGCCTGGCCTCGCGGCTGCAGACGCTGCGCTGGTTCGCCGCCAGCAAGCGCGAGTGCCCGCGCGAGCTGGGGCTGGAGTCGCAGCAGATCTTCGCGCCGCTGGCCAACCGGCTCGGCATCTGGCAGATCAAGTGGGAGCTCGAGGACCTAGCCTTCCGCTTCCTCGACCCCGAGACCTACCGCCGCGTGGCGTTGCTCGTCGACGAGAAGCGCGCCGAGCGCGAACTGGGCGTGGAGCAGGCTCGTCGGCACCTGGCTGAGCTGCTGCAGCACGCGCACATCCGCGCCGAGGTGCTGGGGCGGCCCAAGCACCTCTACAGCATCTGGAAGAAGATGCAGGGCAAGGGCTTGTCGATCGAGCGCGTCTTCGACGTGCGCGCGCTGCGCGTCATCGTCGAGGACGAGGCGGCCTGCTACGCGGCGCTGGCGCGCGTGCACGAGGCCTACACGCCGGTCGAGGGCGAGTTCGACGACTACATCGCGCGCCCCAAGGCCAACGGCTACCAGTCGCTGCACACCGTGGTGCTGGGCGAGGACGGACGGCCCGTCGAGGTGCAGATCCGCACGCGCGCCATGCACGAGCACGCCGAGTACGGTGTCGCCGCGCACTGGATGTACAAGGAAGCCGGCGCACGCGGCTATGCCGGCGTGGCCGCCAGCGGCGCCTACGAGCAGCGCCTGGCCGACGCGCGCAAGGCCGTGCTGCGCGAACTGCTGGCCTGGGAGCGCGACTTCAGCAGTTCGCAGCGTCGGGATGTGGCCGCCGCTCCCGCGAAGGGCGCCGGTGTCGGCCCTGCGGTCGGCGCCGCGGTCGGCGCTGGACTCGACGATCGCATCTACGTCTTCACGCCGCAGGCGACGCTGATCGATCTCCCGGCGGGCGCCACGCCGGTCGACTTCGCCTACGCGCTGCACACCGACCTCGGCCACCGCTGCCGCGGCGCCCGCGTCGATGGCGCGATGGTGCCGCTGAACACGCCGCTCACGCATGGGCAGACGGTGGAGATCGTCGCCGCGAAGGAGGGCGGGCCGTCGATGGACTGGCTCAACCCCGAGCTGCATTTCCTGCAGAGCCCGCGCGCACGCGCCAAGGTGCGCGCCTGGTTCAACGCGCAGGCCTTGTCGGCCACGCTCGGGCGCGGACGCGAGCTCGTCGAGAAGCTGCTGCAGCGCGAGGGCCGCACGGCCCTCAAGCTCGAGCACCTTGCCGAGCAGCTCGGCTTCAAGTCGGCGGACGCGCTGTTCGAAGTCGTCGGCAAGGATGAGTACTCGCTGCGCAACATCGAGAACCTGCTGCGCCCGGCTGCGCCCGCGGCCGCCGAGGCGGACGCGCCGCTGCTGCGGCGCTCGCGCAGCGGGGCGGGTGGCGGCGGGGTGTTGGTGGTGGGCGTGGGCTCGCTGATGACGACGCTGGCACGCTGCTGCCGGCCCGCACCGCCGGACGAGATCCGCGGCTTCGTCACGCGCGGCAAGGGGGTGGCCATCCATCGTCGCGACTGCAGCAACTTCCGCCACATGGCCGAGCGCTTCCCGGGCCGCGCCATCGAGGTGGCGTGGGAGAGCGCCGGCAGCGGCGACAAGCGTCCCGTCTACCCGGTGGACGTGCAGATCGAGGCCGAGGACCGCCAGGGCCTGCTGCGCGACATCTCCGAAGTCTTCACCAAGGAACGGCTGAACGTGATCGCCGTGAACACGCAGTCGCAGCGCGGCCAGCGTGGCGCGACCGCGCGCATGGTCTTCACCGTCGAGGCCGAGGACGCGGGCCGCATCGCGCAGGCGCTGCGCGCGGTGGCGCGGGTTCCCGGGGTCTGGAAAGCGCGCAGGCGCTGACGGCGGCGGTGCGCCGGCCGTGCACGAATGCACGGTCGGTGTCGGCAGGGCCGCATGCGCCCGGTCCCGCGGCGTCGATTCATCCATTCCCCGAGTGCCGGCGCCCGGAGGCGTCGATACCGTGGCGCCCATGACGAGACGAGCCGCCACCGCATCCCCGGCAGACCAGGCTCAGGCCGCGTTGGGCTGTGCAAGCCCCTGGCCGCGGCTGTCCGGGGCGGACCGTGCATTCCGCACGCCGCGATCGACCGCATCGCGCGCCGTCCCTCGAATCGGGGGCCTTGCTGCCGATCAAGTAGCGGCGCGGTTCGCTAAGGTCTCGGCATCGGTTTCAACTGCTCACAAATTTGCCATGCTGCAACAACACCGCACCCTTTCGTCGCCCCGAGTCCTTCGCCCGACGCTCCTGGCGCTGGCCTGCGGCGCCTTCCTCTGCAGCGCGGCCTTCGCCGCGCCGACGGTCTTCGATCCGCTCTACGGCGGCGACGTCGCCACCGCCGCCGGCGCACAGGCCGAGTTCCGCCGTATCGACAACGCCTGGCACGGCAGTCAGGTGCTGTGGAACGAGGGCACGACGACGTACGGCAACGGCAGCGCCATCGGCAGCTTCGGCTGGGGCACCGGCTTGTGGGGTCGCGCGGACTGGCAGCAGGTGATGAACGGCGACGTGACGCCGGTGCAGCAGTGGAGCGGCATCGTCGACCAGATCAATTTCGGCAATGCCCGCTACAACGAGTGCTATGCCGGCACCTGGGGCGCAGCCTCGCTCAGCCCCTTCTTCGGCAACACCGTCACCGGGGCCGACTGCAGCGACAAGGAGGCCGGCGCCGAGGACCAGATGAACTGGGCCACCCACTTCAGCGGCCTCATCCGCATCACCGAGGCGGGCCTCTACAACTTCAGCGTCCTCTACGACGACGGCTTCTTCTTCCGCCTCATCGGCGCCGACAACGAGTCGCTGGAGATCGGCCAGGACTTCCTGAACCCGCGCGATCGCCTGGGATTCGACGACAACCTGCAGCTCTCCGAAGGGCTCTACGGCTTCGAGCTCGGAAGCTGGAACCGCCTGGGTGCAGGCGTCGTCGACCTGCGCTGGTCGCGGGACGACGGCGACTGGGAGCTGGTGCCGGTCGACAACTTCGAGCACCGCGTCCCCGAGCCTTCGCTGCTGGCGCTGCTGGCGCTGGCCTTCGGCGCGGCCGCCTGGTCACGCCGGGGCGTTGCGCGATGCTGAAGAAGCCCCCGTCGACCAGCCGGGTCGCCGCCGCACACGGCTGGCAGGGGCCGCGCGCCGCGCAGCAGGCCCAGGAGCATCTGCCGGTGCTGCGGCGCCTCGGACACGCAGTCCTCGTCGCCGCCGGCTGGCTGCTTTTCGCCTGGAGCTGGCAACGCGTCACCGCCGGCAGACCCGAGCTCGGGGAACTGCGCTGGCTGATGCTCGGCGCGCTCGCGGTGGTGTCGGTCCTCACGACCGGATGGATCGCGCACAACGTCGGCATCCATCGCCGCAAGGGCCCGCGGCGCAGCGTGCCGGCCGTCGAGATGGCCTACGACGCCGATTTCAACGGCCGACGCATCGACGCCGACTGGGCGCGGCTTGCCGGCGCGCGCTGCATCGACGTCGTCGTGGATGGCGCGGTGAAGCGCTTCGTCGAGCCTGACGGCGTGCCGCGGCCGGCGCTTCCCGCCGTCGAGGAGATTGCATGATCGAGCCCTGGCTCTACGAGCTGCAGCACAGTTGGCCCTACGCGGTCGTGCTGGCCTTCTTCGCGGCCTACCCGATCGTCACCAGCATCATGTGGATGATCACCGCGGCGATCTTCCGCCTGCGCTGGGAGGATGGCGGCGCCGGCGCTTGCGGTGACGGCGAGCGGCAATGGCCGCTGGTGAGCGTGCTCGTTTCCGCGTACAACGAGGAGGCGGTGATCGCGCGCTCGGTGCTGGCCATGCTGCGCATGGACTACCCAGCCTTCGAAGTCATCGTCGTCGACGACGGCTCGAGCGACGGCACGCTGGCCGCGCTGCAGCCGCTGATGGGCGATCCCCGCCTGCGCGTGGTGCGCAAGGCCGTCAACGAGGGCAAGGCGATGGCGCTCAACGACGCGCTGCCGCTGGCGCGCGGCGAGATCCTGATGGGCCTGGACGCCGACGCCGAGCCCGATCCGCAGATGCTGCGCTACATCGTGCCGCACTTCGATTCACCGCGCGTGGCCGCCGTCACCGGCAATCCGCGCGTGCGCAACACGGGCAGCTTCCTCGCACGGCTGCAGGCGGTCGAGTTCTCCTCCATCATCAGCCTGCTGCGCCGCGCGCAGCGCGTGTGGGGGCGCATCGTCACCGTCTCCGGCGTGGTGGCCGCGCTGCGCCGCAGCGCGGTCGTGGACGTCGGCGGCTACAGCCCGAACATGCCGACCGAGGACATCGAGCTGACCTGGAAGCTGCAGAAGCGTCACTACGACGTGCGCTACGAACCGCGCGCGATCTGCTGGATGACGGTACCGCAGTCCTGGCGCGGGCTGTGGCGCCAGCGCCTGCGCTGGGCGCGCGGCCTCGCGCAGGTGCTGCGCAAGCATGCCGACGTGATGGTGACCTGGAAGAGCCGCCGCCTGTGGCCGGTGTTCGTCGAGTCCTCGCTCTCCATCCTGTGGTCGGGGTGCTTCGTCTTCCTCACTTCGCTGTGGACACTGTCCTACGCCGTGGGACTGCCGCCGGTGGGCGCCTCGCCGATTCCCAATCTCTGGGGCATGGCGATCGCCACGCTGTGCCTGCTGCAGCTGCTCACCGGCGTGCTCATCGACCGCCGCTACGACCGCGGCATCGTGCGCTTCCTCCCCTACGCGGTGTGGTATCCGCTCGTCTACTGGGCGTTCCTGGCGCTGACCACGGTGCGCGCGCTGCCCTATCTGGTCAAGGCCCCTGCCCGGGAAGCCGTGCGCTGGAGCACGGCGCGAACGGGGAGCGCCTCTTGAAGTCCGTGCCGTCCGCGCGGCCGCTGCTTGCGGCCTGCGTGCTGGCGCTCGCAGCCGGCGGCGGCGCGGTGAACGCGCAGGTGCCGCTCGCGTCGGCGCCCGCGGCGCCGGCGCAGGTGCCGACCGCGGAGCTGCGGGCGCAAGCGCGCGCCGCCGCCGAACGGCGCGACTGGGGGCCGGCGCTGGCGCGCTTCGACGAGCTCGTGGTGCGCCACGGCGACGACGTCGAGCTGCTGATCGAGGCCGCACGCGTGAACGGCTTTGCCGACCGCAACGCGCACGCCGCCGCGCTCTACCGCCGTGCACTGGCGCTTGCGCCGGCGCGGCGCGCGGACATCGCGCCGTCGCTGGCCTGGCAGAGCCTGTGGGGCGGTGAACCGGCGCAGGCCGAGGCGCTGTTCGCCGAGCTGGCGGGCGATGCGGCCGGCGCGGCGCGCGTCGAGATGCTCGACGGCCTCGGGCAGGCGCGCCAGGCGCAGGGCGAGCAGGCGCGGGCGCTGGAGGCCTTTCGCGAAGCGCATGCCCTCGCGCCCGGGCAGCTGAGGCTGCATCGGCGCTATGCCATGTCGCTGCTCTGGAACGGCGACGAGGCGGGGGCGATCCGCGAACTGCAGGCCCTGGTCGCGCGCGTGCCCGGCGATCGCGATCTCGCCTGGGCGCTGGCCAATGCGCTCAACTTCAACGGCCAGCATCGGGCCGCGCTGCGCGGCTTTCTCGCGCAGGCCGCGCCCACGCATCCGGGCGAGCGCACCGACCTCGCGCGCGCCTGGCGCTGGGCGGGCTACGAGGAGCGCGCACTGCCGCTGCTGGCCGACCCGGCCGACGCGGACACGATCTGGCTGCGCGAGTACCGTGTGCGCCGCGAGCTGCGGCCCTTCGGCTTCGTCGCCCTCGAGCGCGCCGAGGATCGCGACGAGCTGACGGCCGATGCGATGGTCGTCGGCGCCGGATGGCATCCGCAGGCGGGCTCGACGCTCGAGATGCAGGTGAGGCGGCTGCACCTGGACGACCCCTTCGGCGCGCCGAAGGCGACGCAGCTGCGGGCAGCCTATGGCTGGCGCGTTGGCGAGCCGGGCGACGCGCGCGGCACCTGGTGGCCGAGCCTGGCGCTCGGTGCGGCGCACTTCCCGGGCTGGAACCCGGTCACCGCCAGTGCACGTGTGCGCTGGGTGCCGGCGGACGGCCTGCGCGTCGACGGCGAAGCCGCGCGCGAACTGGTCGAAGCGCCGCGCGCGGTCGCCAACCGCGTCCGCGTCGATGTCCTCTCCGCCGGCCTCGAGGCGCGAACCGATCCGCGCTGGGTCGTCGCCGCATCGGCAGCCGTGCTGCGTTTCGACGACGGCAGCACGCGCGTGCGCGCGGCGGGCCGCGTCGAGCGCCGCATCCTCGCGCGGCCGCGCGTCGCGCTGGGTGTCGAGGGCATGGCCTTCGAGCGCGTTGCCGGCGATCGCGGCATCGACCGCGGCTACTGGAACCCCAGGCGCTATGCCGAGGCGCGCGCCTATGCCGCGTTGACGCACGAGTTCCGCCCGTTCGACCTGCAGGCGCGGGTGGGCTTCGGCAGCGCGAGCGAAACCGACGACGCCGGCGCGCGCAGTCACGGCTCGCCGCACCTGTGGGAGCTCGAGCTGGGCTGGGACGTCTCGCCGACGCTGCGGCTGCGGCTGGCGGCCGGAGGGTCCGGGCAGGGCCTGGGCGTCTCGGCCGGCGGGACCGGCGGCGCGGGCTACTGGCGACGCTACCTCAACCTGAGCGTCAACGTCTGGTTCTGATCAAGCTTTGGTGCGGCGAGGCGGCGGGGAAATTCCCCTGCGGCCGCCGCGGGTGGCGCTCCTAGAATGCGCCGCCGAAGTCGCAGGAGCCCGCCGCATGCCCACCACCCGCCGCAAGCCCGACGCCGATGCCGGCGCGAGCGACGTGCGCGTGCTGAAGAAGTACCCCAACCGCCGCCTCTACGACACGCGCGCCAGCAGCTACATCACGCTGGCCGACGTGAAGAAGATGGTGATGGCCGCCGAGGACTTCGAGGTCCGCGACGCGAAGACGAACGAGGACATCACCCGCAGCATCCTGCTGCAGATCATCCTCGAGGAGGAGTCCGGCGGCGTGCCCATGTTCAGCACGCAGACGCTGGCGCAGATCATCCGCTTCTACGGCCACGCGATGCAGGGGCTGATGGGCGGTCTGCTGGAGCACAACCTGCGCGCCTTCGCCGACCTGCAGCAGCGCCTGGCCGCGCAAGGCAAGGGGCTGATCGATCCCAAGGCCTTCAACCCCGAGCTGTGGTCGCAGTTCCTGGGCGCCCAGGCGCCGTTGATGCAGGGCCTGATGGCGCCTTACTTCGAGCAGTCACGGGCGCTCTTCGAGCAGATGCAGGAGCAGTTGCAGAAGGGCTCGCTCTTCCCCGGCACGCGCCCGAGGTGATCGCCGACAATGCGGCGATGTCCCTTTCCGAGTCATCGGCCGGCGCGAGCGTGCCGGCACCCGTATCGGCCCCGACCGTCGGCTTCATCTCGCTGGGCTGCCCGAAGGCCTTGACCGATTCCGAGCTCATCGTCACGCAGTTGCGCGCCGAGGGCTATGAGACGAGCACGCGGCTCGAAGGCGCCGACCTCGTCATCGTCAACACCTGCGGCTTCATCGACGAGGCGGTGAAGGAGAGCCTGGACGCCATCGGCGAGGCGCTGGCCGAGAACGGCCGCGTCATCGTCACCGGCTGCCTGGGCGCCAAGCCGGGCCAGGACGGCGGCACGCTGGTGCAGGACGTGCACCCCAAGGTGCTCGCCGTCACCGGCCCGCACGCGACGCAGGAGGTGATGGACGCGGTGCACCGCGCCGTGCCCAAGCCGCACGACCCCTTCATCGATCTCGTTCCCGAATCCCGCGGCATCGCCGGCATCAAGCTGACCCCGCGGCACTACGCCTACCTGAAGATCAGCGAGGGCTGCAACCACCGCTGCAGCTTCTGCATCATCCCCAGCCTGCGCGGCGACCTGGTCTCGCGCCCGATCGGCGACGTCCTGGCCGAGGCGCGCGCGCTCTTCGAGTCCGGCGTGAAGGAACTGCTCGTCGTCAGCCAGGACACCAGCGCCTACGGCGTCGACCTGAAGTACCGCACCGGCTTCTGGGACGGGCGTCCGATCAAGACGAGGCTCTTCGAGCTCTGCGAGGCGCTCGGCCATCTCGCGCAGGCGCACGGCGCCTGGGTGCGGCTGCACTACGTCTACCCCTACCCGAGCGTCGACCAGGTGCTGCCGCTGATGGCCTCGGGGCGCATCCTGCCGTATCTGGACGTGCCCTTCCAGCACGCGCATCCCGACGTGCTCGCGCGCATGAAGCGCCCGGCAAGCGGCGAGCGCAACCTCGAGCGCCTGACCGCCTGGCGCAAGGCCTGCCCCGAGCTCGTCGTGCGCTCGACCTTCATCGCCGGCTTTCCGGGGGAGACCGAGGCCGAGTTCGAGTACCTGCTGCAGTTCATGCGCGAGGCGCAGATCGACCGCGCCGGCTGCTTCGCCTACTCGCCCGTGAACGGCGCCGAGGCCAACGCGCTGCCCGGGCAGCTGCCGCAGGCGCTGCGCGAGGAGCGGCGCGCGCGCTTCATGGCGGTGGCCGAGGCGGTCTCGACACGCCGGCTGCAGCGCCGCGTCGGCGCGACGATGCAGGTGCTCGTCGACCACGCGCCCGCGCTGGGCCGCAAGGGCGGGCGCGGGCGCAGCTATGCCGACGCCCCCGAGATCGACGGCGTCGTGCATCTGCTGCCGCCGGAGAAGGCCAGCAAGACCTTGAAGATCGGCGAATTCACGCGCGCGCGCATCCTCGCGGCCGAAGGGCACGACCTCGTCGGCCTGCCGATCTGAAACCCGTGTTCACCCGAGGAGCCTCGCGACGGCCATGAGCGACTTCGATATCACTGCGTTGATCCATCATCCCTACCGTGCGCCGGACGGTTTCCTCGCGCCGCAGGCCGGCGTCTACAAGGCCTCGACGGTGATCTTCCCGAACGTGGCGGCGATGCGCAGCCGCGACTGGCGCAACCGCAACGGCTACACCTACGGCCTGCACGGCACGCCGACGACCTTCCTGCTGGAAGAGCGGCTGGCCGCGCTCGAAGGCGGCAGCCACTGCGTGCTCGTTCCCAGCGGGCTGTCGGCGATCGCGCTCGTCGACCTGGCGCTGCTCGCGGCCGGCGACGAGGTGCTGCTGCCCGACAACGTCTACGGTCCGAGCCGCGAGCTGGCGCGCAACGAACTGCTGCGCCTGGGCATCTCCCACCGCTTCTACGACCCGATGGACGCCGCCGGCCTGGCCTTCATGATCACGCCTGCGACCAAGCTCGTCTGGCTCGAGGCCGCGGGCTCGGTGACGATGGAGTTCCCCGACCTCGTGAACCTCGTCGCCGCGGCGCGCGCCCGCGGCGTGACGACGGCGCTGGACAACACCTGGGGCGCGGGCATCGCCTTCAAGCCCTTCGAGCTGGGCATCGACATCGTCATGCACGCGCTCACCAAGTTCCCCTCCGGCGGCGGCGACGTGCTGATGGGCTCGGTGACGACGCGCGACGCCGCCTTGCACGAACGCATCAAGCTCACGCACATGCGCCTGGGGCTGGGGGTGGGGGCCAACGACGCCGAACTCGTGCTGCGCTCGCTGCCGTCGATCGCGCTGCGCTACGCCGCGCACGACGCCAGCGCGCGCGAGCTCGCCGCCTGGCTGGGCACGCGGCCCGAGGTGGCGCGCGTGCTGCACCCGGCCTTCGACTCCTGCCCCGGCCACGCGCACTGGAAGAGCCTGTGCAGCGCGGCCGCCGGCCTGTTCTCGGTGATGCTCGACGCGCGCTTCGGCCAGGCGCAGGTCGATGCCTTCGTCGACGCGCTGCAGCTCTTCTCGATCGGCTATTCGTGGGGCGGGCCGATGAGCCTGGCAGTGCCCTACGACCTCCGGGCCATGCGCGGCGACAAGGCCTACGCGGGAACGCTGGTGCGCTTCTCGATCGGGCTGGAGTCGGCCGCGGCGCTGAAGGCCGACCTCGAGCAGGCGCTGCGGCGGCTGGCCTGATCCCGCGGACCGAGACGCGCCCCGGGGCGTCAGCCCGTGGCCTTGGGGCCCGAGATCTTGTGCCGCATCAGCCGGCCGCGCTCGCGCTCCCAGTCCTTCTTCTTCTGGCTCTCGCGCTTGTCGTGCATGGCCTTGCCCTTGGCCAGCGCGACCTCGACCTTCACGCGCCCGCCCTTGTAGTGCAGGTTCAGCGGCACCAGCGTGAAGCCCTTCTGCTCGACCTTGCCCACCAGGCGGCGGATCTCGTCCTTGTGCATCAGCAGCTTCTTCGTGCGGTCGGGCTCGGGAACGACGTGCGTCGAGGCGCTGCGCAGCGGGTTGATGCGGCAGCCGATCATGTACAGCTCGCCGTCGCGGATGTGCACGTAGCCGTCGGTCAACTGCACCTGGCCGGCGCGGATGGCCTTGATCTCCCAGCCCGCGAGGACGATTCCCGCCTCGAAGGTCTCCTCGATGTGGTACTCGTGACGGGCGCGCCGGTTCTCGACGATGTTGGCCATGCGGGCGGGGTGGGCCGATGGGCCACTTCTAGAATGCGTGCGATTCTATGAAGCATGTGAGGAAGTCCGTCCTGCTGTGGTACTCCCCGCGCGAGATGTTCGACCTCGTCGACGGCGTGCAGGACTACCCGCGATTCCTGCCCTGGTGCGAGAAGGCCGAACTGCTGGCGCGGCACGAGGACGGCGTCACCGCGCGCCTGAGCCTGGCCTACATGGGCGTGCGCCACGCGTTCACCACGCGCAACCACAACATCGTCGGCGAGCGCCTGCAGATGCAGCTCGTCGACGGCCCGTTCTCGCTGCTGGACGGCACCTGGCTGTTCACGCCGCTGGGTCGCGCGGGCAGCGACAAGACGGCCTGCAAGATCGAGTTCGACCTGCGCTACGCGTTCTCGAGCAAGCCGCTGGAGACGGTGGTCAGCCCCGTCTTCGACCGCATCGCCAACACTTTCGTCGACTCCTTCGTCAGGCGCGCCGAGCAGGTCTATGGACCGCGCTGACGCCTGCGGGCAGGGCGCGTGCACGATCCGCGTCGAGGTCGTGCACGCGGCAGCGCCGCACGACATCGACTTCGGCGAACTGCAGCTCCCTGCGGGGGCGACGGTCGCGGACGCGCTGCAGGCCAGTGGTGTCCTGCTGCGGCGGGGTCTGGACGCGGCGGCGGTGGACGTCGGCATCCGCGGCCGCCCCTGTGCGCGCGACGAGCCGTTGCGCGACGGCGACCGCGTCGAGCTCTACCGGCCGCTTCTGGTCGACCCGAAGGAGGCCAGGCGTCGGCGCCAGCCCACGCACGCCACTGGCGGCGCACAGGCGAGGCGCGGTGAGGCCGATGAGGCTGCGCCGAAGAAGCGCTGAGGACGACGCCGCCCTTCGGAGCCGGGATTCGGCTGCGCAGCCAAGCCGCACCATCGAGACGTCCCGCCGCCCATCGCGGGGCATTGCCTTCCGGCCGCGCGGGCTTGCGCGTCAACCCAGCCGCTCGGCAGCGCGATCGATCGAGCGCCGCAGTGCGCCGTAGTCGTCGTGCTGCGGGTACTGCGGGAACTGCGCGGCGATGTGCGCCGGCGCGTGCATCAGGAAGCCCGCGTCGGCGGCGGCGAGCATCGCGGTGTCGTTGTACGAATCGCCCGCGGCGATGACCTTGAAGTTGAGCGACTTCAGGGCCTCGACCGCGCGGCGCTTCTGGTCGCTCTGGCGCAGGCGGTACTCGGCGACGAAACCCTCGTCGTCGGCGAGGAGGCGATGGCAGAAGAGCGTCGGCCGGCCGAGCTGCTGCATCAGCGGATCGGCGAACTCGTAGAAGGTGTCGGAGAGGATGACGAGCTGGTAGCGCGCGCGCAGCGCGTCGAGGAAGTCGCGCGCGCCGGGAAGCGGCGCCATGGTGGCGATCACCGCCTGGATGTCGGCCAGTTTGAGGCCGTGCCGGCGCAGCAGCGCCAGGCGCCAGTGCATCAGTTTGTCGTAGTCGGGCTCGTCGCGCGTGGTGCGCCGGAAATCGGGGATGCCGGTGCGCTCGGCAAAGGCGATCCAGATCTCGGGCACGAGCACGCCTTCGAGATCGAGGCAGACGACTTGCATGGTGGGCGATGGGTTCGGGGACGGGGCGAGGAAGAACTCGGGGAAGGGCCGTCAGGCGCGCGAGCGGAGATCGTAGCGGAGCCGGTGGTGCCGTCGCCTGCCATCGGGGGCCCGCGGCGCCTCGTCCGCTGCCCTTACGGCGGCGACGAAGCGCGCGCAGCGGGAGGCAGCGGAACGATTCCCGGAACGACGGGCGGACGCGGTGGACGTGGTGGACGCGAGGTCGCCGCGTCTGCCGGCCGGGCCGGGGGGGCTTCGACTTCCGACCCCGGCATCGGCGCCGTCGATGGCGCCGTCGCCGCGCCATCCGGAAGCGGGCAGGCGCCGCGTCGCTCGGCCCAGTAGACGATGTTGCCGATCACGGCCACGCTGCCCGAGATGACGACGCTGGCCGCGGTGACCACCCCCATCGCGGCCAGCATCGCGGCGCAGCCTTCGTTGCGGCAATGGCCGAAGGTGCCGAGGACGGCGGTATCCAGCACCATCTGCCGCACCATGGTCCGGCACTGCGGGTCGTAGACCTCGGCGCTGCGCGGCACGACGATGCAGCCGCACAGCAGCAGCGCGGTGAGCGTGGTGAGCGCGGTGAGTGCAGCCGACCGCGTCAACTCAGCAACTGCAGTATGCCCAGCGTGATCATCGGGAAGGTGGCGAGAATGACGACGCGGATGAAGTCGCTCGCGAGGTAGGGCAGCACGCCGCGGAAGGACTCGGACATCGGCACCTCGGGCGCCAGCGAGTTGATGACGAAGACGTTGAGTCCGAAGGGCGGCGTGATGAGTCCGGTCTCGACGCAGATCAGCGTCAGGATGCCGAACCAGATCGCCGTGTATTCGGGCGTCATGCCGAAGTCCAGCTTCATGATGATCGGGAACAGCACCGGGATGGTGATGAGGATCATCGACATCGAGTCCATCACGCAGCCCAGCGCGATGAACATCAGCAGGATCAGCGCGAGGACGACCATCGGCGGGTAGCCGCTCTCGGCGATCGCGTTCGCCGCCTGCGTGGGCATCTGGGTGATCGCCAGGAAGGCGTTGAAGAGGTCGGCGCCGATGAGGATGAGGAAGATCATCGCGGTGATCTTCGCGGTTCCCAGCAGGCACTCGATCAGGCCCTTCAGGCGCATGCCGCCGCGCACGTAGGCGATGACCGCGGTGGACGCGGCGCCGACGGCCGCGCCTTCGGTGGGCGTGAAGAAGCCGGCGTACATCCCGCCCATCATGACGACGAATACGATCACCACCGGCATCAGCTCGAGGATGGTCTTGACCTTCTGCGCCGTCGTCGCCTTCGGCCCTGCCGGCCCGGCCTTGGGGTCCAGCCGCACGACGATGGCGATGGCGATCATGTAGCCGACGGCGGCGAGGATGCCGGGCACCATCGCGGCGAGGAACAGCTTGCCGATCGACTGCTCGGTGAGGATGGCGTAGACGACCAGCACCACCGAAGGCGGGATGAGGATGCCCAGCGTGCCGCCGGCGGCCAGCGTGCCGGTCGCGAGACGGCCGGAGTAGTTGAGACGCTTCATCTCGGGCAGCGAGACGTGGGCCATCGTCGCCGCCGTCGCCAGCGACGAACCGCAGATGGCGCCGAAGCCCGCACAGGCGCCGATGGCGGCCATGGCGACGCCGCCGCGCCGGTGACCCAGCCATGCCGCCGCGGCATTGAAGATCCCCGTCGACAAGCCCGACGCGGTGGCGAACGAGCCCATCAGCACGAACAGCGGTATCACCGAAAGCGAGTAGGTGGCGGTGGCGAAGTACGGTGCCGTGTTCATGTAGTTGAGCATCGGGTCCAGGCCGGAGACCCAGACGTAGCCGATGCCGCCCACCAGCAGCAGGGAAAGCCCGACGTTGATGCCGAGCATCAGGAACGTCAGCAGCACGCCGAACATGAGGAAGGAGATCGCCATGCCGCTCATGCGAACTCCCGTCCGCCGCGCGCCGCGCGCGCCAGACAAACCAGCGTCAGCAGCGCCGTCGAGAAGACCAGCGGCACGAACATCGTCCACGTCGGAATCTGCAGCATCATCGACATGTCGTTGAACTGGTACTGGTTGATGCCGCCCAGCGTCAGGCGCCAGGTCAGGAGCGCGGCGACGATCGCGAAGAGGATGTCGGCGACGACCGCAAGCGCGCGCCGCAGCGCGGGCGGGAAGCGGCTGACGAACATGTCGACGACGACGTTGCCTCCGCGCAGATGGCAGTAGGGCAGCATCGCGAAGACCGCGATCGCGGTCCCGCGCTCGGTGAGCTCGAAGTCACCCACCAGCGGCGCACCGAAGAACGTGCGGCTGATGATGCTGCCCACCGACACCGCCGTGAAGGCGAGCATCACCAGGCCGCCGGCCACGGCAAGCCAGACACAG
>WBZO01000347.1_pt1 | contig 105912 bp, 91 predicted proteins | sample 5204261 | NCBI WGS metagenome assembly WBZO01 (sample SAMN12412400, study PRJNA552823) | activated sludge metagenome | isolation source: activated sludge from anammox sidestream of wastewater treatment plant... | place: USA: North Carolina | collected 2017-09 | reverse complement strand
TCAGCGTCGAACCGATTATGGCGCGGCTCAAATACGGCAACTCGTTCCTGATGGAGAACTATGCCAAGCTTTGTTTCAATTGCAATGAACTGCCAAAGGACATCGAGCACACCGACGCCTATTTCCGGCGGCTGCTGATCGTGCCGTTTGAAGTCGTGATCCCGGAGAACGAGCAGGATAAGGAATTGGCGCAGAAGATTATCGCCGAGGAATTGTCCGGCGTCTTCAATTGGGTGCTGGCCGGTTTGCAGCGACTACTCAAACAAAAACGCTTCACGAAATCCGAGATAGTAGAAAGGGCGATCAAGTCCTACCGCGCCGAATCCGATAGCGTCGCCTGTTATCTGGCGGAGGCGGATCGGGAGCCAAACGGCCTGCTTAAAGACATCTATTCGGATTATCGCGGGTACTGTTCAGATTCGGGAATGAAGGCGCTGGGCAAGCAAAATTTCCGCCGTCGGCTCGAATCGCACGGGTATTCGGTCGAGAAAATTAATGCCGGAATGCTGGTTTCCAGGCAGGAAAAGGACGCGAGAGAAAATGTTTTTTGAAACTTCACTTTTTCACTTTTTCACTTTTTCACTTTGGGGCGAAAAGCCTGGGGCTGGCGGCAACTCCTTGTTGATGAATGATTTGACTCGAAAAAGACGATGTGACGGCAACTTTCAAAAAGTGAAAAAGTGAAAAAGTGAAATTTCAAAACCACACATTTTCCGAGATGGTAGGAAACCCGGTCGAGCCGATCCCGTCGGGCCGGGCGCAAGCGCATCTCGGCTCCTTCGCCAGGCCAATATCTGTCCGTGGCTCACGGCTGACCGGATGTCCCTATCACGATTGCGGGGGCGATCTAACGCCCGCGTCGGACGGCTTGTATGAGTGCCAGACTTGCCGGAGTTGGTTCAGGCTTCTTCCACTGGAGGAGATGAACGACGGCGATGCGTATTCATCGCTGGCGCGCCTGGCCGCCGGCGCCAGGATAGTCACAAGCTTGGATATTCGCCGCGCCGCTGAACGCCACAGGCGGCGCGTCACGGGCGACGCGGAAGATGATCTTGACGCCGAAAACACGGCGGAGGATTGAGGCGACACTTATGATGGCTTTGACCGCCTTACAGCCGGCATTGTCAGCCGCTGACGCCTGGCGCGAAGTCGAACGGGAGCGCATCGGCCTGACCTGCGCGATTGACGGCCAACTCTGGCTGGCGAGCGTCGAGCGGGCGCGGAACAAGAAGCGATTCACTCGCGCCGATCTTGAGATCATATCGGCCACAGGCTCGACGCCGCTGGCCGCAGTCCGGGCATTGCTCGAAAAGCTCGACGGCGCCCAGTCTTTGTTCTGAAGAAATCCAATGCTGACAAATGCTGACATTCACGAATGCGCCGCCGCGCCCGATCTGCTCGAAGCTCGCCGGATCGTCGCCGCTCTCGCCGCCGTCGCAGGCCATCTCAAGCCATCGGATGCGCGGCTGGTCCAAACCTGGCGCAGCTATCTTGAATCGGCTGGCGATGGCGCGAAGGTGGGCAAATGGCGGCTCGAAGTGCTGCGCCGCGTGGCCGCAGAGTACGAGTCTGACATACACGAAAATCCCGCACGCACGTGCGCAGACGTGGCGCGTGCGTGACAATTCCGCTGTCACGCTTACCTTGACATAGGCTGAGGGAGAAAACGCAACAGCGGGCAAATAAACGCAAAAAGGCGCCGGGTTGATAATCAATCCGGCGACAATCAACCGGGAAATGAGGCGGAAATGAACGCGAAGGCAAAAGGCAACCGCAACGAGCATAAATCAATCAGGCTGCTGGAAGCTGCGGGCTATGCCTGCACCAGGGCGGCGGCTTCTTTGGGCGTGTTTGACATCGTGGCCGTCGGCGCCGATGACGTGCTACTCATCCAGGTGAAGAGCAACCGCTGGCCAGCAAGCGAGGAAATGAATACGATTGCGAAGTTCGCGGCGCCTGCGAACTGCCGGAAGCTGATACACCGATGGCGTGATCGGGCGAGCGCGCCGGACGTGCGGGAGGTTGAACAACGATGAAAAGAAGTCCAAAACGCTATTCTGAGGGAGAGAAAGCCGTTGCGCTCGAAGCTCTCAACCTGGCGGGCGGCAATGTGGCCCGGGCTGCGCGAGAGAGCGGCGTGAACGAGAATACCCTCCGCGAATGGGCGCAGGGGCGGAACGTCAGGCCGGATGTTTACGTGGATTACGTGGCTAAAAAAAAGGGCGTACTCACTGCGCGACTGAGCGCCTTGCAGGATCGGTTGATCGAAGCGCTATTTGACGAATCGAAGATTGAGGCGGCGCGCTACGCTGAGATAGGCACGATTTTCGGAATCGTGACGGACAAGTTGCGGCTGATGGATGAGCGTCCAACCGCAATTACTGAGGCCCGCGACGATTCGGAAATCCGCGCCAAAACTCTGGCTTTGCTCGAAGATTACAAGGCGGCTCTCGACGGTGACGAGGCGAAGGCGAAAGAGGCGCTACTGCGGGATGCGCCGATGCTGGGCGAATATTTGAATTGACGCGCAGTCTCGACGGCGGCTTGCCATACGGCGCGCTGTTCGTCCGGTTCCAGGCTGGCGAGTTCGCGGGCTTGGGATTCGGTAGACGGCTTGACAACAATTGTTGTCAAATTCTCCGCCACGCCAAACGAGTCAATTAACTGGTTCGCCCGTTGACGACTAAATCCCCACCGCTCCCGGCAGTAATCCTCAAACGTGGCGTGCGTCGCGCGATAGAGTGGTAAAAAGCCGCTCCGGTTCGTGATGATCCGGGGCGGCCTTTCGTGCGTTTCACTGTCCGGCTGTGTACTGGTACAAAGTTTCTTGCGCTCCTATTTCTTCCTTTGCCACGTGAACGGAAACTCGATGATCTTGCCGTCAACCGAGACGCGGACAATCGCCTCTTCACACTTCTTTTCCCGGTCAAATATCAGCATCCCGCCGGCTTCCTGTTTCGGCAAAAGTGTGTTGGCTTTCAACTCGACGAGCTGCAGATCGGCGCCGGCTCGAGTGGCTGAGCCATTCAAAACCGCTGCCTGATCGTTCGCGCGTCTTCGCGCCTCCATATCCGGCGATGTCGTAGTACTTGATCCGGTCCCTGAATAGGTGACTGTCCCGCCGGGGCCGTAGATGGCGCCGTTCGCGCTGCCGGTCGTGGTTGATTGTGTGGTCTGCATACTGGCGCCGACCTGACCAAGCGCGCCCGCAAAAGCAGAGCGCCGCTTGATTGACTTCGATAGATGCTCAGCCGTTTCACGCTCGATCTGCCTGGCCTTTGGTTTGATGGCTTCGACTGTGACCATATCAGGCGATAGTTCTATGCGCCGCTCGCTCGCGTTGATGGCGTAGAGGTAGACCACAAACTTATCGTAGTAGACAAGCTCTGTTCCGAGCCTCTCCTCGCCTAAAGAGACGCTCAGTGTCAGGCCGTCGAGCGTGACGGTTTTGAATGTCTTGCCGTTGATTGTAAGTTGGTCAGTGTTGGCCGCGCCTTCCTGCCAGCGGGTCGTGTTGCTTGTTTGAGCGCCGCACACTTGGACGGCGTAGATAGTAATCAATAGGCTGATGATGAGTTTCATCGGGTGAATCCTTTCCGAGAGTATGTTGGTTGGGTTGAGGATTTCAGCGAAGGTCAACAGGCCACGCTGATTGAGGGGTCGGACGGCGTGTTTATACTCGCATTGGAAACTCGTGCCAAGAAGAAATTGAGACCGAAATGCCCACCACTTTCGCACAAAAGTCTACTTTGGACTTAAATCCTTTGGATTCTGCGGGCTACAAGGAAATGCCCACCACTTTGAAACTGGTGGGCATTTCAGCATAAAAACTGGTGGGCATTTCGGTAATTGCCCACCGGTTCAGGAGCGTGAAAGCTCATCGCACAATAAGCAGATTGGCAAGATGGCCAGGCGATGCGCGGGGCAAATCGGGATGTGAAAAACGAGCTGATCTCCATCAGGTTCCGGCTGAACGATTCCGGCCTTTTCCATCTCCTGCAAGAGCGCGCTCAAGTCTACGCACCAAAGTTCGCTCATCGTCTGTAAGTTCGGACTCACGCTTGCCGCGCCCGCGCCCGGGCCGCTCGGTGAGGTGCTCGATAATTTCATTTCCTATTCCTCCGTTCTCGAAAGCCGCCAGCGTGGCGGGCGTGAGTTTATCTTGACGTATCAGACGGCGCATCGCCGCTGTGAGTTCGGGGCAGTGTTTAAGGGTGACAGTTCGGACGTATCGTGTCTTCGACCATTTGAGCCGACGCCGGATAAACACTCTGTAGCCTTGCTTTCGCTTCAATTCCCGAATATCTAACTCGTAGCGGAATAGTTCCGAGAGTTGCGGGACTGCCGCCGACGCCTTCGGCGTGAACCGATAGACGTTCGGCGGGAGCTTCCGCGCGGGGCGTTCAGAAACGCGAATATCCGGCGCGCTATGGCCGGATGGTTCGGGCTTCTGCTCGATGATGATTGACGGCTTGGTTTGCGCCGGCGCCGGAGCGGGCAGAGGATCGGGGCGAATCCTTGTTGCCTGCTCGCCGTCTGAGGGCGCCGGCGCTTCAGTGTGGGCGATCCGCTCCATTGCCTTTCGGCTCGTGGCCATCAATCCGCTTGCCGCCTTGCCAGATGGCAACAGGCTTCGGTTGCGGCTCGACCGCTGGGGGCTTCGCCGCGACAACCTGCCGGGGCGGGGCAGCCGTCCACGTCCGTCCGCCGACGAAGCCTTCCAGCGCGTCGGGGATGCCGTTCTCGTTCGCATCCTCGACGTGCCCGGCCTTCTCGGTCACCCATAACGCGGCCATCAGAAACGAACCGGCCAGGGCCATCAACACCCAATACATCGCGCCGCGCATATAGCCTTCGGGCAGGAAGCTATGAGGTTTCGCGGCTTCGGCCTTGTCGAGAAACGCCTTCTGCGCGTCAGCGTTTGCGCTGGCGACAGTTTGCTGTCCCTGAGTGATGATGCGCCGGGCGGTGTTGCGCTGTCCAAGCTGGTTAGCCTTGAGCGCGCTTTCGTTGTTGGCCTTCGTTTGGGCTTCGGTTTGAGCCTGTGCGATTTTGGCTTGGCCTTCGGCCATCGCTTCAATGATCGCCAGATTCTCAGTCTTCGAGCCTTCGTAACCTGCGACGCCGCCGGTGTGGATGAGTACAACAATCATCAGAGTCAGCGCCATCGCAAAGCAGATAACCCGCGTTGACGCCGCTCGCGCGAACAGATGCCACGTCACAAGCACGTAACCGGCCAGGTCAACGATGCCGATGAGTCCCAGCTTGAGCCAGACGGCATAGGGATGATTGAGGCTGTCAATGTGTCCCCACAGCACGGAGTTGCTGTACAGAGTGACGCCGGTTTGCAGCGCGTAGGCCACCAGCGCCCGCTGCCACGAAAAGGGTAGAGTATGAGGCTTGTTCATCCGCGATTCCTTTCAATGGTAAAGCGGAAAGCCTAGAATCGCCTTGCAGCAATGATCTACGCTTTCCGCGTGGTTTGTTGTCAGGGCTTGGCGAGCGTTCGCGCGCTTTCCAAGCCCGCTGCGTTACGCCTTGCCGAAGGCCAGCAAGAGCGTCGCCAAGAACATCAGGCCGAGAAGTATCCAGAACGCTCGCTCGCAGGCCCGATTGAATTTCTCCTGTCTGTCCATATCGTCTCCTTCGGAATTGAGAGCGGCGGCGCATCGCCGCTGCGGGTTGGTTATTGCCCGATGCGCCGGGCGTAGTCGTCGCGGATGATGGCCGTGAAGTCTTCGGCGCCTGACGCCGCAATCTGCCTGGCCGTCATCTCGACAGGCAAAACCTTGCCGAGTATCCGCACGGGAACGTCGCCGACAATCGGAATGAGTCGGCCCGGCTGGATGATCCAGTCGAGGCCCGCGCGGTTTGGCGTCCATCGGCCAATTGTCAGGTGTCCGCCAAGCTCGAACAGGCACAAGTCGCCATCCGCGACTGGGATGTTGAGCGCGGCGAAGTGAGAGCCGCGCGGGAGTTCGAGCTTGGCGGAATTAACTCGGTAGGTTCCGCCGGACGGTTGATAAGATCGAGCAGACTTTTTCATTGAGAATTCCTCCAAACAGTGATCGCGCCGTCGCGTTCGAGGCGCGCGTGGTAGATGGATGTCTTATGGCCTTCAGTCACGGCGAAGACTTCGGTTTCCCTGGCCATACCGTCGGCGATGAGGCTGTGGGCCTTTTCTTCGGCGGTGCGCTGATCGAGGTAGTTCGACCAGAGTTCGCGCTTGTCAGTGATCACCCACACGAGTTCGAGCCGGTAGAGCGTGCGCGCTTGTTTATTCTCAGTCATCAGTTGATCTCCTTTGCCCGGTTGAGGGCTTTTGCGCCCGCGCAGACAGGGCACAGCGCCGGGGCGTGTTTGCGGTTCTTCAGCTTGCGCTCAAGCTTGCGATCACCCGGCCAGGTGCGAACGCATCGCCAGGTGACGCCGGCGGCGCGAATGACGGCCATTAGTCGCGCGCCGTGTCCGTTGCGGTGATCTTCGAGCCGCGCGTCGAGATCATCGGTAAAGCCGATGTAATGGCGCGCGTGCTTGAAAGCTTCGTTGAAGTGAATCAGGTAAACCATATTTCAATCCGGGACGATACGAGCGACGAAGGCGATGAGCAGGCGTCGAAGCCTTCGCCGCTCTCTTTGCGCGCCACGCTTGCGGGCGAGAGGCGCGCAAACTCGATTACTTGTCGTAGAGATAGAGGCAAAGCCCCAGCTTGGCGGCTGCTCGGCGCAAAGCTGCGCTCTCCGCGTTTGTCGCCGCATCTCCATAGCCTTTGCCTTCAATCGGCTCGAGCGCCGAAGCCTCGCGCCAGACTTCGCCTTCAGCGCACGTGATGACGATGCGAACCGTTATCACCAGGTTCTCGCCAATCTGCGAGACTGAGCGAATCTCATAGCGCCATCCTGGGGCGTAGTTGTCCAAGTAGCGGACGGCCTGATACCAGGGCAGGTAGTCGAGCGTCCTGCCGCCCTGCTGCCGCTGCTTGAGTCGTTGCGGATTCACCGGCTTGGACAGGTCGGCGATGATTTCCTTGATGGAGCGCGGGCCAGTCTGCTCGACGGGCTGCGCGGGTTGAAGTTGGTTTGAATTGGCTTCCGACATAATTAAGACCTCCGTTGTTAGATTGCCCAGCCATCGCAGTAAACCGCCACAATCTTTGCGCCATTGTGACCGCGCTCGATGCGCCGGACGATGCGGGGAGCGAGCGGAGCGACAGGAGCCGAAGCCCCTTGCTTCCGCATTGATTGCGTCATCACGTTGACCTGAGCGGCGGCGACGACGTGAAAGCACATCATCCCGGCTTTGCCCGCCCTGCAATCGCATTCGGCCAGCTTCAGGCCATTCGACACAGCAAAGCGCACGGTGTAGGCGTCGCCTTTGCTGCCTGTGACAGAGTAGGTGCGAGCATCGGCGGAGATGACGCGGACACGCGGGCGGACGGCCTTCGCGCGGGCGATTGCTTTGGTCATTGCGGCGGGTTCGAGTTTGATCATAAGAGGTGTCCTTCCTGTGTTATCAACTGACGGGCAGGAAAATATCACACGTCAACGGATATAGTCAAGCATAAGTCTGTTGACGTGGAATTTTTTTCTGTGTAGTATCGTGGTATGAATAACCCAATGTTTACTATCACACTCGATGACGTGATCAAGGCGCGAGGCGTAACGCTGTACAGCGTAGCCAGGGATTCGCGTGTCCCGTACAACACGCTGCAACGCCTTGTTCAAAACAAAGGCAAGCAAACGAGCATTGATTTGTCCGTGCTTTCGCGGCTGTGCGTGACGCTTGATTGCACTCCAAACGACTTGCTCAAGCACGTCTTGGACAATGACGACAAGGCTATCCAGATGGCTTTGAGAGGGCGGATAGAATTGCCTAAAAGAGGGCGCCCGAAGAAAGAGACTGCGCAATGACTGAAGACAACACCAGAGACCTGACGGCTGATGAAATGCTGCGGGCGTTGCTGGCCGATATGCGAGACGTGAAAGCCAGGCTCGGACAGCTTGAAGCGCAGGCGGAAGACCGCTCGCGCGAGACTCGGCCCAAACTCGACTTGATCATCAAAGAACTGTCTGACGCCCGCGAAGAAATCAGAGATGTTGCGGCGCGTCTGGACAGGATCGAATCTCGCTTTGAAACGCTGGCGATGGATGTGGTGGACGTTCGCGCAGCGCAACGACGCCTGGGCGACAGAGTGAGCGAGATTGAGCGGCGACCGAATTGAAAAGGCCGCGTTTCACTATGGACATTTTCTCTACGCCTGATGGATATGCCTGAGCAGGAAAACTCGACAGAGAAACTATCGAAGAAGAAAACCCGGCGCGCTGGCCAGATTGTGGAGCGCGGCGCTAACAAGTGGCTGGTTCGCATCTTTCTTGGCCGGGATGAAAGCACGGGCAAGCGAAGCTATTACAACAAGACGGTGCGGGGAACGAAGAAGGACGCCGACAAGTTTTTGACCGGTGTGCTGAGGCAGATTGATCTGGGGGAATTCGTGGAGCCGTCCGCGATCACGGTAAACGCCTTCCTCGATAAATGGTTTGTCACGATGGGCAGCCGCGTCACGGAGCAAACGCTCCGAGGCTACAGGTACATGGCGTCGAACCACATTCGCCCGGCAATCGGCAATCGCAAGCTGTCCAGCGTTCAAGCATGGGACATACAACAGCTTTACGCGGAAGTCGAAAAGAAGGGGCGGTCAGCCTGCACGGTTCGCCACGTCTACAACGTGCTGACGGGCGCATTCAACCAGGCGGTCAAATGGCGGATGCTGAAAAGCAATCCCGTCAAACTCGCCGAACTGCCGAAAGAGACGCGGAAAGAGATGCGTCCATTGTGGCCGGAAGAGGCCGCGAGTTTTCTGAAGGCGGCGGAGTCGAGCGGCTTCTACGCGCTGTTCGCTCTCGCGCTGACCAGTGGAATGAGACCGAGCGAGTATCTTGGTTTGAAGTGGGAAGACCTAGACCTGGAGCGCGGTGTCGTAACAGTCAAGCGAACTATGCAATGGAAGACTGGCGGCGGCTGGGAGTTCGGAGACACGAAGACGGCGAAAAGCAAACGCTCAATCCCGTTGCCGCAATCCACAGTCAAGGCGCTTGGCGATCATCGCCGGAAGCAACTAGAGGAGAGAATGCGGCGCGGCGCCGGGTATCGAAACAACGATCTGGTCTTTGCCAACGATGAAGGCGATCCGGTTACGCTCGATAGATTGCGCAGGCGATTTCAGGCGGTACTGCGAGAGGCCGATTTGCCGATGACGATCCGCGTCTACGATCTGCGCCACACGTGCGCCACGTTGCTTCTTGCCGCTGGCGAGAATCCGAAGGTTGTCTCTGAGAGGCTGGGACATTCCAGCGTGAAGATGACGCTCGATGTCTACTCCCACGTCTTGCCGACGATGCAGCAAGGGGCCGCCGAAAAGCTCGAAAAAGCCTGTTTTGGCGGTGTTGGCACACTGTAGGCACACAGGAAAGCTATTGCGTGGCTTCGCTCTAAGGCGCAACTGGCAGGAATAAGCCGCTTACCGGATTACATCCTCACCGACTGAACGAGTACAAGATACACTAACCACAATGCAAGTTGATTTTCCCCCGGTCTTCAGGACCCCAGCCGCCTCGATGATCCGATGGTCGAGGGTTCTCATCCTCCCCGGGCGTGTTATGATGCGCCCGCTTTTCCGCACGCTTTATCTGAACAACGATTTGCCCGGCCAATGTTTTGCCGAAAGGATCAATGGCGATGAAACGATTTGCCCGATTCATCTCTGCTTCGCTGTATTCGCAATGCTCCGCGACACTCGTTCTCGTTCTCCTCTGCCTTTTCGTCTACGCCAGCGACGACTGGCCGCAGTTCCGAGGGCCTGATGGAACCGGCCATTCCGATGCGCGCGGCCTTCCGCTCACGTGGAGCGAAACACAGAACGTCGTCTGGAAAACACCGATCCATGACCGGGGCTGGTCTTCGCCCGTCATCTTCGGCGATCAAGTCTGGCTGACGACCGCCTCGCAGGATGGGCGCAGGCTTTACGCAATTTGCATTGACCGCGAAACGGGCCGCGTCATTCAAGATATGAAGCTCTTCGAGGTGGCGCAGCCGCAGTATGCGCATCCGTTCAACACCTACGCCTCGCCCACGCCGGTGATTGAACAGGGGCGCGTTTACATCACGTTCGGATCGCCCGGCACGGCCTGCATTGATACGAAAAGCTTCAAAGTCTTGTGGGAGCGGCGCGACATCGAATGCAATCATTTTCGCGGCGCCGGATCGTCGCCGATCATCTTTCGCAACCTGTTGCTTATGCATTTCGATGGCAGCGACCGTCAGTTCGTCGTCGCGCTCGACAAACTCACGGGCAAGACCGTTTGGCAGACGAAACGTTCAATAGATTTTCAGGACGTTGACGCGAACGGAAAGATTGCGGCTGACGGGGACTTGCGCAAAGCTTTTTCCACGCCGCACGTCGCGCAGATCAACGGCCGATGGGAAATGATCAGTCTGGGAGCGAAGGCGGCGTATTCATACGACCCGCTGACCGGCAAGGAACTCTGGCGCGTCGAAGAGCGCGCGCAGCATTCGGCCAGCACGCGGCCCGTGATCGGTCACGGGATGATCTTTTATCCGACGGGATTCTCCACCGGACAGCTATATGCAGTCCGCACGGGCGGCAATGGTTTGATCACCGACACGCACGTCGTCTGGAAAGTAAAACGCAGCGTATCGAATAAACCTTCGATCCTGCTGATTGACGATTTGATTTATATGATCGGTGACACCGGCATCGCCAGTTGCGTTGAAGCGAAGACGGGCGAAATTGTTTGGCAACAGCGCATCGGCGGCGAATATTCGGCTTCGCCGGTTTACGCCGACGGCAAAATCTGGATGTTCAGCGAAGACGGCAAGACCACTGTGATCCGTCCGGGCCGGACGTTTGAACAGCTTGCCGAAAATCGTCTCGACGAAGGATTCCTTGCGTCTCCGGCGATTGCGGGCAAGGCGTTTTACCTCAGAACCAGAACGCATCTTTACAGGATCGAAAAGAAATCAGGCGGGAATTAAGGCGGGGAGTATCACGCTTCGTTGGTCGAGCCGAAGTGATGCGGCGTGATAATGCGCCGCATCACTTCAAGCCTCTACCGGCCATCGCTCACTTTCGGCGAATCGCCAGTCCGATGATCCTCTATCTGAAAACGCAGGAATTCGTGAATGGCTTTGATCGCCTCGGCGCTCCTGGTTGAAATGCGAACCTGCGCGCCGCGTTCGGTTTCTTCGTACCGATATTCGATCTCGGCCTTCAATCGCTTCATTGCGGGGACGCCGGGCGGCGTTTGCGCGTGGATGAACATCGGCGCGGCGAAATCGCCTTCAGCGAATTTCTTCGCGATGTGTTTCAGGTGTTGGCGGATTTGATCGCGGCTGGCGGTCTCATTCGCGTCGTTGGCTTCGACCTGGATCACGCCTCCGCCGGTTTTGAGCAGGAAATGATGTGTGGTCTTCGCGTGCGAAAATCCCATCGCGTGATCGCCGCGTTTGTTGACCTCGTCGTGATGTTTCCGGTCTTGATGCTGTTGATGATCGTGTGATGGTTGTTGGGCGCTGACGGATGCGGCAAGCGACAATAGAGCGATGATCAACTGAAGAGTTTTTTTCATAAGCTATTTTCCATTCTTTTCTTGATGGTGTTTCAAACCCGGCGCTTTGAGCCGCGCCAGGGCGTGATTGTTTGCAAAGCCCAAAGCGGCCAGAGATTCGAGCAGCTTCGCTGGCTCATCAGCCGCGACGGAATCGAGTCGCTCGTCCCAATCCTTCAAAAGCTTCCTCAATCCGTCGCGCATCGCGGTCGCCTCGCGCACGAGCGTTTCGATCTCGTCGAGTTTCGCCTCGGCAAGCTCTCGCACGTGATGACAAGGCGCTCCGCCAGCGTCGCGGACTTTGAGCACGCGCGCCAGATCGTCGAGCTTGAACCCGATGGCCAGCGCGCTGCGAATGAGTCTGACTCGATCAACGGCATGCGGCGGATATTCGCGGTAACCGTTCGGCGAGCGTCGCGGCTTGAGCAAACCTTTGCGTTCGTAATGGCGCAGCGTGTCGGCGCTGACGCCCGTGAGCCGCGCCAATTCGCCCGCCCGCAGCAGGTGATTGTTCGCAGTCTTTCTCGACACAGTGGGCATTATGAAGTCTGGAACCGGTTCCAGGGTCAAGCGGAAAATTCGCGGGAGCCTGATTATTGTCGCGCCATCAGGTCTTTAAGCAGAGGTTCCACTTCGGGCGAGATCGAAGTGAAAGAGACGTGGACATTGCTTTCGGCGACCAGTCCCGCGCCAACCTTGACATAAATATCACCCGGCAGGACGGCGCCGTTTGCGTCGAGCAATCGCAGTTTGAGATTGCTGAAAGGAGCGACCGGGGACTCCAACCGGAGCCTGGCGCCTGTGGGAGAAAGTTCGACGATTCTGCCCTCACGCTCGATAACCTGAGTCATTTTTCCTTCGATCACCCAATAAAGCAGCGGGATCTCTTCTCGCAGCGCAACGGACTGCACGGTCTTTTCGGGCAGAAAGAGGTTGTATTCGCCGCCGATGCCGCCCACGTCGTAAAGCGTGATCGGCGCTTTCACGCCTTTCGGTTCGACAACCATCTGGCCGTCAATCCTGAGCGCGTCGCCCACCGCCTCACGCGTGGATTCGGGGATCAAAATCTGGCCGCCGATCGTGAACGATTCAATCCGCGAGGTCAGGTTGACCTGGCTGCCGATCACGCCGTACTTCGTGCGTTTGAGCGAGCCGATGTTGCCGGCGACGACTTCGCCGGTGTTCAATCCGATGCCCATCGCCACTTCGGGCAATCCCGCGCGGCGATTCTGTTCATTGACCTCGACCATCGCCAACTGCATCGCCACAGCGCAGGCGACGGCGCGCTGCGTGTCATCTTCCCGCTGGATGGGCGCGCCGAAGACCGCCAGGATCGCGTCGCCGATGAATTCATCAATCAAACCCTGATATTGCATGATCACTTCGGCCATCGTCCCCAGGTATGAGTTCAGCAGCGTAACAATCTGTTCAGGCGTCAGCCGTTCGGACATGGATGTGAAGCCACGCAGGTCGGACATCAGGATTGTGACCCGGCGCGTTTCGCCGCCAAGGCCCAAACCATCGGGAGTTTCAAGGAACTGCGCCACCAATTCTTCTGAGGTGTAGCGGCCAAACGCCTTGCGAATGAATTCATTTCGCACTTCCAGATCCTGGTTGAGCCGCTCAAGCTCGCGCAGGTAGAAGACCTCCTGATCGCGCATTCGCTTTTTTTCGAGGCAGGCGCCGATCCTGGCTCGCAGCAGGATGGTGTTGAACGGCTTCGGCAGGTAATCGGCGGCGCCGAGCGCGACGGCGCGCGCGATGCTGTCAGTTTCGTGCAGCGATGAGGCGACGATCACCGGAACGTCGCGCAACGCCTCGTCGTCCTGAATTTCCTGGAGCATCTGAAAGCCGTTCATTTCAGGCATCAGGATGTCGAGCAAAACCAGGTCGAATTTTTCCGCGCGCATCATCTCCAACGCCTGCCGCCCGTTTTCGGCGGTCGCGACGGTGTGACCGAACCGGCTCAGTCGGCGCTGGATCAGATCACGGTCGAGCTTATTGCGATCCACCACCAGCAAATGGCCGCGCTCACCCGAAGCGATCTCGATCTCTTCCATCGTTACCGGCCTCAGCGCCTCCGTCATGCCGATCTTCTGCGAAACGAACGAGGTGGTCATGCCGATCTTCTGCGAGGCGAGCGAGGTGGTTGCGGTCATCTTCGGGGAAGAGGGCGTGGGGACTGGAGAATCAGCATTTTGCCGTTTGACTTGCGGCGAGCCGCCGGGAGATTCCAACCTGTCAATCAGCGCCAGCAGCTTACCGCACGCGGTGTGGATGTTCTGCAGATCGTTGTGCAAGCTCGGCAGGCTCAGATCGGCGGCGCTTTTCAGCAAAGCCTCGCAGGAGGCGATGACGTTATTGATCGGCGGACGCAACGCCTGGCTGGCCTCAGCCGCGCATTCTTTCAACGCGTGGTCGGAAGTCCTCGCCTCGAGTTCATCTGGGTCGAGCAGTTTGTTGACCAGCTTCAGCATATGTTGCCCGCTCAATTGAACTTTCTTCAATTCGGGAATCAGAAGCTGATAGGCCCGAGTCTGACAATCTTCCAGCAGCAGGTCGCTGGAACCGATGATGGCGTTGAGGTGAGTTCGGAATTCATGGCGCAGCTTGGCAAGCACGACAGCCAGCGCCCGCACCGTGACAGTTGAGTTTGAAACGGTTTTCTCGTTACTCATCAGTATCCGCTCTTTTCAAGAACGCCTCCGGGCTTTGGATAAATTGTTTTGTGGTTAAGACGATCACTGCCAGTCGTGAAGTGAGGAGACTATAGCGCGGCCCATGTCGGCTGACAACCTTATCTAGCCGTGCGCGAGAAACGAAAGCAAATGTAACCGCCGGGCTTGGGGGCGCGTCTAGGAAAGAGTATCCTTCTCGATGATCATCAATGCCGCGCGCGATGTTGCCGCGCGCCGGGCTGAATCATCTTCCCAAACATTCACGGAGGCCTGCTTATGAACCGCTCCATCTCTTGCCGGACGAAGAGCGCTTTTACGCATCTCGTTCTGTCCGCCCTGCTCATTTCACTGTGCGCCAATCCCGCTTTGGCGCAGGCCGCGAAGAAGCCCGCACCCGCGAGTCCGAAAGCTCAAGCGCCGCCACAAACTCAATCGCAGCCGGTTGACAAGGAATACACCGAGTCAATTATCAAGAACACGACCGACAAGATGTTCCTGACCGAGTTTGTGGACCATCTGCCCGCTTCTGACAAAGTCCCGACTCCGGCCAAAGTTCTCGGCTACCCTGTGGGCACGCCCAACAAGCTGACCTACACCAAAGACCAGTATCGCTATTACCGCGAACTGGAAAAAGCCACGCCGCGCGTCAAGGTCTTCACCGCGCCCGAAAAGAGCGAGCTTGGCCGCGAGCAGTTGCTGGTCGTGGTTGGCGACGAGGCGGCGGTCGCCAATCTGGCGAAGTACAAAGAGATCACCGCGAAGCTCGGCGATCCGCGCCGCATCAACGACGAAGAGGCAAAAAAACTGATCGGCGAAGGCAAGGCGATTTACTGGGCATCGGGTTCGATCCACTCGCCCGAAACCGGCAGCCCTGAAATGCTGATGGAGATGGCTTATCGGCTGGCCGTCGAAGAAACGCCGTTCATTCAGGCGATCCGCAAAAACGTGATCGTGCTAATCACGCCGACGCTGGAAGTGGATGGGCGCGACATGATGGTTGACCTCTACAACTGGCGGAAGGCCAACGAGGGCAAACGCGCGCCGAGCCTGCTTTACTGGGGCAAATACGTCGCGCACGACAACAACCGCGATTCGATGGCGATGGCTCTGGCGTTGACCAGAAATCAGATGTCCACGTTCCTCGAATATCATCCGACGATCCTGCACGACCTGCACGAATCGGTTCCGTTTCTTTACACCTCGACCGGCACTGGCCCTTACAACGCCTGGCTCGATCCGATAGTCATCAACGAATGGCAGGCGCTGGCCTATCACGAGATCGAAGAGATGACCAAGCGCGGCGTGCCCGGCGTGTGGACGCACGGTTTTTATGACGGATGGGCGCCGAATTACATGTTTTACGTCGCCAACGGCCACAACTCCATCGGGCGTTTTTACGAAACATTTGGCAACGGCGGCGCCGACACGCAGGATCGCGTGGTCGGCCAGCAATCGAACCGCGACTGGTTCCGTCCGAACCCGCCGCTGCCGCGCGTGAAATGGTCGCTGCGCAACAACGTCAACATGCAGCAAAGCGCGATCCTGCTGGCGATGAATTACGTCTCGGCGAACAAAGACCGCTTCCTCAACAATTTTTACCTGAAGAGCAAACGCTCGGTGGCGAAGGCCAAGACCGAAGGCCCAGCCGCGTGGGTCTTGCCAGCCGGCGATCCGCGCCCGAACGAAGCCGCCGATCTGGTCAATCTTTTGAAGATGCAGGGCTGCGAAGTTCACAAGGCCGACAAGGAGATCGAGACGAAAGACGGCAAATTCCCGGCGGGCAGCTACGTTGTGCGAATGGATCAACCGTATTCGCGGATGGCCGACATGCTGCTCGACACCCAGTATTACAACGTCAACGATCCGCGCCCGTACGACGACACCGGCTGGACGCTCGGCCCGCTGCGCAACGTCAAGACAGTTCGCGCGAAAGACGTGGCGATCCTCAACGCGCCGATGACTTTGATCAACGGCATGGCGAAAGTCACGGGCAGCGTCGCCGGATCAGGCAAAGCCGGTTACATCATCAATCACAACGCGGAGAGCGCGATTGCTCAACTACGCTTCCGGTTGAAGGACGTGAAGATCAACGCCGCCGAAGACACGTTCAAAGTCGGCGAGCGCAGCTTCAACGCCGGTTCGTTCATCATCAAGGCCGAAGGCAATCCCGCCGATCTTGATGCGCGATTGAAAAAAGAAGCGACTGAGCTTGGCGTCGCCGCTCACGCGGTTGATAAGCTGCCCGAAGTCGCGCAACACGCGCTGTCCGTGCCGCGCATCGCGCTGGTCCACACGTGGACGAACACGCAGAACGAAGGCTGGTATCGAATCGAATTTGATCGGCTGGGCATTCCCTACAGCTACATTTCAGACCACGTCATCCGCGACACGGCGAACCTGCGCGAGAAATACGACGTGATCATCTGGGGGCCGGTCGGCGGCTCGGCGCAATCAATCGTGCGCGGCGTGCCGAAACGCAGCGATAACGAAGCGCCGATCCCGTGGCAGAAATCCGACATCACGCCGAATATGGGCCAATCGCCCGACACCACCGCCGATATGCGCGGCGGGATGGGCGTCACGGGCGTGGCCAACCTGCAACGCTTCATCGAATCGGGCGGGCTGTTCGTGACCATCGGCGGCAACGCTTCGATCCCGATTGATTTCGGAATCACCGAAGGCGTTTCGATTCAGGCAGCGCGCCAATTGCAGGCGCGCGGTTCGATCTTCAACGCCACGTTCGCTGATCGAAAGAGTCCGATAGCTTACGGCTACGACGAAAAGCTCGCGGTCTATTTCAATCAAGCGCCGTTGATCCAGGTCGGCGGGGTGGGCGGCTTTGGCGGCGGCGGATTCAATCCGTTTGGCCAGCAGCAGGGTCGTCCCAGCGGACGCGGCGGTTTGAACGATCCTGATATTCCGCAAGGCCGTCCGCCGTTTATCGCGCCTCCGGCTCAACCCAGCCCCGACGGCATTCCCGAAGAGTTCCGCACGCAACTCGCCGGGCAATTGCCTTCGGCTGAAATGCGTCCGCGGATCGTTTTGCGATTCGCCACCGATGAAAAAAATCTGCTGGTGAGTGGAATGCTCGCGGGCGGGTCGGAACTGGCCGGCAAGCCCGCCGTGATTGACGTGCCCGTCGGCAAAGGCCACGTCGTGATGTTTGCCAACAACCCGATGTGGCGGCATCAAACGCATGGCAGTTTCTCGCTGCTGTTCAACGCGGCGCTGAACTACGACCATCTGAGCGTCGGGCGCGCTGCGACTCCACGTCGCGGGCAACCGCAAGCTGGTCAAAACGGCGACGATCAATAATCGGGCGGTCAAATATCAATCACGAAACAAAGAGGGGCGGTCGTCAGGCCGCCTCTTTTGCATGACAGCGCTCGCGCGAACACAGTAAAATCCGCCGTCCTTTATTCATTCGTCATTTTGTTGTCGCTGAATTTGCCATACCTCTTGCGCCGCCGTCGTAACGCAAGAGAGGGGAGCATCGAGCAAGAGACTTGGCCGGTCTCTTCCCCGTGTTGCGCCGCCCGTGAGCGAAGCGCAATCGGATTGAACCTGAGACTCAATCCGCCCCCCTGACCGCGCCGTGAAATCGCTTCGCGCGCAGCGGCCTGCCCGGTAAAACGAAAAATCGTCTGAAAAACTGCCACGCCTGCGCGCCTTTTTTTGATTCGTCAAAACCGCCGGCGCGCGGGCGGCCCATATTTGGAGAGTTGTTTGCGATGGCTACCGAATCGCTTTCCATTGCCGAAGTTACGCAACTGCTGCGCGCGTGGGGCGCAGGAGACCGTGCGGCGCTCGAACGCCTGGTCCCGCTGGTGGACGCAGAGTTGCGCGGCCTGGCCGGGCATTACATGCGCGGTCAGGCTCCCGGCCACGCCCTGCAAACCACCGCGCTGGTCAACGAAGCCTGGTTGAAGCTGATTGACTGGCAAAACACAGGCTGGCAAAACCGCGCGCACTTTTTCGGAATCGCGGCGCAGTTGATGCGGCAGATTCTGGTTGACGAAGCCCGTCGCCGCCGAGCCGGGAAACACGGCGGCAATGCGGTGCGGGTTTCAATGGGCGCCGCTGAATCGTTGGCGAAGCGAAAAGATCATGAGTTACTGGCGCTGGATGACGCGTTGAAGGCGCTGGCCGAGTTTGACGAACGCCGCTGTCGAATCGTCGAGTCGCGCTTCTTTGGCGGATTGAGCGTGGAAGAAACCGCCGAGGCGCTCCAGGTCTCGCCACGCACCGTCGCGCGCGAGTGGCGGCTGGCGCAGGCGTGGTTGTACCGGGAATTGAGCGGCAAGGAGGATGGCGAAAAATGAACGGAGGCAAAATGGACAACGGACGTTGGCGAGAAGTTGAAAGGATATTCGACGCGGCGCTCGAAGTGGACGACGCCGGACGCGCCGCGTTTCTGGCCGGAGCCTGCGCGGACGACGAATCGCTGCGCCGAGAGGTCGAATCGTTGCTGGCCGTGGATAACAAGGCGCAGGGCTTTCTCGACGCAGCGGCGGCGCGCCTGGTCCGGCCCGAACAAGCGCGCGTTCTCCTCTCCGCCACTGCGGTCGCGGAATCGGCGCAGCGGATCGGCTCGTACCGGTTGATCCGCGAAATCGCGCGGGGCGGCATGGGCGCTGTCTGGCTGGCCGAACGCGCCGATGATCAATTTCACCAACAGGTCGCTAGCTGCTCGATTTCGGCATCGCCAAAGTGTTGCAGCCCGACCTCACGCAGGATTCGATTATGGGCAGCACGCTGACCGGCATGCATCCGATGACGCCCGCTTACGCCAGCCCCGAACAGACGCGCGGCGAGAAGCTGACGACGGCGAGCGATGTTTACAGCCTGGGCGTCGTGCTTTACGAATTGCTGACCGGCCACACGCCTTATCAACTCAAAGACAACACCTTCGGCGAACTGGTCAAAGCCATCTGCGAACAGGAACCCATCAAGCCCAGTATCGCTGTCACGCAAAGCCATCCGTCCCACGACGAGGCGCAAACCCCGTCAATCCGCAATCCGCAATCCGCAACCCGCAATCTGAAAGGCGACGTAGACAGCATTGCGCTGATGGCGCTGCGCAAAGAGCCGAGCGCCCGCTACAGTTCGGTCGAACAGTTCAGCGAAGACATTCGGCGTTACCTCGAAGGGCTGCCGACGATCGCGCGCAAAGGCACGTTCAGCTATCGCGCGGCGAAATACCTGCGCCGCAACCGAATCCAGGTTGCGGCTACGGTGTTGATTCTGTTGTCATTGCTTGCTGGTATCTTTGCGACATTGCGCCAAGCCCGCATCGCCGTCGCCGCCCAACATCACGCGGAAACTCAACGCCAGCGAGCCGAAGCTGCTTTGCTGTCCGCCGAAGACCGCCGCCAACAAGCCGAAGCCTCGCGCAGCGAAGCTGACCAGCAACGCGGGGAAGCCGAAGCTCAACGCGAATTGGCAAATGAGCAACGCGCCTTTGCCGACAGCCAGCGTCAGCGCGCTGAAACTCAGGAGCTATCAAATCGCCAATTGCTGTACACTTCACGCATCGGTTTGGCACATCAGGCGTGGGAAAATAGCAATATTGAACGGATGCGTGAATTACTGGATTTTTACTTGCCGCAAGCAAACGAGCCGGATTTTCGCAGGTTTGAGTGGTATTACCTCTGGCGGCTGTGTCATCGGGAAGAAAAAACAATCACGGGAGGAGATTTCCGGGGGGTAGCGTATTCGCCTGATGGAAAGTCGCTGCTGACGCTCGCAATTACTCGCAGCAACGGCGCGAATGTCGCTGAAGTTGTTTTTCGTGACGCTACCTCCTGGCAGGTCTTATCCTCGCAGCGATACACGACCAGCCACGGTGCGGTGGCTGTCTCACGCAATGCCGACAAAGTTGTTGTTGGTCTTGGCTTGGAAGGCATCCGAGTTTTCTCTTTTTCAGATTACAAAGAGCGTTTACAGATTCGTGGGTTGACGTTCGTGAGTAATGTCGCAATTTCTCCTTCCGGCAAAATGATCGCGGCGGGTTTCGGGAGCGGCAAGGTTCAGCTTTTGGATGCGGAAACCGGAAAGGAGATTCGCATACTGGCTGGGCATCAGCAATATCTGACCACGCTTGCCTTTTCATCAGACGAACAAACGTTAGCCTCGGGAAGTTTTGACGAAACGGTTCGGCTTTGGGACGTGCGGACAGGAAAGGAAAGCAGATCGCTGAAACAAAGCAGATCGGTTCCGAATTCTGTAACGTTTACGCCAGATGATAAAGCGGTTATCGCGGTCTGCAATTCAGAATTGAAAGCCTGGGAAACGGCAACAGGCAAAGAAATCGCCAGCCGTTCCATTGCCCCGGGTCGGCCTGTGTTAGCTCTTTCGCCGGACGGCAAAACGCTGGCAACGGTGGATGTCCAACCTGTGATCCGGCTATGGGACACACAAACCTGGGCGGAAAAAGCAGCAATTAAAGGTCACGGTAACGTCGTTCGGTCATTGGCTTTCAGTCCTGATGGAATGCACTTGGCATCAGGGAGTCTGGATCAGACTGCCCGCATCTGGAATCTGAGCCGTAACATGAACGATGTAATTAAGTTGACAGACCCTGATACCCCGTCAGGTTTTTCTAAAGCGCTCTTCACTCCCGACGGGCAAAAAATCATTTCTGCGAAATCACGTGCAGGTCTGGCTTCGATCTGGGACAGTATTTCTGGTCGCAAACTGTTTGACCTCAGGGGGCATACGAAACCTGCGAACGTCAGCAACTTTTCCCTTGAATTGGCTGTTTCTTCAGATAGCCGATTCATTGCAACTGGTGGTGCGGATAGTCTGGTGAAAATTTGGGATGCGGAAACAGGACGTGAAATCATCATGCTCAGCGATCTGCCGGATCGCTCAACAGCACTTGCGTTCTCACTAGACAATCATTTCCTTGCCGTAGGAACTGACCAAGCGGCTCGCATCTATGACCTTGCGCAGTGGCGCGTGGCAATTACGATACCTGTTCCTCAGGGGGTGAATGCGCTTTGTTTTCTTTCTGATGGCAAAACTCTGGTGACAGCAGGTCGTGACGGCATTATTCACTTCTGGAAAATTGCAACCGGACAGGAACTACGAAGGATTCAATCTGGTCAGGATCAACTTTTCACCATGACCCTCTCTGCTCGCGATCAGTACCTTGCGACCGGATCACTGGATAACACGGCTGCGATATGGGACGTTCAGACAGGAAATCGGGTCTGGCTGCTGAAAGGACATTCGTCCAAGATCAATAGGGTTAGTTTTTCACCTGACGGCAACCGACTGGCCACCTCCAGTAATGATTACACCGTGAAACTATGGGACCTGACAACAGGGCAGGAAATGCTCACATTCAAGGAGGGCGGAGGTTGCTCTGTACACTTCTCGCCAGATGGTAGGCAATTGCTATCAGCTTGCGGAAACAATCTCACGATCTGGCCTGCTGCGACGGAACGGGAAGTGCAGGTTCGCGCCAAAGCCGGGAATCGTCATTTGCGCGCGAATGTGACTGCCGATGAGGAAGAGCGTGCACACTAGGAACGGGAGATGCTGTAATCGAATGGTTATTGCTTCGCGCTGCGCCGCCGCCGAATCTCTCGCAAAAGGCGCTCGGCTTCTGCCTGAAGTTGTCTGTCCAGTTCACGGCAGCGGGTAAAATCTCCTTCCGCCGCTTCCAGCCGATTTAAGCTCAGATGGACAAAGCCGCGTTTGCACCACGCTTCGGCGAGTTGTGGATCGAGTTGAACCGCTTGGTTCAAATCTGCCAGCGCGCGTTCGAGTTTTCCTTCTGCCAACCAGACCGCGCTACGGCTGCACAGCAGATACGTTTGTTGCGGAGCAAGAGCAATGGCCTGGTTGAAATCGGCTAGCGCCCTGGTTGTGTCTCCCTTTCGCAACCAGATATTGCCGCGCGTATTCAGCGCGACGATGTTTCGCGGATCAATTTTCAAGGCTTGTTGACAATCGCCCAGGGCGCCGTCGAAATCCTTCTGCAACATTCGCACGTCACAGCGGCCTGCCCACGACTCGGCATCGCGCGAATCCAGGCTGATGGCGCGAGAATAATCGCTCAGCGCCGCCTCGTAATTGCGGTTGTAATGCTGCGCGATGGCGCGATTGAACCAGGCTCTGACATCCAGCGAATTGAGGGCGATGATTTGATCGAAGTCCCGGATGGCCGCGCCGTACTTTTCCTGCCTGATAAACAAAGCGCCCCGGTTGAGATATGCCTCGATGTTTCGTGGGCTGAGTTGCAATGCTTTGTTGTAATCGCTGAGCGCGCCATCACCATCCCCCTTGCGTTCGCGCGCTATGCCGCGATTGAAATACGCCTGATCAAGCTTCGGGTCGAACGAGAGCGCGAAGGAGAAATCCTCGATGGCTTTTTCAATCTCGCCCTTCTTGAGCCATTGATTGCCGCGTTCGAGATACGAATTAGCCGATTCACGGCGAGAGGTCTGGGCAATTCCGCTGGCGGCTAAGCCAAGCAGCAATCCGGCGGCCAACAAACACACAACAGCTTTCCGTTTTTCCATAGCGGCAGATTCCTTTCCGCCATCGCTTCTTCCCCAACCGGACAGACCTTTCCCCGAGGCTCACGCACGGGAGCCGCTCGCGAAGCGTCTTCGGGGTGAAATCGCGTGGCTGTCAGGAAAAACGAAATTGGCTGGCGGAAACTGCCACGCGCGGAGAATTTTTATGCTGGGAGTGTTCGACAGACGCAACCGCGCCGCCATTCACGGTCGCGCTGAATTGGATGGCGGAGGCAAAGAAGTGATGTGTAGCGCGACGGTCTCGCCGCGCTCCACAGGTAGCCGCATGCTTCACATGCTTTTCACCCGCTCCTTCAACAGTTCTTCCCCGTGCGCGAACAGTTCTTCCTGGGAAAGTTTCCCCGCGTCGAAGTCGGCCAGGATGGACCGTTGGGCCAGGTATTCCTTGTTCCGAATGCCGGCTTTGCTCTGTAACATTCGCCAGGCCTTGCGGCGTTCGACGCAGAAGAGCGTCAGTTGCCGCGAGATCGAGCGGTACTCAATCTCGCCGTTCGGCCCGGGCAGCTTGATGTAAACGCCGAAGTCGGGCACGTAGGAGCGATGATCCGCGCGCAGGTAGCGGCGATAGACCACGTCCTGCTGCGTGATGCGCGCCAGCATGTTATCGAGCGAGATCAGCTTGGCCGCGTCTTCGGCGCTGATCTTCTTCAAATGGTTGCGGAAGCGCGCTTCGGTCGCGCACCAGTGGGCCACGGTGTAGCGGTAAGGCTCGTTGCTGCCTTTGATCTTGGCCTCGTACCAGTCGAGTTCGATGGAAGGATTGCCCTTGAGATCGAGGGCTTCCTGATACGTCTCGCCGAGTCGCGGGTTGAAGACAAACTCCGGCGCGCCGCGCGAATCGCGCACGCGCTGGGCCTCTGTCAGAGCCATATCGTCAGCCACGCCGTGTTCCGGTTGGCAGGTCGTGAAGCATTGCAGGAAGGCCGTGCCGCGATATTCCAGACCATCCAGGATCGCCTTGTAAAGACGCGGCGCGTTGGCGATGGAAATCTGCGCGACGAAAGGCGAGCCGTGGCCAGCCAGGAAGGTTTCGGCGACTGTCTTCTTCTCGGTGTTCTTGCCCTGCGAAGCCGCGCCGAACACGTTCATGTCGTTGCCGCCCAGCATCGGCGTCGAATCGGAATTCTGTCCGCCGGTGTTGGAGTAGACCTGCGTGTCGAGCATCACCGATTTGACGTTGGGACGGTTCTGCAACATGACCTTCGACATGTTCTGATAGCCGATGTCGCCCATGCCGCCGTCGCCCCCCACTACCCAGACCTTCGGCAATTCCAAAATCTCCTGGTCGGTCATCAGTGTGTCGCTGAAATGCGCGTATTCATAGTATTCGCGCGCAGTGATGACGGACCCGATTGCGGATTGCGGATTGCGGATTGCGGATTTGCTCTGTCCTCCAGTCTCCCCATCTCGCGCGTTTCCGTCCTCTTCATTCCGCAATCCGCAATCCACAATCCGCAACCCGAGCAGGGCGTCCGTCAGCCGTTCGGGTATCACCGAGCGACGGCCATGATCCACGATGAAGCTCTCGCCGAGCAGCCAGCCCACCGTGATGCCGTCCTGGAAGAGCGAATTCATCCACGGATAAGGATGCGGATTGTTCGGCGGCGTCGAACCGTAAACCGTGTTGCAGCCCGTATGAGCCGCCATCGCCATCACCGCCTGGCCGTTGGCGAGGCGTCCATCCACCGATTGCAATTGTTTGTGGTTGAACGCTTCCTGTCGCAGAACCGCGCTCAAGGCCGCCACGATGTCGGCGTCTGAAATCGGCCCGTGCGCGGCGATGCGGGCGCGAGTGTCCTTTTCATCTTCGCCGCCGAGACCCATCACGATATGAGCGACGGCCTGGTGGAAGAGTTCGTACTCCGATTGATTGCGCTCTTTCAGTTCGGCCAACTTCCGCGTTCCGAGTTGTTCAAGCTGCGCAGCCTTGGCGATAAAACGATCGGCTTTGGCGTGATAGATCGGACGCATATACGCCTCGGTCACGGCGACGATTGAGCGCAGGATGCTCTTTTCGCCGCAACCGGCGCAGGCGCCGTCGCCCGACACCAGCGCGTCGTAGTTGCGGCGCACCATCAGCATGTTGCGCAAGGTCGCGGTCTTTGAATCCTGCGGGCTTGCGTCGTTGTAAAGGCCCAGATACTTTTGCGGCGTGTCGGGCAACAGGTTCAGGAATGCGGTGCCGGTCTCGTGTTCGGCGTTGACCTCTTCGGTCTCCTGAACCATGCGCAAAGCCTGATGCTCGCCGCAGGCCGTCACACAGGCCGCGCAGCCCTTGCACAAATCCGAGACGAAGATCGAAAACACGCCGCCGCCGCCGGGTTGTTTCCTCTCCGGCGTGGCGAAGATCGCGTTCACCTTCTGATAAGCCATCGGGATTTTGGCGATGACATCGAATAGCTCCTGCCTGGCTGCGACGGAAAAACCATCCACATCGTTGATCACCTGCTGGATGAGTTGCGGCAGCGGCGGCCCGCCCGTCTTCAAGCCCTCGCGCATCAGCGCGCGCGTGCGGCTTTCGATTTCGGGCAGAAGCTTGAGCATTTTCTGGCGTTCGCTTGCGTCGGTGACGTAATGGGTGATGGCCGTCCGCAGCAGCGTTTCGAGGTCTTGCGAACAGTTGGGCAGCGCTGTGTCGGGGCAGACTGCGATGCATTCCATGCATTGCGTGCAGTTTTCGGGAATGAAGAGCGGGGTTTCGCGCCGGGCCACATACTTCGACGCTGTGTCGCCGCTGGCCGCCGCCATCACGCCCAGCGCCGCCAGAGGCGATGCGGGTTGATCATAGCCGAAGCCGGCGCGGAACAGACCGTCGAAAGCCGCGACCTGCGCGTAAGGCGTGCGCTCCATCTGTCCCGCAGGCCGCGCGTGCGAGCGGCAGCCCACGCCACATCCGGTCGCCGCCGATCCCGGCGCTGACTCATCGAGCGTCGGCAGCAACGCCTGCCCACGCAGACTGGAACGGTCGGGCGCCTCCAAAGCGCCGATGTTGATTTCGCGCACACGCTCGAAGCCCTGCGTCATGACTTCCATGTTTGAGGCCACGACCGCGTCGCCCATACGGCTGAATTTCCTGACGTATTGTTTATGAACGACCTCGCGGAATTGCTCGTGGCTGATGCCGAACTCTTCGAGCAGCCCCGAAACGGCGAAGAACGCGCCGAGGAAAGCGTTGCCCTGCATGCGCAGTTGCAGATCGGCGCGGTCGGTCGCTTTGCGCGCAATCTGGAAGCCGGGCAACGTGAAGACGCGGATTTTATGCTCGATGATTTGCTTGCGCGCCCACAGCGGCAGCCGCTCCCACGCCCGTTCGCCCTCCTCTTCGGATTCCCACACCAGGCAGCCGCCTTCGGCCATGCCGTCGAGCGGGTTGGTATGAGTGAAGGCTTTGGGATCGCAGCAGAGCACGACATTGACGTGGCGCAGATCGCAATTCACGCGCACCCGCGCAGGCGCCGCAACCAGGAAATACTGAGTCGGCGCGCCTTTTTTCTCGGAGCCGTATTTCGGATTAGCGCTGATGTGGATGACCTCTTTGGGATTGCCGAATTCGTCCGTCACGCCATCGCGTTCGTAAATAAAGTCGTTGAAATCGCCGATGATCGCGCCGAGGTTTTTGCCCGTAGTGATCGCGCCCCAGCCGCCAATGGAATGGAAGCGCACGGCGATGGCGCCTTCGGGCAGCAACGACGGCGCGTCATCCGACTTCACCTCGTAAGGATGATCTACGCCCAAAACCATAAAAGACGCGCCGTCCTGCGCCCGCTTGCCGTCCTTGCGCGCGCGCGCGCCCGTGGCGAACTCATACGCGCCAATGATGTGCTCCGGCCGAAAATCGCGCGACCCCAGGCCATAGACGCCGGCGAAAAGTCGCGGCGCGCGCTCGATGGAGAGGCGCGGCAGCCCGGCCTCGTGCTGCAAAGCCTTATTCAAAGCCGTGCGAATATCGCGGCCCATGGGATTGTCGCCCGCCATCGGCTCGTCGGTGCGTTCCAGAATGATGACGTTCTTCTTTCCGGCCAGCGCCTGCACAACCGCCGCTTCCGGGAACGGACGGATCACGTTAAGGTGCAGCGAGCCGACCTTTGCGCCTCGCCGTTCGCGCAGGTAATCAACAGCGGCTTCGATGTTTTCAGCGGCTGAGCCAAGCGAGACGAAAATCGTGTCGGCGTCTTCGCACAGATAAGGGCTGATCAGGCCATAATAACGGCCCGTGAGCTTGCCGAATTCGTGGTAAGCCTCTTCCAGAAAATCCAGAATCGGTTCGGTGAAGTTATTGCGCCGGGCGACAACGCCCTGCATGTAATGCTCCTGGTTCTGAACCGGACCGAGCAGCACAGGATTCTTCAGATCAATCATCGCCGGCACGCGACGGCGGCGCGGGCCAAAGAGCCGCCGCTGGCTTTCGGTCGGGCAATCAATGATGTCGTCGGGCGCGCCGAGGAACTGGCGTATGAGTTCGGCCTCGCGCTTGTAGAACGTGCGCTCCAGATGCGTGGTCAGGAAGCCGTCCATCACGTTCATACCGGGCGTCAGGCTGAGTTCGGTCACGCGACGCAGGATCAACGCCTGGTCGGCGGCCTGTTGAGCGTCCTTGCCGAAGACGATGATCCAACCCGTGTCGAGCGCGCCGTAAACATCATCGTGGCCGCAATGCACATTCAAGGCGTGTTTGGTCAGCGCGCGCGCGCCGACTTCCAAGACCATCGTCGAACATTTACCGGGAGCGTGATAATACTGTTCGACGCCGTAAACAATACCCTGTCCTGAAGTGTAATTGACCACGCGTTTGCCGCAGACCGAGTGGGCGATGGCCCCACCCTGGGCCGCGTGCTCGCCTTCGGTCTCGATGGCGAGTGTGCTGTGGCCGAAGACATCGAGTTTACCTTCGGCAAACGCCTGATGATACAACTCACCGCCCTCGGTTGAAGGCGTGATGGGATAGAAGACTCCCACCTCGGCAATGCGCGTTTCGGTGTGATAAGAAACCAACTGATTCCCGTTGGCAGTGACTCGGATACCCGGAAATGGAGCTTTGGTCTTCATCGTTAAACACCTTTTCGATGGGGTTGGATACAACGCCAGAGTTATTCGGTTTCAGAGCGTCAGTTGAAGATGAAGACCAGCGCGCGTCCCCACATTCAACCCGTTCTTGCGAGGAGCTTAAGTTGCGGCTCATTATGCGCCCCAATCGCAACGCATTGCAACGAGCGGCTGAGCGCGGATCGGGTCGCGCTCAACTGATGATTCGACCATTCGAGATTTCGGATCACCGCGTCGAGCGAATGGCTTCCGGCGGGCAAACCCTAACGCCGGAGGTCCGGAGCTGTGAGCGCCAGTCCACCCGTTTCATGGCGCCAGCCCGATCTTGCGCAGCAAATCCTGAAAGCGCGGGTCGGAGCGCAGCGGATCGAAGCCCGGATCAACCTTGAGGTATTGCAGTTGGAAGTCGTGCGCGGCGTAGGCCCGGCTGAGCGATTGAAACGCGGCTTCCTTCTCGCCCATCGCCGCCAGCAAAATGGCGAACTCGGCGGGCGAGACGTACTCCCCGGAAGTTTGCAAACGCCGGCGGATGGCCTCGGCTTTGGCTCGCGCGCCCGATTTGGCATAAGCCGCGCCCAGGTAGATTTGCAGGTAAGGCGGATTGCCGGCCAGTTTGACCGCCTGCTGATAAGCGGCGATGGCTTCCTGATAGCGGCCTTGCGCCGCGAGGCTCAGCCCAATGTAAAAGTGCGCGCCGGAGTATTCCTGATCCAATTCGAGCGTCCGGCGGCAAGAGGTGATGGTGCGGTCGTACTGATGGGCATAGTACGACACCTCGCCCACGCCGATGGCGCCGGACAGGGAGACCGGATCCAATTCACGCGCGCGCAAAGCTGCGGCGATGGCCGCCTCCGCCCTCCCGGTCACCACCAGCAAATAAGCGTAGCCGAAATAGGCCCGCGCCATGTTCGGGTTCAATTCAAAGGCGCGCTGGAATTCGCGCGCCGCCGCCGCCCACTCCCAGCGATAAAGTTTGTAGTAAGCCAGCGAGTAGCGCGCTTCGGGCAGGTCGGCGTCCAATCGCAGCGCGCGCTCGGCAGCGTCCAGCGCCCGCGGCAGCGCCTGTTGCGGATCGAGTTCGCCCGCGTTGGCCAGGTTGTGCCAGACGTTCGACAGGTCGGCCCAGGCCAGCGCGTAGTTCGGATCAATGGCGACGGCCTGTTGCAAACATTCGAGCGCCTTCCGCCGGCCTTCGGGCGTTCCCTTGCCTCGGAAGAAGCGCCCGCGCAGCACCAACTCGTAAGCCGCCTGATTGCCCGCCTGGCGTTTGGCCAATTGCCGTTCGGCTGCGGCTGTCAGCGGCGCGCGCAATTGTCTGGCCGCCTGCGCGGCCATTTCCGTTTGCAACAGCGGAAGCTCAGCCGCCTGCCGCTCGTATTGCTCACCCCAGATGCGTGTCAGATCGCGCGCATTGATCAATTCGATATTGATCGCGAGCCGGTCTCCGCTTTGCCGAACGCTGCCCGTGAGCAGCGCTTCGACATCCAGAGCTTTGGCGATTTCGCGCGGATCGGCCTGACTGTTTTTGTACTTGAATGACGAACCGCGCGCGATGACCTTCAGGCCGGGCGATTGCGAAAGGCTGTTGATGAGGCTTTCGGTGACGCCGTCCGCGAGATACTCGGCCTCGCCCGAACCGGCGAAAGGCAGCACGGCAACTGAATTGATCGCCGTCTCGCCGCCCGGCCCCGGTCTGAAAAAGTAAGCCGCGCCCGCCAGCGTCAACAGGATGAACGCCGCACTCGCTCCCAGCCATTGCCATTTGCGCGAGCCGGTTTTCTTTTCCATCCCGCGTTTGAGCGTTTGGAGGTCGGCCAAAAGCTCCGCGCCGTTTGCGTAACGTTCATCGCGGTCTTTGCGCAGCGCCCGATTGACGATGCGTTCCAATTCGCGAGGGATTTCCCTTGCGCCTTCAGCGAGCGGAGCAGGCTCGGCCTTCAAAATCCGCGCGATCACGGCGCTCGCGCTCGCGCCCTCGAACGGCAATCGCCCGGCGAGCATCTCATAAAGCATCGCGCCGAAGCTGAAGATGTCCGTTCGCGCGTCCACCTCTTCGCCGCGCGCCTGCTCCGGCGACATGTAGCTGATCGTGCCCATCACCGTGCCGGGAAGAGTGGATAACGAGGGGTGGGGAGTGGGGAGTGGGGAGTGGGGAGTGGGAAAGAGAGAATAGGAATCGGAAGCGGGAAGTAGTGTATTTTTCCTACTCCCCACTCCCCACTCCCTATTTCCCGTTCCCAGCTTGGCGATGCCGAAATCGAGAACCTTCACCAATCCATCAGGCCGCAGCATCACGTTCTCCGGCTTGATGTCTCGATGGACGATGCCGGCGGAGTGCGCCGCTTTGAGCGCGCCCGCGACTTGAACGGCCACCTCGAGCGCGGCGGCGCAATCGAGGCGCGATTCTTTCATCCGCTCGCGCAACGTGCGGCCTTCGATGAACTCGGCGACGATGAAGCGTAACTCTCCCGCCTCGGTCACTGTTTCGCCGATTTCGTAAATCGTGATGATGTTCGGATGATTGAGCGCGGAGGCGGTCCTCGCTTCACGCTCGAAGCGGCGCGTCCACTCAGCGTCGGCGATGAATTCCGCAGGCAGGAGCTTGATCGCCACCTGCCGCTCCAACCGCTCGTCGCGGGCCAGATAAACTTCGCCCATTCCGCCCCGGCCCAGCAACGAAAGCAAATGATAATGGCTGAGCCGCTCGCCGATCATCGCCCCGTCAGACTCAGCGGCAATCGTCGCCGCCGCTTCCCAGACCGGCGCGTCGAGAAAACCTTCGGCCCGCTCGTGCCCGCCGAGCAATCGTTCGACAGCGCGACACACAGCTTCATCCGCGCCGCAGGCTTCGGCGAGAAACGCGCGACGCTCCGATGGCTGAAGCGCAATGGCGGTGTGAAAGAGCCGCTCGACTTGTTCTTCCTGTTCAGGCGTCATGGCCAATCGAGACTAGCCCGCAAGTTCAACGTAGAGCCAGGCGCGCGCCAGCTTCCAATCGCGCTCCACCGTCGCGTGCGAGATGCCCAGCGCCGCCGCTGTTTCCTCAATCGTCAACCCGCCGAAGAATCGCAACTCAACGATCCGGCTGTGCTGCGGTTTGCGCTCCGCCAGCCGGCGCAGAGCTTCATCGAGCGCGAGCAGATCAACTTCCGGGCGCAGGACGAGCGGTTCGGCGCCGGTCAATGAAACCCGTTCAACCTCGCCGCCCCGCTTGCGCCTTTGCCGCCGGCGCGTGTCGTCCACCAGCAGGTTGCGGATCAGCGTGGCCGCCAGCCCGTAAAATTGCGCGCGGCTCTGCCATTCCATCTGTTGATAATTGACCAGGCGCAGCCAGGCTTCGTGAACAATCGCCGTCGGCTGCAACGTGCGATGCGGCCCCTGCCGCCGCAGATAACGCCGCGCCAGTTTGCGCAACTCGTCGTAAACCAGCGGCGTCAATCGGTCGAGCGCCCCGGCGTCGCCGCCGCTCCATTGCAAGAGTAACTGCGTGATCTCTCCCGCCATCGTCTCCGCCTCGGAAGGTATTCGATAAAAAGATGAGTAATGAATGCCGAGCGGGCGGCAGTTTAACAAACCGGCTCGATCATCACAATTTTTTCGCCGATGGTGAGGGAATTCAGCCGCGCTTGACGATAGTAAAAATGTAAGCGGAAAAACCATCAATCCTGGGCGTTCATCGCTTCCAGGCTTTCACAAGGAGAACCACCATGAAAAGACTCGTATTGCTCACCATCACCCTTTCGCTCTTCGCCATCGCCGTGCAGGCGCAGGATCGCGCCGTGACCCACGGCGCTGTCTGCCGCATCAGCGAATATCGCATCAAACCGGACAAGGCGCAGGAACACATGAAATTCCTCCGCGAGCATCGCGTGCAGGTTCTCGCGGAGCAGAAGCAGCAGGGACTGATCCTCGATTTCAAGTTCTTCCACAACGACGCGACCTCCGGGCCGAACGAAACACAGTTCGTGGAGGCCGTCTGCTACCGCAATTACAACGACGCGCTCGATTCCGGCAGCAATGAAGAGCGACAGCAGAAGCTGCGGGACATCGTGATCAAGCACTACGGCTCGATAGAGAACGCGCAGAAAGCCGGCGAACAATTTCGAGCCACCCGCGATCTCGTGCGCGGCTACGTGTTGCACGAGATGACGATCCATCCGGCGAAGCCCGCCGCCGGATCGGGCAATTGAATCGCCTGCGGCGAGGCGCGCTCACCGCCATCAATCCGACTCACAGCGGCGGCCAACGCAAGCGGCCTCCGCAACGAACAACCCTCTACAAGGAGAAAGCTCATGCCAAACCATCCCAATCAACGCTCGCGATGGGCTTCCATCACCGACCAGCCGCGCATGCGAGTCGCGCTCGAAGCGCTGCAACACGCCAGGGAGCAGTTGGAGCAAGCCACGCCGAATAAAGGCGGCCATCGCATGGAGGCGATCAGGCTGATCGAGCAGGCCATTTATGAGGTAGAGGCCGGAGTTATGTATGCCCGGAACCACTGAGGTCGTGACGTGGCGGTATTGCAGGTATTGGTCCAATTCGCGCTGCTCGGCGACGGTCAATTGGGCTTCCCGATTTTTATCGAGCAAGGCTTCGAGCCTCTCCTGAGCCGCCGCTGAGATTTTGAATTGACGGATGATTCACCGCAACGTGAATTATAGCGGTTTGCGCTTGGATGCGACCCTGTGGCAGTAGCCCGACCGTGAGGGAGGCTTGATTCGCAAGCCCTCCCTCACGGTCGGGCTACTGCCACGCCACACGCATCTGCAAACCGCTATAACTCAGAACCACAACCAAAACAGGAGGTGTTTGATGACCCAATCAAGACGTGACTTTTTGCTTTCGACCGGCGCCGCCGCCGGCGCATTGGCAATTCCTTCGTGGATGCGCGACGCGCAGGCCGAAGAGGCGCCGCCGGTTGATCGCGCGGCCATCGCCGGCGCCGCCATCGCCGCCGCGCGCAAGGCGGGCGCGGCTTACGCTGACATCCGCATCAATCGTTATCGCAACGAAGCCATCGCCACGCGCGAGCGGCAGGCGCAGAACGTGGCGCGCAGTTACAGCTTCGGCTTCGGCGTGCGCGTTTTGTACAAAGGCGCGTGGGGCTTTGCCGCGAGCCGCATCGTCACGACGCAGGAGGCTGCGCGCGTAGCTCGGCAGGCCGTTGAAATCGCCCGCGCCAACGCGCAGTTTCAGCCGCGCGCGGTGACGCTCGCGCCCGTCGGGAAAGTCGTTACGACGTGGCGCAACGCCTGCGAGCGAGACCCGTTCGACGCGCCGCTCGACGACAAGATTCAATTCCTGATGAAGCTCAACGAACGCGCCTTGTCGGTCAAAGGCGTGCGCTTCGTCAATTCGTTTCTCTATCTCGTCAACGAGCAGAAATACTTCGCCTCGACCGACGGCTCGCGCATCGAGCAGAACATCGTCCGCACCTGGCCTCGCTTTACGGTCACCGCCGTTGACCAGACGAAAGGCGATTTTCAGACGCGCAATTCGCTCGGCGCGCCGCTCGGCATCGGGCTGGAATATCTGAGCAATTACCCCTGGCTGGAAGACGCCGAAGCCGCGGGCAATGACGCCGTCGAAAAACTGAAAGCGAAGACGATCAGTTCCGGCAAGTATGATCTCGTGCTCGCGCCGTCGCATCTGTGGCTGACCATTCACGAGAGCGTCGGGCATTCGACCGAACTCGACCGCGCGCTCGGCTGGGAGGCCGATTACGCGGGAACGAGTTTTCTGACGCCGGACAAGCTCGGCAAATTTCAGTTCGGTTCGAAGATCGTCAACTTTTACGCCGACCGCAACGAACCGCACGGATTGGCGACGGTCGGTTACGACGACGAGGGCGTGCCGGGGCAACGCTGGCATCTCGTCAAAGACGGCGTCTTCGTTGACTGGCAGACGACGCGCGAGTTGGCGCCGATGATTGGCCGCAAAACTTCCTACGGCTGTTTGCACGCGGACAACTGGGCCAGTCCGGCGTTCCCGCGCATGCCGAATGTCTCGCTCGAAGCCGCGAAGGAGAACGTTACGATTGATGATTTGATCGCCGACGTGAAAGACGGCGTGTTGATGAGCGGCGACGCGAGCTTTTCGATTGATCAGCAACGTTACAACTTCCAGTTCGGTAGCCAGACCTGTTACGAGATCAAGAACGGCAAGCGCGGCGCGATGCTGCGCGATGTGGTTTATCAATCGCGCACGCCCGATTTCTGGAACGCCTGCGACGGGCTGGGCGGCTCGTCCACGGTTTATCTCGGCGGAAGTTTCAGCGACGGCAAAGGACGGCCATCGCAGAGCAACGCCGTCAGTCACGGCTGCCCGGCGGCGCGCTTCCGGCAGATCAATGTACTGAACACGGCGAGCAAGCAGCCGGAGTAGCGCAAACTGCCAGTTTGCGCCGGTTTGGTGAAGACATCTTGGGTTTCCGAAGAGCGAGCAAATTACGCCGACCCGATGAAGACGTCCTGGTTCCCCGATGAGCGAGCAAATGACGCAGGGCAAACTGACAGTTTGCCCTACCTTTCCTGAAGGAGCTTTCCATGTTGATTACTGAAAAAGAAGCAAAAGCCTTGTGCCAGAAGATTCTCGGTTTGACGAAAGCCGACGACGCGCAGGTCCGCGTCATCAGCGGCGCGCAGACGCATCAACGCTTCGCGGCCAACTCTTTCACCACTGGCGGCGCGAGCGAAAACACGAGCGTTGCGCTCACCGTCTGGATCGCCAAAAAGAAAGGACTGGCCACGACGAATGATTTGAGCGACGGCGCGTTGCGGGCGATGGCTGAAGAAGCCGAACGGATTGCGCGCATCTCGCCGGTGGATCGTGAATACCTGCCGACGCTCGGCGCGCAAGCCTACCGCGCGACGGGCGGCTACACTGCGGCGACCGAACAAGCCGCGCCAGCCAATCGCGCCAAAGCCATCGCCGAAATCATCGCCGCAGGCAGGAAAGATTCGATGCAACTCGCCGGTCTGCATCAGGCGATTGACACGGCGACGGCATCGGCCACGAAGAACGGCAACTTTTTTTATGATCGCAAAAGCCGCGTCACGCTCTCGGCCACCGCGCGCACGCAAACGGGCGACGGTTCCGGTTATTTTTCGCGCAGCCACTTCGACGCCGCGAAGCTCGACACCGCAATGATCGCGCGCACGGCGATTCAGAAAGCCCTGGCATCGCGTTCGCCGCAAACGCTCGATGCCGGCGCTTACACGGTCATCCTGGAACCGCAGGCGGTGGCTGATCTGATGATCGGTTTCAGATTTGCGCTCGATGCGCGCGGCGCCGAAGAAGGCCGCAGCGCATTCTCAGCGCCCGGTGGCAAGACTCGTTTGGGGGAGAAGATGTTTGACGAGCGCGTGAACATCATCAGCGATCCGGCGCATCCTGATGTCCCTGACGCGCCGGCCACCGCCGAAGGTGTTCCGGCGGAAAAGCTATGGATTGTCCGCAACGGCGTGCTTGAAAGCCTCGCTTACAGCCGCTATTGGGCGCAGCAGAAAGGCAAAGCGCCGACGCTAGGGCCGGTGTTGAATACGATCCTGACAAGTTCGGCGGCGCCCGTGAAGCTTGATGAAATGATCGCTTCGACCGAACGCGGTTTGCTGGTCAGCCGCTTCTGGTATTACCGCCCGGTTGACATGCGAACGCTGACTTTCACGGGCTTGACGCGCGACGGGCTGTGGCTGATCGAGGGCGGCAAGATCAAACGCGCGGCGCGCAACTTCCGTTTCAATCAAAGCCTGATCGAAATGCTCGCGCCGGGCGCGATTGACGCCATCGGCGCGCCGGAGCGCGTGAGCGAGAGCGAGAACAACGCCTTTCCGATGCTGATGCCGCCGCTAAAAATCAAACGCTTCAACTTCAGTTCACAGTCGGATGCGGTGTAGCGGCGGACTGACTTTGAGCTACACGGACAACTCCGCGCGGAGTTGCGCGAACTCCGCGTGGAATTGCCGCTCCATCGCGGCGCGCGTCGCGCCGGGCAGCAGGCTGGCGCGCACGGCGTTGATCGCAAACTCTTCGATCTCATCGGCGCCGCATTCCAACATTTGCGCGGCTCGCAGGTATTCATCGGTCAGCGTCGTGTTGAACATCGGCGGGTCGTCTGAATTGATCGTGACGTACAGCCCCTCATCAATCAGGCGCGGCAGAGGGTGCTCATCCAGCGATGGAGCGACACCCAGGCAGACGTTGCTGGTCGGGCAGACTTCGAGCGGGATTTGACGGTCGCGCAATTCGGCGACCAGTTCAGGATCGTCCAGACAACGCACGCCATGACCGATGCGGGTCGCTTGCGATGAACGCAACGCGCCCCGGATGCTTTCAGGCCCGACCGTTTCGCCCGCGTGCGGAACGGCTGGCAGCCCTGCGGCGCGCGCGCGGGCGAAAGCGTCTTCGAACAACTCCGGCGGATGCCCGGCCTCTATCCCGCCCAGACCCAGCGCGACGACTCCATGCTCCATTCCGCTGATCGCCCAATCGGCTACGGTCAAACCGTGTTCGAGCGGGCGCACGCTCCGCGCGATGTCCAGAACCCAGCCGACGCTCACTCCCAATTCGCTCGACGCCCACTGGCGCGCGCGACTGAGCGCGGCGAGTTGGTCTTCAAACGGGATGCGGCTGTTCGCGGCGTAATGCGTGTAAGGCGTGAAAGTGACTTCGCTGTGCGCGATGCGCTGCGCCGCCTGCCCGCGCAGGAATTCGCGCGCGATGAATTCGATGTCTTCAGGCGCGCGGATGCAGGCCGAGACCGCCAGATAGATCTCGACGAAATGCGAGAAGTTGGTGAACTTGTACCACTGCCGCAGGCCCTCGACCGTTTTGTATGGCAACTCCACGTTGTTGCGCTCGGCCAATAGCAGCAGTGTTTCGGGCTGGATCGAGCCTTCAAGGTGAACGTGAAGTTCGACCTTCGGCATGCGTCGGATGAATGTTTCGAGAGACATAGCAATCGGGCGGGATGGTGGGCGATCACAGGTATTTGATGAACATCACCTCGTTGCGGCGTTCGTTGTAAACCAGTTCGTCAACCAGTTGATCGGTCATCAGAATGCCGAAGCCGCCCGCGCGCAAGCCCTTTTCGTCGCGCACCGAGACGTGGCGGAACGGGTCGCCCGCCGGATTGTTGACCGCCGCGTGTTCGAGCTTGCTGGGGTCGAAGCCTTCGCCGGGGTCCTTGATCCAGTAAATGATCGCGTGTTTGAGCCGGACGCAGAGCACTTCGACATATTTCGCCGGATCGAGTTTGCCGCCGTGTTCGATGGCGTTGTTGAGCATCTCGCGGAAGGCGTAAGCGATGGCCTCGCGCGTGTCTTCGGGCAGGTCGGCTTTGAGCTGTATGAGCAGTTTTTGCAGGATCGGAACCGCAGCCAGATCGCAAGGCACTCGCAATTGAACCCAGTGCGGCTCGGCTGAAATGACATCAATCTCGACCACCGAATTTTCAACCAGCACGCCGCTGACCGCCGCGCGGATGTCGGCGACGCCGAACGGCTTGACCAGAAAGTCGCAGACTTTTTTGCGCAAAGCCCCGAGGACAGCTTCGGGAGTTCCGAAGGCGGTGATCATGATGGCTTTCAATTCGGGATGATCGCCGCGCGCCTGTTCCAGGAATTCAAGCCCGTCCATTCCAGCCATCACGTAGTCAATGATCGCGAGGTCAATCTTTTCGCGCGCTAGCAATTCCATCCCCTTACTGCCGGTGGTCGCGTGCAACAGCGAATGACCATCTCCGGCGAGCGCGCCTTCTATCACCTGATGTAAAGCCGGATCGTCGTCAACTACGAGGATCTTGCCCATTGACTACCTCTCGTGTTCAAACATTTAACGAACCCGAACCGCAACCAATCACAGCCGCAGCTATTATGCATTCAGCCTCTCTGTTTGGCTAGGGAGACCGATGTGGCGATAATCTACACCCGCGCAGAGGATGTTACGGCGCGCCACTGAAATCAGTTCACATCGCAATTCAGCGACGATCAGGACAAGATCATGACCGACACACGAAAAGCCTTTCTGCTCGAACCTCCCGCAGCGGCGCTGCCGGCGGCGCTGATGTTTCTGCGCCACGCGCGCTTCCGGCTGCTCGAAGATTACTTCGTCAAAATCAACGCCGCGCTTGAAACGCTCAGCGACGAGCAGGTCTGGCGCCGTCCGAACGAATCGAGCAACAGCATCGGCAATCTGCTCCTGCACCTGTCGGGCAACGTCCGGCAATGGATAGTCTCCGGCGTGGGCGGAGCCGAAGACTTGCGCGACCGAGCCGGCGAATTCGCCGCGCGCGGATCGGTGAGCAAAGGCGAATTGATCGAGTTGTTGAAGGCGACGCTCGATGAGGCCAGCGCGGTTTTGTTGAGAATCGAAAACGAATGCGCCGCCGCGCAATCCGACGCGCCTTTGCAGCGAGTGTGCAAGCCGCAGGCTTACGAGACGACTGTCCTCGACGCCATTTTTCACGTCGTCGAGCATTTCAGTTGCCACACGGGCCAGATAATCTTCGCCGCGAAATGGCTGGCCGAAGGGCAAGTTAGCTTTTACGACGACCGTCGTTTGAACCTTGAAAAATAAGGGGATGACGGCGGATACTCGCCTTGCCTTAGATACATCAATCGCGTACATTTACGAACACGCTCCCGTAGCTCAGTTGGATAGAGCATCTGCCTTCTAAGCAGGGGGTCGCAGGTTCGAGTCCTGCCGGGGGTATCGGAAAAATGAGCGGCGCCGGGCATCACAACGATGCCCGTTCTGCTTTACTGCCCCTTCATTTCGCAATCACGAACAACACGATCAACTCACCACCTGAAGGTATGCGATGAGATTCATCATCCACGGAGCGGGAGCTATCGGCAGTCTTATCGGCGCTCATCTGGCCGAAAGCGGCGCCGAGGTCGTCTTAATCGCCAGAGACGCTCACGCCTCGGCGATCAATAAAAACGGGCTGCTGATCAAATCGCGCGACGGCGACCGCGTCGTGAAGCCGTTGAACGCCGTAACCGCTCCCGCTGACATCTCCCCGCGCATCGGCGACGTCATCGTCATCACCGTCAAATCGGCTCAGACCGCCGCGTCGGTTCAATCGCTGCGCGAAGCCTTCCCCGAAGACACCACGATCGTTTGCATGCAGAACGGCGTGCGCAACGAAGAAATTGCCGCGCGGCGATTCCTGCGCGTTTACGGCGGGATGCTCGGCGTCAGCGCGACGCTTCTGGAACCTGGCGTGATCGCTCACACTCGCGGCGACGTGCTTTCAATCGGCAATTACCCGCTGGGTTGCGACGAGACGGGATTGCAAATCGCCGGGCAGTTGAAGAAGGCGGGGTTCAAAGTGACGACTCACGAATCAATCATGGCGGTCAAATGGAGCAAGCTGATTCTGAATCTGAACAACGCCACTTTCGCCATCATTGACAAACACCTTCAACTCGGCCTGGTCACGCCCGAGATCAGCAATTTCATGGCCGATGTTCAGGAAGAAGGGCTGCACGTGTTGGAGGTAGCAGGCATTTCGCTGGAAGACCCGAACAATCCTTATGACTTGAAGAAACAACTGTCCGACTTGCGCGGGGTTGTCGAAGACCCGGAAAAGATATATGCGGAGACCAATTCGCCTGTGGAGACACGCACATATCCTTCGACCTGGATGGACTTGAAACAGAAGCGGGGCGAGACGGAAGCGGGGTATTTCAACGGCGAGATAATTCTGCTGGGGGAAAAATACAACATCCTGACCCCTTACAATTCCACTCTCTTCAACATCGTCGAAACAATGGCGGCGGAAGGCACACAGCCGGGACTCTATACGATTGAAGAGATTGCCGATCTGGTCGAACAGCGGCGCCGCAAACTTTACGATCAGTAACAGGCAAGGGCGTCGAGGCGATTATCAAAAAAACAGCGGTGGAGGATTCCCCACAAATCCTCCACCGTCCTGAGTCGTCATCGCCGCAGCCGAGGCGACAATGACGCCAATTGAAAACGTGGGCCAATGTCCGAAGGCGTTCTTCACGCGTCAAAGACTGGCCATCATCAGCGCAAAAGTTACTGTTCCGGGGATTGCTTGTCTATGCGTAGTTCTACTTGATTTCGGCTAAGGCTGGAACTTTTTGAGCAGGTCTCAATTGCCGGCGAGAGCGCGCAACGCCTCTATCAACTCCTTCTCAGCGCCTGGCGCGACAGTTCGCAAATCCAGGACGGCCTGATTTTCGACGATGCGAACGATGACGGGCGGCGAATTGCGCCGGAGCTTCTTTTCGATCTCATCCGCGTTCTTTCGCTCGCTGGTGAGGGCGATCAGTGTGGTCGGCAGTTGCGTTTCGGGAGCCGAGCCGCCCCCGACAACCGAATGGCCGTCCATGATTTTGAAACTCAAACTACCGATTGAACGGGCGCGGCGGACGAAGGCGCGGGCGCGGCGCGTGATCGCCTCTTTGGTCGCGTGGAGCGCGGCGAGAGACGGAATCTCTTCGATTGCGCGCTCTCTGAGGTAAGAATCCAGTGTCGCTTCGAGCGCCGCATACGTCAGCTTGTCCACGCGCAGCGCGCGCATCAGCGGATTGGACTTGATACGTTTGATCGCCTCGGCCTCGCCCAGGATGATTCCGGCCTGCGGGCCTCCCAGCAATTTATCGCCGCTGAAACTCACCACCGAACATCCGGCCTTGAGCGAATAGGCGACAGTCGGCTCGTCGCGCACGCCGATGGGGTTCAGATCAACCAGACACCCGCTGCCCAGGTCTTCAAACAGCGGCAGATTGCGTTCACGCGCGAGATTGGCGAGGTCTTCGAGCGCCGGTTTTTCAGTGAAGCCGATGATGCGGTAGTTGGACGGATGCGCTCGCAGGATGACGCGGGTGTTTTCATTGATGGCTTTTTCGTAATCGCCGAGCCGCGTGCGGTTGGTCGTGCCGACTTCGCGGATGCGCGCGCCAGACTTGGCAATCACGTCGGGAATGCGGAAGCTGCCGCCGATCTCGATCAATTCGCCGCGCGAGACCAGAACCTCGCAGCCTTCGGCCAGCGTGTTGAGCGTGATCAGCACCGCCGCCGCGCAGTTGTTGACCACTGCGGCGGATTCGCAGCCTGTAAGCTCGCGCAGCATCGCTTCAAGCCCCGATCCGCGTTTGCCGCGCTGCCCGGTTTCCAGATCGTATTCGAGGTTGCAATAACCGGCGGCGACTTCGTTGATGGCTTCGAGCGCATGGCGACTCAACGGAGAGCGGCCCAGGTTCGTGTGCAGCACGACTCCTGTGGCGTTGATCACGCGTTGTGTCCGCGATTGCCGGCGCCGGGCGAATCGCGCGTTTAAACGCCGCTCAATCTCACCGCTGAGTTCCTCTGAATCAGCAGGCGCGGACAACTTCCCGTTCGCGCTTACGATCTCCAACCTGATCTCCGCAATGACTTCGCGTAAGCGGTTGCGCACTGTGTCGCGCCCAGCAGCGGCGATCAAATCGCGCAAACTGTCGCGGCGCAACAACTGATCAATCGAAGGCAAATGACGTAAAACGTTTTCGGGCATACTGTCATTTCTGTTTGTATTCAGCCAGCGCGGAGGCGGTCGCTTCGAGAATCCGTTCGTGAATCACGCCATTGGTCGCTACGATGCCGTGCAGATTGCGAATCTCAGGCCGGTTGTACCGCATCGGATCGCCGTTCCAATCGGTGATCACGCCGCCCGCCTCGCGCAGGATGGCTTCGGGGCCGCAGGTGTCCCACTGGTTGGTGCGATTGCTGGTGTGGACGTAAAGATGCGCGCGGCCTTCGGCGATCAGGCCGAATTTCAATCCCACGCTGCCGTGCTGAATGCGCTGGGGCACGCCCAGCTTTTCGCAGACCAGATCAACTTTCGGGCTGTGGTGTGAGCGGCTCATGGCCATGACCATCTGCGATGGATCGCTGACTGGCGCTACGCGCAACCGTTTAGTTGACCATTTCTCCTGGAGGAACGCGCCGGAGCCGGGCGCGGCGTAATACATTTTATCCGCCGTTGGGTGATAAACCACGCCGAGTTTCGCTTCGCCTTCTATCGCCAGCCCGATCATCACGGCGAATTCGCCGATGCGTTCGATGAACTGCTTGGTGCCGTCCATCGGATCAACCATCCAGACTCGGTCTTTGCCGAGCCGCACGGGGTCGTCGGGAAACTCTTCCGACAAGACGGCGTCATCGGGGAAATGGCGGTTCAATTCGCGCACCAGCATTTCATTCGCGGCGTGATCGGCGGCGGTCACCGGATCGTCATAGCCTTTCCACTGCACCTTCGTATCGCTCGCGTAAAACTCCATCAGGATTCGGCCCGCGTCGCGCGCCAGATTCAAGGCGACTTCCAATTCTTTTTCCATAACTTCGTTCGCTCTCTTTCTTTCGTCTGATTTAAGGCCAAGCTTACACCGGACAGGCCGAAATTTGACAACCCTGATGACGATTCCTATACTCGCGCCGTTTATAAAAATATCTTTTCAACCAGTGGCAACCAACAAAAGACAGTTACCGCAAAGGCGCAAACCGCCGCTACCTTGAGCGCATCGCGCCTCCTGCGTTCAAATCTCAAAGGCTGGAAGACGCGCGATGAAGATCTACGACATCACTGTTCCCATCTCGAACGCCCTTCCTGTTTATCCCGGCGATCCTGAAATTCATATCGAACGCATTCAATCTCTGGAAAAAGGCGACATCGCGCGCGTCTCGCATCTCAGCTTCAGCACTCACATCGGCACGCACATTGATCCGCCATACCATTTTATAAAAGACGGCGTCCCGCTCGACCAGGCGCCGCTCGATATTTTCATCGGCCCGGCTCGCGTCGTTGATGTCGGCGACGCCGCCTCGATTGACACCGCGCTGCTCGCGACGTTCGACCTGGAAGGCGCGTCGCGCGTCATCTTCAAAACTCGCAACTCGCGGCTCTGGCGCGAGACAAGCGAATTCCAGAAAGATTTCGTCTACCTTGAAACCGACGCGGCTGAGGCGCTGGTCGCGCGCGGCGTGAAACTGGTCGGCATTGATTACCTCTCCATCGAAAAATTTGGATTCGACAAGCCGACGACGCATTGGACGCTGCTCGGCAATAACGTCTTCATCGTCGAAGGACTAGACCTGAATGAAATCGCGCCCGGAGATTACGAACTGATCTGTTTGCCGCTGAAGATCAAGGATGGCGACGGCGGCCCCGCTCGCGTCGTGTTGCGAGAACTCAACTGAAGGCGGATTGCGAACCGGGGCAGCGATCCGCGTCCAACAATCCAAAAACAACCGAAAGGACTTTGCTATGCCTGCTAATCTCGACTCATACATCAAAAGCTGGAACCGCATTCACCAACAGAGCAAGGCCGTAATGGCCGTCACTCCTGACGACAAATACGACTGGAAGCCCTGCGATTCAGCGATGTCGCTCGGCGAATTGATCAACCATCTCTGGATCGCCGAAGCGGGGCTTATTCAAGCCGCGATGGAAGGCGCCTATCCTGCGGAATCGCCCGCGCAGATCAACAGCACGAAAGACCTGCTCGCGGCCTTCGACAAATCGCACGAAGAGGCGGTAGCGAAAGTTCGCAGGCTGACGCCCGAACAGTTGGGCGAAGAGATCACGCCTTTCGGCCCAGATCACAAAATGTCGCGGATGGCGTTGCTGCACCTGACGCACGAGCACGAAATTCATCATCGCGGCCAGCTTTACACCTATCTGCGAATCGCGGGCTGCGAGGTTCCGCCGCTGTTCGGCTAACGATGGCGAGACGAAGAGATCAAAAACCAATCGCAAACGTCGTCAAAGGCCGGCCACAGGATGAGCTGAGTTTCCGCGAACGCGTCTACGAACTCGTCCTGCGAATCCCCGCCGGTCGAGTGATGAGCTACGGTCTGGTTGCGCGCGTGCTCGGCGCGGGTTACGACGCGCGCGCCATCGGCAATGTGATGCACGCGACGCCTGACGACGGGCGCGGCATTCCCTGGCATCGCGTGATCAACGCGCAGGGCGGGTGTTCGACCGCAGGGTTGACCACTCCGCCCGATTTGCAACAACGACTGCTCGAAGCCGAAGGCGTCGTCTTCAACGAAAAAGATCGCTGCGAGATCGAAAAGTATTTGTGGACTCCGCCGGAGTACGAAGAAGAGACGAAGGACAAAGATCAGGGCAATCTGTTTTCGTAGCTCGCGCGGAGCAGCGGAAGGGTGTCACGCATGAAGCGCATTTCGGTAGTCGGGACAAGCGGATCGGGCAAGACCACGTTTGCCGGAAAGCTGGCTGAAATACTCAGCGTTCCCCACATCGAGCTTGACGCGCTGCATTGGGAGGCCGATTGGGTTGAGGCGGCGAATGAAGTCTTCCGCTCGCGCGTGCGTGAAGCCGTCCGCGCGGATCGCTGGGTCATTGACGGCAATTACAGCAGCAGAGCGCGCGACCTGGTCTGGGAGCGCGCCGATACTGTCGTCTGGCTCGATTATTCGTTTCCGGTGATCTTTTCTCGTGTTGTGGGGCGAACTTTTCGCCGGCTCGTCTCCGGCGAGGAATGCTGCAACGGAAACAGGGAAAGATGGAGCATGGCGTTTTCGCGCGACTCGATCATCCTGTGGGCTTTGCAAACTTACAAACGGAATCGAGCGAATTACCCGCCGCTGCTCAGGTCGCTGGAACGGGAAGGCGTGCGGGCAATCACGCTCCGTTCGCCGGAGGAAGCCGACCGCTGGCTGGCGCAACTGCCTTCGTAGAGAATCGAAATTATGGACAACAACATGATCAACCAAGCGCCTTATCAGGTTACGGCGCCGCGTTATTCAGTGTCGCATCACATGGTCACGACCGCGTTTGAATTGCCGGGATTCCGCATCGTGCGCAATCTGGGCGTAGTGCGCGGCATCACCGTGCGCTCGCGTTCGGTTTTCGGGACCATCGGCGGAAGCCTGCAAACATTGGTCGGCGGCAACATCACGCTCTTCACGCAGCTTTGCGAGAAAGCGCGCGGCGAGGCTTTTGAAATCATGATCCAGCACGCGTCGGAGATCGGAGCGAACGCGATTATCGGCGCGCGGTACGACGCCAACGAGGTGATGAGCGGCGTCACCGAAGTGCTGGCTTACGGTACGGCGGTCATCGTCGAGCCGATTGAACAATCAGCTTATCGTCAGGCTTGAATCGAAGCCTGAAGTGAGGACGGTCATGAAAAAACTGACTTTTGCAATCGCAATCTGTTTCTGTTTGCTCCTGGCTGCGCCGGCCATTGCGCAAACCAAACGCGCGATGACTTACGACGACATCATGGCGCTCAAGACCGTCGGCGGAACCGCCATCTCGCCCGACGGCAAACACGCGCTCTACACGCTCAGCTACGCGGACATGAAAGAGAACGAGCGCCGCACAGAGATTTGGATCGTGTCTACAGAGAAAGATGGTTCCGGCGGCAAACCTCGTCGTTTCACTTCGGGCAAGAATGACGGCTCGCCGCAATGGTCGCCCGACGGACAGATGATCGCGTTCATCTCGACGCGCGGAACCGGCGAAGCCGCGAAGCCGCAGATTTATCTGATTTCGCCCTTCGGCGGCGAGGCCGAGAAGCTGACCGATTCCAAGACCGGCGTGAATTCATTCGTCTGGTCGCAGGATTCAAAGCGCATCGCATACGTCGCCCAGCGCGCGCTCACCGAAGCCGAAGAGAAAAAGCAGAAGGACAAGGACGACGCTCAGGTCGTTGACGCCAACTTCCGCTTCTCGCATCTCTGGGTGATTGACGCCAACAGTACCGTGAGCGGTAGCGAGCGGGTCAAAGCTGTAGAGATAGTCAATAACGATTGGGTCGTCAGCGATCCGCAATTTTCGCCCGACGGCAAGCGCGTTTCGTTCACCACGAATCCGACGCCGAAAGCCGACGACGGCAGTATGAGCGACATATACATCGCCAACGCTGATGGCTCAGGCTCGCCGCGCAAACTTTACGAAAACGCCGGGCCGGACGCGGGCGCGCGATGGTCGCCCGACGGCAAATGGATTTCCTTCAGCAGCCGTGATGCCAAAATGGGAACGCTCGGTTTCCAGCGCCTGTACATCATCTCCGCTGAAGGCGGCGCTCCGCGCGCCGTCGCGCCGAATTACGACAACAACGTTCCGCCGGTCGTCTGGTCGCGCGACGGATCAACGCTCTATTTCGGGGCCACGCATCGCACGACCGCGCAAATCTTCAGCGTTCCCGCAAGCGGCGGCGAGGTGAAGATGGTCTCTTCGGGCGAGGCCGTGATCGGCGGAGTATCGTTCGCGCGCAACACGGACAAAATCGCTTTCACACGCGCCGACATCGGGCATCCGGCGGACGTTTATGTTTCGTCGCTCACCAATTTCAATCCGGCGAAGCTCACCGACCACAATCCGCAAATCAACGACATCGCGCTCGGGCGCGGCGAAGTCATTCGCTGGAAGAGCAAAGACGGGATGGAGATCGAAGGCGTGCTCGTTTATCCCGTCGGTTATGAAGCGGGCAAACGCTATCCGACCATCGCCAACATTCACGGCGGTCCATCGGGCGTGTGGACGCAGGCTTTTCCCGGATCGTACGGCAACTACGCTCACGTCTGGGCGGGCAAAGGCTGGGCGGTCTTTCTGCCGAACGTTCGCGGCAGTTCCGCTTACGGCGAGAAATTCCTGATGGCCAATTATCGCGATTGGGGCGGCGGCGATTTCCAGGACATCCAAACCGGCCTCGACGAACTGGTCAAACGCGGCGTCTCCGATCCGGACAAGCTGGGGCAGGCCGGGTGGAGTTACGGCGGTTACATGACCGCGTGGACGCTGACTCAAACCAACCGCTTCAAGGCCGTGATGGTCGGCGCGGGATTGACCAACATGTTCTCGATGTATTCGACCAACGATTTGCAGCGCGTGCTCGAAGGTTATTTCGGCGCGCAGCCGTGGGACGATCTGCAAGCTTACTGGACGAAAGCTTCCGCGATGGCTCACATCAAAAATGCCAAAACGCCGACTTTGATTTTGCACGGCGGGAACGATCAACGCGTGCCCATCGGTCAGGCGCAGGAGCTTTACATGGGACTGAAGAAAAACGGCGTGCCCGTCCAACTCGTCTTCTTCCCGCGCGAAGGTCACGGACTGGGCGAGCCGCGCCATCAACTGGACAAGATGAAACGCGAATACGCTCACTTCGCAAAATACGTGCTCGGCGTCGAAGAGAAAGACGGGAAGAAAGACACGCAGGCCGCGACAGGAAATGGGCAATGACCGTAGAAATGTACCGTAGACTGTCGAGTCTGCGGAGGGCTTCACCCAAAGAGCGAATGGGAATCCGTACGGCTGTTCGCCGGAGCAGCCGCAGACCGGGCAGTCTACGGCGCATCGCCACCATCGCCTTCCTGCTCCTCTTCTCATTCGATCAAACTTCTTCAGCGCAACGACCGAAACCGAAAAGCAAAACTCGCGTCTACGCGATTGATCTTCCGCAGAGTCAGGTCGCAGTGACGCTCACGCAGGAGGGATTCATCGCCCGCCGCTACCCGACTCACCGCGTCGAGGTCAAAAACTTCTCTGGTAAGGTCGAGGTATCGGAGAAGGACGAGACGCAGGTCGCCGTCGAGGTCGAGGCGGAAACAAAATCGCTCACCAATGTTGATCAGGAGATGAGCGATTTCGAGCGCAAAGAGTTTCACGGCATCCTCAACAGCGCCGTGCTCGAATCGGACAAATACCCGAAGATCAAATTCGTTTCTACTTCGATCAGCGACTCGCGGAAATCGGGCGAGTCGCGCGACTTCATGCTCAACGGCGATCTGACGCTGCGCGGCGCGACCAGGCGGGTTTCGTTCCCGGTCAACGCGACGATGACCAAAGAGCAGCTTCGCGCGACGGGCGAGGCGAGGTTTAAACAAACCGACTTCGGAATAACGCCCTATTCGGGCAAACTTGGGATGATCAAGACCGGCGATGAAGTGAAGGTGAGCTTCACCATCGTTGCGAAGCGGCAATGAGCGCGAGGAGACAAGGATGAAGAGATTGTCCGCGATTCCGCTGTTTTTGACGCTTGTGGCGTTCATCGCAGCCGCGCAAACCAAAACGCGAACTTACACGATAGTTCCGGCTGAGAGCAGCTTCTGGGTCTTCGCGGGCAAAACGGGTCTGTTCAGCGGCCTGGCGCACGATCACGAGATCGGCGTGAAATCGTTCAGTGGCCGCGTCGTCACGCCTGAAGCAGGAGCGACAGGAGGCTCGCTGGACTTGGAGATTGACGCGCAATCTCTGGTCGTGCTCGACAAAAAGCCGAGCGAGGAAGACAAGAAGAAGATTTTCAATTCGATGCATAACGAAGTCCTCGAATCATCGAAGCATCCGAAGATCACATTCAAATCGGTTTCGGTCAGCGATGTGAAACAGACCGGCGCTGACGCTTACAGTTTCGTGGTGAACGGCGATCTGACTTTGCACGGCGTGACGAAGCGAATCGCGGTTCCGGTTGCGGCGACGATCACGCCGCAACAGCTTCGCGCCATCGGCAAATACACGCTCAAGCAGACCGATTACGGCATCAAGCCTTATTCGGCGGCTGGTGGTACGATAAAAGTGAAGAACGAAGTGGTGGTCAACTTTAACATCGTGGCAAAGGCGTTATAGCAACGAATCATCGAGGTGTTTATGGCTCAGCGACTAAGCATCGAACCGCATCAGATCATCGAAGTTCACAGCCCGGCGACGCTCGAAAAGATCGGCGAGGTCGAAGTCAATTCCCCACTCGAAGTCCGCGCCGCCGTCCATCGCGCCCGCGAAGCTTTTCGCGCGTGGAGCGCGATGGATTTCAAATCGCGCGCGAAAGTTCTGCTCTCCGCGCGCGGTCATCTGCTCGCGCACAGCGAAGAGTTGATCGAATTGATCTGCCGTGAAAACGGCAAGCCGAGGCTCGAAGCTCTGGTCGAAATCACCTACGTTTGCGACGTGTTGACGTTTTATTCAAAACAGGCGCGGCGCTTTCTGAAATCGCATCGCGTCACGCCGCACCTGCTGCGCAACAAAAAAGTCACGGTGCATTACCAGCCGCGCGGCGTCATCGGGATGATCACGCCGTGGAATTTCCCGTTGATCCTGACCATCGGCGAAGCGGTTCCCGCGTTGGCGGCGGGCAACGCCGTCGTGATCAAGCCGTCGGAATGGACTCCGCTGATCGCCGCGCGCGGGGCTGAAATCCTGCGCGAAGCTTTCACGGCTGCCGGCGCGCCTGCTGACATTCTGCAAATCGTCAACGGCTACGGCGAAACCGGAGGCGCGCTGGTTGATGAAGCCGACATGATCGCGTTCACCGGCAGCGTGCGCACGGGCAAGCTGATCGCCGAACGCGCGGCGAAACGTCTGGTTCCCGTCAGCCTGGAACTAGGCGGCAAAGACCCGATGATCGTTTTGCGCGACGCCGACATCGAACGCGCGGCGAACGCGGCGGTCTGGGGCGCGTTCACCAACTCCGGCCAGGTTTGCATTTCGGTCGAACGCGTTTACGTCGAAGACTCAATCGCCGATGAATTCACCAACCGCATTGTCGAAAAGACGCGCGCGCTGCGACAGGGCAGCGACGTGAACGAGGTCGAAAACCGCGTAGACATCGGCGCAATGACTTTTCCGAAACAGGTTGAAACCGTCGAAGACCACATCGCCGACGCCCGTTCGCGCGGCGCGCAAGTGTTGACCGGCGGCCAGCGCAATCCGAATCTGGCTGGGCGATATTTTGAGCCGACTGTTTTAACCAACGTGAATCACTCGATGAAGATCATGACCGAAGAGACTTTCGGTCCCGTGCTGCCGATTATGCGCGTCAGAGACGAAGATGAAGCTCTGCGCCTGGCCAACGATTCGCGCTACGGCTTGAACGCCAGCGTCTTCACGCGCGACAAAGCCAGAGGCGAACGTATCGCCGCGCAGGTCGAAGCCGGCGTTACCTGCGTCAACGACGTGATCGCGGGCTTCGGCGTCACTGACGCGCCTTCGGGCGGGTTGAAAGAAAGCGGCATCGGCAAACGACACGGCGCCGAGGGCATCCGCCGATTTTGCCATCAACAGGTCATCGTCACGGATCGTTTCGGAATGAAGCGCGACCCGTTCTGGTATCCTTACAACGCAAAGACTGAACGGGTTATGTTGCGATTGCTCAACGTGGCGTTTTCGACCCGTCTGGGCGCGAAGTTGAAGGCGATCTTCGACAGATAAAATCATTCACTCAATCAACGAATCAATGTTCAACAGGAAACTATTTCTACCCGTCTCGCTGGTCGTGTGCGCGATGCTGTTCGGCTTCGCCTGCGTTGCGCAGGAGCGCAACTCGCGCGCGATCCTCATCGAATCGCCGCCGCCTTACGATCACAAGATCGCTTACGGCAGCGACCCGTTGCAGTTCGGCGAACTGCAGTTGCCGAAAGGTCCGGGGCCGCATCCGGTTGTAATTTTCATTCACGGCGGATGCTGGCTGTCGCAATACAACCTGAAACACGCCGGTCATCTGTGTGCAGCGTTGGCCGAAGTGGGAATCGCAAGTTGGAATATCGAATACCGGCGCGTGGGCGACGTGGGCGGCGGCTGGCCGGGCACATTTGAAGATGTCGCGCGCGGCGTTGATTACGCGCAAACGCTGGCAAAGACCTATCCGCTCGACCTGAACCGCGTCGTAGTCGCCGGCCATTCCGCTGGCGCCCATCTTGCTTTGTGGATCACTGCGCGGAAAAATCTGCCTCTGGATCATCCGCTTCATCCGAAGAATCCGTTGAAGCTTTCCGGCGTGGTTTCAATCGCCGGGGTCGCCGATCTGCGAAAGAAGATCGCGGCCTGTGGCGGCGCAATCGAAAAGCTGATGGGCGGCGCGCCGGATGATCAAGCGGCGCGCTACAGTCAGGCTTCGCCCATTGACCTGCTGCCGCTCGGAGTAAAACAGATAATCGTTCACGGCGAATTGGATAAAATCGTGCCGGTCTCGATGAGCGCCGAATACGCCGAAGCCGCGAAGAAGCGAGGCGATGATGTGAAGCTGGTGGTGATCGAGAAGGCCGCGCATTTTGAAGTGATTGATCCGAAATCGTTCGCGTGGGCGAGAGTGAGAGATGAGATATTGGCGTTGTTGAAAGTCGGAGGTTCAACGAAGAACAACTAAATCTCGAACTTGGAAGTGGAACAGAAATAGCATAAAGCAATGAGGCGATCCGGCGAGCAACCGTGATTTGCCGGTCTGACAGACACCGATCTAAATATCAATCTCAAATCTTGAATCTCAAATTTGAGATCATTCAAGGAGAATTCCCTATGACCCCTCAAACCGACGGAGCTACAAACGGCACGCACACTGACCACAGTCACCCCCAACAGCGCACTTCCCCAGCCGACGGCGGAAAACTAATTGTGCTCACCGCGCCTCTCACCGAAACGATTGACCACGCCGGATATTTCATCCAGATGGGAATGGCTTCGATGCCGATCTGGATGGAAGGCGTGATGACCAAGAAATACCCGAAATGGCGCGAGGTTGAATACAACCCGGACGGATCGGCGCGCTACATGCCGGCGGGGGTGCGGCTGGTCGAGGCCGCGCTGTTGCGCGAATTCAAACCGGAGGACATCGCCTGCTGTTATCCCGACGACCTCGAAAAGTTCGTCGGCCCGAACACGCGCGTCGTCGGCGTCTCAACGCACAATCCGCTCGGCGTTACGTTCGCCGCAGGCGTTTACACTTCGATCTTTGGCACGTCGAAGATGCCGATCAATTCGCATTACGCGCGGCTGATGTTCGCCAGAATCAAAGAGAATCCGTATCGCCAAAATTTCAAAGTCATCGTCGGCGGCTCAGGCGGTTGGCAAATCACGCAGACCAACACCTTTGACGAATTGAGCGTTGATTGCGTGGTCGAAGGCCGCAGCGAATCTGAGGACACGATGGCGCTCTTCCACAAAGCAATCAACGGCGAAGAACTGCCGCGCGAGATCGAAGTCGGCCATCCGAAAGAGCGCGAGGCGCTGCTCGTGCCAGACAAACGAACCACCTTCGGCGTGGTCGAGATGACCACCGGCTGCGGGCGCCGCTGCAAATTCTGCGTGCCCGATCTGAACCCGCAGATAGATTTTCCGAAAGAGAAAATTATGACCGCCGTCGCCGCCAACGTGCGCGAAGGCAATAAACAGATCAGCCTGGCCACGGAAGATATGTTCATCTGGGGACAGGTTCACACCGAGACGCCGTTCTATTTCCCGAACCGTGAGGCGCTGCTTGACCTTTATTCATCGGTGGTCAACACGCCCGGCGTCGAACAGCACGTCCTGAGCCATTCGACCATCGCGCCGGCGGTCGTTGACCCGATCATGATCAAAAAGCTGTCGGAGCTTTTGCTGCCGAAAAGCCCGATCCACCTGCCTTATCTGAGCAATCATCCGCAGAAGAAAGCTCTGTCGCCGCTGATCGGTTTGGAAACCGGCTCGGTGCGATTGGCGAAGACGCTGATGCCGAGCAAAGGCGTGCCTTTTTCAATCGAAGATTGGCCGAGCGTGGTGCTCGAAGGCTTGCGTGTGCTCAACAGCAACAACTGGTTCCCGGTGATGACGCTGATCGTCGGCAGCCCGGACGAGACCGACGAAGACGTGAAGGCGACGCTCGATCTGGTTTACGAGATGGAGCGGCGCAATCTGTTCGCCTTCCTGGTGCCTTCGATCTTCACGCCGCTGCACGACACGCGGATGGAGAAGGCCAAAGGAGTGGCCGAGACGCGCCAGTTGACGCCGCTGCAATGGCAGTTGCTGATGAAATGCTGGAAATTGAATTTGCGTCCGGGCCTGTACAGTTGGTGGGGGCCGCTGGCGTGGCGAACGGGCGCGCTGGCGTTGTGGGCGTGGAAGCTGCGCAAGATCAACGGGCCGAATTTCACCTGGCCGCTGTTTATGTTCGCCTCGGCGTTGCCGGAAGAGATGATGGCGAAGATGGGCAAGATTTATCTGGGCAAACCGTTGAAGACGAAATCGCGCAAGGAACTGCTGGCGACGATCCGCCCGAATCAGTTGCAACACCTGCGCGAAGATTGCGGCGACCTGCCCGATGGATGGAAGCCGCACAAACCGCTGAGCGTGTTGAAGGCCGAAGTGATTTCGGCCGACTGAAACTTCTCAGGCGTGTTGATGTAAGCTTGCGGGCATGCTGAGAAAGTTTATTGTCTGGGCGTGGCGGCGCGCGCCGAAATGGACGCGCCGCTTCGGTGTGCTGCTTACCGAATCGCGCTTCACCGTGACCGTGGGCGCGGTGGTGATTGATTCGCGCAACCGAATCCTTCTGCTCCAACATCGCTTTCGCCCCGGCAGCGGTTGGGGCATTCCCGGCGGTTTCATCCATCCGCGCGAACAGCCCGAAGAAGCCGTGCGGCGCGAGTTGCGCGAGGAGATAGGTCTGGAGATTGATGACACAAGCATCGCCTTCGTCCGCACGCTTCAAAAATACCGCCAGGTCGAGATAATCTTCCGCTGCGCTCCAAAAGGAACTCCCCTGCCACAAGGTTCTGAAGTCAATCGCGCCGAGTGGTTCGCGCCTGACTCGCTGCCCGATGGCCTGAGCGATGATCAGCGCGGACAGATCCGGCGCGCGATGGAGAATCGCTCATGAAGCAAATCGCTTTTGGCCTGCTCTCTCTGGCGCTGTTTGCCGAAGTTGTTCGCGCAGCGCTGCAAGTGGGCAATCGCGGCGCGTGGACGACGCTCGCGCCTGTGCCTTCCGTGCGGCAGGAGATTTCGACCGCCGTGCTCAACGGCAAAATTTACGTCATCGCCGGGTTCAACAGCACGGGTGGCAACACCAACACCGTTGATGTTTACGACCCGCAGACCAACACCTGGACTTCCGCCGCGCCGCTACCCATCGCCACGAACCACAACGCGGCGGCGGTCGCGGCTGGAAAACTCTATGCCTTTGGCGGCACGTCGAACCGGGCTTTCGTTTACAACCCGCAAACCAATTCATGGTCTGACGTAGCGCCGATGCGGTTTCAACACGCCAACACTCCGGCGGTCTGCGTGATCAACGACAAGATTTACGTCGCAGGCGGCAACGGGCCGAACATGAATCAGACAGAGTTGGAGGTTTACGATTCGACGTTGAACACATGGACTCAACTGGCTTCTATGAATGTGCCGCGCAATCATACTGCGGGCGGCGCGATCAACGGCAAGTTTTATGTCGTCGGCGGCCGCCCGGGCGACACTGCGGCAAGCGCGCTTGAGGTTTACGATCCCGCGACGAACGCGTGGACGAGGCTGGTCAATATGCCTACAGGACGTTCTGGCGTTGGGGCGGCGGTCGTCAACGGCGAGCTTTATGTCTTCGGCGGCGAAATCCCGCGCCAATTCGACAACGTCGAGGTTTACAATCCGCTCAACAACACGTGGACGCAACTCGCGCCGATGCAGACTCCGAAACACGGCATCTTCGCTTCGGTGATCGGCAATAAAATCTACCTTCCCGCGGGAGCTATGCAGCAAGGCCTGGGCGCGACGAACATCAACGAAGTCTTTACGGTCAACACCGCCAGCGCGATCTCAGCCGCGAGCTTCAACGATAAACTGGCAGCCAAAGCGATTGTCGCGGCATTCGGAACAGGCTTGGCAACCTCGACGCACGCAGCGCTCTCACAGCCCTTGCCTGTTGATCTTGGCGGCACGACAGTCAAAATAAGCGACAACGCCGGTGTCACGCGCAATGCTCCGCTCTTCTTCGTCTCGCCGCAGCAGGCGAATTATCAGATTCCAGCGGACACGGCTTCCGGGCCAGCGGTTGTTTACGTGACCGGCGCGGATGGCCGCGTTTCGACCGGAGCGATTCAAATCCTCGCAGCGGCTCCCGCGCTCTTCACGTTTTCACAAGACGGCAAAGGCGCGGCGGCTGCGCTCGACGCATTCACATTCGCGCTTCCGCCGTTCAACGCCACGCGGTTAAACGGCCAGCCTAACATCATCGCGTTTTTCGGTTCCGGCCTCGGCGCGGATGCGACCGACGTTGACGGCGACGTCGCCGCGAGCGTGCAGGCCACGATTGACGGCGCCCCCGTCGTAGTGCAGTATGCAGGCCGCGCTCCGGGATTCACCGGACTCAATCAAATCAATCTGGTTTTGCCTGCGGGCATTTCATCGGGCACGCACAACGCGCAGATCACGCGCGACGGCGTTACGAGCAATGTCGTGACGATTGCGATCCGATGAACGCCGCGCGCTTCAGGTTCATCCCGTTCACGACAAATTCAGAGAAGAGTGCGCCGCATTCCGGTCGAAAGTTTGATCTACGATGCGGTGAATTGATAAAAGGAGAAATCAATGCTCACACGAACCACGTCCGTTCGATTCGCTTTGTTCGCAAGCTTTGCAATAGCTGTCTCATCCGTGGCCGCTTGGAGCTATGGCGAGGCGTTCCAAATCCCCGAACCCAAAACCGAGCCGAAGATCATTGATCCCGGCGACGCCTCGCGCGCGCCTTCAGACGCCATCGTGCTGTTCGACGGCAAAGATTTATCGAACTGGGTCACCGTCAACGGCGGCGCTCCAGCGAAATGGGACGTGAAAGACGGCGCGATGGTCGTCGTGCGCGGAACCGGAGCGATCAGAACCAAACAGGAATTCGACGACGTTCAATTGCACATTGAATGGGCTACACCAGCGGAAGTCGTGGGCGAAGGCCAGGGGCGCGGCAACAGCGGCGTCTTCCTGCAAGGCAAATACGAAGTCCAGGTGCTCGATTCATACAACAACAAAACCTATTTCCACGGCCAGGCCGGCTCGGTCTACAAACAATACCCGCCGCTGGTCAACGCGTCGCGCAAGCCCGGCGAATGGCAAACGTACGACATCATCTACCACGCGCCGATCTTCGGCGACGACGGCAGGGTCAAGAAGAAAGCCACGATCACCGTGCTGCACAACGGCGTGCTGATTCAGGATCACTCGGAAATCTTCGGCCCGACCACGCACGAACCGGTTTTCCCGGCATACGTCAAGCACGGCAAAGGCCCGATTGTCTTGCAGGATCACGGCAATCCGGTGCGGTTCAGGAATATCTGGGTGAGGCAGTTGTAAATCAGCCCGCCTGTTCCGGGGCCCCCCGCTTTGACACGGTCACGGAAGCCGCATCAGTGAACAACCGGCCATCAGACGTAGTAAAGAGCACGAGATATTTGATCTCCCTCTCGTGCGCGGCGTCCACGCGCGGAATGCCAGAGAGCGAGACGCCGCTGCTGGCGGAGATGAAGCTGGCGCCGCCGAACGGCGAATCGTTCGGGCTGAAACGTATTTCGATCTTGCCCGATGAACTGCTCCAGGCGGCCTGTTTATTCGGAGCAAGGATCAGAGCAGGCGGCTCAATCCGTATCTCCCCCGCTTTTTCGTCAAACTGAATTTTGATTTCCTGGCGCGGCGGTTCGACGAAGTCGGACTTTGGACGAGGTATCGGGAACTGCGGGAGAGGCTCTTCATCGGGATTCACCCCTGCGCTCGCCTTTTTCTGAAACAGCAGCCACAAAAGCACGAAAATGATCAGCAAAAGCAGTATGTTGGTAAGCATCTCACAAGCCTCCTTTTAATCATCAATGTCCGAACGATGGTAAACTCGCCTTCTTCTCCCTTTTATCCTCGGATCAAGCGAGCCTGCTCGTTTCCCATCAGGGCTTCTGACCACAATCGAATATTTATAGGAGTTGAAGAGTTCTTCGTCGGCATTTAACTGCCCGGGCGCGAGCGTTCCTGAGATTATTGATCCGTTGGCTTGAGTCTGATACTGCCCACCTGAACTGGCGTTCGGGTCGAATGGGTTTGTCGTTGGCGCGAAAATCACTTCAACAGAACCGTCCTGACACACCCAACGAACCTGGTCTAAATCATCGAGCGACAAAAAGACGGTTGGCAAATCAACACTCACGATCAGAGTGTCCTGCGTGTTTGGATCGGGGATTGCAGTGACAGTGATAACAATTGGGTCTGGCATGGGATGGTCTCTCCATTTAAGTGATTATCCGGTTATTTGTCTTCGCACTTCCCGCGCGCGCTTTGCGCGGCTTGTTGAATCTGTCTGAACTCAACGTGACTGCTAAGTCCGGCCAGTTCAGGGTTGTTTATCAGTAGAAAAGGGCTATAACCTTCATCAACAGCTCTCCTCGCCATCCGCGACGCTTCGCCATCCCGATTGGCAAGATGGTAAATGGTCACAGCGGAAGCGACGCATTCAAGGCAATTCAACTTGCGATCCAATGTCTTTTCAATCATCTCGACCGGGTCGTCTTGCCCCGCGATCTGACTCAGTGATCTCAATTTTGCAATGATCTCTGCCTTCAGCGCTATTTTGGGGTAATCGCCGCGATATTGCATCCGATGCTTATCAATCAGTTTAAGCGCTATGTTGTATGCGCCCTCAGCCTCAAACATCTGGCCATTCTGACGATAGGAGTCCCCAAGATTTCCCCAGGCTTCGATCAAGTTGGTATCCTCGTTGGCGCCGGCGCCATCAGTTACGATCTTAAGCTCGCTGATCGAACGTTCGTATCTACCCAGATAAAAATAAGTGGCGCCCAGATTAATGCGAGCGTCAATGGTTTCTCCACCACTGGCAATGGACTCTCTATATCGCCGCTCTGCATTTTCGAAACATCCGAGGTAGAGAAAGGCGTTTCCAAGATTGATATATCCGGTCGGGCTGAACTGATTTATTTTGATGATCTCGCGCCAGGACTGCGCGGCCTGTTCATAAGCGCCTCGCTCGAAGTAATACCAACCGAGGTCGTCATAATCCATCCAGAATCGTTGTCTATCTTTTCCGTCTCGCGCTTTGATTGCTTCTTTGTAGAAACCCTCGGCAAGATTCTCGTCATCGCCTCCCAAATCATGCGCTAACGCCAGTCCAAGCAGAATATCAGGGTCGTTCGGCAATCGTTGTTGCGCCGCCTTAAACACCTCGATAGCTTCCTTGTGTCTCTCCAGCGCGATCAACACGTTCCCTTGAGCGACCAGCGTTTCCGGCGTTTCGGCATTGAGGCTCAAGGCTTTTTGCACAGCCTGCAACGCGTCGTTTTTATCCTTCGCGTCTTTGGTCAGGTAGAGTTTGAAAAGATAAGCTTGTGCGAGCACGGCGTATAGTTGCGCTGTCTCGCCGTCTTTCTCGATTCTGCTCTTCAGAGCGTTGATCACGTCCTCAACGGCCTGCCTGCTCTCAGGCTTGTCCATCAAGGCTTTCCATTGCTCGCTTTGCAACAGATCGTCCGACGATTGCCTGCCCGGCATCAACGCCGCGCGCGCCAGTTCCGATGTCATCCCTTCAATCGCTCCGGTGAGGATTACCGCGAAATCATCCTTGCCAGTGATGGCGATGTTCTTTTTGGCGGGGAAAACTAAATCTCCTACAGCGGTGTATTTCAATGCCAGAATCGTAACCAGAGCCAACGCCGCCAGGGCGAACGCTGTTTTCGTCTTTCGATCAATTTTCCAGAACCATGTTTTCAGATAAAGCAGCGGCGCGAATCTGTTGCGGGTGATCGCTTCGGCAATGACTCGTTGGGCGTCTTTCGCGTTTTGCAACCGCTGACTCACGTCGCGCTGGAAGCAGCGAAGCAGCAGGTTCTGAATGATGAGTGGCGTGTCTGGCGGCAATGTCTGCCAGTCTGGACTCGCATCCAATACGGCCTTCATCGTTTCGGCCCGCGTCTTTCCGGCGAATGGCGGTCGCCCCGACAGCATTTCGTAAAGCAGGCATCCGAACGCCCACATATCCGTGCGTTGATCCACCGGCTGCCCGTTCCACTGTTCAGGACTCATATAGGCCGGCGTGCCAAGCAGCATTCCGCTTTCCGTGAGCGACATGCTGCGCGTGCGTACTTCGCCAATCCCGGCGTCCGCGAGATCGGCCTGGAATCTTTTGGCGAGACCGAAGTCGAGGACTTTCACCTGGCCTTCAGGAGTGATCTTGACGTTCGCTGGTTTCAAATCGCGATGGACAATGTGTCGCTGATGCGCCGATTGCAGCGCGTCGGCGATTTGAAGCGCGATCTGCAACGCTTCCGGTATCGGCAACGGCCCTTTGCGCAAACGGTCAGCGAGCGTGTCGCCCGGCACGTATTCAAGCGCGATGCACGGCTTTCCGTCGTATTCGGCCTGTTCGTAAATCTCTGCGATGTTCGGGTGCTTGAGCGATTTCAATTCTTCGAGCATGCGGCCTTCGCGGTTGAAACGCGCAAGGCGGTCTTCGTCGAGATCAACATCCTGCGGCAGAACTTTGATCGCCACTCGTTTCCCGTCGCGTGTGTCTTCGGCCAGATAGACGACGCCCATCCCACCTTTGCCCAGTTGGTTCAGAATGCGATACGGGCCGAACATCCAATCGCTTTCGCGCAAAGTGTCGGGCGGAACCTCTTTCTGATCGTCGGAAACTGTAAGGCGATTCGCCATTTGGCGAGCGGCGTCCTGCAACGCGGGCTTTTCGAGGAAGGTTTCGTGCGATTCGTGGAATTTGATCAACTCTTCAACTTCGCGGCGCAGAGCGTCATTGCCGGAGCAGGCTTGATCCAGATATGCGGCGCGATCTGCGGGCGGAAGCTCGCAAACCGTTTGGAAGATGTCTTCGACTGTTTGTCTGACTTCGGATGTCATCAGGGTTTTGCCGGTCACGCTTCTTTACCGCGAACCATCTCACGTTTGAGCCAGGCCTTTGCAAATCGCCAATCGCGCATCACCGTATCGGCTGAGACTTTCAAAACCTCGGCTGTCTCTACGACGCTTAAGCCACCAAAATAACGAAGCTCGACGACCTGGCTCTGACGATGATTGATCCTGGCCAGTCCCTGCAACGCCAGATCGAGAGCGATCAGATCGAGGTCTCCGCCGTTTCCGACATCCAACGCTTCGTCGAGCGCGATTGTCAGGTTGTCTCCGCCACGGCGTTCCGCGCGGCGGGCGCGAGCCTCGTCAATCAGAATGCGCCGCATCACGTTCGCCGAAACGGCGAAGAAGTGGGCGCGATCCTGCCAGTTCATGTCTTTCGCATCGGCCAGTCGCAGATAAGCCTCGTTGACCAGCGCAGTGGTTTGCAGAGTGTGGCCCGCAATTTCGCGGCTCATGTAGCGATGAGCCAGACGGCGCAACTCGCCGTAGACAATTTGATATAGCTCGTCGAGCGCAGCGTTATCGCCCTGGCTCCAGGCGCGCAGCAATTTGGTGACTTCTTGTGACGGGGACGGTTTCATAAATTCTCTATCGGCTGATTCGACCGTAACTGGCCGCGATTATAACGAGTCGAAAAAGAAAGTCGAGAAATTTTTGCGGGCCTTTCAAGTTTCCGCCCCGTTTTTACGCTTATGTAAGTGGAGGGCAAGAAGAGACCGAAAGGTTGGTCTTTCAATACCGCTAATCGCAGAGACGAGGCGGCGTCTTCAGCCGTGTGTGTGTGCAGCAGTCGTCCTCAGCTATTTGCCCCACTGCAAGATTTTTCCTCAGCCGATTTCCTCCCTCAGCCTGTAAATCACCGGGCCGATGAAACTGGGCGTCATCGGCCCGGCCCTTCTTACTCAAATCATCCGGATTTTCAGGCGAAGTGCGCGTTTGACACCCGTTTGGCAGGAGATGAGAATGTCGCGGTCAGCGTGAAATCCGGGCCAGACTCCGATCAAACTATTGAGGCGAATTCAGCATCTGAATCGCGTCATTTCGGCGGATGGCTGTCGTGATGACGAAGAAGGAGGAAATAAAATGCTGCTTCGATTGAAAACGAAATTTGCCTTGAGCCTTTTGATTCTGACTCTGGCTTCAGCCGCGACGGCGCAAAGCCAGTCAGCCACGTTTCGTTCGATTGACAATCAGGAGATCAGGCTGGCCGATCTGAAAGGCAAGGTCGTGGTGATGTCGTTCGGCGGAACCTGGGTTCCGCTGGCATCGAAGGAATTGCCTGCGTTGCAGAAGATCGCCGATCGTTATTCGGCGCGCGGAGTGCAGGTTTACTGGGTGAGTATCAACAGCGCGAAGCCCGGAGCGCGCAATTACGCTTCAGACGCTGATTTGCAGACGTTCGCGCAGAAGCACGATTTGAGAACGCCCGTGCTGCGCGATCCCGACCAAACGGCGTATAAGGCTTTCGGCCTGGACGCTGTGCCGACAGTCGTAATCATTGATCGCCAGGGCAATCTGGCTCACAAGCACGTAGGATTCGGCACGGATCAAGGCGAAGCTTACGGCGAACTGATCCGGGAGATTGAACAGTTGCTGAAATGACGATTGAGTCAGATTCAAAAAAAGCGCGCGAAGACCGATTCGGTTTTCGCGCGCTTTTTCATTTCGCCCAATCAATTCCTATTCGCCTGCGAAAATCATGTCCACGCGGCGGCTGACTTCGCGCAGATAGGCTTCGTCGCCGCCCTGCAATTCGACAGTCAAATATCCGCTGAAGCCGATCTCGCCAATTGCTTTGCGGACTTCTTTCCAATCAATGCTCCCTTCGCGCAGCGGGACGAAATTGCGCGTCCTTGTGTCGAAGTCCTTCAAATGAAATTTGATGATGCGTTTGTTGAGCGCGCGAATCCACTCCTGCGGGTAGCCGTACATCACGACGTTGCCGACATCGAAGTAGGCCTTGATCCAGGGGCTTTTGAACTCGTCAACGTATTTGGCGGTGTCGTAAGGCGTCAGCAAAAACTTGTTCCAAACCGGTTCGATGCCGATGACGACGTTCAGTTCTTTGGCGAGCGGGATGAGCTTTTTGATATGAGGCTGCGAACGCTGCCAGGCCTGAGGAATGGTTGTGTCGGGTCTGACTACCGCAGGCACCAGCAGGACCGTGTCGGCCCCCCAGAGCTTCGCGTTGCGCAAAGAAGTCTCCATCCCTTCAACGCTCTTCTTCACATCGTCCGGATTGGGGCTTGAGAGCGGATGTTGCCAGTGGGCCATGTTCATCACCGAATGAATGCGGATTTTGGCCTTCTCCGAGGCCTCCTTGATCAGATCGGCTTCTTTCGGATCGGTGACGGTTTGAGCCTCGATTCCTTCAAAGCCGACATCAACCGCGAGTTTGAAACGGTCGAGGTAGCTCATCTGTTTTGGAAGCATGGTGATGAGCACGGCTTTCTTGAGCTGCCCGGAGCCAGCGTTTGCCGCCCTCGGCGATCCGAACAAAACATTTTGCGACAGCAAAGTCGCTGAAGCCCCAAGCGCGGCGGTACGCGCAAAGTCTCTGCGGTTCATAAGCCTTATTTCTCCTTGCGAAAATTGATTGAGGTTTTGACGGGGCGGATTATATCCTTATGTCCAAAGTTGGCAAAGCACAGCCCCTGTTGTTAAGATGACCACGTTTTACGAAGACAGTTGTAGTTCATACTCACACGAACATCCAGGTTACTTCACCGCGCGATCTTCAGCATTCGCGCTACGAGAGGAATAATTTATGGCTCAAACCCAACAAGCTGCCGAACAATCGCTGGTTCAGCCTTTGACTGTTTTATCCGAGGAGGAAAAGTTATTTCAGGCGAGCGTCCGCGAATTCGCCGAGGCTGAGATCAAACCCTACGTCCGCGAGATGGATGAGAAGCAGAAGATTCGCCCCGAAATCATCAAGAAGTGTTTCGAGCTTGGGCTGATGGGCATCGAACCGGGCGAAGAGTACGGCGGATCGGGCGGATCGTTTTTCATGGCTTGTCTGGCCATCGAAGAACTGGCCCGCGTTGACGCTTCGATCAGCGTGATGGTTGACGTGAACAATACGCTGACGATCAACGCATTTTTGAATTACGGCGCGGAAGCCCAGAAGAAAAAATACATCACGCGGCTGGCGACCGATACGGTCGGCGCTTACTGTTTGAGCGAAGCCGGTTCGGGTTCCGACGCGTTTGCGATGCAGACCAAAGCCGAGGACAAAGGCGATCATTTCCTGATCAACGGGCGCAAGATGTGGATCACGAACGGCAACGAGGCGAACATTTTCATCGTTTTCGCTAACGCTGATCCGAGCAAAGGCTACAAGGGCATTACGGCTTTCATCGTCGAAAGAGACTTTCCGGGGTTTTCAGTCGGCAAGAAGGAAGACAAGCTCGGCATTCGCGCGTCGTCTACCTGCGAACTGTTGTTCGACAATTGCCGCGTGCCGAAAGAGAACGTGCTGGGCGAATTCGGCAAAGGCTACAAGATTGCGATTGAGACGTTGAACGAAGGCCGCATCGGTATTGGCGCGCAGATGGTCGGGCTGGCGCAGGGCGCGTATGAGGCGGCGCTGGCTTACACGAAAGAGCGCAAACAGTTTGGCCAGACGATCAGCGAGTTCCAGGGCGTGCAGTTTCAGATCGCCGAGATGGCCACGAAGATCGAAGCCGCGCGGCTGATGGTTTACAACGCTGCCCGATTGAAAGACGCCAAACTGCCGTTCATCAAACAAGCGGCGATGGCCAAACTCTTCGCTTCGGAAGTCGCCGAAGAAGTAGCGTCGCTGGCGGTGAATCTGTATGGCGGTTACGGCTACGTGAAGGATTACCCGGTCGAGAAATTCTTCCGCGATTGCAAGATCGGCCAGATTTACGAAGGCACGTCGAATATGCAAAAGCAGACGATTGCCAAGATGCTGCTGGCTGAGTAAGAGACAGGGGGACAAGGGGACAAGGGGACAAGGAGAAGGGGGGCACGAGAAATATTCCTCGCCCCCCTTTTCCTTGTCCCCTTGTCCCCCTGTCTTGCTTTAAGCAGTAGCAGGATTGCCGCCCGTGATCGGAGGCAGAATCGGTTTTAGTACCGGTTCTTTGTCCGCAGGCTTACCGGTCTCAGGTTCAGTTCTCGGCGTCGGGGTGTCGTCGTCGAGCGGCAGACCGGCGATGATGCGGCGCATTTGAACCGAGTCGAGCGTTTCACGCGCGAGCAGTTCCTGAGCCATGCGATCGAGCGCGTCGCGGTGTTCCAGAATGATCTGGCGCGCGCGTTCGTACTGTTCCATCACGATGCGTTTGACTTCCTGATCAATCTTGATCGCGGTGTCTTCGCTGTAATCCTGATGCTGCGCGATCTCGCGGCCCAGGAAGATCTGCTCTTCCTTCTTGCCGAAAGTCAGCGGGCCGAGATTCGACATGCCGAATTCGCAAACCATCTTGCGCGCAAGGTCGGTCGCGCGTTCGATGTCGTTCGACGCGCCGGTCGTGATCTTGCCGAGGAAGATGTCTTCAGCCAGACGCCCGCCCATCAGAATCGCGATTGAACCTTCGATGTAATCGCGGCTGTGAGTGTAACGATCACCTTCAGGCAATTGCTGGGTCAGTCCCAAAGCCATTCCGCGCGGAATGATCGTGACCTTGTGAACCGGATCAGCGTTCGGAACTTTCAGTCCGACGATGGTGTGGCCGGCTTCGTGGTAAGCCGTCGTTTTCTTCTCCTCTTCGGACATCACAGCCGAGCGGCGCTCCGATCCCATCAACACCTTGTCCTTAGCCCATTCGAAATCGTACATCGCGACAACTTTCTTGTTGTAACGAGCGGCGTTGAGCGCGGCTTCGTTGACCAGGTTGGCCAGATCGGCGCCAGTGAAACCAGGTGTGCCGCGAGCGATGACCGAAATATCAACGTCTTCGCCGAGCGGAATCTTGCGAGTGTGAACGGCCAGAATGCCTTCGCGGCCTTTCACGTCGGGACGATTGACGATCACGCGGCGGTCGAAACGTCCGGGACGAAGCAGCGCCGGGTCGAGCACGTCAGGACGGTTCGTCGAAGCGACCAGGATGACGCCGTCATTCGATTCAAAGCCGTCCATCTCGACCAGCAACTGATTGAGCGTCTGCTCGCGCTCGTCGTTGCCGCCGCCCAGTCCCGCGCCGCGATGGCGTCCGACCGCGTCAATCTCGTCAATGAAAATGATGCAGGGGGCGTTCTTCTTGCCCTGCTCGAACAAATCGCGTACGCGGCTGGCTCCGACGCCGACGAACATCTCAACGAAATCCGAGCCAGATATTGAAAAGAAGGGAACGTTGGCTTCGCCCGCGATGGCGCGCGCGAGCAGCGTTTTGCCGGTGCCCGGAGGCCCCATCATCAAAACGCCTTTTGGAATGCGTCCGCCGAGCTTCTGGAATTTTTGCGGCTCCTTCAGAAATTCGATGATTTCCTGTAGCTCTTCTTTAGCCTCTTCGACGCCCGCGACATCCTTGAACGTCACGCGCTTTTGCTGGTTCGACAGGAGTTTCGCCCGGCTCTTGCCGAACGACAACGCTTTGTTGCCGCCCGATTGCATCTGGCGAAGCATGAAAATCCAGAAGGCGATGATCAAAATGAAGGGCGCATAAAAGACGACCATTTGCAGCACCATTCCGCTGCTTGATGAGTTCTTAAATTCGACCTTCACGTCATACTTCCTCATCGTATCAACCAACTTGTCAGCGGTGAAATCGTTGGTCAAATCTGTCGTGAAAGCTCCACCGCCGGTAAATTTACCGGTGACTTTCTCCTTTTCGATGGTGGCCGACTGTACTTGCCTGTTTTCAACCTTGGTCACCAAATCGCTGTAGGATGTCGGCGTCGGTTGACCAGCTGTGGGATTATGAAAGAAGCGGTAAAGTAAAATCGCGCCTACAATAATCACCACCCAAAAGATCGCTTGTCTGATTGTCGAGTTCAATACTATTTACCTCCGTTAAAGACTCCGGCGTATTCTAGCCCATTTCCCCTGATTTCGCTCGCCATTTTTCCCCGCATGAGGGAAGACGCGACGGCGTCTATGTGAGTTTCACATTATGAGAATTGCGCGCTACAAGATTGTTTCAAATCTTACTCAATCTTTCAGCGGCGACCAATGCGCAACGCTCATCTCCGGCGTTCGGCGCGAATGCGCGCGCTACCGGCAGCCCGGGCGCCCAGACGATCCGATCATCAGCCGTCACCAGAACCGGATATTTGTCGCGTTGTGAGAGGGGGATTTTGAGCCGAATTATGAATGTCTTGAGCTTGACTGCGCGCCGCGCGCCTGCGGGGATGTAAGCGTCCCCCGGCAAGCGCGTTCGCAAGCGCAATCCGCCCAATTCCTCGCATTCACGCAGAGACGCCGCGAACAGTTCCTGTTTTTCGCCGTTATTTACTTCCAAATTCTTCCGCGCAACCCCGCATTCCAGTGTAAATCGGAAATCTCCGAAATTCTGCGGCGCGCCTTCTTTCAATTCAACAGGCTCAAGTCTCGTTGGCGCGCGCTCGTCTGCGCGAATGAGTTTCAGATGATTGAATTCGCGCGCGACGATCAAACCTTCGGGCAGTTCAACGCGCCGCCCGCTCTGACTGCGCGAGATCAGATCGTCAATCGCCTCGATGTGCGCCAATTCCACGCGGCGCAAACCGCCGCGCTGTGTTTTCAACCAGAGCCTCAACACTCGCCTCCGAATTGCGGGAACGACATCGAGCAGAGGAACTATGTCCAGACTCGAATCCTTGCCTGCGGCGGCGAATAATTCGGCGGCAAGGTCGCGCAAACAGGCGTCGTCATTCGTCAACAATTCAGCCGTGCGCGACAACGCTTCTTCAACGCGCGGATTGAAATCGCGCAGCAACGGGAGCAGTTCGCCCCGGATTCGGTTACGAGTAAAGCCTGGGTCAACGTTTGAGCTGTCGGCGCGAAACGCGAGGCCGTAATGTTCGCAATGCTCGATGACTTCGGCGCGCGTCACACCGAGCATCGGGCGAATCAGTTTAGCCTGCCCTCCCAGAGGCAGGAACTCGTGAATGCCGCGCAGCCCTTCAGCCCCGGCCCCGCGTAGTAACCGCATCAAAATCGTTTCGGCCTGATCGTCCTGCGTGTGCGCCGTCAAAACGAAATTAACTCTGTTTTGCTCCGCCACACGACGCAAAAAGTCATAGCGCAAACGGCGGGCAGTGGCTTCTAAATTTTGTTTTGCCGCGCGAGCCTGCGCGCCGACGTCAATCCGTTCGGTAAAAATCGGCGCGCCCAGCCGCGCTGCCAGTTCCCGGATGAACCGCTCGTCCTCATCCGACTCTTCGGCGCGTAATTGATGATTCAGGTGAGCGGCCAGAACTGTGACCGCCAGTTGATCGCCTTCACGCAATCGCACCAGGGCATCGAGCAACGCGGTCGAATCCGCGCCGCCTGAAACAGCGACCAGGACACGAAGCGGCGTATCCGGGAATTTCGCATCGCGCGCCCGAACATAGCCGCCCAATCGCCGCAACGCCGTCTTAAGTTTTTTCTCCAGCTTTGTCATCTCTCGAAAATTTGCGCTACGCTGTGCGCATGAAGCTAGGCTTGTGCTTGCTGCTGTCGCTCTCGCTGACTATTCCGGCTCTGGCGCAGAAATCCGCGCCACGTTCGCTGCCGCGCATCACGTCGAAAGCCGAATTCGACAAGCTGGCGCGGGTTTATTATCAGGGGCGTTTTTACGCGCTGCCGCATCTGATGTTCGTCATTGACCGCGCGGCGAAAGACAGAATCTATTACGTCAACTCGAAGCGGTATTCGTTTCACAGCGAATTTGCGAACGCGAATTATCTCACGCTCGAACGCGGGCGCGAATTCTTCCGGCATAATTACCTTGAAGCGAATCGCCGCTTCATCCTCGGCGCAATCGCCTATCAGACCAGGGTCGGCAAATTCACTTTTGAATTCTGGGAGGGCGATCTGGCCACTGATGAAATCGTGAGTGAAGCGTATAAGACAATCAGCGCAAGCTTCTTCGCGCCGGTTTACTTCAAACCCAATTCGGCTCATCAGGAAGAGGTTTCGTCGCGGATGCAGGAAAACGGAGCAGGCATTGCGCGCCTGCTCGCATCCGAAATCAATCCGCCGCAGGATTATCTGCCGCTGAATATTGCAACCGCAGTCGGCGTATTGCGGATCATTGATCGAATGACCGACGCGACGATCATTGACCGTAACGAGGTCGTCATCTTCCGCGAGCCGCCGATTTCACTGACGCCGCTTCAGGGCGTAATCACGACGACGCTCTCGACGCCGCTCGCGCACGTCAACCTGTTGACAAAAGGCTGGGGCGCGCCGAACGCTTACATCAAAGACGCCGACAAGCTGTTCAAACCACTCGAAGGCAGGTTCGTCTATTTCGAGACGCGCGAAGACGGCTACACGCTGCGTCCCGCCGAGACAAACGAGACGCTGGAAGCCGGGCGGCGTCTGGCCAGACGTTCCGACCTGCTGACGCCTGAAGCAGATCTCGATTTTGAAAGATTGACCGAACTGAAAGATCAGCGCAAACGCGACGCAAAACGATTCGGCGCGAAATCGGCCAACCTGGGTGAAGTGATTCACGCCGCTCGCGCGGGCGCTGTCCGAAACATCATCGTGCCGCCTGGATTCACGATTCCGTTCTTCCACTACACGCAATTTGTCGAAGAGAACAAGCTGGAAGATGCGATCACCGAAATGCTCGGCAATGATCGCTTCAACCACGATCCGGTTTATCGTAAACAGCAGTTGGCCGAATTGCGCGCGAAAATTCAAAACGGAAGGTTGAACGAGGCTTTCTCTCGCGCGGTAGTTGAAAAATGGCGCGCGACGCTCGGCGGTAAAGGCGTTTTCGTCCGCAGTTCGACGAATTCGGAAGACCTGCCGAACTTCAGCGGCGCGGGTTTGTACACCAGCGTGCCGAACGTGCGCGACGATCGCGCGCTGCTTGAAGCGATCAAAACCGTCTGGGCGTCGCTGTGGAATTACGAAGCCTACGAAGCGCGCGAGAGCTTCGGCATCAATCACTCGGCTGTGTATCCGGCGGTCCTGATTCAGGAAGGCGTCAACGCCGAAGCCGCGGGCGTACTGATCACGACCAATCCGTTTGACCAAGACGATAAGAACGCGGTTTACATCAACGCCAAACGCGGCCTCGGAATTCGAGTAGTCGAGGGCCGCCGCGCGCCTGAGCAATTAATCTTCAATCCTCATTCGAGGGGAACCGGAGCGGTCCGAGTTCTGACCCGTTCCGGCGACGACACAATGCTGACTTTTGACGAACGCGGCGGCGTGCGGGAGATCAAGATTGACACTGAACGCCGCGTGCTGACCGATGCGGTCGTGCGGCGGTTGGCCCGCGCCGCATTACAAATCGAACGCGCGTTCGGCGGGCGCGACCAGGACATCGAATGGGTCACAATCGGCGACCAGATTTACATCGTGCAATCGCGGCCTTACGTCGAAAAATAGAGGGAGAGATGAAAAGACAAGGAGACAAGGAGACAAGGGGACAAGGGGAGATGCGAATAAAACGCGGCGTATTTCAATCATCGCTCAATCTCTCCTTGTCCCCCTTTCTCCTTGTCTCCTTGTCCCCCTGTCTTCTTGTCTTTCTTCTGACTGGCTGTTCGCGCCAACCATCCGAGGCGGAAAAGCGGGCGGCGGTTGATTCATACTTCGCTCAGGCGCGGTCGTGCTGGCCATCCGATGGCCGCAACAGCGAGGATGCGGGCGGTTTAAGGTTGACGGTCGAGTCGGTCAGGAACGCCGAAGACGCGACGCGCGTGCGGTTGGTCGCTTATGCGCTTGACGAAGCGGTTGATTTTCATTTGCCTGTCTATCGGTTGAGCGCCGGCCGATGGCTGATCAATGAGAAAGGGCGGGCATATCTGCTCGACGAGCGGTGCCGCGAGTTCAAATTAAATGACAGGAAGCCGTCTGCTGGTTCTTTTGCAGGAGGGCGGCAGGTTCCACTGGATGGGATAGTGAGATTGAATCCGGGGCAGGCTTTTGAAGTGACGCTCGTTTTTCCTCCGATGCCGGATCAGACGCGGGTCGGCGCATTAGTTTACGACGGGCGTGTCCTGCCTTTCACGCTGAACGCGGAAACGCAGCGCCGTTGACCGGATTAATTCGCCGCTCCGGTAGCGCCTAAAGCTCCGCGCTCTTTCTCGTCGCCCTCGACCTTTGAGTAAAACGCCTCTCCGCAGGATCGGCAGGTGAAGGCCTTGTGATCGGTGACGGAAAACGCCATCCGCTCCAACATTGTCCGGCGTCGTCTCTTGACGTTTATCGAGCCGCAATGCGTGCAGGCGGGCGCGGGAGCCGTTGGTTGTTCTTGTTCAATGTTCTTTCGCTGGCGTGGCTCTTTCGCTCCTTGCGCATAAAGCCTGGTGATCTCAGTCCGCAGATCGCGGCGCGACTGAGGAGTTTGGTCAATCACAATCGCTCCGGGAACCTCTTCCTGTGTTTTCGACTGCAATCTCAAAGCCGCCAGATCAATGATCAGCCGCTGAGGCGTGTTGGGTTTAACCATGGCTTCTGATTGTTTTCCTCCACCAGCGCCATCCTTCAGTCTGGTTAAATCCACAGTCGAAGCCTGATTGAAATCGGCGGCCTTGCGGGCGGAAGGGCGCTGCGCGCGAATCTTCGGCTCCTGCAACGAAAAAGCTTTGAATTGGTGATTGCAATGATCGCAGAGCAGGGCGCGAATGAAGAAAATGCGTAACGCCAGCGGCGCCGGTATGTAATCATTGCGAATGCGTGAGCTTCCACAAGCTGGACACAGTACCATTAGGAAATCTCCTACCTGCTACTTCTGAATTTTGATTGCGGAGCGGTAGGGGAGCGCAGTCTACGATCTCCGAATAGTCTCACTGAATAACGCGATTGAACGATCAGACTTAATGATGGGGACACGAGACAGGTTCAATGCTCTCTGTATCGGCGGATAATTTAGCACTATCGCTCGCCGGACGGAAAGACTTTTTTATGGAAACTCTCTTCAATCGGTTCTACCAGAGATTACCGGTACGGAACATCGGCGCTGACGAGTACCTACACCTTCTGAACGACAAAGAAAACGGCCATATTCGCCGCAGCCTGCGTCTGGCGATGCTGGCTGCGGCGCTGCTTTCAGTGATCGGATTCCTGACTTACTACCTGCCCGTTTACCGCTTCCCGCATCTCTTCCCGTCCGCCAGCGTGACCGCGCCGCTCGTCGGAAGTGTGATCAGGTTGCCCTGGGCCGAACTGGTCTGGTGCGCGCTGCTCACGTCCGTCGAACTTTACCTGCTGACGTTGCTGAACATTTTCGGAGCGCACGAAATCGCGATAGCGACCGGATTCATCACCAACGCGACGAAACTGGAAAGAGCGAAGCCGCTTCTGCAAATCGGTCTTGAAAGGAAAACTACCGAAGTCAGCCGGTACGGGATTGATCCGTTTCAGGGTCTGAACAAATCGCTGCTTTTCCTCTTCAATATCGCGCTCAGATTGAAAGGATGGTTTGCGAATCAGACGGTGCGTTTTCTGGTTCGGCTACTGTTGGGGCGCTACGCCGTCCGCGCGTTGCTGGATTTTGCCGGGATGCCGATTTACATGGCGATCAACGCGTATTCGGTTTATGCCGTGATGCGCGAGGCGCGAGTGATCATCATGGGCCAGACTGTCATTGGCCTTCTGATTCGCCGCCTGCCGCGACGTGAGCTATCGGCTTCGGAGCAGGAACTGCTTTACGACACGCTGCAATTCATCGCCGTCAGCAAACGCGATTTTCATCAAAACCATTATCTGCTGACGAGAGCTTTGCTCGAATTCTTTCAAATCCCCAGCGAGACATATCATCAACTGCCGGATGATTACCCTGAGAAGCTCAAACAAGCGCCAGCCGCTATCGCCGCGCTCTGCCGGCTTGTCATCCTGCTCGGGTTTATCCTCGACGGACACATTTCCTGGCGCGAACGGCTGAGGCTTCAGAAGCTGAACCAACTCCACGTTCTGGACGAAAGCTACGCGGATTTGAAACATTACGCGCGCGATTTTTTGAACGGCGCCGGTGTGGACGCATGGAGCGAGGCTTATCTGAAGCTCGCCTGACTGGCGGCCTTACGTCTTCTTCACAATCTTATCCACGGCGGTCTGCGCAATCGGATGATAGCCGGGCCGCGCCTTCGCATAAATTTTCGACGCCCGCAGCTTGCCCTCTGGCGTCTTTACCAACTCTTCGTAAAGCGGCTTGATCAGCTTCTGCCTGCCGATTGACGTCAGATAGTCTTCAAGACGCGGATAGGCCGCCTCGTATTTGTTTCGGATCGAAATCACCAGCCATTGCTGCGCAATCTCAGCGTTGCCCGCCTTCGTCATGCCAAAAGCCTGATCCAGTTCCTTCATCTGGTTTGCGTTCAACTGCTGCGGCAGGAATTTCAGAAAATGCAGCCATTCCTGAGTTGACCACCCTCCGGTCTGAAGCTTCGCCGCAGGAGTTTTTCCTTCGAGCCATTCTTTCGCCTGCGCCTCGACTTTTGCGAACGCGTCAGACTGCGGCTTTGGAGCGCTCGCGGGCAAACCCGGTTTGGTGATCCATTCGTCGAGCGGAATCTGCGACGCAAGCTGGGGGTTCTGATCGAGCAGGTTCTTTTTCAAGTACTCGATGAAATCCGCCGTCGTGATGCTCTGAAACGCGAATCGCTCGAAATAACCTTTCAGGAATTGATCGAAGCGTTCGCGCCCGAACGTCTCTTCCAGTTGACGCAAAAACAGCGCGCCTTTTTCGTAAGGCACGAGCGTGAAACCTTCGTCCGGATCGCGCCCCTTCAAATCAACGTGCAGAATCTCATCGGCGTCCGGCAAATCCGCCATCTCCTCCTTCAGGTTTTGAAGCCCCAGCGCCGCCTCCATCTCTTCGCGCTCGCGCCCGTAAATGGCTTCGATGATGCGGCGTTCCAGATAAGTCGTGAAGCCCTCGTTGAGCCAGAAATCGCGCCACGTCGCGTTGGTCACCAGATTGCCCGACCACGAATGCGCCAGTTCGTGCGCGATGAGCGAAACCAGGCTCTTGTCTCCGGCCAGGATTGTCGGAGTGGCGAAAGTCAGTCGCGGATTCTCCATCCCGCCAATCGGGAAACTCGGCGGTAGGACCAGAATGTCGTAACGCCCCCACCGATAAGGCCCGTAAAGCTTCTCGGTGGCGACGACCATCTTCTCTGTGTCTTCAAGCTCGCGCGCCGCTTTTTCCATCATCGCGGGTTCGGTGTAAACGCCAGTGCGTTCGCCGAGCGGCTTGAAAGCGATGTCCCCAGCCGCAAGCGCGATCAGATACGGCGGGACAGGTTGCGTCATCTTGAATCGGTATCCGAATCCGCGAGTTTGTGGCTCTACTTCGGCGCTCATCACTGCGCGTAGATTTTCCGGTGGTCGAATATGAGCCGTGTAAGTCACACGCACGCCCGGCGAATCCTGCAACGGAATCCAACTGCGCGCGTGAATCGCTTCTGATTGAGTGAAAACATACGGATGCTTCTTGCCCGCTGTCTGCGCCGGTTCCAGCCACTGCACGCCCGAAGCTCCGGGCGAGGTTTCGTATTCGATGCGGACTTTGGCCGCCTGCGGAGGCAGTTGGATGGTGAGCGGAGCGCCGAGAATCTTGTCCGAATTACCGAGCGCAAATTGCGCGGGCGTGAAATTGCTTCCATCCGTTGACGCTTCAGCCTTGATGATTTTCAAATCGCGCGTGTCGAGTTTGAGAGTGTCGGCTCCGGCCTGCGTCCGCTCAATCGTCAATGTCGAAGAGCCTTTTAGAACTTTGCGATCGAACAGAACTTCCAAATCAAGATCAACGTGGCGCACGCGAACCTGTTCAGGGTTTGAATAGGAATGCGCGTCACCGGTTTGCGCAATCACATCAGCAGGCCGCAAATCCTTCACGGCGCCGGTTGATAAATTCCGGCAAGACATGACAAACAAACCGAGCAATAAACAGACCAGCAATCGCGTGACTTTCATTTTTCCTCCATTGAGATGAGAACGACGCAACAAACAAAAGATAAGCCAGCTTGAGATTTCAGCGAATCAGATTGTCAAAGCGGTTCGCGGCTGTCAATCGTGTGAGCTATCATTCACCTATGAATTTCAATCAAGCTGTCGAACTGATCGCAAAGTCGTCCCGCATCGTGGGCTTCACCGGCGCAGGCATTTCCACCGAATCCGGCATCCCCGATTTCCGCAGTCCCAACGGCGTCTGGGCCAACAACCGCATCATCGAGTATCAGGAATTCATTTCGAGCCGCGCAGGCCGAATCGAATACTGGCGGCAGAAAGTAGCGATGTGGCCCGAAATGCGCGACGCTCAACCGAACGCGGGCCATCTGGCTTTCGCCGAACTCGAACGCCGAGGAAAACTGCTCGCGATGATCACGCAGAACATTGACGGATTGCATCAGCGCGCGGGCAATAAGAACGTGATTGAACTGCACGGCACTACGGTTGAAGCCGAATGCCTGACCTGCGGCGCGAGAATTTCGATGGATGAAGCCGTGAAGCGGGTGGAAGACGGCGATCCGGCGCCGGAATGCGACTACTGCGGAGGCTTGCTGAAACCGGCGACAATTTCGTTCGGCCAGGCGATGCCTGCGTTGGCTATGAAAGCGGCGGTCGAAGCCAGTCAGAATTGCGAAGTCTTTCTAGCGGTCGGCTCGTCGCTGGTCGTTTATCCGGCGGCATCGTTGCCCGAAATGGCGAAACAAAGCGGAGCGGCGCTGATTATCATCAATCGCACGCCAACGCCGTTGGATGGAATCGCCGATCTGGTGTTGAACGAGGAGATTGGGAAGGCTCTGCCGCTGTTGATTGGAATGACGGTGGGCTGAATTCCCGTTCGCCGAGTCGAATAACATCCAGGTCACCGCTCATGGCTGCGCGCGCTTGCGCGCCAGAAGCATGGCGTTTCCTCGTGCTTGTCAGTGTGACGATTTTTTTGTTTTATCAACCGAGAGAAGCTTGGCGCCAGACGGTGAACTCGCGCTCGAATTCGGCAATGAACCGCGCAGTTTGCCGCTCGGTTTCTTCTTTACTCCAACCCAACTCGCGCGCCATCAAACTCGCCGCGACCGAGGCGCATTTCAACGCTTGTTCTCCAGCGATCATCGCCAATCGCGTACGGCGCGTCATCACATCGGCCAGAGTCAGAGCCATCTCGTAGCGCGCGGCGTAAATGACTTCAGCCAGAATCTGCGGCAATCCGTTGATCAGACGCTCGCGCAACATTTCATCCTCGCGCACTAATTCGACCAGCCTCCGGTGGTCCGCGCCATAGGAATTGATCAGATGCCGCGACGTTTCAATCGGCAGGTTTTCGGTCTGCGACAGTTGTTCGACGGCTCTTGTCAATTCGTCGCGGCTCAATGAGGCGCCGATGGCTGTGTTCTCAGTGCTCGCGCTGTCATTCGCCACTACGTTGAATCTTTCGGTCAGGCGTTTCGCCGCGAGATTGATTCCGTGTTTGGCCATCAACCGATAGGTCGTCAGCTTGCCGCCGCCGATTGAAATCAAACCGTCGCTGGTTTCGATGATCTCTTCCTTGCGTGAAACCTCGGTGGTGTTTTTCGCGCGCGGGTCAGTGATCAAGGGCCGCAGCCCTGCCCAACTGGAAATCACGTCCGACGGTTCAAGCCGCGCTTCGGGAAAATATGAATTGATCGCGCCCAGGATTTCATTGACCTCATCCGTCTGCGCTTGAGGGTGGTCTTTGTCGCCGCTGTAATCGGTGTCGGTCGTGCCGATGTTGACGCGGCCCAGCCAGGGAACTACGAAATAGAAACGATGGCTGGCGAGCGATGGGATCAGCCACGCGGCGTTGACGCGCAACCGATCCGCCGAAACGGTCAGATGAATACCTTTCGCCGGACGCACGCGTTTGTTCAATTCGCTGGCGGCTTGTCCGTCCAGTTTGATCGTATCTTCCATCCACACGCCGGTCGCGTTGATCACAATTCGGGCCTGGCATTTGATCTCATCGTTGGTCAATTCGTCACGCAGACGCGCGCCCGCGATTTTTCCGCCGTCGCCTTTTATGAAATTGACGACTCGCGCGTAATTTGCAATTTCGGCTCCGTGCGCTCGCGCGGTTTTGATCACCTCGATGACCAGCCTCGAATCGTTCGTCACCGCGTCGTAATAGACGAACGCGCCTTTCAAGCCCTGCGGATCGAGTTGTGGCGCAAGCCTCAACGCCTCGTCTCGGTTCAGCCTGCGATGTCGCGCGAGGTTGTACCGGCCCGCCAGCAGGTCGTAAAGCCATAACCCAAGCCGCATCTTCAGCGGATGATCGTAATTCCGCCGCGAATTTTTGTAGATCGGGATGATGAACGGAAAGGGTTCAGCCAGATTGGGCGCGATCTTTGTCAGAATCGCGCGCTCGCGCAGGCCCTCTCGGACAAGTGCGAAGTCGAAATGTTCCAGGTAACGCAGGCCGCCGTGAATGAGCTTGGTCGAGCGGCTGGACGTGCCTGAGGCAAAATCGCGCTTATCGACCAGCGCTACGCGCAGGCCACGCAGCGCGGCGTCCAGCGCCAGACCGGCCCCGGTGATTCCGCCACCGATGATCAGGATGTCGAAGACTTCCTGGGTAAATTTCGTGAGTGATTCGCGCCGTGTGCGCCAGGAAAATTGGGTCATAACAAGGTATTGGAGATGCGTAATGCGCGCGTCGTGAGACAACGCGAATGAAAAATATCGGATGAGCGCTCAAAAATCCATGCGCAAATGAACTTAAGATGCGGGCGAACCGAGCGAATGCGGCGTTTCATCGCCTTGATTTATCGCCCCGCTCAGGTAGACAATGCCCGTCAGCTTTTATAGAAAGTAGCAGATACAGTCATATTCGAGCACACACCGGCCAAGTTATTACCGCATTCGCGGACAATCGAGCGAGCTATCGCGGAGCCAATTACGGTTCTAAATCTACCGGGTTGAAAGTCGGTTGGAATTATTTCTGTTTGAGGAGCTATGAAAAAATATCGTCTGTTTATACATCTCGTTGTCTTCATGATTTGTTTCGGTCTCGTTGGACCGCTTGAATCCAACATGTTGGGCAGGTCAGGCGTGTTTGCAATGACGCCCAGCGTCAAAGCGAGCGCGCAGAAGAAACGCAGCGCGAAAAGGCGTTCCAGCAGAAGTCGTCGTAGCCGCGTCAGCCGCGCGCGTCGAGGCAGCCGAAGCCGGACGGCCACGGCCCCTCGCCCGGCGTTCGACAAAATCATGTCGGAGAACCGCGCGCTGTTGAGCGAATCGAACGACGCCGAAGCCGCCGCCTCTCAGATCGAAGAGAGCAAGTTGCGCTCGCACGTCAAATTCCTGGCGGACGATTTGCTCGAAGGGCGCGGCCCCGGATCGCGCGGCGGAATGCTCGCGGCGAAATACATTGCGGCCCAGTTTGAATCGCTCGGACTCGAACCGGCAGCCGCTGATCGAACTTATTTCCAACAGGTTCAGATGATCGGATCGAGGCCCGATCCTTCGACGAGGTTCGTGGTCAAGAGCGGCGCCGGCGATACCGAATTCAAATTCGGTGATGATTTCGTCGGCGGGACTGACCTTGAGCAGACGGAGGTACAAGTCAACGGCGAGATCGTCTTTGTCGGTTACGGTGTCAGCGCGCCTGAAAACAATTGGGACGATTACAAGGGGCTGGACGTGCGCGGCAAAGTTTTGCTGATGATGGTCAACGATCCGCCCGCGACGCCTTCCGAACCGAATCTTTTCGGCGGCAAGGCGCTGACTTATTACGGCCGCTGGACGTACAAATACGAAGAAGCGGCGCGGCGTGGCGCGGCGGGCGTGATTTTGATTCACACCAACGATTCAGCCGGTTATGGATGGAGCGTTGTGCGAAATTCCTGGGGAAGCGAACGCTTCGGCCTCGTGCCCGAAGCGAACACGCCGACGTTGAAATTGAAATCGTGGGTGACTGAAGAGGCCGCTCGCAAGATCGCGCAGATGGGCGGGAAGAACCTTGATCAATTACGGCAATCGGCGGCGTCGCGCGCCTTCAGGCCCGCGCCGCTCAACGCCAAAGTTGATATGACGCTGCGGACGCAGGTGCAGCGGCTGACTTCGCCGAACGTCGTGGCCATTTATCGCGGCAACGATCCGACGCTCAAGAACGAATACGTGGTCTATTCCGCGCATTGGGATCACCTGGGCATCCGTCCCGATCAGCCGGGCGACAACATTTACAACGGCGCGGTTGATAACGCGACGGGCATTGCGGGCATGATGGCGATTGCGAGCGCCTTCAATTCGCTGGCCATCAAACCGAGACGCTCGGTTCTTTTCATCGCCACGACGGCGGAAGAGCAGGGATTGCTGGGGGCGGAGTATTACGCGCGTCATCCGCTCGTTCCGCTTCAGCAGACGGTGGCCGACGTCAATCTCGATTCGATGAACGTGTTGGGTGTCACTACCGACATCACGCCGCTCGGCGCCGACCGTTCGACGCTGGGCAAATTTATCGAAGAAGTGGCGAAAGAGAACAATGTCACGGTTTCGCCCGACGCCAGACCGGAACAAGGTTCTTTCTACCGCTCTGATCATTTCCCATTCGCCAAAGCGGGCGTTCCGGCGGTCAGCCTGGAGCCGGGCACGAAGTTCGTCGGCCATCACGACAAATGGGGCGAAGAGCAATTTCTGGATTACAACCAGCATCGCTATCACCAGCCTGCGGACGAATACAGCCCGAACTGGAATTTCGGCGGAATGGTTCAACAGGCGCGGCTGGCCTTCTGGATCGGCCTGCGCGTAGCCAACGCCGCCGAAACGCCGCAATGGAACAAGGGCGATGAGTTCGAGCGCGCGCGGTTGAAATCGCTCGGAAAAGCTCAATGACAACGCGTGTGTTGACGATCTGAAGAAATAAAAGCAGAGTGAAAAAAATCTGCCGCGAGCGGTAACAAATATGACTCCTGAGTCCCTGTGATGACGGAGCTATGTTTGTTGCCGCGCGCGGCGCCGAGTTGAATGGGCAATGAGGCAATCGGCATCGCGCTGATAAATATTTGTCGGAGTCATCCCGGTGGCTGCGATGGCCGCGATTTATCATTTGCTGAAAGCCGTTATGTCCAGACAACCACGCTACCTGTACGAATTCGGCCCGTTCCGGCTCGATCCCACCGAGCGTCTGCTGACGCGTGACGACCTCGCGCTCGCCCTGACTCCGAAAGCCTTCGATACGCTGCTTGCGCTGGTCGAAAACAGCCGTCACATAGTCACTAAAGAAGAATTGATGAACCGTGTCTGGCCGGATATTTACGTTGAAGAGACGAACCTGGCTCAGCACATCTCGATGCTTCGCAAAGTTCTGGGCGAAAGGGCGGACGGCGGGCAATACATCGAAACGGTTCCCAAACGCGGCTATCGCTTCGTGGTTCCGGTCAACAAGATCAGGTACGAGCCTTCTGAAATCAGAACCAGCGCCCCGGAGCGAACGAAGGATGGCAGCCGGAGGAAGCCGCCCGAAGATGTTCGGCGCAGTAACACCCAACAGTCGGTTTTAGTCGAAGAACACGCCGGCGATGAAAGGATCCTGGTGGTCGGAGCGGGGACGAAACTGGGGCGTTACGAAATCGTCTCGCAGTTGGGCACAGGCGGGATGGGCGAAGTCTATCTGGCGAACGATACGCAACTCGACCGCCGTGTCGCGCTCAAGCTGCTGTCGGAAAAGTACACCGGAAACGCGCTCTGGCTGCGCCGCTTCGTCCACGAGGCCAAAGCCGCAAGCGCGCTCAACCACCCGAACATCATCACCATCCACGAAGTCGGCCAGGCGTGCGGCATCCATTTCATCGCTACCGAATACATCGAAGGCAAAACGCTGAGGCGGCATCTGGCCGAAGGGCGGCTCAAAGTCACCACCGCAATCAACGTCGCCGCGCAGGTGGCCAGCGCGCTTGCGTCGGCTCACTCTGCGGGAATCATCCACCGCGACATCAAACCGGAAAACATCATGCTGCGGCCCGACGGTTACGTGAAGGTGCTGGATTTCGGGCTGGCGAAACAGGTCGAGCCGGAGAGCCAGGAGGGGAGGGCGAATCTGTCTCAACTCAACACCGATCCCGGCATCGTCATGGGCACGGTCAACTACATGTCGCCTGAGCAGGCTCGCGGGATTTCTGTTGATACGCGGAGCGACGTTTTCAGCCTGGGCGTAGCGCTTTACGAAATGCTCGCCGGGCGCGCGCCGTTCAGCGGCCCCACGTCAGGCGATGTCATCGTTTCGATCCTCGACCGCGAGCCGGCGCCTTTGTCACAAATTCTGGACGACATCCCGGCTGAGCTTGAGCGCATCGTCGGCAGGGCGTTGCGCAAAGACCGCGAAGAGCGTTATCAATCGGTCAAGGATTTTCAACTCGATCTGAAGAACCTGCAGCAGGAACTTGAACTCCAGGCCAAACTCGGCGATTCGCGCAAGCGCCAGCAGCCCGAGCAAACGCGCGTGGAAGTTGTCGCGCCCGTCAAGCGCGCCGCGATTGACAGCGAGCCTTTGGACATTCCCGAAATTCGTTACGCTCGCAGCGGCGATGTGAATATCGCGTATCAGGTCGTGGGCGACGGGCCGTTCGACCTGGTCTTCGTGATGGGCTGGGTTTCGCATTTAGAATATTTCTGGAGCGAACCTTCATTCGCGCGGTTTCTGCGACGGCTGTCCACGTTTGCGCGAGTGATCCTGTTCGACAAACGCGGGACAGGATTATCCGACCGCGTGCCGCTCGACCAATTGCCGACGCTCGAACAGCGAATGGACGACGTGCGCGCGGTTATGGAAGCTGTCGGCTGCGAACGCGCGGTGTTGTGCGGCGTTTCGGAGGGCGGGCCGATGTGCAGCCTGTTCTCGGCGACTTATCCCGAAAAAACCCTGGCGCTGGTGATGATCGGATGTTACGCGCGGCGATTGAAAGGCGAAGGTTATCCCTGGGGGCCGACTGAAGACGATCGCGAACTCTTCTTCGACGAGATTCGCAGGCATTGGGGCGGCCCTGTTGGTTTGGAAGAACGCGCGCCGAGCGTTGCTGACGACCCCGCGTTCCGCGATTGGTGGGCGGCCTATTTGCGCCGAGGCGCAAGCCCCGGCGCTGCGCTCGCTCTGACCAAAATGAACACCGAAATTGACATCCGGCACGTGTTGCCGACGGTTCGCGTGCCGACGCTGGTCATTCATCGCGCTGGCGATTTGTGTTTGAAAGTCGAGGAAGGCCGCTATCTGGCTGAAAACATTCCGGGCGCGGCGTTCGTCGAATTGCCCGGCATTGACCATCTGCCTTTCGTCGGCGATCAGGACGCGATCATTGACTCGATTGAAGAGTTCCTGACCGGAATGCGCCACGCCGAAGAAGTTGACCGCGTGCTGGCGACCGTGCTGGTGGCGAAAGTAACTGGTTGGGCCGAAGACGCCAAATGGCGCGACCTGCTCGACCGCCATCAATCATTCGTCAGAAAAGAAGTCGAACTGTTCAAAGGCGGCGCGATTGAGATCACGCCGGAGAGCCTGCTCGCCACATTTGACGGTCCCGCGCGCGCCATCCGCGCCGCCTGCGCCATCAGCGATTCGGCACGACGGCTCGGCATCAGGCTCCAAACCGGCTTGCACACCGGCGAATGCGACGTGATGAACGACCGGGTGAGCGGCTCGGCGGTTGAGATCGCTTCGCAAATCGCCGCCCAATCATCCGCACAATTATCCGCTAACTCATCTGGCGGAGAAGTTCTGGTTTCGAGCACAGTCAAAGACCTGGTCGCGGGCGCGGGCATTCGGTTCGCTGAGCGCGGCGCGCGCACACTGGAAGGCGGTTTGGGCGAGTGGCGATTGTTTGCCGTCGAACGTGGCGTGGTGTGAGTTGGGGGAAGGTATGAAGTAAACAGAACGCGGCGAATCAGGCGGAACATCTTCAGATACGATTGGCAGGCGCGCGATGGGGTGAGAATTTTTGTCTTTCACAGACAAGCCTGCAAATCCCGCTGAAAACATTTCACTCGCTCTCTTCCATCTACTCCATACCCTTTTCGGGCAAGGCTCGAACCAAAGCTTGACAGTGCGGCGGCGTCATTGATTCCCGATATTGACCTGGGAGAAATTGGCGACGAATCCGCCAACCGTTACAACCACCTGCACCGTCCCGACTCCGCGCAACGACTCCTGCAATTGCACGTTGACTTGATCCAGTCCGGCCAGTCGCGGATGCGCGCCTGACCACATGACGTTGCAGTCGCGTCCACCGATTCGCACTTGAACCGGCCCCGGAGTCCTCAGCCCGGTGCCGAAAAGCACCAGATAATTCGGTTGACCCGGATAGCCGACACTGATCGGAATCGCATTGCCGCCAGCGTCCGCGACGCGTTGAAAGTTCCGCCCGTCGGACGTGACGAGCGCGGCTGCGACGCCGCTCCCCCGATTGTTGGCCGTGAAGATCGCCGGATTCGGCGCTGTCAATATCGCGCCGTTCGTTCGCTCTCCGTTCGATCCGTTGATAGTGAGATTGATTGTTCCAATGGCCGAATCAGGCAGCAGGAAGTTGATCTGGTTCGGCGACACGTAAAACAAACCTGCGGCTGTTCCGTTCACCAGTACCTGCGTCCCCGAAATATTTGTTGGCAGCGGAAAGCCGCTGGCCGCCGCTGTGACCGAAGTCAGCGTCTGACCGTTGTTGGCGAAGAGAGTGGCGATTGACCCAGGCGCAGCCGGGGCGCTGAACGACGCCGATGAAACCACATTGAGCGATCCGCCGCCACCGCCACCGCCGCCACCGCCACCGCCACCGCCACCACCGCCTCCGCCTCCGGCGCACATATCACATGGCTTCGTATGCGGCGGATTGCTCGTGGTTACGACCTGACAACTGGCGCCAGACCTCATCACCTGTTTGATTGTATAAACCGCGCCGAAGCCGCATCCGACAGGCTCCGAAAAAGAGATGGCGCTTCCGGACGCCTCGCCGACTTTCACGCCACTCCGGTATATCTCGTAATGATCAATCATCGAAACCGGATCGCGGTTCAGCCACCGCAGATTTATGTTTGAGCATGATGAAGGATACCCCTGGAATAACGGCGGGGTGCATGCTGACTGGGCTTTGACATGTTTCGTCGAAATCAAAACTGTTCGATCCGAAATAATGAAAACCGAAGAGAGCAGGCACACAAAGAGAGCACAGAAAATCTTTCTGCAAGACATACTACCTCCGAACAGCAGTCAAACCGGATGTGCAAACCGGACACACGGGCGCACTCCGGCCCTGCCGTTCAATTGTCAGGAATCGAATTTACAAACACGGGGAGCGTGATGCCTGAGGGATGGTATGAGCGGGGTGAAGCCGCGGGCGGGGTTTGAACAAGCGAAACCGCTCGCTTCGACGACCTTCAGCAAATGGATTATGGATTCGGGGGGAAAACAAAAACTCAGGGCGAACGTGAGAATCAATTGTCGGGATGTCGGAGTGAGTGACGCGCGGAGTGTAGTCTCAAATAATGTTTGTTTCAATTGAAAATCACCCGGAGCCGCGCGCGAATGGCAAATTTAATGGGCTGGTGGTACGCTACCGCACCCAATGAGGCTGAATCCTGACTCATATCAAGCCAGTTTTCGAGACCGGGAGATAAGTGAAAAATGAAGTGTTCCTACTCCATCGTCGTCCCCTTTCATAATGAAGAAGATAACCTGCCCACGCTTTATCGCCGGCTGACAAAAGTGATGGAAGAGATCGGCGAGGATTACGAGTTGGTTTTTGTTGACGACGGCAGCGCTGACCGCACTCAAATAATCGTGAAGGAAATTTCCGCGCTCGATCCGCGCGTCACAGGTGTCAGGCTGCGCCGCAATTTCGGCCAAACCGCCGCGCTGGCCGCCGGATTCGATTACGCGCAAGGCAATGTGATCATCGCAATGGATGGCGATCTGCAACACCAGCCGGAAGACATCCCGCGGTTCCTCGAAAAGCTTGAAGAAGGTTACGACGTGGTCAGCGGCTGGCGGCAGAATCGTGGTGATGGATTCCTGCGCACGTTTCCGTCGAAGATCGCAAACAAGCTGATGGCGCGCGCGTCGGGCGTTCCCATTCACGATTTCGGCACGACGTTCAAAGCCTACCGCCGTGAAACGCTCGAAAGAATCCCGATCTATGGCCAGATGCATCGCTTCCTTCCGGCGATGGCCAGCGTCGAAGGCGCATTGATCGCCGAAGTCCCCATCGAAGACAAGCCACGCGCGAGCGGCAAATCGCATTACGGTTTGTCACGCACGTTCCGCGTCATGTTCGACATCCTGACCATCCGCCTCATCGTGCGTTATTTCTCTCGCCCGCTCCATTTTTTCGGCGGCATTGGAGCAGTGATGATCGCAGTGGCCCTGATGTTGTCGAGTTGGTTGTTATTCAAGAAGCTTTACTGGCGCGAAGACATCTTCATTCAAAACGGGCCGATGCTGCTGTTCGCCGCTGTGGCTTTCCTTGGAGGAATTCAGTTTCTGGGATTGGGATTGTTGGGCGATCTCTTCACGCGACTCTATTACGCGCCGGAGCGGAGGAACATTTATAACGTAGCGCGGGTTTACCGCAGTGAGTTACCTGATACAATTGGCCAGGCGAGCAGTCAGTAAAATATTGAAATCCACTCGGGGGAGATATGGCATACGTACAAGTCAATATAGTTACGCCCAACGGTAATAAATACCGATCAAAGGTTGATGAGCAGGTTGACTATAACGAGTTGCTGAACGCGCTGGTCAAAGACCTTGAATTGCCAGTAGCCAGTAGTCCTTCTGTGGATTATGAACTAGCCATTTCGGGCGCGGTAAAACTCACAGATGGCGCGACCATCCACATACTGACGCGCCATCCTCATGCCGAACTTAGCCGAAACAAACAGATTGTTCTTGTCGAGTAGTCAGTAATAATTTTAGGCGCGGCGGAGGTCTTACGCTTATGGGCGATGCTGAAAACCGTCCTGTAGTAAAAGGGACTGAGCTGATAGATCAAACACGTGACGCTGTAAGGCATGCTGAAGGTGTGCTTGAGGCTACCGGCGTAAAGCTTCCAGCAGACAGAGTGGAGCTTTATGTGAAGGAGACAACTGTTTACCAGCTTCTTGAGTATGCAAGGGACGAGAGCATTTTTCTATCGCTGGCAAGCCTATCGGCGGGAGCGGCGCTGGGTGTGATAGTGAATTGGGCCACTGCCGACAGCGCCCAATTGAGCAAGGCCGGTTGGGTAGCTTTGGTCATCTTCGTAGCGGTAACCCTCATATTCATCTGGTCGTGGCTGCGCGTTCAGAAGCGATCTGGGAAAATCAAAGAGCGAATCGAAAAAGAGCGAATCAAATCAGTGGATAACCTGTAACTCAAGGCCGATTCATCAACACACTCTTCCCGCCGCGATCAGCAAGCGAATAAACCGCCAATCCTTCAATCGCCTTCAACGCTCGTTCCTTCTTGCTGTCTTCCGTAAAAAAGAAGATTCGTTCACTACCTTGCCACAATCGCCTGACATCTTCTGCTTCGAGGAAAATCTTCGGCGCGTCGGGGTAAGTCGAGCCGAAGGCCATCCCTGTCACTTTGCCATTCAGCAATAACACTTGTTTATTCGTGTAAAAAGCGATTGACGAACCTGTCTCGTATTCGCCGTTGAAGACGATCTTCGCGTTCGGCTCCCATCGCTTTTGAATCTCGTCGGCGAGCGCTCGTGATGACAAGACCGGGTCGAATTTTTGCTGCGCCAGGTTTGCGCAGACGAACATCGCGCCCATCGTGACAAACATTGCGGCGGCGGCCAGCGCATGGCGTTTTCGCCAACGGAAAAGAAACGCGAGCAGGAAGCCAACGCCGAGCGAGATTGCCGCTCCAATCGCCGGTACGCGCAATTCGGCGAACGCGCTGGTCGTCAGATCGAAGAAATGGCCGAGCGAGAGCGTGTATTGTTCGGCATCCGACGGCGCCTGGTTGAGCAGGTCTGAAAGATCGCCGGTCGGCTGAATGTTTCGCGCTTTCCAGACCAGCGCGCCCAAAACCGAAGCGGCGATCAACGCGACGAAGGCCAGCGCGCCCTGCGCCCAGAGCAGGTATCTTTGCGCTTGCGCACTTTCTTCCGCCTTCGTGAAAGCCGCGCCCAGAAGCAACGCCAGAGGCGCGTAAACCGGGAAAGTGTAATACTCCTGACTGGTCGAGATGTTGAAGAAGACCAGAATCAGCGCAGCCCACAGCCAGACGTACAGGTTGATCAGCCGCTCGCGTTCGGCTTTGCGATTGATCGCGGGCTTTTGCGATCCGAGCAGCGGGACGGCCACGCTCCACGGAAAAAGCCAGAGCAGATGCATCAGCCAGTAGAAAACAAACGGCACGCGGTTGTAATCCTTCGGCTCGCGCGTGCCAATGAAGCGTTTGAAATGCTCATTGACGAAGTAAAACCAGAAGAAGCGATCATTGCGAAATCCGGCGAGCAGATGCCAGGGAGCGGCGATAGCCAGGAACAGCAGCGCGCCGGCGCCCAAACGCAGATGTCTAATTTCGCTCAGCAAAGTTCGCGTCAGCAGCAGGAACAGTCCAATCGGCCCGGCGACAAAAACAATTCCGATCAAACCTTTGGTAAGCACGCAGAGCGCAATCGCGGCGTACAGGCCGTAATACCAGCGCTTCTCTTTGCCCTCGCCGAAAAAACCTCGCAGGAAACAATAGTGCGCCAGCGTGAACCAGAGCGTCAAAAGCGCTTCGGGGATCATCACCCGTGTAAACAGAAACATCCCCACACACGAAGCCAGAATCGCCGCCGCGTACAAGCCAGCTTTTTCGGAGTAGGCCCAACGCCCGAATCGGTAAGCGACGAAGGCCAGCAGGGCAATCGCCAGCACAATCGGGAATCGCACGGCGAAAGCATTGAAGCCGAAAACTCGAAATGACGCGGCTACGGCCCAATAAAGCATAGGCGCTTTTTCCAGATAACGGACGCCGTTGACGTGGAGCGTCACCCAGTCGTCGCGCTCGATCATCTCTTTCGCGGCTTCGGCGTGCGTGGCGTCGGCGTCGTCCAGCAGCGAAGGCCGGAACGATGTGGCGAGAAAAATTGCGGCGGTAAAGGCGAGGAGCAGGGCTATCGGTAGATGTTTACGCATGAAGCAGACCAAATCGGGGCAAACTTTTAATAACAAATTTGCTGGCAAAATCGCCGCTCGTTTTCGCGCGATTGGCATTGAACGGCATCGGAAACTATAATCGCCAGCGGTTCGTAGGGCAGTTTTTTCGTGAACTTCATTGGCCCCAAAGGCTGGCTAACTTACCCGACAGAAATTGTTTCGGCAAGCCAGCCACGATTACATTCGCATGTCAGTATCAACTGAAATCGCCAATCGCAAACTCAGTCACTTCGATCTCTGCGCAAACCATGACGTAGAGTTCCGCCGGAAGACCACGCTCTTCGAAGATGTTGAGATAGTTCATCAACCACTGATCGAAACCAGGCTCGAAGATATTGATCTGAGCGTTGAAGCGCTCGGCAAGGGTTTGAGCTTTCCGCTGGTCATCACGGGAATGACGGGCGGCGCCGAAGAGGTGGCGCGGTTCAATCGAGAGGTCGCCGAATTGGCCGGCAGAATGGGCATCGGCTTCGGAGTAGGATCGCAACGCGCGATGCTCCGGTATCCCGAAATGAAAAAGACTTTTCAGGTGCGCGATGTTGCGCCGGATGTGTTGCTGCTCGGCAACATCGGCATCGCGCAGGCGCGCGAGATGAGCGCAGGAGAGGTCGCGCGATTGGCTGAAGAGATTGGCGCGGATGCGATGTGCGTCCACCTGAACGCGGCGATGGAGATTATTCAGGAGAACGGCGATCACGATTTTCGAGGCTCGCTCGACGCCATCGAACGTCTGATCAATGAATCTCCGATTCCGATCATTTTTAAAGAGACTGGCTGCGGTTTTTCGCGCGAGTCGGGAATAAAACTCCGCGACGCCGGGGTTAAATGGGTTGACGTTTCGGGCGCGGGCGGGACTTCGTGGGTCGGCGTTGAAACGATTCGCAACCGCGCGATGCGCCATCTGGGCGAGGCCTTCTGGGACTGGGGCGTTCCGACTGCGGCCAGCGTCTGCGAGCTTCGTTCGCTCGATCTGAATCTGATCGCGTCGGGCGGCATTCGCACCGGCTTGCAGGCGGCGAAGGCTCTGGCGCTGGGCGCGAAAGTCGTTGGCGTCGCGCTTCCGGTTTTGCGCGCATACGTATCGGGTGGGATTGAAGGCGTCGAGGTTTTTCTGAACGGTTTCCGCGACGAATTGCGCGTGGCGCTGATGCTGTGCGGTTGCGCGAAGGTTGGCGATCTCGGTTTTGATCACGCGGTGATCGGAGGGCGGTTGCTTGAATGGGCGCGACAACGCGGATTGCAGGTGAAACGCGATGGTTGAGACGATCACCGACCTCTGCGTCGTCACCGCCGTTGACATCGAATTCAAAATCGCCGCCGATTTGCTCTCAGGAAAATCTTTTTCGGAATATCCGCGCGTGAAAGTTTGTCGCGGGGTTTTCGGCGCGCGGCGCATCGTTGTCCTGCAATCGGAGATGGGCGCGGTTGGATTTGCCGAACGGCTTGCGCAACATCTGGCGGAAAATCGCTACGACGCTTTGATTGTGGCGGGTTTGGCCGGTGGGCTTGATCCGAAGCTGCGCGCAGGCGATGCGGTTTTGTACGACTCCTGTTACGACGCCCGTGCGATTGATCCGGAGCGGTTGCGTCAATCGGTTTTTGAGCAGGCGCCGATCATTGCCTGCGATGAGATGTTGTCGGACTTTCTCTTCGATTCTGCTACAGCGTCGGGGCTTCGCTGCGTTCGCGGAGCGGGAGTCACGGTCAGCCGAATCGTCACCGAAGCGAAGAGTAAATTGGCGCTTGGCGCTCGCTACGGCGCGGTGACGGTTGATATGGAGACTTATGAGGCGCTCAGCGCCTGCGCCCGGCTCAACCTGCCGGCTGCCGCATTGCGCGTCATTTCCGATGAGGCTGCGCGCGACATCCCGGATTTGAATCGGGCTTACGACGCCAATGGCCGGACGAACGGCTGGCAGATGGCTGGGGCGATGATCGCGCGCCCGGCCGCCACATTGCATTTTTTGCCGAGCGTTAGACGCGCGCTCAGGTCTCTGAAAGAGAATCTGCGGGCGGCGTTGAATGCGTAAATTGGTGTAGCCAAGCCGGGCTAAATCACTGCGATTGAGCCGGTTGACAAGGCGCAATCGGCTCACCTAGAGTTGCACACTCGTTTTTTCAGGGATTGGTCGTACCCGCTAAAATTCGTTCGCAGACTTTGCCCGGCTTTGCGGTTGTAACGCAGGCCGAACTGTCGCCACGCGAAGCCCTCGCGCGGCGGCGCGAGGAATGATGATCCCCAGACAGCAACTAAGGAGAATCACAAATGAGTAATCTAGCGCTTTCAGCGGTAGAGACACAGCCAGAGGTAGAGACTAAACAGGGAAATTACAAGATTGCCTCCACCACATTCGTCATCAGAACCAACGAACGAGTCGAATTGAGAAGCATCACCAGAGAGGTCGCCGAATTCGTAAAGCAGACTCCGATCCGCGATGGCATCGTTCAGATCTCGTCGCTGCACACCACAGCCGGATTGATGATGAACGAAGTCCAGGGCGCGCTGCTTTCCGACGTGACCAACATGTTTGAACAGATCATCCCAAGCGCCGTCTATTACAAACACAACGATCCGCTGCTTTCCGATTGTGACCGCAGGAACGCCGACGCCCATCTTCGCGCCGTTGTGGTCGGTCACAGCGTCTCCATCCCGATCATTGATGGCAAACTCAAAATTGGGACCTGGCAGAACGTTCTTCTCACCGAGTTCGACGGCCCCAACAACCGCAAAATTCACATTCAAGTGATGGGAATCTGAAGAGACGGGAGTAGGGAGTAGGAAGTGGGGAGTGGGGGATAGGAAGAGTGACTTCCTTGCTCCCATTTCCCACTCCCTACTCCCTACTCCCACTCCCGTTCTATGAAGGCATTCATCACAGGCGCTACCGGATTTGTCGGGGGCAATCTGGCGCGCGCGCTGCTTGACGATGGACATCAGGTCAGAGCGCTGGTTCGTCCGGGAAGCGACCGGAGAAATAGCGCCGGATTGCCCATCGAACTGGCTGAAGGCGATCTTGATAACCAGCGGAAACTCACCGAGCAGATAGCGGGCTGCGATGTGATCTTTCACGTCGCGGCCCATTATTCTCTGTGGGTCAAAGATCGCGCCTCGATTTACCGCGCCAACGTTGACGGGACGAAGAATCTGCTGGCCGCTGCGCGAGCCGTTGGAGTCAAACGTTTCGTTCACACCAGCTCCGTAGCCGCGATTGGCGTCCCTCCGCCTGGCGCGCTGGGCAATGAACAGACACAGACCACGCTCGAAGAGCTTGTCAGCGATTACAAGAAATCGAAATATCTGGCTGAACAAGCCGCGTTTCAGGCGGCGCGCGAAGGGTTGGATGTGGTGATCGTCAATCCGTCAACGCCTATCGGCGCGCACGACGTTAAACCCACTCCAACCGGCGAAATCGTCCTGCGTTTTTTGCAGGATCGAATGCCTGCGTACGTTCGGACAGGACTCAATCTGATTGATGTCGAGGATGTCGCGCGCGGGCACATTCTGGCCTGGCGGAAGGGACGAACCGGCGAGCGATACATCCTGGGCAATCGCAATCTTTCGTTGAAAGATATGCTTGAGGCGCTGGCGGCGATTACGGGCAGGCGCGCCCCGCGAATCGCCATCCCGCATTTCATCCCACTCGCCGTGGCTTTTGTTGATGAGATGATACTCGCCCGTTTGGGCAAGACGCCGCAGGTTTCCTTTTACTCGGTGCAGATGTCGAGAAAAGCGATGTATTACGATTCATCCAAAGCCGTGCGCGAACTGGGGCTGCCCCAAACTCCTGTTGAGACAGCTTTGGAGAAGGCCGTTCGCTGGTTTGAAGAGAACGGTTACGTTTGAGGGACAAAATCGAACCCTTCCACAGGTCTTGCGTTATACTCACCGCCTACGATTCCGCTGCGAGGAAAAGCCTATGCCGTTTTTTAGACGCTGCCGTCTCATCAATCTATTGCTGGTCATCGCCGCGCTGATAATTTGCGCGCAACGCGGCGTCGCCCAGGACAAGCAGGATAAAGGCAAGCAGGATAAAAAGGACGAGATGGAAACGATCCGGCTCGACACCGATCTGGTTTCGGTTGACGTGATCGTGACCGATCGTGATGGCAATCGCAGTTCGGCTTTGTTGAAGGCTTCGGATTTCGCCGTTTATGAAGACGGCGTCCGCCAGAAGATCAGCAACTTTTCGGCTACCGACGTGCCGTTCAATTTAGTCCTGCTGCTCGACACGTCAGGCAGCACGCGCGATGAAGTCGGGCTGATGCGCCGCGCCGCGCGCCGGTTTCTGGACGAGCTTCGCCCACAGGATCGCATCGCCGTTATTCAATTCAACAAGCAGGTGGAGATGCTGGAAGACCTGACTTCCGACCGCGCGAAGATCGAGGAGGCCTTGCAGTTGTTAGACGCCGGTTCCGGCACTTCGTTTTACGATTCGCTGAAATTGACGATTGATGAAGTCTTCAAGAAGGTCGAGGGCCGCAAAGCAATCGTGGCGCTCACGGACGGAGTTGATTCCTTCGGTTATACGACCTTCGATCAGATTCTGCCGGCGCTCGAACAGTCGAACATTCTGACTTATTTCCTGGAGCTTGATACCGAAGAATTCACGCAGGCCGGAATGGCGCGCGATTGCAGCAATGACAACCACTTTGAGTTTTCGCGCAAGCAATTGAAGAAATACATCGCTGAGTACGGGACGGACGCGGTTCTAAGCGAGCATCAACCTCATTGCCTGCTCTCGCGGACGGAGCGGATGCAGATCAACCGGCGGCTTTATGAATCGGCCCGCCGCGAACTGCGCGAGATGGCTAACAAGACCGGAGGCAGGGTCTATCCGGTTAAAGATACGGGACAACTCGAACCCGCTTATTCGCAGATTGCGGCGGAATTGCGCACGCAGTATTCGATTGCCTACTACCCGACGAATGAGAAGCACGACGGCAAATGGCGAGCTTTGCGCGTGGTGGTTAATCGCTCCGGCTTTGGCGCCAGAACCAGGCCCGGTTATCGCGCGCCGTTGGATTGAACCCTCACCATATCGTGCGATTCAATGAGCCATATCGTTGATTTTGGGTGTGGCTTTCTTCCAAACCTCCTAATCTCTCACTATCTTCAGGACACGACTTTACCTCGGTTTTTTCGCAAGCTGTTCTTCTTACTGATGTTTTCACTGGTAAGGACTGAAGGATATTTCTCGTCCAGCGCAGGCCGCGAACTGTCTTAATGGAGGCACGACCATTGCACACGGGCGCTGTATCCATTGATCGCTGCGCGGATGATATCTATCCATCGGAAATATTGAGAGGTGCGAAATGTCGGTTATCAGCAAAGAACAACTCAAGCGGGATGAACGTTCCCTGGTCATTTTCCTAACCCTGTTCAATCTTGCGCTGGTCGGCGTGTTTTTGCTGATCTGCTTTCATCAAGGCTAACCGGTTGGTGGGAATTCACTACAAAGGGGTCAATCTGTGCCCGCGATTCTGTGGGGCGGCTCGCTTTATCGCCGGATTGCCCAGCTTCACTTATCTTTACGAACACGATCAGGCGCCGCTGAGGCTTAGACGAAATACGGTTACGACAACGCGAATGATAGGCAGACGACATTTCTTCAAGCGCATTCTTATGCGCCGCGCCAGCACGACACTGCGTATGACCTCGACGCCTGATTTATCCGATCTGCGCTTTGATGACCTCAGCGATTGATTCGGCCTGATTGCGGATTATGGCTTCGTCCTGTCCTTCGATCATCACCCGCGCCAGATTTTCAGTGCCTGAATAACGCACGAGCAAGCGGCCTTTGCCATTCATCCTTTTTTCAATCGCGCTGATCGCTTCCCGGATTGGCGGCACGGTGTCGAAAGGCGGTTTGCGCGAGACGCGCACGTTGATCGTCACTTGCGGGTAGCGCGTATAGCCGCTCGCCAGATCGCCGAGGGCGCAGTTTCGCTCAGTGACTGCGCGCAGAACTTCGATGGCCGTGATCATTCCATCGCCCGCCAGACTGATCTCAGGGAAGATGATGTGTCCGGATTGCTCGCCGCCCAAACTGCCGCCGCCTTTCAGCAACTCATCCAGCACGTACTTGTCGCCTACAGCAGTTCGCGTCAGCGCGATGCCGCGCTCAGCCAAAGCCAGTTCCAGGCCCAGGTTGCTCATTACCGTCGCAACGACTCTGCCGCCAGTCAGTCCTCCGCGCGATGCCAGATAATCGGCCATGATGAACAGTATCTGGTCGCCGTCCACCAGATTGCCGCGTTCATCAACCATCAACAGGCGGTCGGCGTCGCCGTCGAAAGCCAGCCCCAGATCGGCTTTCTCCTCGATCACGGCCTGCTGCAACTTTTCGGGATGCAGAGAGCCGCAATCCAAATTGATGTTTCTCCCGTTTGGGCCGGCGTTGATCACAACGAGATCAGCTCCGAGCGTGGAAAACAATTTCGGCGCAATCTCGTAAGACGCGCCGTTGGCGCAATCAATCGCGATCCTCAGATTTTCCAATTTCAACTCCGCGCCGATCTCATCACGCAAAAACGCAAGATATTTTTCTTTGAGGTTCGTGTCTGTTTCGATTGTAACGTCAGCGGCAGGCGGAGGATTCAAGGCTCCCGATTTCAGATATTGCTCGATGGCTTGTTCCGCCGCGTCGTCGAGTTTCCGCCCGGATGCGGAAAAGACCTTGATGCCGTTGTCTTCGTATGAATTGTGCGAGGCTGAAATGACCACGCCCGCATCCGCGTTGAGCGCGCGCGTTAAATAAGCCACGCCCGGCGTCGTGATCACACCGGCGGATTGCGCAGTGGTTTGCGCCGCCGAGATGCCGCGCAGTAGAGCCGCTTCGATCCATTCGCCAGATTCGCGTGTGTCGCGTCCGATGACGATCTGCGGAGCGCGGTTCAGTCGTCTGGTCAATTCAACCGCCAATGAATATCCGATCCGCTCGATTGTAGGTTGATTGAGCGGATGCTGGCCGGCTACACCTCGAATACCATCTGTGCCAAAAAAATCACCCATAATTTTTATAACCCTGATTGAATGCCGAGTGTGGCGTCGAAGTGCGGGGAGGAAATAGCGCGTCTGGCCCTATCTTTTCACCTTCACCTCTCTCGGAATGACGTTTCTGATTTCAATATTTTTTTCCGACTTTGTGGGTAAGTGGACCTGGGGAGTAACACTGCTGACGCCAGGCGGCAAGCCGGTTGTATTTATTTCGACGCGCAGATCATCAGCGCGCAAGGCTTCGACCGCCGATTTCGGCCCGAAAACTTCGACATCAACAGATTTCGTCAAAAGACGCCCGTTCGTGTTTTTGTCGAGCCAGTGTACAGGGACGTTGGCGAAGCGCCGCGTCGCGCTCTGCTCAGCGATTTCAACCGAAAGATTGATCGGGCCTGGGGTTTTTATTCGCAATGAATTTTGCGGGATTTCGATCTCGACTGGCCTTTGAAAATCCGCTTTGTGCCCGTGCAGGTTCACAGTTTCTGTCACGACGTGATCAACTTTATCAACCAGCGATTGAGGGCCTTCGATTTCGACCTCATCAGGCGCGAGCCTGACCTGGGAAATTTTATAGCCACCTTCAACCTGCCCTGAAAACCGAGCCTCGATCTTGACGCGCTTCCTTACAGTCGGTTCGAGTTTGATCCTGATGCTTGGCGGTTCGATCCGCAGAATCTGTATGCTGACTGGCAGAGAGGTTTCATCCGCTCTGAGTTGAACCACCCTTTCGCCCGGCTCTTTATTGCTCAAATCGGCGACAATCAGCAACTGGTTCGGAGTCAGTGATCGGACTATGTCACGCGGGCCGCGCAGCCGCACGCTCACCGTCTGTTCGACATCGCCTGCGATTTCCACGCCCGGATTCAAGTCACGATATTCGATTGGCACACCGACCATCCGCAAATCGGTGACCGGTTGACGGGAGACCGCAAACAGCAGAATAGCCAGCAACAGCGAGAGCAATTTCAATCCTTTGTTCTCGATGCGCGTGTGGCGCAATTTATGAAAAAGTCGTGAAGGCGCTCGCTTGTTCATGCGGAACTTCTCTCCTTCACGCTTTCTCCGTGAGGCGAATTGGCCGCGTCTCGCCTGCGCGCTCCGGTCAGAGCCTCAATCTCGCGTTCACGTTCGCGCTCTTCGGCTTCAAGCTGTTCGGATTCGGCGTCGCTCCGCCAGGGTTCCATCGCCTGCTGAATCAGACTGCGCAGTTGCGGCCCATCCAGATTCCGCTTCAATCTTCCTTCTTTGGCGAACGAAATCACGCCGGTTTCTTCCGAAACGATTACGGCGAACGCGTCGCTGTCTTCGGTGACCCCGATTGCAGCGCGGTGACGCGTGCCGAGTTCGCGCGAAATCAGTGGGTTTTGCGTCAAAGGCAGAAAGCAGCAGGCCGCTGCGGCGCGGTTATCACTGATGATCACCGCGCCGTCGTGCAGCGGCGTGTGAGTGTTGAAGATGGTCACGAGCAGGTCGTAATTGACTTTGGCGTCGAGCCGGATGCCGCTTTCGATGTAAGTTTTCAATCCGACATCGCGCTCGAACACCATCAACGCGCCCGTCTTTTCTGAAGCCAGCGTCGTGGCGGCCAGCACTACTTCGTCATACCACTCCTGCCCGAACGGATTGCTGCTTCGTTTTTTGCTGGTGAAGGGAAAACGTATGTTGTTGCCCAGATGCGTCAGCGCGGCGCGTATTTCATGTTGAAAAAGAACGATGACGGCGAAGCCGAGATAGAGCACGGCGTTCCGCAACACCCATTGAACCGTAGTCAGCCCCAGCAAACTCGAAAGCTCATATAGAAATCCGACCAGGCCAAGCCCGACGGCCATTTGGACAGCGCGAGTCCCATGCACCAGCCTGAGCAGTTCATAGATCAGGATGGCGACGATGATGATGTCAATGGCGTCTCGCAACCTGGCAAATTGCCAGAACCAGACAATATGTGACCACAACTCGTGCACGCCTAAAGCCTCGCGTCAAAATGTTATGAACCTTGTGGAAAAGAGAGCTAAGCATAACATAGCGACGCCACAGTTAAGCCAGCGGTTAAGAAAGTCTCCGCCAGGTTAAAACGCCGCAAGCTTTCTGAAGCCGCAAACTTATGGTTGTGACCGCCGGGGAGTTTTGCTAGACTCCGCCTGCGTCAACCCCCGGCATTGCGCATAGCAAGCCGAAAATTAAATTCAAGCTTGCCATTCACTCACGGAGGTCTTTTGACAGGCTCTAGCGCTTCCGAAGCATTCATCGCTAGTTGCCCCATTCGCCCGCATAGAATGGGTTGGCGATATCGAAGACCAAACCAACGACAGTAAAACAAAGGGCCAAGAAAGGGATTGAAACATGAGGAAGCAACATCGCGTCTTAATGACGCCCTTGTTCTTAATCATCCTCACAATTTTCGTGGGAGTGTCTGTTGGCGGCGCCGCGCTCGCCAAGCAGCGCAAAAAATCGTCATCAGGGAAAACTTCATCCAAAGCCTCCCCTGGCAAAAAGAGAAGTGGCTCGTCTCAGGTGGCAAAGCGTGGTAATTCAAAAACCGGTTCCGGCAGGCGTGTCTCCAGGAAAACCTCTCGGAGCCGCGCTGGCGAATCGCAGGTCAGTTCAAAACAAACCTTGCTGCGCAAACGCGGCAAATTAACGCGCGCCGAACGCCGCGCGCTAGCATCGAATCGCTCGTCGAGGGGCCGCCGAGCACGCGCGCGTTACCTGGCCAGATTGCGGGCTATCCAGGCCCGTGATTCCGCGCTGCGAAACATTGCGGCCGGCAACATTCTTAAAGACGACGCCACTGGTGAGGATCCGGAAATTCGCGCCGCTGCTCTGAATGCTTTGCGAGGGCGTTCGGGAACGGTGGTCGTGATGGACCCGACCAGCGGGCGTGTTTACAGCGTGGTCAATCAACAGATGGCGCTCGGTTCTCCGGTCAAGCCGTGTTCGACTGTCAAAATGATCGTCGGACTGGCCGCTTTGCACGAAGGCGTTTTCGACCCGAACCAGGATGTGCAGGTTTCGACGCGCTGGGGCATGAACCTGACTGACGCGCTGGCGCGGTCGAACAATCCGGTCTTTCAGGTTTTGGGAAGAATGCTGGGTTATGACCGCGTGATGCAATACGCCCATGATTTCGGATTCGGCTCGAAGACCGGAATCAACTACACCGGTGAAAGCGACGGATTCCTGCCCGACCAGGGAGAACAGGAGACTGGCCATATGTCCAGTCACGGCGACGGGTTTGGCGTGACCGCAATCCAACTCGCGGCTTTCACCAGCGCGGTCGCCAACGGCGGAAACCTCTACACCCCGCGCGTTCCGCGCACCGCCGAGGACGCCCAGAACTTCACGCCTGAGTTGAAGCGCCGGATCGTGATGGCGCCCGAAGACCGGATGAGGTTGCTGGCTGGAATGATGGGCGCGGTCAATTACGGCACCGCCAAGCTGGCTTATAATCCGCTCGGCCAGGTCGCCGGCAAAACCGGCACCTGCACTGGCAACCGCGACAGGCTGGGGCTTTTCACTTCGTTCTCGAGCGCTGACAACCCCAGACTCGTGGTGACCGTCATCACGACCGGGTCAACCGAGGCGGGCAAACGCGCCGCCGAAATCGCAGGCAGAATCTATTCGGCAATCTCTCCGCGTTTCTTCAGAGACCGTTTAGCCGCGCCCGCGGCTGCCGCTGGCTCAGAAATTCCTATGGAAAAAGAAGTGGGCCATCTGAAGCATTAGCGCTGCGCAAAGGCTGAAAATATTGAGGGGCGAGTGAGGAAATTTATCCGCACTCGCCCTTTTTATTTGAGCAGTGGATCACTGTGGATCGTCCGGATGGATTATTAACCCTAACTTCTTTATCCGGCTGCGAAGCGTGGAAGGCGGAACGCCGAGGATTTTTGCAGCCCCCTGCGGCCCGGAAATTCGACCGCCGGTATGTCGTAAGACCATTTGAATATGGGCCTGCTCATTTTCCGTCAGCGATGCCAGCCGCATCCTGCTGTTCTCTGGCGCGGCGGTCACAGTCTCCGGCAGTCTGTTATTGATGGCAGGTTCGACGCGAGGCGCGGGCGGGACGATCTGTAAAATCTCGCCTTTAGTGGACAGGACGGCGCGCTCCACCAGGTGTTCCAGTTCCCGGACATTTCCGGGCCACTGGTACCGTTCAAGCGCATCAAGCGACTGCTGGCTGATCGAAGTGATTGACCGTTTGAACCGCGCGTTGAACTTGTCAATGAAATGTCTCGTGAGCAGTGGAATGTCGGCTGGCCGCTCCCTCAGTGGCGGCAGCATGATCGGAAAGACGTTGAGGCGGTAAAAAAGATCGGCGCGAAATTTCCCTTCGTTGACCAGTTGTTCGAGCGGTTGATTGGTCGCGGCGATGATGCGGACTTTGACGCGAACGCTCTTCGTGCCGCCCAGCCGCTCGAAAACGCCAGTCTGCAACACGCGCAGAAATCGCCCCTGAATCTCCAACGGAACCTCGCCAATCTCATCGAGAAAGATCGTGCCTCCATCGGCCAGTTCGAATCGCCCCGGCTTAGGCAATTGCGCGTCGGTGAAAGCGCCCTTCTCGTAGCCGAACAACTCGCTTTCGATCAACGACGGCGGAAGCGCCGCGCAATTGACGATGACGAAGGGGCCGCGATTGCGCAGGCTGTGTTGATGAATCGCGTAGGCGAGCAACTCCTTGCCCGTGCCCGTCTCTCCGCGCAGCAGAACGGTGGCGTCGGTCGGCGCGACGTTCAACGCGTCCTCGAACATTTGCTGGAACGCCGGACTCGAACCGATCAATTCGCCCATTGGTTCAGGTTCGTCCGCCGGATGATCCTGATAAGCGAACAACTGAATCGCCTGGCGCGCGCGTCGCTTTGGAAGGCGCTGTTGAAGATTGACGGCGATTTGCGCCCAACTCGCAGTCTGCAAAAATCTGCGCATCTCGTCGGATGTCACTTCCAGCTTTTCTGCGCAATTGATCGTGTCTTCCAGATCAACGCCGTACCAGTTTCGTTTGCGCTGATCGCACAATCCGGCCACGTTCAGGCGATCAATCTTCTGCCTTACCTGCGCGGCGAACAGCGCCGAGTCGAGGCAATGGTTTTGACGCAATGTTTGACTGAAGCGCCCGGCGGCATCCGCAAAATCCGAGTGATCCAGCGCCAGAAAATGTTGCGCCAGATGGTTGCGCCCCATCCTGCGGGCCATTTCGCAATAACTGGCGGCGGCAAAGTACATCATCGAAAGCGAGGTGAAGAGGTCGAATTGCGGGAACGCCGCATAGCAGCCCGCGACGAAGTCAGCGAAGTGATCGGCTTCCTTGAGCGTCGCGCGGCTATATTCGCGCAGCCGCTGGCTGAGTTCACGGTCGCCGGGATTTTCTTCCAGCAGACGGCCAAGCCGCTCGACGCCGAGCGCCGTCATCGGCATTCCGGCGCCGAAGAGCGGATCAACGAAAGCCGCCGCCGAGGGCAGCATCGCCCAGCCTTCTCCGGCGGCCGTCTCCGCGGCGTAGCTCAGATGCGGCGCCCAGGTGAATTCGCGGATCGCACGCGCGCCGGCGAACTGCTCGGCGATTGAAGGAAAGCGCGCCAGAAACCGCCGCCACGCGGCTTCGCCTTCCGACAATTTCAACTCTCTCGCCATCTCCTCGGTGACGGCGATTCCGGCGCTCGTCACGCCGTTGTTGAATCGCAGCGCCCACATCCATCCGCCATCGAAGATGTGATGAACGGCGGCGTCATCCATCGGATAAGGCGGCGCTTCTTCGACTTCGTAATCGGGCATCGCGTCGCAGCGGTGGACGCCGATGAAGTGCGAATAGAGCGCCTGAGTCGCGGGAAAACCCTCGAAGCGTTTTTCGGCAAGACCAAGCGCCCGGCTCAAAAAACCGCGCGGGCCGCTCGCGTCCACAACCAGCCGCGCCCGCAACTTCACCGGGCGCCCGCGCCGCTCGCCGCGAAGCTTCGCTCCCGCGCCGCCGCCCAATTCGATTGAACGCAGTTCCGTCTGATCCAGATATTCCGCGCCGCACGCGATGGCCTCCTGCAACAGGAAGTAATCCACATCGGAGCGCAGCCAGTGCGTATCGGCGGCCTCGTCATTTGGGCAGGATGAGATGAGCAGTTGGTTGGAACGATCCGGCGCTGTCCGGTACGGCGCGCCCGATTCGTGTTTGAAATAAGTCGAGCCGCGTTTCAACCCGCAGACCAGTTGCGGGTAGCTTCGCTGCCATTCGCCCCACGCGGTCAGCGGCTTCAAACGAGGCAAATCGTAGCGGTCGGCCACTTGCCCGATGATCAGATTCATCATCGGCGATGTGGCTTCGCCGATGGCGAAACGCGGATGCGCGCCGCGATCAAGCAGCGCGACGGACGCGTGAGTGCGCCGCGCGATCATCGCCAACAGCGAGCCGGAAAATCCTGAGCCGATAATGGCAAGGTCGAAATCGCTTTTCATCGCAGAATTGAAGTTGCGTGGAATGATGCCAGAGCGCCGCAAAAATACTCGACTTCGCAAAATGATTCAATCATCGCAGAGCCGCGAGATTGATCGCGCTTGCGATATGTCGAACGCGACGTGGCGACATACCGCCACTCTGGCGATATTTCGTCACGCCGCCACATCGCAGGCAGAATGCCGCGCCGCAACCGGAAAAAAATTTACTCTTCATTCCTGAATGGTTTGGCAAAATCCGAGGTTGTCAATCGGCGGTCTCGGCCAGACAATTGCCTGTCGCTTCGCACGTCTATCCATTCACAGTCACAAAGGAGTTCTCCAAATTATGCGAGGAGTGTTTTTCACGGCTGCGACGCTCGGCCTGATTTTGTGCCTCATCACCACAGCGGCTGCGCAACAAGCGGCGACGGCGACTTTGAGCGGGCGCGTTACCGACCCAAACGGCGCGGTCATTGCGGGCGCGAAGCTCATTGCAACGCAGAAAGCCACTGGCGCGAAGCGTGAGACTGCTACTAACAGCGAAGGTTTGTATGCGCTGACTAACTTGAACCCGGGTGATTACGAACTGGCTTTCGAAAAAGAGGGATTCAAAAAACATCTCTTTACGGGCTATAGCGTTCAAGTCGGTCAGTCATTGACGAGAGATGTACAGATGGAGATTGGCCAGGTTAGCGACTCTCTTGATGATCTCTACAGCTGGGAGCCGCTGGTGAATACAACCAATGCGCTTGTTGAAGGCGTTATTAAACCGAGAGAAATAGCCAGCCTTCCACTCAACGGCCGCAATTATCTCGAACTCGCTCTGCTCATCCCCGGCAACACGCCCGCGCCGAACTTCGATCCGACCAAGACGAGCAGCGTCATCATCTCTTCAGCCGGGCAACTCGGTCGCGGCGGCAACATCACGATTGACGGCGCGGACAACAACGACGACGCGGTTGGCGGGCCGCTCATCAACATCTCGCAAGACGCCGTGCAGGAGTTCCAGACAGCGACCAATCGGTTTTCGGCGGAGCTTGGCCGTTCGGCGTCCTCAGTCATCAACGTCGTGACCAAAGCGGGCGCGAACGATCTGCACGGCTCGTTTTCGTTCTTCGAGCGCGACCGGCGGTTGCAGGGGCTGCCCGCGACCTATGATCGCAGCAGCCAGGAGCCGCCGTTTGACCGGCAGCAATACGCGGCGACGCTCGGCGGCCCGATCAAAAAAGATCGCGCGTGGTGGTTCGGCGCGTTCGAGTATCGCAATCAGGATGGCGCCGCGCTGGTTGGCGAACGCGACGTGGCCGCGCGCCGGATTCGACGCGGCTTCGCGCCCGCGCCCCACGACGACCTGCTTGGACTCGTTCGCGGCGATTGGCGGCTTTCGGATCGCGACAGTTTCAATTTCCGTTACGCGATTGAGCGGCTCGAAGACACCGGCGCGACGAAACTCGATCGCGCTATCGGCTCGGCTTCGCAGCGGCAAAATCTGAAAAACAACCATCAGGCGTTTTTAGCGAACTGGACGCGGGTGTTCACGCCGGCCGTCGTCAACAGCTTCAGCTTCAGCGTCAACAATTTTTACAACAACACAGTCCCGCTCACGACCGGCCCGCAACTGACTTTCCCTTCGATTCTGGATGGCGTGTCGTTCCGCGTGCCGCAGGCGGCGAAGCTCAACCGGCTGCAATTCTCCGACGCGCTGTCGCTGGTTCGCGGCGCGCACACGCTCAAATTCGGCGCGGACGTTCAGCGCGTGGACGCGCTCTTCGATCTGGGCGTGTTCCAGCAGGGCCGCATCGAGTTCGTGCAGGATTTCGCGCAGGCCGATTTCAACGGCGATGGCCGGGTGGACGATGGCGACCTGCTCTTCGCCGTCACGCTGCGCAGCTCAAAGCCGGCGCAGTCGCTGCTGATTGACAACGCCGACAACAATCACTTCGCGGCGTTCGCGCAGGACGACTGGCGCGTCAACCGCAACCTGACTCTGAATCTGGGGCTGCGCTACGAACTCGACACGAACGTCAACAACAACGACTGGTACGCCAACCGCAATCCGATCGTTCAATCGTTTTATCGCGGGGCTTGCGTCCGCGACACGAACAATTTCGCGCCGCGCTTCGGTTTCAACTGGGCGACCGACGACGGCAGGACGAGCGTTCACGGCGGCTACGGAATTTATTACGACCGCATCACGCTCGAAATCATTTCGCTCGAACGCGGGCTGGACGGGCGCGCGCTGGCGATTGAAGTCCGCGCGGGCAATGCGTTGACCGATCCGACGGGCGCGCCGATTTTCATTGATCCGGCGACGGGAAGGTTCCGTCCGGGCGCGCCGACGCTCGGCAATCCCTTCACCGGCTTCATCCTTCCGGGCGCCGGCGCTTCCGGCATCAACATCATTGACAACAACCTGCAAAACCCGATGGTTCAGCAGTTCAATTTCGGCGTTCAGCGCGAGCTTGCGCCGAACCTTGTCGCGCGCGCCGATTACGTTCACAATTTCGGAACGCGATTCATCATCGGGCGCACAATCGGCGTCGTGAACAACCCGGTCGTTGGCGGCCCCGACCGCGTCGTCAATCTGGAATCAAGCGTCAAGACGAAATACGACGGGCTGCTGCTGAGCCTGGAAAAACGCTTCGCCAACCGGTATCAGTTCCGCGCGTCGTACACGCTGTCGAAAGCGTTCAACTACGCGAACGACGATCAGATACCGTTCTCGAACGGCCCGGTCAACCCGAACAACGTTCAACTGGAATACGGGCCGACGCCGAATGACCGCCGGCATTACTTCACGTTTTCGGGCGCGGTCGAATTGCCTTACGGATTTCAGCTTGCGCCGATTGTCACGATGGCTTCGGGCGTGCCGATGGACATCCTGCTGCCCGACGCCAGTTCTCGCATTCCCGTTTTGCAACGCAACGCGGGCGGGCGGCTCTTCAAAACCGGCGCGGAGTTGAACAGCTTCATTCAGCAACTCAACTCGGCGGGCGGCGTGAACGGGCAGCCGCTGCCGCTGGTTCGAGACGACGCGCAGTTCAACGACGGCTTCAGCTCGTTCGACCTGCGATTTTCAAAGGTCTTCAAGCTTGGCGAGAAGGCGCGGCTGGAACCAATCGTCGAGGTCTTCAACCTCTTCAACGTGACGAACATCCTGGGCGTCTCGAATGTGAACTATTCAGGTTTCTCGAACGTGTTGACGCGCGACAGCGCCAACCCGGCTGATCCGGGCTATCTGCGCTCGTCCGGCTTCGGCAATCCAGTCACGACGGCTGGCGGCGTGTTCGGATCGGGCGGCGCGCGTGCGTTCCAGATTGCGGCGAAATTCAGTTTTTAAATGCTACAACAGAAAAAACACAAAGGGTCAAAGGGGCAAAGGGTCAAAGAACAGCCTGGATTGTCTTCCAACCCTTTCCTTGATCCTTTGACCCTTTGACCCTTTGCGTTGAAGCTCTGATTCCACATGCAAACAGTCGAAACAATTTCGGCGGGAATAACGAAGGAGAGGGCGCAACAGCGTTCGGCGTGGTTGGTGGTCGCGGCTTCGTCGGTCGGGCTGTTTTTTCATTTTGGGTCGCTGCTGGTCAACGCGTTCGGCGTCGTTCTGACGACGCTATGCGATCAGTTCCACTGGTCGCGCGGGCAGGTTTCGCTTGGGTTCACGCTGGCGACGTTGACGGCGATGTTGACGATGCCGTTGACCGGATGGCTGACTGATCAGTTCGGCGCGCGCCGCCCGATTCTGGTCAGCGTGACGGCGTTTGGCGCGCTCTACGCTTCGCTGGCGTTTTTGACGCCGCATCTGTGGCATCTGTACGCGCTCTTCCTGCTGCTCGGTCTGGTCGGGCCGGGGACTTCAGCGATATCGCATGCCAGCCTGATCACGCGCTGGTTTACAGAGCGACGCGGGCTGGCGCTCGGAGTGGCGATGAGCGGGACGGCGATAGGCGGCGTCATCTGGCCCTCGGCGACGCGTGCGTTGATGGATCAGTTCGGTTGGCGCAACGCTTACGCCATCTCCGGCGGAGCGGTCTTGTTGATCGCCGTGCCGTTGATGCTGTTATTTCTCAGAGAGCCTGGAAAAACCGTTCGCGTGTCAGAAGAGAAAAGCGCCGCGGCGCAGGCGGATGGTTTGACGCGCGGCGAAGCGTTGCGAAGCGGCGTCCTGTGGTTGATGATCATCGCGTTTTTCGTCATTTCAATGAGCATTCACGCCTGCATGATTCATCTCGTCCCGATGCTGACGGATCGCGGGATGACTCCGCCGGGCGCTGCTTTTGCAGCGTCGTTGTTTGGCGCGGCGGGAATGATCGGGCGACTGGGAACAGGCTACCTGCTCGACTTATTGCCCGCCGAACGCGCGCCGGCGTTCGCTTTCAGTTTGGTTGCGGCAGGCATCTTTCTGTTGCTTGCCGGGGCGACGGGAACCGGTTCGTACATCGCGGCGATGCTGATCGGCTTCGGATACGGCGCTGAGTCGGCCACGATCCCGTATCTGGTCAGCCGCTATTTCGGGCTGCGGTCGTTCAGTGAAATTTACAGCTATCTGTTCATCACCGTGCCGCTTGGCGGCGCGATGGGGCCTGCGCTGATGGGCGAGGGATTTGATCGCCTCGGTTCTTACAATCTGGCGCTGCTGATTTGCGGCGCCGCCACGATGGTTGCGGCGTTGCTGATGCTGCGGCTTGGCTCTTATCCGGTTTTCAAACAGGAGAACAAACAATGACCTGGATTCGCACGATTCCAATGGAAGACGCCGACGAGAAGCTGCGCAAGATGATGGAAGCGCAGCGCGCGATGTACCCGAAAGAATACGCCTCACTGTTATCTCCCGGCGGCGACAGCATCGTCGCCTCACACACCTTGATGCCCGAAGCTCTCTATCACATCTTCGGCGCTTTCGGCGCGATGATGTCGCCCGCTCTGCCGCTCAGCCGCGCGCAGCACGAAATGATCGCGACTATGGTCTCGGTCGTGAACCGGTGTTTTTACTGACTGGAATCGCACGCAGAGTTTCTGCGTATGGTGACGCTGGATGAAAAACTGGTGGGGAGTCTGCGCGAAGATTACGCCAACGCGCCGCTCAGCGAACAGGATCGCGCGATGCTCGATTACGTCGCGCAGTTGACCAGAGACGCGACTCGCCTGACGCCGCAGGATCATGATAAATTGCGCGCGGTCGGTTTCGACGATACCGCCATCCTGCAAATCACTTTAATCGCATCCTGGTTCAACTACATCAACCGCGTAGCCGACGCCCTGGGCGTCGGGCGCGGTAAGAGAGAAGACTGGTATCCGCCGGAATGAATCCTTTCAAGATAGCGAAGAGAGATTACGGAAAAGACGGAAATAACGGAACAAACGGAAGAAGATTTGGGACAAGCATGAAAAATTCCGTCTATTCCGTTATTTCCGTTTGTTCCGTTATCTCTCTCCTCCTCACTTTCAACGCCTGCACGCGCAACGCCGGATTGCCAGAACCCGGCTCGAAGGAATACCGCGATCTGGTTTCGGCGTTTTACGTCGGTCTGGCCGGATTGCAGACTGGCGAAGACACTCGCGCGAAAGAGAAACTGACCCGCGCCACAGAGATCGCGCCCGGTGAGCCTGCGAGTTGGGCCAACCTGGGATTGCTCGCCGTGCGCCAGCAGGAGTTCGACACGGCCTACGAAAAAGTCGAGAGGGCCAGAACGCTCGCGCCCGCGAGCAGCCAGATCGAAGCCCTGCTCGGTTTGATCGAAAGCCGTCGCGGCAAATTGCCCGAAGCCGCAGCGCATT
>WBZO01000346.1_pt1 | contig 106281 bp, 68 predicted proteins | sample 5204261 | NCBI WGS metagenome assembly WBZO01 (sample SAMN12412400, study PRJNA552823) | activated sludge metagenome | isolation source: activated sludge from anammox sidestream of wastewater treatment plant... | place: USA: North Carolina | collected 2017-09 | reverse complement strand
ACGCCTCTTCAGGTAGCACCGTATCTAACTGCTGGAGTGACACCTTGAAGTGCTCATAGATTTCAGGAGCAGATACTTCTGCCGGCAGCGTCCGCAATGCCTGTCGGCAGATTATCATCCCAGCCTGCAAATGTTCAAACGATGTATGGTTGCGCTTCCAAACCGACGTCAGTTCAGCCATCCCAAGCGTGTGAAGTTCACGGTTCTTGCGGTGATAAATACTAACCCGACAAAGCGAGAGAGGCTCAAGTGCCCCGCCAACCTTGCTCTTGGGAGTACGCGACCCCTTGGCTACTACACTAACCTTACCCAAGGTTTCTGTTAGCAGCACCACAATACGTGATGTATCGGCATACCTGCGCGAATGAAGCACAATAGCGTTGTCAGTAACCATGCTATACAAAAATGCAGCATAGAGGGTTAGGGGGCTTGGGTACTCGCAAAGTGTATTGCTTACTCAGATCGTATTCTGCTGATGACCAATTACGCTGTAAATTGAGGCATGATTGGTAGCATTGCATTAACGGGATTCTTTGTTTTACTCAATGCCTTCTTTGTGGCAGCTGAATTTGCCATTGTAAAAGTCCGTGCTTCCCAAATTGATCTCAAGGTGCGCAATGGCGATGTGTTCGCCAAAATTGCACGGCATATCCTGGATCACATTGACGCATATCTGAGTGCGTGCCAGTTGGGAATTACTCTGGCATCACTTGCGCTGGGATGGATAGGCGAGCCTGTTGTTGCAGGCATGATTCATCAGATAGCAGGGTGGCTTGGCATTGAAGTTGAAGCTTCCTTGCTGCATACGATAAGCGTAATCATAGCTTTTAGTATTATCACCGTTCTTCATATCGTTATTGGTGAGCTTGCGCCAAAAACCCTTGCCATAAGCCGACCAGAAACGGTTTCCCTGGCAGTTGCACTCCCTCTGCATGGTTTTTACCTGTTGTTCCGTCCGTTTATTGCCAGTCTCAACTGGATGGGATTAACCCTGCTCAAGGTGATGGGATTCCAGGCTGCTCCGCATTCTGAGACCCACTCACCCGATGAACTGCGATACCTGATTGCTCAAACGGGAGAGCAGGGTGGACTGGAACAAACAGAACGCGAGATCATCGAAAACGTATTTGAGTTTACTGAGACAACGGTAAGTCAGGTAATGGTTCCCCGTTCGAAGGTTGTTGCCGTTGAAATTTCGCAGAACCTTTCTGAAATCCTGGATACAATGATGGACGAGGGTTACTCGAGGCTTCCGGTTTATAGCGAGACGATTAATGATATCCAGGGTATCGTGTACTCAAAGGATATGCTTACTTTGCTGCATCACAAAAACCTTATTGTCCTTCAGGATATCCTACACCCTGTTTTCTACGTGCAGGAGGATACAAAACTTGAAAAACTTTTGCGCGATATGCAAAAACAGAAGGTTCACATGGCGGTAGTTCTGGATGAGTTTGGCGGAACTGCAGGGCTTCTGACGCTGGAGGATGTTTTGGAGGAATTAGTCGGGAATATTCAGGATGAGTATGACGATGAGGCGCCACTGGCATCAGAGCATTCAACAAATGTGTGGGAGTTCGACGCCAGCATCCATATTGATGAGGCAAACGAAGTACTGCCGGTACCTTTGCCGGAATCCGATGACTACGAAACAATCGGTGGAATTATCAACGCAGCTGCAGGCAGAATCTCACGCATTGGGGATACTGTAGAACTTGCACCGTATTGCGTAACCATCCTTGCAGCATCGCCCAGAAAGGTCGAGCGCGTCCAGTTCACCTGGCAGGTACCGGAAACTGCGGATGAAAATTCATCTCCCACCACATAAACGCATATTTATCGGCTAGGTTGGATATTGATTTCTGACGATTTATCGCTCCATGGCCCGACCTGCGCTCAACTCTTAACAGCATGGGGCGTTCTCCGGCATACGTATGCTGTAGCTCGGCCGCAAACTTGAACGAGTGGGCTGGTACCACCCGGTCATCATGGTCACTTGTCATTACCATTGTGCTGGGATACTCAATGCCTGACTTTAGATTATGCACAGGCGAATAGGCATAAAGCGCTCTGAACTCCGTACTGTCGGCTACTGAGCCATAATCAGTAATCCAGTACCGGCCTATTGTAAACAAATGGTAACGAAGCATATCAAGAACGCCTACTTCGGGAACAGCAACCTTGAAAAGATCTGGTCGCTGTATCATGACAGCACCCACCAACAGTCCTCCGTTGGATCTCCCGTTTAAGGCCAGTTTGTCTTTCGACGTATAGTTGTTGCTTATTAGCCATTCGGCTGCTGCTATGCAGTCATCAAATACATTCTGCTTTTTTAATTTCCTGCCGGCGTCATGCCACTTCTCGCCAAATTCACCTCCGCCACGGAGATTAGCAATTGCGATAATGCCTCCCTGCTCCAGCCAGGGTACGTACGACGAGATAAACCTTGGCCCTTGCGAAATACCAAATCCACCATAGCCATACAGCATTGTGGGTGCCTGACCATTCAGGGTGAGTCCCTTCTTACTCACGATGAACATAGGAATACGGGTACCGTCGGCACTGGTGTACCAAATCTGTTCTTCCTGAAAGTTATCAGGGTTAAAAGGGGGCTTTGTCTGATAGTAAACTTCCGAGGTGTTTGTGCGAACGTTGTATGCGTAAATGGTCGGCGGTGTTACGAAACTGCTGTACACATAGTACAAGGTTGAATCATCCGGTTCGCCGCCAAACCCACCAACGTTACCCAAGCCCGGAAGCCGGACAACGCCGAGTTCGTTCCCGTTTGTATTGTAAATGGACACGTGCTCCCTAACGTCCTTCATTCGTGTTACAAAAATCCGGCTACCACCCCATGACATTGCACTGATCGGTTCCGTTGATTCAGGTACGACTGTTTCCAGTTGCGGACGCGTTTTGATGTTAGTTAAACGAACGACACGTTCGTTGGGCGCATCCAATGTAGTAGTGCCGTATAGTGAGCCATTATGGAAGAATGCAGGCCAGAACCCGTGATCGTCATTTTTGTACACCAACACAAAATCACCGGGCGAATCCCATGAGCCATCATTACCAATATCCTTAACAAATATCCGGTTGCCCTTTAAACCTTCATCGCTCTCCCACCGAATCAGGTATGGTGAGTACCGCAGGACGTACATATAGGCCGAGGTTGAAGGGTGTTCCGGTGTAAACGCTACCTGGTCAGCGGCCTGCTCCGAACCAACCTTGTGGTAGTATACACGCTGCCCTTCGTTACGAGCCGTCAGCGATAGATCAGATTCGGACGTTATACCGTAGCCATTGTAAAAGAAGCCTTGCTTGTGCCAGCTAACGCCGCTATTCTTAACACCAACGATTTTGTCCGTAAACTTTTTGCCGGTTGCAATATCCATAACGTAAATCGTGCGCCAGTCAGAACCTGCCTGGGTAATACCATAGGCAAGGAGGGTACCTTCTTCGTTCGAACTGGCAAAGGCAAGGCCAGCGGTACCATCGGCGGAGAATGAATTGGGATTCAGCAGCACCCGCTCGATACCATCTTCCTGCACGTACAGGATATCGTGATTTTGTTTCCCGTCGTTCTTATAATAAAATAATTTATTTCTAACACGCCACGGTGTACTAACCGATTCAAATTCTGTTACCTCATGAAGGCGCTGTTCCAGTTGGGTCCGGAAAGGAATCGAACTCAGGTACTGTTCCGTAAATTCCTGCTGTCGATTGGCCCAGGCCTCCACATCGGGACTTACGTCGTTTTCTAACCAGCGGTAAGGATCACTGACTTCTATTCCGAAAAAAGTATCCTTATCTGATCCACGACTTGTTTGTGGATAGTGTAGTTGTTGCGACATTAACGTATGCGAACAGAAAACAAAGACAATAATGACTGCCTGCCTGAACATTCTCATCCAACGAACAGTGTAAAAGAAGTATGGGCGACAAGAAGCCGCCCATCGTAGTCATTGCTCTTATCCAACGAAGTAGGAGTCGTCGGAGCCTGCATCATCAGGCCTGTTGCCGGACTCATTTTGGCGTCCGCCGTGGTCAGCGCCATGGTCGTTGTCGTGCCGTGGATGGCGTCTGCCGTGTCCGTCACCGGAATCACTGCCCCGGTGATCTCCTCTGCTTCCGCGGCCCTCGTACGGCCGTCTGTCATCGCGCCCTCGTCCGCGTTCCCGGTCGGGTCGGCCTCCGCGTCCGCGGTCACGGTCGCGGTCGCGTCCACCACCACCGGTGCGGGGTCCTCTCCGTTCATCCAGACGCGCTTCCATTCCTTCCGGAAGTGGAATCAGTGCTTTCCGAGACAACCGAAGTTTCCCGCCGGGTTGGACCTCGATAAGCTTAACATCAAGGACATCGCCTACTTTAAGAATCTCTGCAACCGTTTCTACGCGATGATGGTCGAGTTGCGAGATATGCAACAGTCCCTGTTTCTTTGGAGCAATCTCAATAAAAGCTCCCAGGCCTTCACGAATTTCTTTCACGGTACCGGTATAAATTTCACCTTCCTCAATTGGGCGTGTGATCTCTCGGATCCGGGCAATTGCAGCATCGGCACTTGCCTGATTTACGGCTGCAATGGTAACCGTACCATCATCATCAATATTAATCTCGGCACCGGTTTCCTTAACAATACCACGAATTGTTTCGCCTCCCGAGCCGATAACTGCACCAATCATTTCAACCGGAACCGTAATGGTTGTAAGCTTTGGTGCATACTCCGAAAGCTCAGGATTTGGAGTTGCAATGGTAGAGTTCATAATACCCAGGATATGCAAACGACCAATGCGGGCTTGTTCAAGTGCCGTACGCATGATTTCAACACTCAGCCCCTCGATTTTAATATCCATCTGGCAGGCCGTAATACCCTCTGTGGTACCTGTCACCTTGAAGTCCATATCTCCAAGGAAGTCTTCATCGCCAAGAATATCGCTAAGAACAGCAACGCGTTCGCCTTCCATAATCAATCCCATAGCAATACCGGCAACTGCTTTTTTCATTGGAACACCAGCATGAAAAAGTGCAAGACTTCCGGCGCAGACTGTGGCCATTGAACTGGAGCCATTACTTTCAAGAATATCGCTGACAACACGGATAGTGTAGGGGAAATCTTCTTCCGATGGGATAAATGGTTCTAATGCACGCTCTGCAAGATCGCCATGCCCCGTTTCGCGCCGGCTGGTAAAACCAAACCGCCCGGTTTCACCCGTTGAAAACGGTGGAAAGTTATAGTGCAGCATGTATCTGCGTTCGTACGTAGGCAGCAAACCATCAATAAGTTGATTATCTGTCTTTGTCCCCAAGGTAACAGTGGTTAGCGACTGTGTTTCACCGCGCGTGAACAACGCACTGCCGTGCGGACGTGGCAGGATACCCAACTCACATGTAATCGGGCGTATGTTGGTAGTTCCTCTGCCATCCAGCCGCTTGCCTTCCGACAAAATCATCTCACGCATTTCGCGTGCTTCGATACTTTTAACGATGGCCGAGAGTACCTTGTCGGTGTTGATTCCCTGGTATGCTTCTTCGTTTGCCGCAACAACAGCGGCAACGGCCTCTTGCGCAAGAGTTTTAATCTCTGACCGGAAAGCTGAGCGTTCTTCCTTGGTGGAGCTATTCCGAATCTGACTTGCGATTTTCGCTGTTATTGCCCCTTCGATAGCCGTTACAAGTTCTGCAGGGGGCTCGGCATTCGGTACATCGCGTTTAACAGGTTGTACCAAGGCCATCAGCTCGCGCTGCATAGCAACCAACTCTTTAATCCAGCCGTGAGCAAACTCCATTGCAGCAACAAAATCATCTTCCGAAATTTCACTGCTGGCGCCTTCAACCATGACGATGGAATTCTCGGTACCCGCCACCATGATTTCCAGATCACTTTCCTTAAGCTGGTCAATGGTAGGGTTCACGATAAATTCTCCGTTGGTACGGCCAACGCGGACACCGGCTATCGGACCATTAAAGGGTATATCACTTGTCATAAGTGCCGCCGATGCACCAAGCATAGCCAGCACATCAGGTTCATTCTGCATGTCAAATGAATATACTGTCGCAATCACCTGTGTGTCGTTACGCCATCCCTTTGGGAACATCGGTCGGCACGGGCGATCAATGAGTCGCGATGACAGGATTTCTTTGTTGGTGGGTCTGCCTTCACGGCGAAAGAATCCGCCGGGAATTTTACCTGACGAAGCGTGCTTTTCTCTGTATTCGCAGGTAAGTGGCAGGAAATCAATATCGGGCTTGGCATCAGCAGAAGCAACTGCTGTAACCAGTACCATGGTATCGGCATACCGTACCATCACCGAACCCGATGCAAGCTTGGCAAAGCGGCCTGTTTCTAATGACAGTTCTTTACCGTTTATGGTCCGTTTGACCGTATGCATAGTTATCTCGATTCATAAATGTTAATAGTATCCGGCATTACTTACGCAAGCCAAGTGTAGCTATCAGCGAACGGTAGCGGGTAATGTCGCGTCCCGCCAGGTATGCAAGCAATGTTTTACGTTTACTTACAAGCATAATCAGGCCACGTCTGCTGTGGTGATCTTTTTTATTTGCCTCGCAGTGCTTCGACAGGTCGGCAATATGCTCGGTGAGTAAAGCGATTTGCACTTCCGGCTTACCGGTATCGTTTGGACCGCTGCCGAATTGCTTCACGATCTCGGCTTTACGCTCCTTTGTGATCATAATGATATCCTTACATTGTGAGTTTGAAAATAGGTTTGTGTCTGTTTAATATCTGTTTGAATTTGTGCAACCAGGCTGTTAACCGAATCAAATTTCACTTCAGGCCGCAGCCTTTGTAAAAACTGAATCGTGATTTCCCTGTCATACAGATTCTCGGTGATGTCCAGAAGATGGACTTCAATTGCATGATGTCCGTTATCGCCAAACGTAGGGCGGAACCCCAGGTTTGCCACTGCCTTGAATTGCATGGAGTCCACCTGTGCAGTTACAGCATAAACCCCACTATTCGGCACTAACTTGTTTGAGTGGTTAACCTGAATATTCGCGGTCGGGAATCCGATACCACTTCCACGGCCATCGCCATGAACTACTGTACCCGAAAGCGAATAGGGTCGGCCAAGCCAAATCTCAGCTTCAGTAACATTACCCTGGGCCAGAGCATTTCGAATTTTCGTACTGCTAACTACCACCCCGTCTAACTCGAAAGCCGGCACTGGTTCTACGTCAAAATTCAGCTCAGCACCAAGTTTTTCCAGAAGTTCCTCGTTTCCCTGTCTGTCCTTGCCGAACATGTGGTCGTGTCCAACAAACATGCGGCTAACCCCAATACCGTTCACCAAAACATTTTGAACAAACTCCATTGGTGGTGTAGCTGCAAACTGGATGCTAAACGGTATTACGATAACGGTGTGTACTTGGTACTGTTCAAGCAAGCGGAGTCTCTCCGACAGTGTAGTCAGAAGCTGAACCGGGGCTTTACCAGGCTTCTGCAACACGATTTGCGGATGCGGCTCGAAGGTAACTACAACGAGTCGGCCATTCTTATCGGCTGCCCAGCGATGCATTCGGCTAATGATGCTTTGATGCCCCAGGTGTACTCCGTCGAATGTACCAACGGTTACAGCGCTATTACTGTTAAATGGCAGCATATCCGTACCAAGCGTTACAACGTTCATGAGTACACCTCCGACGTCGTTACCAGGGTGTTATAGGTTTGCATTGTAATTGTCTGTCTCTCATAAACCTCACCAACACGCGTACGGCGCAGCTGCCATACATAGCCACCTACACCCAGTTTTGCTCCAAGGTCACGGATGACCGATCGAACGTAGGTACCGGAACTACATTCCATGGTAAGGCTAACAAAGGGAAGCGATACCGTTACATCAGTAATGCTATAAATACTGATTATCCGCGGACGTACCACGAATTCCCTACCGTTGCGAGCAAGAGTGTATTGCGGCTTTCCCGAATGTTTAATTGCCGAGTAGGTTGGCGGGATTTGCACCTGCTCGCCGACAAATTCCTGCAGAGCATCTGCAATCTCCGGGGCAGATATTTCCTGCATTCGTATGGTGGCCTGGGGATTCACTTCTTCGGCACTCCCCCGGTCATCGGTAGGGGTGGTGGCACCAAGCTTTCCAACTACCGTATAGGTTTTTGTTGTTTCCTGGTACTGTCGGACTGCCTTTGTGGCTTTGCCCAGGCAAATCACCAGTACACCTGTAGCCAGCGGATCCAGGGTACCTGCATGGCCTACACGACGTTGCTTTAGTGTTGACCGAAGTCGGGCAACACAATCAAAACTCGTCCAGCCCTCCGGCTTATCAAGATAAGCAACGGCACCATCGGTCCGGGCACGGGAAGCCCATTCCGCAAAGGCATCCTGATGTGCGCACAGCTGCGCGCACAAAACCGGCCACTCAGTGTTCGCTGTTATCATCGTTTTTTGGCTTAACACTATCCAGGATTGCGTGAATTCGTATTGCACGATCCAGCGAGTCATCGATATAAAATTTCAACTGCGGTACATAGCGCAGTCGAACCGTTCGCGCCAGATGATGCCGCAAACGTCCGGCTTCTTCACGTTCAATAAAGTCAACAGCTTCGCCGGCACTCGCAGTTCCGCCATACACGCTAAGAAAGACGCGTGCAAGCTGGAGGTCAGGACTCATCCGGATTTCAGTTACGGTAATGAATCCGGCATGTATCTCGTGGGCAATATCCTGCAGCGGGCCCGACAGAGCCTTTTGAATTTCCGCTGCTACTCTTTGTGTGCGAATCGACATGGTGGTTAATGGTTACTCACGTCAGTTTTCGCTTAATCTCAACAGTCTTATAGGCTTCAATAATATCGCCTTCGGTAAGATCGTTGAATCCCTGGATATTGATACCGCATTCATAACCGGTAACTACTTCGCGTACGTCTTCTTTCACGCGTCGTAACGAGGCAAGGGTACCTTTAAAGATTTCAAAACCGTCACGCAATACCCGTACCCTGTCATTTCTGTTTATAGTACCGTTTTGTACATAGCATCCGGCAATGGTACCAAGCTTTGAAATCTTGAACAGCTGGCGTACCTCGACTGTTGCGGTAATTTCTTCCTTGATATCGGGTGTAAGCAGGCCTTCGAGTGCAAGTTGAATTTCGTTAATGCAGTCGTAGATAATAGAGTACAACCGAACATCAACGTTTTCGGCTTCTGCAAGTTTTCGAATACTGCCCGACACCGTAACCTGGAAGCCTACGATAACGGCATCCGATGCGGCTGCCAGCATCACATCGCTCTCCGTTACTGCACCAACACTGCGGTATAGAATACGAACTTTCACTTCGGGGGTACTTAGCTTAAGCAGTGAGTCAGAAAGTGCTTCAAGTGATCCGCTCACATCAGCCTTTACAACCAGACGCAGCTCTTTAACGCCGCCTTGCTGAATTTGTGCAGAGATATCATCCAACGTCATGTGCCTCATGCCACGGAACTGCTGTTCTCTGCGCAATTGCTGCCGGCGGCTTGCCACTTCACGGGCTTCGGAGTCTGTTTCCATTTCCATGAGCACATCACCGGCGTTCGGCAGACCGTCAAAGCCTGTAACCTGTACCGGCATACTGGGTGTAGCATCATCAACCTTGTTGCCACGTTCATCAGTCATGGCACGAACGCGCCCTGCAAACTGTCCGCATACAAAGATGTCGCCTACCGAGAGTGTCCCTTTTTGAACAATGACCGTAACCACGTTACCGCGTCCCTTGTCTACGTGGGCTTCGATAACCGTAGCACGTGCCGCCCGATCGGGATTTGCTTTTAGGTCCAGCAGGTCTGCTTCAAGAAGGATCTTTTCAAGGAGGGTATCAACATTTAGACCACTGCGGGCTGACAATGCAACAGATTGGTATTTGCCACCCCACTCTTCTACAAGCACATTATGATCGGCAAGTTGTTGTTTAATCTTTTCAGGGTTTGCATCGGGTTTATCAATTTTGTTAATTGCAATGACCATTGGGACGTTGGCTGCCTGAGCGTGTGAGATAGCTTCAATAGTTTGTGGCATCACACTATCATCGGCGGCAACAACAAGCACCACAATGTCTGTAACCTGTGCGCCACGGGCACGCATGGCTGTAAAAGCTTCGTGGCCCGGTGTATCTAAAAACGTGATGTGACGTCCACCGGCAACATTGACGCGATAGGCGCCGATATGCTGGGTAATGCCTCCCGCTTCGCCGGCAACCACGTTGGCATGCCGGATGTAATCCAGCAACGAAGTTTTCCCGTGGTCTACGTGACCCATGATGGTAACAATTGGGGAGCGCGGTTTAAGATCTTCGGGAGCATCAGCATCTTCAACAACTTCAACCTCGGCCTGGTCGTCGAGAAACTCAACGGTAAAACCATAATCGGAGGCTATAAGTTCGATAGTTTCTTTATCAAGGCGCTGGTTGATAGACACCATCAGTCCCAGCCCCATACATTTCATAATGATATCGGCAGCGGTAACCCTCATCAGATTGGCAAGGTCGCCGGTGGTCACGAATTCTGAAAGTTGCAGTATTGTACTTTCGCGGGCAGCTTCTTCCTGCCGGATTGCTTCGCGCTCTTCGCGAACGGCACGTTTCTTTTGTTTGATTCGGGATCTTCCAACGGACGTACTTCTGTCCTCCATGCCCGACAGTGTTTGCCGGATTGCGCGTGCTACGTCGCCTTCGCTGAATTGCTCCTTGGTGCCGCGCCCCTTCTTCTTCCGATCGTCCTGTCTGCCTCCCGGTTTACTGGAACTTCCTGCAGGTGGCGATGCGGGCTGAATAACAAAGTTGGAGCCCTGCGTGTTTTGTGGTCGCTGGCGTTGCTGTGATCCCGGAGTATGCTGACGTTGTCCGTCGGACTGCTGCTTTTTCCCGCCGCGTCCGGAACCGGGTCCGGTTTTCTCTCTGGCCGCTCGTGCTTCTTCCTTGGTTCGTTTTGGGCGTTCCTCTTTCTTCTGAACGTCAATCTTGCCAAGCACGGTCAGGCCCCGCAATTTGGGAGCAGTACCCGGCTTGTAATCAACTTCGATAACACCCTTACGCTTACGCTTACGCTTTTCATCCGGCTCTGATGTCGGTGCGGCATCAGCCGGAGCAGCCGTTTCAGCATCCTGTTTCAGTGTTTCGGGAGTGCCTTCATCCGGTTGCTTCGGTTCAGATACCTGAGTTTCAGGCACGGCAGCAGTCTCCGAAGTGGTACCGGTTTGCTGTGCGGGTTGTTCATCGGTAACTGCTTCGGCTGCCGGTTCCGGTTCTGCCGGTGCCGGTGCTTTTCCAATCGAATCCAGATCGATTACCTCACCAACAGCAGGCCCTTTGGCTTTTTTCGTTTTGGCTGGTACTAACTGATCTTCGGTTTCGACATCTGCAACCGGTGTTGTATCGTTGTTATCCTTTGCTTCGTAACCTTCTTGAGGATCAGCGATCTCGGCCGGTGCTTGCGGCCCGGGCTCCGGTTGTAGATCAGCCTCTGTCTGCGATTTCGAAACCTTCTGCGTTACCGTGTCTTCAGCGGGATGATGGACGGCATGGTCCGTCTGCTCGGCTATACCACGGCTTTCCGCCGGTGCAGCAGGTTGCGGCAGATGTTGTTCGGTTTCGGAAAGGGCATCAATGGAAACAGTTCCGCCCCCTTCTAACAAGGTTTTCCTGACGGCTTGCTGCCGTTGTACCTTGGCACGTTGCTTTTCGGCAACTTTAAGCTCTTTGGCAAACTTGTCAACAACCAGATCAAACATCTCGTCAGTAAGGATAGCCGTTGGCTTATTCTGAATTTCGAAACCCTTCGAAACCAGATAATCAACAATAGCATCCTTACTGATATTAATCTGTGCTGCTACTTTAAATAATTTGTTGCCTGAGGGGGCCATAGTTTCCTTTAATTATTCCTCTGTGGTGTTGTCCGTATCATCCTGAACAGGTTCTTCATTCCCGTCCTCGTCAGCTTCATTATCCATGCTATCATCAATTAACGGGGTATCTTCTGCATATGCCTCACTGATATCATCATCTGTTTCAGTCGTTGTGGTCTCGTCAGCAGAACCTGGATTTTCTGCTTCATCCAGCATACGCAGCCAGCGTGGGTCTTCACGCTCGTCAAACTCCTCGTGAATCACCGACCTCAGCTCAAGAATACGTTCCTTGGGCAACAGCCGCAACAGTACAACCGGATCTGCCTCAAGAAATTCGCGTGCAGTATCAATGCCTTCGTGGATCAGAAGATCGTACAGGTCGGCTCCAATCTCATCACGGAATTCAAAAAGCTCTATATCTTCGGCACCCTCTTTAACCAGCGATAGCGAGTAACCGGTAAGCTTAGAGGCAAGGCGGACATTTACGCCGTTCCGGCCAATGGCAAGCGATACCTGATCGTCGGGCACTACAACAGTAGCCTGCCGGTTTTCGGCATCAATCTGAACATCACGCACTTTTGCGGGTGATAGTGATCTTGCAATATAGAGCCTCGTGTCGTCGGTATACTCAATAATGTCGATATTCTCATTGCTTAATTCACGCACAATAGCATGAATCCGGATTCCCTTCATTCCCACGCATGCGCCTACGGGATCCACCCTCTCATCAAAGCTGGTCACGGCCACCTTTGCACGCTCACCCGGTTCGCGGGCAATAGACTTGATTTCAATGATGCCATCATAAATCTCCGGAATTTCCTGTTCGAATAGGCGAGCCATAAACGAGTCGTCACTTCTCGAAAGGATCAGATCAGGAAGACCTGTTGCACCACCGGAGCGCCGTACTTCTTTCAGGATAGCCTTGATTTGCTGGTTTTTCTTTAACCGCTCGGTTGGAATCTGTTCTTCGCGGGGCAAACGCATCTCGATCTTATTATGCATTACCAGAATGTTGTTCGGGCGTACCTGATAAATTTCACCAATAATAACTTCGCCGACGCGCTTACTGTATTCTTCGTAAATATTGTCCTTTTCAACATCCCGAATTCGCTGATTCAGATTTTGAATTGCCTGCGATACAAGGCGACGTCCGAAGGAGTCAGAAATATTTTCAAGCGTGATTTCCTGAATAAACTCATCACCAATGTCCAGAGTATCACCCGTTTCCTCCTTCACCAGTTCCTGCGAAATTTGAGTTTCGGGATCTTCAACAACCTCAACAACTTCCTTCATTAGGTAGATTTCTATATCACCCTTATCCATGTTTACGATACAGTCGAAGTTTGCATTCTCGCCGTACTTTTTGCGAACCATTACTTTGAGCGTTTCTTCCACGATACCTTGAAGCAAGTCGCGGTCGATGCTTTTTTCGCGCGCCATCTCGGCAAAAGCATCTATAATGAGCTTTTTATTGTCGACCTTTTGTTTGACTTTACGCTTTGCCATTGGAGTATTTTTAGATGAATTGAAATTTTAACTCATACTGTTGCGATACACTGATGCTAGCTTTTCCTACAGCTTCCCCGGAAGAAAAAGAATAGGTTTAATACCCTTACAATGTGAGCACTGTCCTGGCTTCAAGAATATTGTCGGCAGGTATGCTTTCAACCTTCTTTTCAGCGTTCTTCTTCGTTCCGGTTTGCACACTAACATCCACGCCGCTGTCATCAGCTCTGAGCAAGATTCCCTCTGCCACAGATGAGTCAGTGCGTACAATACGCACCGTACGGCCTACATGTTTACTGAGCTGCCAGAGGAATCGTACCGGAGTCTCGGCTCCGGGAGAAGACACGTCAACCGCCTGCAGGCGATCGTAGAATTCGTCTTCTTTCAGCCGTTCTTCGAGTAAACGGCTAACAGCACGGCAATGCTCATGGGTTATCCCATCGGTAGAGTCAATGCTGATCTCTAACCTCATCTGCCGGTGCATACCCCGAACCCCGAGATCAATTAGCGAAACCTCAGCCCCTTTACAGGCAGCTTCTATTGCCTGGCGTATATGCACCGGCACTATTAAGGTATCGTTCAATCGAACTCCAGTCCGTTTCAACAAAAAATGGGCTTTATATGCCCATCCTTGGTTAAGCAGGTTCAAATATACTGAAAAACCGTCGTATAGCGAGTTTTCCACACCAACTGTTTCGGAGGTGGACCGGTTTTGTGCAATACGACAATGGTTCTTCAGCAAAACCGAACCTGCGGTCAGGTAAGCAAACCTGCCTATTTTTGCAGTTTCTTTAACTATTTACCTGGTGCCATGCTGGACTACTACAATATCAACGAATTGCTGTCAGACGAAGAAAAGCTGGTTCGCGATACCGTACGCGATTTCGTCCGTGCCGAGGTTCTGCCCATTATCGAACGGCATGCGCGCGAGGGGTCGTTCCCAATGCACCTGGTTGAGAAAATCGGTGAGCTTGGGCTGTTTGGTATCACACTCCCGCAAGAATACGGGTGCGCAGCACTGAACAATATCTGCTACGGACTTGCCATGCAGGAACTTGAGTACGGCGACAGCGGCATCCGCAGCTTTGCGTCGGTACAAAGTTCGCTGGTCATGTACCCCATCTTCACGTACGGCTCCGATGAACAGAAGTCCCGATGGCTTCCAAAATTGGCAACCGGTGAAGCTATTGGTTGCTTTGGACTTACCGAGCCTGACTATGGGTCGAATCCGGGTGGCATGATAACAACAGCCCGAAGGTCGGAAGGGGGCTTTGTATTAAATGGCGCCAAGATGTGGATTACAAATGGTACGCTTGCCGATGTAGCCGTGGTGTGGGCCAAATTAGATGGCGTGGTACGCGGCTTTCTTGTAGAAAAAGGAACAAAGGGGTTCACGGCTCCCGAAATGAAGGGCAAGCATTCATTACGTGCGTCTGTCACAAGTGAATTGGTTTTCCAGGATGCCGAAATTCCTGCCGAAAATATACTGCCCGGGGTTGAAGGTCTGCGCGGACCTCTGTCATGTCTTACTCAAGCCCGCTATGGCATTGCATGGGGAGTTATTGGCGCGGCTACGGCTTGCTATGAGTCGTCACTGAACTACACAAAAAGCAGGATTACATTTGGTAAGCCGATTGCCGGATATCAGTTGATTCAGGACAAGCTTGCTTACATGGTAACTGAAATTACTAAAGCACAGCTTCTCGCGGTGCAACTCGGAAAACTGAAAGATCAGGGTACAATGCGTCCGCAGCAAGTCTCGCTGGCAAAACGCAATAACTGTGAGGTGGCCCTGAATATCGCTCGAATTGCCCGGGAGCTTCATGGCGCTAATGGTATTCTTGATGAGTACCCGATTATGAGGCATGCCGCAAACCTTGAAAGCGTGAAAACGTACGAGGGAACACATGAAATGCATACGCTGATTCTTGGACACGATGTAACAGGACTTGCCGCATTCTCGGGTTAATACTGGTTTGACAAACTCTACTACCAAACAGAAATCATGGCCATTAGTTATTGCAGCTCTTGGCGTGGTTTTCGGCGATATCGGAACAAGCCCGCTCTACTCTGTTAAAGAGTGCTTCTCACCACACTACTCGCTTTCGGCCGGTCTAAATGGCGTGTACGGCGTGCTGTCCATGATCTTTTGGTCACTCACAATCGTGGTTGCTATCAAATACATTGGCGTGATCTCACGGTTTGATAACCACGGTGAGGGCGGACAAATGGCGCTGATGGAGCTGGTACTTCCTTTTGTTAAAAATCGATACATATTGCTCCTGGTGTCGTACATAGGCTTGTTTGGTGCAGCTTTGTTGTACGGTGACGGGATGATCACGCCGGCCATTTCCGTTTTGTCGGCAGTAGAAGGCGTAAAAGTTGCAATCCCGTCACTCAGCCAGTCAACAATAGTCATTGCCACGATTTTAATACTGTTCGGACTTTTCTCGGTTCAACGGTTTGGAAGCAGGGGTGTTGGTCGGATTTTTGGTCCGGTAATGATTGCCTGGTTCCTGGTGATTGGTACTATTGGTGCAATTTCAATTGTGCAAACGCCCGGCATCCTGGCGGCTGTTAACCCGTTGTACGCGATTGAGTTTTTTTCCAACCACGGCCTTGAAGGCGCATTGGTCCTTGGCTCTGTTTTCCTTGTGATGACCGGTGGCGAGACTGTGTATGCCGATCTGGGACACTTCGGTGCAAAGCCAATTCGGAAGGGTTGGTTTATGCTGGTTTTCCCGTGCCTGCTGCTCAATTATTTTGGTCAGGGGGCTTTGTTACTGCGCGAAGGACACATCGCGTCCACCGTTGCCAATCCGTTCTTCCATCTTGTACCCTCCTGGGGCGTGATTCCGCTGGTAATTTTTTCCACGGCTACAACCAGCATCGCATCGCAAGCCGTAATCTCCGGTGCGTTTTCACTTACATGGCAGGCTCTGCAGTTAGGCTATCTGCCCAGGCTGACAACTGTTCATACGTCCGATACCGAAAGAGGGCAGATTTACATACCCTTTGTAAACTGGGCCCTTTTTGCCTGCACGGTGTACCTAGTCCTTCAGTTCCAGTCTTCCGGTGCACTTGCTGCCATGTACGGTATAGCCGTTAGTACAACCATGGTGCTGACAACTCTGGTTGCCTGGCATGCCATGCGACATATTGCAAAGTGGAGTGTAACAACATCACTCATTGTAACGGCAATTTTCTTTGGCGTTGATATTTCATTCTTCCTTGCCAATGCTACCAAGATTCCGGATGGTGGGTACGTCCCGTTAATTATTGCCGGTTCGGTGTTCTTCCTGATGGTCACCTGGAAGCGCGGTCGCTCAATCCTGCGGGCAGCAATTCAAAAGCGAACGCCGGTACTGGAGGAGATTATTGATGATATCGACTCGTACACAACGGTACCCGGCACTGCAATTTATCTAAGTGGCTATCGCGATATTGCACCACCTGCCCTGGTCTCGAACGTACGGTACAATCGGTGCAGGCATGAGGTGATTATTCTGCTTACCGTCTCGGTAGGAACTGAGTCCCACATTACACGCGAGCGTAGGTATGAAATAAAGCCGTTACAAAAAAACTTCTACCAGGTGGTGCTACACTACGGCTTTATGGATCAGCTTGATATTGCGGGTGACATAGATTACCTGCCGGAGTTTGACATTCCTATCGACATCACAGACACAACGCTGGTGTTCGGTCACGAAACCATTACGGTAACAAACCGCAAGGGCATGGCTTGGTGGCGAAAACACATCTTCATGTTTGTTCACCGTAACTCCCGTATGCCGGTGAAATATTTCGGTGTTCCTTTTAAGCGCGTACTGGAAGTTGGCAGTAATATCGAAATTTAATGCTGTGTTTATGCAGTGGCGTCGCACTTTTCTTTACAGACTTACATAAAAAGAAACGCCAGCCCTTAGCCCCTTCCCAATTAACCATCCTGTGTTTTGCTCAACCTTTGGTTCCTGTGCCGTAGTTAGAATAGATGGACTTCGGAATGAGTATCCAAGATCAAAGATCAGCTTGTACGACACGATCGGCAGGGCAATGTAGGTTCCAATGTAGGCGCCAAAGCCCAGTTGCTGTGAGTAGTCGGTGCTAACAACGGGCGGTCCGTTGTAATTTTCAATTCGTGAATTATCGTCCACCTGATTTGCTGCAAAAACAAGATCCGACAGCAAACCAACGCTTATCCCCAGCGAGCCCCCGGAGGTATCCAAGCTGATGGCTGGCAGGTTAAGCAGAGCCATGAGTTCAACCGATGACGAGGTTATGGTGCTAAACTGATTTGGCATTTTCATACCGGGTTCGATTACCTGAATAAGACCGTCGGTCTGAACCTCCTGCCAGTGCGAAGCAAAGTAGCCGGCTTCTGAACGGTACCCCCCAACAAGGCGGATAGCCGTCTGCTGCGAGAGTGTCCATAATGCAGATGCTCCCACAAGATACCGGGTGGGAGCTGGCTGGCCGGCGGTTGAAGCCGGTACACTGGTAGAGGCAATGTACCAGGCTGACGGCCCCACGTACGTTTGGCTCATTGCCGGTAGCGTGAGGCCGATCAGTATCAGGAGAATGAAATGCCGCTGAATCTTCATCAACTTTTTTCTTCGGGTATCTCTATTGATACCGCTAACTTACTGCCTTCTTTGTCCTTTAGAACAAGCAGTACACCGTCACCCTTACTTTTTGATGAAAGAATTTTCTGTAAGTCCGAAGGTGATTTTACCGTTTTGCCATCGGCACGAATAATAACGTTATCGGCTGTCAGGCCTCTGCGTGCAACCATGCCACGCGGATCAACATTGGTAATTATTACGCCACCATCAACTCCGTAGTCTTCTTTCTGCCGTGCGGTAAGAGCCGATGCAGTAAAGCCAAGTGATTTAAAGGTAATTGGCTCTCTTGACGACTCATTGTTAGAACTGCCTGTAGAGGCATCCGTGAAATTATTGTTTTCATCCAGAGCCTTTAGCACCACGGCTTTCGTAATCTTTTTGCCATTCCTCCATACTGAAAGATTTACCTTGTCACCGGCACGGCGCAGAACAATTTGATTTTGTAAGTCATTTGAGGTGTTAACGGCCTTCCCGTCAACTTCAAGGATAACATCTCCAACTTCGATGCCGGCCTGGGCAGCAGCCCCGCCTTTAACCACCTTGTGGACGCTTACTCCCTGAACCTTATCAAGTCCGGTAGCTTTTGCAACAGTCTCATCAACCGTTGTGATTTCAATTCCGATATAGCCCCTTTCAATTTTTCCATCATCCATTAAGTCCAGAACAACACTTTTAACCATATCGATCGGTATAGCAAACCCATAGCCTGCATTTACTCCGCTCTGGCTAGCGATAGCCGTGTTGATGCCTACCAGTGAGCCGTTCAGATCAAACAACCCGCCGCCGCTGTTACCGGGATTAATCGCTGCGTCGGTCTGAATAAAGTTCTCAACGGCATACCGGTTACGTTCAAACGTCCGCTGGTTGGTACCCACGATTCCGATGCCACGGCCAAGTGCCGACACGATGCCGGCGGTTATTGTAGAGCGCAGGCCAAGCGGACTTCCAACAGCCATTACCCATTGTCCAACGCGAAGGTTGTTTATATCGGCAAAATGTGCCGGCGTAAAATTCCCGTCGATTTTAATAACAGCAAGGTCAGTCAGAGGGTCTCTGCCTATCAGTGTAGCCTTATGCTCTTTTTGGTCGGTTGTGGTTACTGTGATACCATCCTCTTTTGCATTCTCTACAACGTGATTATTCGTAACGATATATCCATCGGCAGTAACAAACACTCCAGAGCCTGCACCTTCGGGTGCGTACCCGGGATCCTGCTCCTCGAAGTCGGGTCCAAAAAACCGGAAAAATTCCTGAGGAAGTCGCTGACTGCTTTTTGCAGGTTTTCCCTTTACATTAATGTACACCACAGATCCTTTAACGGCTTCGGCAACTGCACTAAACTGATTGTCAAGTGCCTGAACCAACGGTGGCATGGTAACCGGTGGCTGGACTGCTCCAAGATTCGCATCAGCGGCAAATGCTTTCTGAAGAGCATTGGTTCCAAAGGTGGACATTAAAACAACGCCAAAAACAACGCCTATCCCAATCAGGGTAACGGCGGTAAGTAACGTGCGTTTGTGACTCATAACATGTGCTTTAAATGTGAGTAGACATGGTGCAGGTATCATCCTGCACGATACAGATTCAAAGTTCAGTTGACGAATGATGAAGGGGCTATATTTTTTTCATGTCATGCTTGAGAAGATAAAAACTGCTTCGCAATGGGCTGTACGCCGGTTTAAACAGCACCCCTCCCCATTGTACAGGCCGACGCGAAAAAAACCGTCTAACCGCTGCATGGCATTTATCCTACTACCCCGCTGTGTTCGGACAGATGCTGCTTTTTCAAACTGCTAAAGGTGCCTAAACATCCATTTCCGGTAACTACTTCTTAGCAACATTCAGAACAGATGCATACATTCTTATTGTTTAGAGTAATACAGTGCACTTCTTTACTTAAGTTAGTATCAATTAATGTTGTGTCAATTACTGCAATCCTGTTATGAAAACTCTCATTGGCATTTTCGTTTTATGTAGTTCACTTAATCTGAATTGCCGGGTGGAGATTACGGGGCGTTTGGTGGGACACAACGGAAAGCCAATGCAGCTGGCCCACGTGAGCACGCCTGATAGGACGGGAAGCCTTACCGTTGTTGCTGTGGCGGATGACAATGGTGTATTTCGTTTTACAACAGATAAACTCGGAAGACTCAGTATTGTCTTTTCCGGTACAAATCACCAGCCGCTCACAGCCAACCTGTTTATATCGGAATCTATCCATTCACCTCTTCCTATAGACGTTTCATTGGCAGCCAATGTGCGCCCGGAAACTATTGATTCAGTACTGATTATTGGTGATTTTAATCGGTTTAAGTTTGAAACCGGTACAAAGATGCAGCGTGGTTCGGATGGTAAGTATTTTGTTAATCTTGATACTCGCGACGACACTCTCAAATACCAGATACTTCTGTTTCATCCTGGTGTTGACCAGACAGAGCAGCACAGTATTAACGGCTCGATGTCAAACTCCTACGAATACGACCTTGGCGGCGACTACCGCTCAGTGCTGTATTCGCCGGGCCACACCGTGCGTGTAGTGTTCGATCCTGCATCGATGCCGGAATCCTCACCTCAGCCTTCCATCAATATTCATAACGAATGGGAACAGGCATACGTTCAGTACCGGGAGCGTAATGCTGACCGCTTTCGGTACATTTGGGATACACAACAAGCCATGGCAGCAAGCAATAGTGCCGAACAGATAATGGCAAGGGTTACTGACTCGGTACGACGTGAGATCCTCCATGAATTTTCGAACGAATCGGACAAGGACCTTCGCAGAATTCTACTAATGAGTTATCTCCAGATTCCCTGGTATACTTCGATTGACGAACGTAGCAAGAAATTGGCAGAAGAAATCCTTTCATCCGTTGCGCCTGACTCGTATCTGTGGTCCGATGCCTCAGTCATGCTGCAAACCGCATTCACCACCGGAGATATTACCCGATACGAGGATTACATCATGGCTGCTCACAAGGCAGAAAAGGACACCAACACGGTTCCGTGGGCACTGCTCCAGGTACTTGATCTTGCAACCGCAGTGAATCCAAACGCCGATATCATGCCGATACTCTCTCTCCTAAAGCGTAGATTCCCTGGGTCAAGTGCCATTGATATGGCCAATAAGCAGTACGACCCCGGTCGTGCAATCATGGTTGGAAAAACCGTACCCGATTTCAGCTTTGCTTCGCTCGAAGACTCGACCAAGTTCTTCTCAAGGGAAAGTTTTAAAGGCAAATACCTGCTAATTGACCTATGGGCAACCTGGTGCGGACCCTGCAGAGGCGAGATGCCGTTTTTGCATGCTGCATTCGATAAGTTTCATGATCATAACATTGACTTTCTGAGCATCTCACTTGATGGTAAGCCCGAAGATATTGCAAAGTACAGAAACGGCAAATGGAAGATGCCGTGGCATCATGTTTTCAGTAATGGCGTGTTCAAGAGCAAAGCGGCCGAAATATTTCAGACGCCATACATCCCGTTTACAATCCTTATTGCGCCTGATTCTAAGATTATTGCCATCAGCAACAAGCTACGAGGGGAATCACTTGAAAAAACCCTTAGCGAAACTCTTCACTAATATTCGGTTAAACCGCTATACCGGAGTACATTCAGTAAGCAAACTGTTTTTGTAATCAGCCGCAGGGGACCAGGAGGACTTCTCTTTTAAAGACCTCTTCCATAAGCCCCTTTCTGCGCTCCGCACTCCATACTTCGATATCTGATTTTTCGGAGCATTCAAGACTAAGCTCAATAGTCGAAACGGTAACAACGGCCCTAACATTCCTTACTATCGCCAGTTGTCTCCGATCTAATCCCTCGGCAATACGAAGTATTGAAGCCAATATCCTCACGATACGTTTCGAGGAGGCAGGCAGTCTGTTATAGTTTGGGTGCTTCTTTTTTGGATGGCTTTTGCGATGGTACCGAGCGATAGCAGCAATAAGATCGGCCTCATCATTGGTGAAGCCCGAAAGATCGCTGTTTGCAATAATATATTCGCTGTGCTTATGATGCTGTTCTGCCGAGATATGGTATCCCACATCATGAAGCAGCGAAGCGGCCTCCAGCAGCTCCCGCTCTCTGTCGGTAAGGTTGTGTACATTTTGCAGCGCATCAAAGATCTGCAGTGCTAAGATTTTAACGTGCTCGGCGTGGTCAAGGCGTACCTGGTACAGTTCACACAAATGCATGATGCTTTGGTAGCGCAGACTCGACAAGTGATGATATTGCTGAATATCATGCATTTTCTGTGCTGTGTCAAAGGCCAGCCCTTCGCACAGAGCAAACCGGGAAACAACAAGATCTGCAATATTCAATCCTACGAATGCCTGTTCCAGTATTAACGCTCCTGCAAGAATAACATCTGCACGCTTAGGGTCAAGTCCCGGCAACAACGCCACGGTTGAATCAGCGCTTGCAGAAATAACATTGTTTATGGTGGTCATCATGTCATCCCTTGAAACTCTCACGCCGTTTAACGACTCCGGCACGTGTTTCCCCTGCCGGGCCAGAGTCATCCCAACCAATGCCTTTATTGTCCCGCTTGTACCAACCACTTCGTTAAACCCGGCACGCATAAGATCCTGGAATGTTGGCGTCCATTCATTGCGTACAGCATTCCTGCATGCCTCGATTGTTTCAGGCGTTGCGATGCCGTCGGGAAAAAACCGTTTCGTCAGACGAATGTGCCCGAGTTTTACAGAGTGAACGGCAACAACATCGCCCTGACTTCCAATCACTGTTTCGGTGCTTCCGCCTCCAATATCAATAACTAACGTCTGCCTGGAGATCACGGGAAGCGAGTGCAACACACCAACGTAAATTAGCCGCCCCTCTTCAACCCCGCTCACAACTTCAACATCAATACCGGATGTTTTTAGCACTCTGTCCAAAAACACATCACGGTTATTTGCTTCGCGCACAGCACTCGTTGCTACGGCCTTAATCAGTGCCTTGTGTGATCCGGCTTCGACGGCAAAGCGCTGGAGAGCAGCCACACCCCGGTCCATCGCTTCAGCAGACAACTGTTTCATATCGGTTGCCGATGACCCCAACCTCACAACCTCCTTGTTACGCTCAAGAACGTGCAAGGTAGAGTGTGTGTTCACGGCAGCAATTACCATGTGGATTGAGTTTGTTCCAACATCTATCGCAGCAATCGTCTTGCTTCCGCTGTTCCGGGTGCCTGAAATCACTGCCGAAAATACTGTGATCAACTAAATTCGAGCAACTTTTTTTATGTGTATATGCAACGGTATGCGATTATTGTCATGGCTGTAGTGGTTGGGTCAATACTTATTTCAAAAGTTGTACTCGGATTTCTGCGACGCATTACAGGCAGAGGTCCGCAGTGACCGTTTCAACACCCACAACACAACGGTATACATTTCTGGATGTTCTCAGAGCACTGGCAATTCTGTGGATGATTCAGGTTCATATCACCAATGTGATTGCCGAACCCACTCTTCGGCATGGCTTCTGGGGCAATCTCCTCTTCCTGTCCAACGGTTTTGTTGCTCCAACATTCATCCTTTGTGCAGGTATTGGCTTGGCTATTGCGCTTTCGCGGAAAGGGGCTTTGTTTTTGCGTTCGGATCGGAGTTTATGGATATACCTGCGCCGCCTTTCGTTTATCCTATTTCTTGCATACCTGCTGCATATTCCCGCGTATTCACTTACTGCCTTCAAGTATGTGCAGCTTGAGCGGTTTATCACATGGATAAAGTTCGATGTCCTTCACACGATCGTACTTGGATCAGTGCTGGTACTTGGACTCTTCTTCATACTCCGCACCGTAAACCGTGTTGCCGTAGCAGCAGCAGTTATCACGGTGCTGATTTTCACGTTTACTGCACTGATATGGAAGTTTACGAACACTCTGAATCCGTTAAGTTTACCGTCTCTGGCATTCTCAAAATCATCAATATCAACCTTCCCTCTCATTCCGTGGGTTGGATACCTGTGTGCCGGTTTTGCAGGTGGTACGTTATTCTTTTCGGCAAGTAACAAGACCTTGCTTGCCAACTGGTTTATCGTTGCCGGAGTGGTAGTCCCGCCTGTTGTTTTTACGATAAAGAGCCTGCCATTTAGTACTCCATGGGATACGTTCTGGTGGAATTCAAGTCCGGGTGTTCATGCATTCCGGTTAAGCTGCATCTTATGCATGTTTGGGTTACTGTACAGAGCCAACAACGTGCTTGGCGGAAGTCGGACAGGAGTAATTCTGCAGCAGATTGGCAACGAATCACTCTTTATTTACGTAGCTCATCTGCTCGTTGTTTACAGCACTGTAACTCCGAATATCATACGCTCGCTGAATCTTGCCAACAGCAGCTTCCCAACGATTCTTGCGGCATGGGTGGCACTTACAATTCCCATGGTTGGATTGTCTCTGTTATGGCATCATTACAAGGTTCGATTCCCCAAATACGTCACCGGCACTATCGCAGGCTTTATGCTTTTAGTTTTTGCTGTTTTTTTAATTCGATAAGCTTCATAGGAAATTCACCCATGTCGGCACGACTACTATTACGCACAAATTTGACGTTGACTCCCTTTGCCAGGCATGTGTTAAGGATATTGGTTGTACTTTTCATGCTTGCTCCAAGTGTTTTATCTGCACATTCGGAGTGTTTCATGGCGGCTGCCATCAGTGTTGACTCAGCCGATAAAGCTATTGGTACACGAAAGGCCGAGGCAGCTCTGAATCTTGCACTGTCACTTGCAGGATACAAGTATTGTGATCTTTTTGCCCGCGACTCGATACTCAAGGGTAGCAGTCAACTGTCAGTTCGTGAAGCAGCATCCCGTGTCGGCTGCACATATTCAGTTTTTTTAAGGGTACGCCGTATAGAACACCTGGTTCGTGCCGACATGCAGGTTGTTTCTGCAGCAGATACCGGTTTTATTCGCAGCGGTGTTGGGTATGCAGCGATTGCGTACACCAGGGGCGACAATACGGTGGTTGCCGATCCCGCTGTACTTCTTGCAGTACAGCGTGCAGCACTGAGCGCTCTGCCGACAGAACCTCGGTACGATACGCTGGACGTAGGGTTGCGTGCAAGGAAGGCATCTGTACTGTCATTTGGCGGTATTACGTTCAAAGCCGATTCTTCATACCCGGAGTGGGCTGTATTCAGTGAGCAGCTTCTTGCCTCATACGATGTAACACAGGCAATGGTTGCAGCCGCTCAAGCCAACGATACGATCACCGTACTGGATATCGATACACATGACACACTGTTTGCCCGCGCCGGGTTCTATCTTGTGGAGAATAACCGGCATGCATCGAAAAGTGAGCTGAATATCCTGTATGGTGTTGGCGTGGACTATGTTGTTCTTGGTTCTGTTGAACGGACGTTGAAGGGGGCTGAGCTAACGCTGCGTCTGGCAAGAATAGAAAGTAACGGTACCTATTCTGTTATTCGCACTACAACGGGCGTTGTAGATTCTGATACCAAGGAAGCCCTTCGTACAACGGCTGAGACGGTCCTGCTTGAACTACTTAAACCGGCTTAGTACAGACCGCCTTATCTAACAACCGGCACCGGCAGCGTAAATACTCCGCCACGGTTGGACTGAATGTGCACAATGTACATCCCTGACGGCAACGAGTGAAGTGGTATTGCAAGGTTGGAAAGCCCCTTACCAACCTGGATATCCGGAATTGTAATTACGCGGTTAGACTGCATATCAATTACACTCACGGAAAGGTGTTCTGAATACGGTGCGTCTATTTGTATGTTTACACGATCTCCGACCGGCACTGGCGGTTGCACTGTTATCGTGGTGGGGTTTGCAAGCATAACGTAATTGCGAGGTCCGCATACATCCACGATTAAAACACCCGGACGATGCCGAACCTCAACTTGTTGGGCTGACCATACGCTATCATCCGCAAACGTAAATATGGTGCTGTCTGGCAACGCAGGCATGGCAGTTCCTTCTATCACGACTACCGAGCCTCCATTTCCAAATTCAGGTCCATCCTTGCGCATCTGCACAATGAGTTGGCCGTTATTGTATGAATGTTCAACCTGAGCATCAGGAATGGTTCCCTGATACACCGTGTCAACCAGGAGGTGAAGAGCCGAAAACGAAACACGAAACGCCATTGAGTCAGGTATCGCATCCTTCATTGAGCCCTCCAGATATACCGGCACTGCAATTCGGCTTCCGGCCGGCACGGTATAGTCGTTCACCACCAGCCGAACAGTATGTGAAGGCAGTATCCCTTTTTGAACCGCTTCACCATTCAAGGCCACATCAGTGATGGTGGTGCATCGTTCTGCCTGAGTAATCCGGAGCGTTGTATTAAATATCCCCTCGGTCAACGGGGCGAACACCACACGGATAATTACTGTGTCGGCAGGCTGCACTATGCTGTCTGTAACCGGTGTTTCAATACTCCAACTACTTTGCTGACCAACTACGTGAACATCAATAATTTTACGAGGTTGCCGAGTAGGATTTATCACCCTGACAGTTTGTGTTGTACTTGTTCCAACAGCAACCGAAATATTGATTTCAGCAGGTTCGGCAACCAAGGCACCGTCAGCAAGCAGAGCCAACACCTCAACTGTATCCAATTGCCTACATGTTTCGTCTGTCAGCACCAAACGGTACTGGTTATTACCAATTTGCAGCTGGCTGGTCAGGCATCGAACTGTAAGAAACTCACTGGCAAAAGGCGGGACATCAATGCGGGACGCCGGAATATCGAGCCATGTCGGCAAACCTGATGTATTTACGTTAACGGTGACGGCAACAGAATCATTATTACGAACTTCAATCTGACTAACCTGTACAGAATCACAGACACGAAGGTCACCAAAGTTAATGGCAGAGGGTGTACCTACCCAGTCAGACCAAGTTGCGGAACCTGAAAGCTGTACATCAAATCTGTCGGAACCATCGGCTGTTTCAAGCTCCAGTACAGCCACAGCGTTGCGTGAATTTGCTGGCCTGTACTGCACAACTACCCACTGCTCCTGATTTGCTGACACTGTAAATGGAACGGTTGGCATTACAAGGTTGAAAGCATTACCAGTCTGATTAATAGTAGGTGCCTTCATTGCAACCTGTCCCGACAAGCCGGATATCTTAATGCTATCAGTTTGAACTCTCAGGTCACATTCTGAACGGAACAGAATTTCCGTTGTTGAAACCGTAACACGATTGCTTATACTCCGAACATCAACCGGTATTGTAATCGTTCCCCTGCATATTCCATCAACGTCAACGAGCAATTTGCCGCTGTACCTGCGCACCACATCGGGCGTAAACTGAATTTCAACTTTTATACTATCACCACCGGCAAGGTCCAACGGCGTTAAGGCATTAACCACCAAATCAGAATCCGGAGGGATCAGCTGCACCGATGTTACTCGCACGGTTTGGGAGCCGTGGTTTACAACGGTGGCTGACCGGACAAGGGTCTTCCCTACTTCAATGCTCCCCGTTATGCTTTCTGTTACCGACGCAATGTTCAACTCGACGACGGTAGCACGAACAACAACAAAACACACTGAATCGCACGGACGTATCTTAATGGCAATTGTATCCAGGTACGAGCCTGCCGAGTCAGCACTCCACCGAAACGGAACGTTACGATGATCGTTGCGGGGTATAGATACCGAACCGCTGCCCAGGCCCATGAAGCGTGGTTGCAATCCGCTAAGTGTGTATGATAGTGCCGTCGGCCCCGTATTTGTAATTGTAAAAGCCGTGTCTTTCCACGTGCCCGTACATACCGTCCCCAGATCAATCATCTGTGGCGTTACACTTGCTTCAACCCGCATTGACTGCACACTAATCGTCACCTGCCTGGGTGTTTTCACACCTCGTGCCGTAGTAAGATCATCGTTATTCAGTTGAAGTACCACCTGATGAATATTCGACGTAGGTGTGACCACGATGGCAAGAGTATCTGTCTTGCCAACATCAATCTTCCATGGCGGATTTGTACCCGCCCTTTTCATACCAAGGATCGTGAATGCCTCTGTACCTAGTCCCAGCAGCTGTGCCGAAAAAACTGTAAGCGGTGCATTACCCGAGTTTGAAACTGGCAGATATAGTGTATCGGAGGCAGCACAGCCCGTATTGGCGGTCAGCACAGTATCAGAATCAATAATACCCGACTCTCCGTACACTCGAACAGTAATTGTTGTATCTCGGAGGCAGGGCTGCATCTGGACTAAAAACTTTGTTGCCACCCATCCGGTATCCCTCAGAGTCCCGGAAATTATCGTTTGCGCCGTAGGGGGTCCGACATTGATTTTAACCGGATAGGTGCCGGTAAGTGAAAGATCCGAACTGCCACTATCTCTGGCAATACCCCGAATCTCTTCGAGTGGCGGAGCCGTAGCAAACCATTCCAGCACCCTGTTAACAGGTTTTCCTACCGGATGCCGGAACTCGATCAGCGTGTCAGCCGGAACCGCATTAAACATCCGTTGCCTGCCCCGCAGCTGAACAACCAGCGTAGTGTCGGGATTCTGAATTCTAATGATCATGTCGGCGGAGTTAAGACCCGGTACCGTGGCTTTATACTCCACAATAACCATTGTTGGTTTGCAGGAGGGCAGCGGTGTTGGAACAACATTGGCAACCCTGTACATGTAGCTATGTGTACCAACCAGCTCGATCGTCCAATCGCTCGGAAAAAAGTTTTCGTTTGTAACCCATACTGTATCACGGAGTACAGAGTCCGGACACGCATCCAGGAACCATACAACAGAATCGGAAAGAGTACGCCGTGGAGGTGCTAGGCGATAGATACCCTGACCAACTACCCATCCCGTTGAATCATTTAAAAAGAGAATATCATCCATGTGTTTAGTAGGCAGACCACAGTTACGAAGAGCCCATAACGTTCCGCCATTCAGCGTCTGCCACACGTTGCCTGCATAGCCTGCTGCCCAGGCATGTTGAGCTGAAAGCAGGTACACGCCAAACATATCGGAGCCTGTATTGAACTCGTACCAGTTAGAGCCACCATCGTGGGTCCACCGCATACCGCCGGTTGTATAGTCACTTCCGCAGTTATTTCCGGCGCACGAAACCATAATGGTATTACCCAGCTTAGATATTTCCTCGTGCCATGGCGAGGTGGTGCCGGTGTACGAATCCGGCGACCACGTACTGCCGCTATTAGTTGACTTCCACAGAGTTCCGTTACCAACCGCGTACACGGTGCCCGCCGGCATATCGCCTTGCCACAGCGGATCGCTCATATTGGAACGTTTGACCGTAGTATCCCTAAACCGCTCCCATGACGTTCCGCCATCGGTTGTATGGTAAAAATTATTAACACCGCACGAGCCGCCTGTTGCCCATCCTTCATATTCATCCTTGAACCATCCTCCCCACACCATACTGTCAGGATATCCCAGGTTCAGTTCAAACCATGATGCTCCGCCATCTGTGCTTTTATACACCCCGCAAGGTCCAGTGCAGTATCCAACCTGAGTGTTAAGAAATTGTATGTACTCAAGGTGACAGAAGCCTGACTGCACCACTCTGCTGCCCATCCAGGTTTGTCCGCCATTGGTCGTGCGCACAACATAGCCGCTGTCCTGGCTGCATGCCCAGCCATATTGTGGCTGTGAAGGGAGGAAATAGATATCCAAATAATAGCCCGAATCGTACGGTGCTGAAAGCTGTACCTGCTCCCACCGTTGAGCGAAAAGCATGGAGGCAGAGATTGAAACCAGGAATGATATCGTTAAAAGCGCTCGCAATTACCCAACATAACTGTTTCCGGGCAAAGGTGTTACACTCATCGGAGAAAAATCTTCTACCGTTGAATCGTTTGCTCTCTGCCGGGACCGGTACTTACCCATGTAATGGGAACGCCCATAAGATCTTCGATGGCAGCAACATAATTCTGTGCGTTGGCGGGGAGTTCCGAAAAACTGGTGGCACTTCCGATATCCTGTTTCCACCCAGGGAAGGTTGTATAGTGGCATTCCACCCGGTCGAGCACCTCTGCGGAAGCAGGGAAGAATCGTTGCTGCTTACCGTCAACCGAGTAACCGGTGCAAATTTGAATTTCATCAAGCACGCCCAGCACGTCAAGTTTGGTGAGGGCAATTTCAGTAACACCGTTCACCATAAAACTGTACCGGAGGGCCGGTATATCAAGCCACCCGCACCGGCGCAACCGGCCTGTGGTGGCACCAAACTCATGGCCTTCCGTTCGTAGCAGCTCTCCTGTTTCATCCAGAAGTTCTGTTGGGAAGGGGCCATTGCCTACGCGGGTTGAATAAGCTTTTACAACGCCCACAACCGAGCCGATTTTTGTTGGAGGAATGCCCAGGCCTGTGCAGGCTCCGCCGCTGGTTGGGTTTGAGCTGGTTACAAACGGGTAGGTCCCGTGATCCAGGTCTAACAAAGCCCCTTGCGCTCCCTCGGCCAGTACTGTTTTGCCGCTGGCAATTGCCTGATTCAACAGGTGCGTGGTATCGGTAATAAACGGATCAATTCGAGAATCAAAATTCACGTACTCATCAACGATAGCATCAATATCCAGAGGCTCTGCATCGTACATTGCCTGGAGCATTCGGTTTTTTTCCCGGATGTTAACCCGCAGTTTGTCACGTAATGTATCGCGGTTTAGTAAATCAACGATCCGGATACCAATACGCAATGCCTTATCGAAGTATGCCGGACCAATACCGCGTCCGGTGGTGCCGATACTCCCGGCCCCCTTTTCCCGCATTGCGTCGAGCGCCTTGTGGTAGGGCATAATCAGGTGTGCCTTATGCGAGATATGCAAACGCCCGTTTACATCCACTCCCATGTCCTCCAGCATTCTGATTTCCTGCATCAGGGCTACCGGGTCAACAACGGTTCCGTTACCAATAACACAGTGGACACCCGGGTGGAGGATTCCACTGGGGATAAGGTGCAACACAACCTTGGTATCGCCCGACACGATGGTATGCCCGGCATTTGCGCCGCCCTGGTACCGGGCTACGATATTCACATTATGTGACAGTAAGTCTACAATCTTACCCTTGCCTTCATCACCCCACTGGGTGCCAACAACGATCTGAACATTCATGGCGGCGCAGACTTAGATTGTACAAACAAAATAGTAAACAGTTTTAAGAGCAAGTTGACGACTGTGCAGTTACCGGCAGCCGAACAACACTTAAAGCAGACAACCTCCGTACCGGAGATTAGCCCTTTGCGCCTGCAGCATGTGCTGCTCCAACTTCTTTACGCAGAACACGGTCTGTGTACCACAGCACAAACGACGAAGCGATATAAATCGACGAGTATGTACCGATAACGATACCAACGAACATTGTGAAGGCAAATCCTTCCAAAACATCGCCACCAAAAAAGATAAGCACAAGCAAGGCAGCCAGCACCGAAACACCAGTAATGATCGTTCGGCTCAGAGTTTCGTTAATGCTAAGGTTAATCAGGTCACTCAGGTTCATACCCTTATGCTTTTCGCGGTTTTCACGAATCCGGTCAAACACAACAACTTTGTCGTTAATAGAATAGCCAAGAATGGTAAGATATGCGGCTACCGAGTTGATGCTGAGTTCAAGGTTCAGAAGGCCGAGTTTGTTAAACAGTACCGAAATAACAAATGCGAGCACTACGTCATGCAGCAAGGCTACAATTGACCCGAGGCCATACACAAACTCAAACCTGAAGGCAATGTAGATAAGCATAATGATTACCGCCACCACCAGAGCCAGGATGGAATCAATGGCAAGCTCCGTAGAGACAGTCTTAGCTACGTTATCTGCACCTAACAGTTCAACATTCTCGGTTGGAAACGATTGCCGGAGGTTGTTTACAACCTTTTGCGAAACCTCCGAAGGATTTCCAACAGCACCAACGCGAATTAGGTATTCGCCCTTTGATCCAAAACTTTTCAGCTGGGCCCCGGGGTATCCCAGGTCAGAAATAACCTGGCGTATTTGTTCTGTTTCAACCTGTCCCTTGTTAAAGCGCACTGTCAGCTGGGTACCACCGGTAAAATCAATTCCGTAGTCAAGACCAACAATAAAACAAGCGATAATTCCAACCACGGCAACTATGGTTGACACCATAAAGAGACGACCGGCGGAAGAAACAAAGTCAAAATTGGTTTTCTTAATAAGATCCATGGTGTTTCCTTGTTCTAATTTTTCTTACGCTTGTTTCTTCTGGCCAAGGTTAATTGTAGTAGCACCGCTGGCAATGATCAGTTCAAACATTGCACGCGTCATCACCACAGCCGTAAACAGCGTCATGATTACACCAATAATGAGCGTAACAGCAAATCCCTTTACAGGTCCTGTACCAAGGAACAGCAGCACAACACCGGAGAGCATGTTGGTGATGTTCGAGTCAAAAATGGCTGACCATGCTTTTTCGTATCCCTGCTGGACTGCCGACCTCAGGTTTCTGCCGGCGGCAAACTCCTCTCGCATCCGTTCGAACACCAGAATGTTGGCGTCCACGGCCATCGCCGTAGAGAGAATAATACCCGCAATACCCGGAAGTGACAGTGTCCCGTTAAAGCCGATTAGCGCGGCCACAACAAGAAGAACGTTTACCAAAAGGGCAATATCTGCCAGTGCACCGCCAATGGCATAGTACAGAAGCATAAATACAATAACCAGGGCAAACGAGATAACCGATGAGGTGATGCCACGCCGGATTGAATCTTCACCCAGCGAGGGCCCAACCACACGTTCTTCGATAATCTTCACCGGTGCTTTCAGAGCTCCGGCTTTAAGTACAACGGCAAGTAATGTTGCTTCCTCGATGTTTCCTGAACCGGTGATCTGCGATGATCCATTTGGAATTTTGCCCAGAACGTTTGGTGCCGAATACACCCTGCCGTCAAGTACAATAGCAATTCGTTTCCCAACGTTCGCCCCGGTGATCTGAGCCCAGCGTTCGGCGCCGTTAGCGTCCATCTGCATCATAACCATCGGAGAGTTGTTCGTAGGGTCAAAGCTTGGATATGCTTCGGTGATAGCGTCACCGGTTAGCTCGGGTTCGGCAGCAACTGCGTACACATAATAAAACTTTTCGGATTCGGGAAGGTCTTTCGGACCCTCGGCAGTAGCGCCTACCAAAATCTTTAAGTCCACAGGCATTGCCTTCTTTACTTCCGGACGGTCAAGGAGTGCCAGCAGCTTTGGAACTTCGCGGGCACCAACATAGAAGTTATAAATCCCTGTCTTTGGGAAGCCATCAAGTTTTGCACCTGCAATTCCAAACTGCTGTGGCTGTGAACGCTCGTCAGCGGCATACGAACCGCTGATCATCCAGGTAAAGGGGTAGTCTGCCCGTACACGTCGTGCCCGTTCTTCTTCGGATAAACCGGCGTACGGATCTGCTGTGTCGGCATTACGTTTACCAGCCGAGTCAACCTTGGCACTGTCTGCCGTACTGTCGGCCTGAGCCAAGTTCTTGGCTGAGTCAGCAGCAGCGCCGGATGCGGTGTCGGCAACCGGCTCTTCGATCGACATACCTTTCAGGATTTTATCAATATTCAGAGCGGTTTCAATCAAACGGGGACCATTCAGCACCCGGGTAAATTCCAAACGTGCAGTGGTTTGCAGCAGCTTTCGAATTTCACCCTCGTCCTTAACGTCGGGAAGCTCAATCTGAATCCGGCGTGACCCAATCTTCTGAATCGAGACCTCGGATACTTCGAACTTGTTAATCCGTTGCTTGATAACCTGCAGTGCCTGGTCAATAGCATCAGAAACGTCCTTCTGAAGCTTCGTTACAACAGCTTCCTCGGTTACATCCAACTGATTGCTAACCGTGAAATACTCCAGGAGCGACCGCTTGGGATCCTTTCGGAAAATGTCCAGAAAGGTCTGAAGCACATCCTTGTCAGTATTGTCAGTGGCTTTGCGGGTTTGCTCCACAATGGCCAGGAACTGGTCATCCACGGCTTCCGGCAAGGCCGACTCTTCGATCAGCTTCAGTACGTCTACCTCCAGGGTAACATACATACCGCCACGAAGGTCCAGACCTAACTTTAACCGTCCGGCCTTAGCAGCGTCAAACGCTTTTTCGTTATTACGATCCCACTCGTCAAGCGCGGCACTGTCTGACTTCAGCGCAGAACGTTCATTATCGAGCTGGTAATACTCGTATGTGGGATAAAACAAATAGGCTGCTGCCACCAATGGCAGAACCAGAATCAACCAACGACTTAATACTTTCTGTTTCAATTATGCCTCCTGGACTGAACAGGAACCGACTCTCCAAAACTTTCGGAGAGTCGGGACAAGGACGGCAAATATACAGAGTCAGAGACTGTAGTTTTGCTATTATGCTTCAGCAATTTTTAATTGACTATCAAAAATACCCGATTCCACGGGTCAGGCATCACGTAAATCCACAGTCATATCTGGCTGCTGCAGACCAGCAAAAACTACCGTCGCTGTATCCGCCCGTAATAACGCAAGCCAAGTGGGAGCAATGGTTTACAGATATTCATCAGCCGCTGGTACTGGATATTGGTTCCGGCCGCGGGGGCTTTTTGCTGAACCATGCGTGGCACTTTCCTGAAAAGAATGTTTTAGGTGTCGAAATCCGAAATATTTTGGTGGAATGGACGATGCGGGTGATTTCAGGTGAGCAGTTTACCAATGCTCACGTTTTGTGGTACAGTGCTGCAAACGGATTTTCATGGATTCCCAACTCATCGGTTGAATATGCTACATATTTATTTGCCGATCCGTGGCCCAAAAAACGACATCATAAGCGGCGCGCATTTTCAAGCCCCTTTCTCACTGACCTACAGCGGGTTCTGGTACCACACGGAAAGTTGTACCTTGCTACCGATCGTGCCGATGTTGCCGAACAGCAAGCAGCAATGCTCGAAGAACACCAGGGGTTCCACCTTGCGGAGTTACACCCTGACGATTGGCCGTTCAGCTTTGAAACCGATCAGCAGAATTTCTGCCGACGCAAGAATATCCCGTACAGGCTGTTCTGCGCAACGGCAAATGCAAACAATGATTAGGATTGTACTCGCATGACGTCTTCTGCCAGCTCAGTTCCGGTTTTAGCCGATGTTCTGCTCCTTGCCTACAGCAAGGGATTCTTCCCAATGGCTAACGAAGATACCGGTGCCATAGAATGGCATCGCCCGGATCCCAGAGGAATCATCCCGTTGCAGTCGGTGCGTTTTGCACGTTCCCTACTGAAGACTGTTAAAAAACAAGTTTATAACGTCACGATAAACACGGCGTTTAGTGAAGTAATTGCCGGATGTGCTAACCGGAATGAAACATGGATTTCGCAGGAGATCATTGACGCATATACCCAGCTTCATTCGATGGGTTACGCATACAGTTTTGAGGCATGGAATGAAGGACGCCTGGCAGGGGGCTTGTACGGCGTAGCTATCGGACGTGCTTTTTTTGGCGAAAGTATGTTCTCGGTTCAGCGTGATGCGTCGAAAGTAGCGTTCTACCACCTGGTGCACTATCTGCGTGAGCATGGGTTTATGCTGCTTGATACCCAGTATGTAAATGACTTTACGCTGTCGTTGGGTGCCATTGAGATTCCAGATTCTGTTTATCAGCGTATTTTGCAAACAAGTCTGAAACCATCGTCAGACTCAGCCGATGAGGGCTGTACGTACTGTTGAGTTTTCGGAGGACTGTCCTGCACACTTCACCTTCCACATTGTTACGAAAATTCAGGGGTGTTGAAGCCTTACGATTTTCCACCTGTTTAACCTTCCTTTGCCTTGGTTTTACGGCAATATGGCTTGCCGGTTGTATGCCGGGAAGAACTGTACGGTCTGCCGCCTTTTGTCCGCCTCCGCCACCGCCTCCACAGTGTTTGCCAGAAACATTTAACGGCACCATCTACGATACGTCGATTGTTGTGAATAATAAGCAGTGGTTTATCCAGCGGGTTATCGGAGCCGCAACACGAACAAACGAGTGGGCACTGCAAACTCGTGGCTCCGCTGGTATTCTTATCAGGGGGAATACCCCTGCCCTTGCCGAGTATGTAACCGTGAACCGCCCTTCTGCAACATCGATAGCTGCATCGCCTCTGACTATTAGTCAATCCGTTTATATTACTGCAATTGCTGACACAATGATGAGCGGTGATGCTTCGGTACAACAGGCGGTGTTTACGAACGGTGTTTTGAGCAGGCAGCCACTACAGTCTGATTCTGTTAATTCATTTATTCATTGGGACGGACATCCCACCGTTAGCAGCAACGGGAAGATATTGGTGTTTGCTTCAGACCGACCCGGAAGCCTGGGTGGTACAGATCTGTGGTGGAGCGCTCTCATTAATCAGGCATGGTCAGCTCCACAACCGCTGGGTGAAGGTGTGAATACACCGTGCGACGAACTATGCCCTCAGTTTGCGGGTGATTCAGTGCTTCTCTTTTCATCTGCCGGACATTCCACGGTTGGCGGTTATGATTTGTTCGCAGCGCCAGTATCCGTTAACGGAAGTACTGTCACCATTGGTAAGCCTTATAATCTCGGAAAACCGGTTAACACACCGTTCGACGAGATGTTCCCGGTCTGGGCAGACGCTCAGACATTATACTACTCCAGCGATCAGCCTGTACGGGGTAGTACATCCCGAAAAGACTTCGACGTTTTTGTTCTCTCGATGAAAACGCAGGGCACACGGATCGAGCGCGAGGTGCACGTTGTAACTGAAGACGCAGAAGTGAACAATCAGAAACCGGCAGAACCGGCAAAAACAGTTGTTGTTGCAGGCACAGTAATCCGCAACGATACAAAGGAACCCGTTTCCGGTGCTGATGTAAAGGCTACAAAGCCCTGGTCGGAACAGGTGATATCACAGACCCAGACAGATACAGCCGGACGCTACGCACTGAACCTTCCCGAAGGCGAAACCGTGAATATTACTGCTCAGACGCCGGAACTGTTTTTTGATAAGATCAAGGTTACCGTGCCCAAGGCATCAAACAACGATACCGTAACGATATCAAAGCCCCTTTCAATCCCGGTGACAATGGTGCTTCGTATTAATTTCCCTACTGCCATTTTTGACGCACCATACCAGTACACTCTGGATACCAACGGAGTTGATACTGACGTTACATGGAATGCAGCTCTTCAGACATTAGTAAACAACATTAAATTATCAGGATCACGCCTTAAACGCTTAGTCCTGATTGGTCATACCGATGATGTTGGAACGGATGCCAGCAACATAACGTTGGGAAGGAACCGCGTAAACTTTATCATACAGCAGTTAGTAGCCAGTGGTGTGAACCCGGAAATCCTTGAAGGGCGGACTGCCGGCGAATCACTTCTCCCGGCCCGACGCCCCGGAGAGAGTATTGTTCTGTGGCGCAAACGAGCCCGTCGTGTAGAGCTCGTAAAGGTGCTTGAGCAATGAAACCATTCACTGCCTGGAGACTTGTTTTATATTCAATTGCTTTTGTTACAATCGCAGTTGCGGGCTATATTGCCTACTCACTTTCATCAGGCGTTCCTACTCTTCAGCAACTCGAAAATCCCCGCCAGGATCTGGCAACTCAGGTATTGAGTGCCGATGGCGTTGTCCTGGATCACTTTGCAACAACCAGGCGCACCTATGTTCCGTATGACAGTATTCCGGACCACTTTGTCCATGCCCTGATTGCAACCGAAGACAGAGCCTTTTACGATCACTGGGGCGTGCATGTAATGCGGATTATAAAAGCGGCTTTTAAAAATGTGCTTTCACTGCGCACAAAGGAAGGCGCAAGCACAATCACGCAGCAGCTTGCCCGAAACCTGTACTTCACCCAGGAACAAACACTGGCACGAAAAATCCGGGAAGCATGGACAGCACTACAGATCGAGCGCACCTACACCAAGGAAGAAATCATCGAGATGTACACCAATGCCGTCTATTACGGGAAAGGGGCTTACGGCTTGCGTGTAGCAGCAAACACGTACTTTAAACGAGAACCAATGCAGCTTACTGCAGCTCAGTGTGCGTATCTGGTTGGACTGTTTAAGGCACCGGAACGGTATAATAATGATGACAGTATTGGCGTACAACGACGCAACCTTATTCTTGAAATGATGAAGGAACAGGGCTTCCTTTCGGAAAGCAGCTATGCACAGGCAATCACCGAGCCGCTTGTTAAGGTCAGCTCTACCGACAGTTATCGTGGAATCGCACCACATTTTGTTGAGATGATTCGGCAGGAATTAACGCAGGACGAAACCTGGAAGCGCAGACTCGATGGATATGACCTTTACCGTGACGGTCTTGTAATCACGACTACCCTTAATGCCCGGATTCAGAATTACGCCAACGAATCCGTTGCAGAACACCTGATACAATTCCAGAAAATGTTTGATGATTCATGGTCGTGGAAGTCCAACAGAAATACTCTTCAGAGCATTGTCAGCAACAGCATTCGGCAACGGTCAGACTATATTTCGGCCGGTAAAGAAGACCGGTCGAAAATGATGAAACGATTATCGTCCAGCCGACGATATATTGACAGCATCAAACACCTGGCTCAGACAATTCAAACCGGTGTTGTAGTGCTGGACAGCCGCACCGGAGCCATTCTTGCTATGGTGGGTGCTTCGCCGCGGGCAATGAAGTTAAACCGTGCATCAAAATACTCGCTCAATCACGTTACTCAGATAAAACGTCAGCCCGGCTCTGCTTTTAAACCGTTTCTGTATGCCACTGCTCTGGAAGCAGGAATAAAACCCGACTCAACGATTGAAAGCGGTCCCTTCAGCATCCACCTTGGCAATGGCCAGGTGTGGGCTCCACGGGGCAGCAGTAAGGACGGAGGACCAATGACGCTACGCCAGGCATTAAAGATGTCGGTTAACTCCGTGGCAGCCCGACTCATAACACAAGTTACTACTCCGGCCGACGTTGTTGACATGTGCCGCAGGATGGGTATTACAAGCACACTTCGTGCCGTGCCATCAATTGCTCTGGGCGCTGTTGAAGTTAGTCCGCTGGAACTTACCGCAGCCTACATCCCGTTTGTTAACCAGGGTCTGGCCATTGAGCCCGGGTTTATTACAAAAATTGAAGATAAGCGCGGGAATGTACTTTGGGAAGGAAAACTGCCACTAAACGTTACTGATGCTATCTCGCCCCGGATAGCCCACACCATGACGAGCATGCTTCGTGGTGTAGTTGACGGCGGTACCGGCTCACGAGTTCGGCAGTTCTTTAAGCAGCAGGCTGCCGGTAAAACCGGTACAACCAACGATTTTGCCGATGCATGGTTTGTGGGCTACACGTCACAGCTTGTAGCCGGTGTTTGGGTAGGATTCGACGACCGACGCATTCACTTTACCACGAACGACGGACAGGGCGGCCGGGCCGCTGCGCCTATATGGGGTCGGCTTATGGCCCACATCTCCGCCGATCAGGTCCTTCCGTTCCAGCGAAGCGTTTTCTCGCTGCAGGCTGCCTCGGCCGATACGGTACTGCCCATAGATATTGTCAATCCACCAGAAGAAAAAAGCTCAACAAAACAGGAGGCCGACAGTGCAGAAGTCCTACACTAATTCTGGCAAACCGTCACCGACAAGTTTTAGCCGGTACCCAAGCCCCTTCCAGGCATCACGAACACACAGGACGGCTGTTTTGCTCATGATACTAAGCATAGGTCTGATAACGGCGTGTGGGTCCATTAACCGCGTTGAGCGCGACCGCTTTACACATACGATTATTGACACGCTTACGGCCAGCGAGGTAAAGAACCAGCCAAACTCCCGTCCCGAAGGTATCATCTACCCGTCATCACGGACGGTTACTACCGAGCGTGCCCTGCTTCAGTTTGACAGCGTTGTAACGCGTGAATACCCAGCCTTTATACGCCTTGCACTGTTCGAAGGCGTTGGCATGATAGGTACTCTACAAACGGGTAATAGCACCCTGCTGGGTTTGTTTGGCATTTTTCCCGAAGTAGATGATATCCTTTTTGGTGATCCCACCACAATCCCTGACCGTACGCTATTCACCGGTCAGCAGCTAAGGCTGGGTATCGGTGAATGGAAACTTGATCTGTTCAAGGATGATCCAAACTGGACGTACGGCCTAACTGCATTTGAGCAGATTTCTCCCGATGATGATGTTGAGAACACACTCACCGGCGTTGGTACTTTTTCAGTTAGAAAACGGTGGTATCTCAGAGATAGGATTCCCTATGTTGCCATTACTCCAGGACTGCACTTCACTGCTATGCCTTCGTCATACGTGCATGCCAACGTGAGTGCCGATGTTGGAAGCATTGCCGGGGTTAACCTTCGACTTCAGGCAGGATACGTATTTGGTCAGACTACCCTTATCGGCGGCGATGCCCGGCTGGTAAGCTTTCCGTATCTGGGTGTCGGCTTAGGAATGTTCGACTTTTTAAATCGCGAAGAAGAACTCGAGGTTGAATGGAAAAACCACGAACATAGCGGCTGGCAGCTTTCGGTTCTTGACTTTGCATTTCTTGGGTCAAGTGCTGATAGTTCGTTTTTCTCTCGAAAAGACCCTAAAACGCAGACCGAAAATCCAATAAACGGTTTTACTGTGTCTGCACTTACAGCCAAACTTGCCTTACCGTTTGCCGACTACAGGTTTTATGCGGGCACGTCACTTTTGAACTTTACGGTTGCGGGTATTCGTGAATACACTCTTGGTGTCCTGCCAATTCAGGTAGGCTACCGGTGGAATCCCGGCAGTGGTAAACTTGCCATTGACCCATTTGTGGAAACTGCCTTTGCTCCGTCACGTTACCTACAGGCCGGTGCCCGCGTCATGCTGCCAATTGCCGATCAAACATCGCTACAGGTTGTTTTCGGATATCTTAGCGGCAATACCGGATCAGAACTCTTAAAAAATCTTAGCGACAGAATACAAACCAGCAGCAGCTTCAGCGTGTTCTACATTGGTGTGGGGGCCAGACTGTTTGACAGGATATTCTCACGAGATGAGCTGCGGTATGGCAGGGGGCTTCCGCATGAGTAATACCATGCCTGCATCGGTTCGGCACATGCCTGCCGTTACATCCATCAAGACATCAAAACTGGTGCTGGGTGCCATCGTTACTGTGCTTCTGCTGAGTGGTTGTAACCGGCGTGTTTTTCAGCTGCAGTCTGAAGACTACACGCTGCTGGACGGACGAATCCTGAGCAATCCCGATTCGGTTTCACTGCCGGCTCTGAACCGTGTTGTTGTATCATGGCCTGCCAGGATTGCCATCCGGAACCCGCAGATTACCGATGGCGAGCTGAATACAGTTATGCGCTTTGTTCGGGGCAACAATGCCACAGTACGGTTACGGTCAACCCCATACGATGATAGTACCGGCTCAAACCCCAACCCAATTACTATCGATATTGATGGTTCGCTAACAACACTGCGTTACCGTGACAAGTCGGAAACCCGAACTACAAATACTGTAGCCCAGCCGTTTGCAATCAAGTACGCATCCTTAGGCAGGTGGACCGATATTGAGGTTGGTTGCACTCAATTCCCCCGCTTCCGGAATCACACTCCTTCCACTCAGTGGATCCTGGTTGCTCCGGGGATGGGTAGCAGCGTTGAAATAACAAATCTTAATATTGTCGGAGTTGAACCCGAAGAATAGCAATCATTAGTGTCAGGCTTACCACACCAGCCTGTCCAATGCCTTACTTGCACGTGCAAAAGCCTCATCCACTGTATTTGCCGTTACGGTAAGGTGTCCCATTTTACGTCCCATTCGCACCTCCTTCTTCCCATATAGGTGAAGAACCACATCATCAATTTTCAGAACATCCAGAATGTTGTCGGGAATACCGTTACCATTACGCTCACCAAGCATGTTAATCATAGCGGCTGCAGGTACCTGCATTGTTCCCGCTCCTAAAGGCAGATTCAGAACAGCACGAACATGGTTTTCGTACTGACTTACGTGGCATGCTTCAATCGTGTAGTGTCCGCTGTTATGCGGACGTGGCGCTATTTCGTTAAAAATGATTTTGTCATCTGGCGTTAAAAACATCTCCACACCAAACACCCCGATACCTCCAACGGCTTCTACGCAGGCTAAAGCAATTTCCTGAGCCTGTTTTTGCAGGTGTTCCTCGATTGGAGCGGGGGCTAAAACCGTAACGCAGATATGGCCTTGCTGAATTGTCTGCACACACGGATACACAGCAGTTTCGCCCCGCTTGTTTCGGGCAACCATGACTGCAAGTTCTTTTGCGGCCGTGACAAAACTTTCTGCGTACAAGGCCCTGGGCTTACCGCCACCCATGAACCTGTTCCAGGCGATGTCAATTTCCGATTCACGGTTTACGGTAGCATTACCGTGTCCGTCGTAACCGTGTGTTCTGGTTTTCACAACAAAAGGGTATCCGTACTGCTTTCCAAAGGCGATTAAGTCTTCACGATCAATAATTTTAGCAAAGTGCGGTGTGGGGATACCTATACCTGCAAATGTTTGTTTCTGTGTGAATTTATCGCGGACCAGACGCATTGTTTCAACGGTTGGGTACAGTAATCGTTTTTCTGCAAACTTTTCGAGCACCTCGGGCGGGATGAATTCGTTTTCAAGCGTAATCACGTCCGATGCTTCAATAAACTGCTGTACCGATTCTTCGCTGTCCCAGCCACCGGTAAACTCAAGCTTCGTAAGCATTCCTGCCGGCGAGTTGGAAGCATGCTCGATAATTGCAACCCTCAGCCCCATGCGCTGTGCAGCCTGTGCCGTCATTTTTGCCAACTGACCGCCTCCAAGTATTCCCAGTGTAAGTATTTCGGATGGGTTATAAATAGATGGTAACATATTTTATATTTATGATGATGAACGAATAGTATGAGCTCTGGTCCCTTACCAGATGATTATGATTCAATAACAACAACGGCCAGGCCTACGTTATCGGTATGTGAGAGTGTAACGTGAATCGTTTTGTTTGACCAGCGCTCATGCATTGCACCGAACAGCTCGATGATGGGCAGTCCTGATTCCAGATTTCGAATACCAACAAGTTTGAATGCCATTCCCCCGGTCATGCCGGTTCCAATAGCTTTCGAGAACGCTTCCTTGGCAGCGAATCTGGCGGCGTAATGCAGAAAGCGGGTTTCGCCAAAACGTTCGCAGTAGCTGATTTCAGTGTCGGTAAATATGCGTTTGCAGAACCGCTCCCCGTACTCGCTATAAGCGTGTTGTATTCGGGCAACTTCTACGATATCAGTACCAATTCCAATTATCATCAGATTCTCTTGGCCTCAGCGTGGTGGTGAATGTGTATTGCGTTTATTCAGAAACCGCTCTACTAACTCCGATACAGCCTTAACTGCTGTATGCCTGATGGACTGGTGAGCGTACGGCGTTAGGACTGTTTGGTTTGGGTTAATTTCTACAAGATACGCACCATGGTTTCGGGCATCGTACGGGAGCTGCGCGGCAGGATATACTTCGGCACTTGTGCCAATACAGATAAATACGTCGCATGTACGGGCTGCTTCGGTGGCTTGTTCAATCGCTTCAACCGGGAGCATCTCGCCAAACCACACAACGTTGGGACGCATCAGGTCACCACACCGTATGCAGATTTCAACATGCTTGTGTGCATCGGTAAGCCAGCCGCAGCCGTTACACCGGTTTTCAAGGAGGTTGCCATGCAGTTCTACTACATTGCGCGATCCGGCCTGCTGGTGCAGTCTGTCAACATTCTGTGTGATCAGCGTAAGCTTTGGAACATGCTGCTCCAGCGTTGCCAATGCCGTGTGTGCCCGGTTTGGCGTCACAGAGTCAATAACATGCAGACGGTATGTGTACCAGTCTCTCACACGCTCCGGGTTTGCCAGGAATCCGTCCATACTTGCCAGCTCCTGCGGCGAAAACTTTGCCCACAACCCATCGGGATCCCTGAATGTTGCTACGCCGCTCTCTGCACTAACTCCGGCGCCGGTAAGTACGCAAACATGCATTGCGTCACAGAGGTGTTGTATCGTTGTTTCTGACGGCATGCAGCCACACCTGCTTAATGCTGACTCTCAGCATTTTCCATTAACAGATACGCTTTTATCAGTTCGTCAAGGTCGCCGTCCATCACACTGTGAACATCAGTTATTTTAGTTTCTGTCCGATGGTCATTGACCATGGTGTACGGCTGAAACACGTAGCTGCGAATTTGAGAGCCCCATTCAATCTTTTTCTTTGTTCCTTCGATGGCCGCTTTTGCAGCTTCTTCTTCTTCGCGACGTTTCTGATACAAGCGCGACTTAAGCATTTTCATGGCACGTTCACGGTTTTGCAACTGTGAGCGCTCTTGCTGACAGCTTACAACGATGCCTGTGGGGACGTGTGTAAGCCGGACGGCAGTTTCAACTTTATTTACATTCTGTCCTCCCTTACCACCAGACCTAAACGTATCCATTTCAACATCTGCAGGGTTGACTTCGATTTCTACGTCGTCATCTACCTCGGGGTACACGAATACCGATGCAAACGAGGTATGGCGGCGTGCATTCGAGTCATACGGACTTATCCGTACCAGCCTGTGTACGCCATTCTCGGCCTTCAGGTAGCCGTACGCATAGGCTCCGCGTATTTCAAGGGTACCACTCTTGATGCCTGCCTGATCGCCTTCCAGCTCATCGGCAAGCAGCACCTGATATCCGTGCTGATCGGCCCACCGGGTGTACATACGCAGCAGCATTTCGGCCCAGTCCTGAGCTTCTGTTCCTCCGGCACCCGCATTGATGGTGAGGATGGCATTCCGGTTATCGTCCGGGCCCGACAGAATCTTTCGCAACTCCAGTTCATCAACAGCCTGCACGGCATTTTCAAGTTCGGTGTCGATGTCGGCCTCCATCGAAGCATCGGCGGCTTCCTCGGCAAGTTCTATCAGGGCCCGTACATCTTGAGTTGCGCTATTGGCGCGTTCCCAGGTTTCCACCCAGTCTTTTAAATCGGCCTGTTCTCTCATGAGTTTCTGGGCTCTCTCCTGGTCATCCCAGAAGTCGGGTGCCTGCGACAGCATGTCGCGCTCGGCAATCAGATCGCGCTTAGCATCAACGTCAAAGGAACCTCCGGAGTTGTTCCACGCGTTCCGAAAGCTCTTCCAGTTTTGATTTTTGAATATCGAACATGTTCAAAAATACAAATGGACCTTCGGGGGCAAGGTGAATCGTGCTACAGAGCCTGCCGGCAAGCACGTATGCTCCGTCATCATTGAATGTGAGGAGGCTTGACCAATATTCCGTTTTTTTCAGACTGCTTTAGTCCGCTACGCCAGTGCTTGATCGACAATCATCTTTTATAGTTCCTGATTTTCCATCCGAAGTCGTTGAGTCCCCGGATCGTCATTGCGAACATTGCCCGACGGTCCCGCTTCTCCCAATACCTAGCACTTCTTCTTCCAGTCATGAATCCGGATTGCCGATACACCTTGTTTTCGGCTTGTCTAGGCTATCCCGGATTGTTAAGCCGGGATAGCCAGTTTTATTTCTTTACTCCTGCGGCGGTAGCTTCCTATCTGATACTCAATGTTTGTGAGAAATCACGATTAGGAGTCCGGCTAAGGTGATTAGAGGACTAATAAGGAAGTGCATAGCCGTTATTTGCATCATCTGATTGGAGCAGGTGGAGTCACCCCCCCCACATAGCTGGGAGAGTATGGTTCATAAACAAGCCCTTAGTGTGCGACAATCATTTGCACGATGGATATTCCATTAGTGGTAGAGAGTCGAACTGAGTACGTACCGGTAGCAAGGTTTTGAACGCTGAATGGGATCTCGTGGTATCCAGGGGTATCGCTCACCACCGGAATATCAGCAACCGCGTTACCTACCATGTCAAAGACTGTGAGCGTAACTCGCTCGTTTGTCGTTTGACGGTAGCGGATTAGCACATCTCCAGCAGTTGGATTTGGAACAGTTTGATATAGTATTGGCTTGTAATGTTCAGCGTCGCCACCTCCACCAATGCCAGACACAACGGTTTCGAGTCTCACCCTACCGGTAGCCAATGGCTTTGAGCTTTCATTATAATAGATGATGTCTAAGAACACATCCTTCGCCTGTGGTCGGCGCGACTCAACAAGTAGTGATACATTGAACTCGGATGATTCTGTTGAATGGGGCGCAGCAAGGTCAAGGTATGCGGCTATGCTGCCGACACGAATGTTTTCGACAGATATTTCGTTCTGGTCAGCTCCTACAGATAATATGGAAACCAATCCAGAATCCTCTGTACGGACACGAAATCCTATTGATCGTACTTCACCGACATCAGGCCTCCTTGAGAGCGTTATAACATCTCCAAAGCGCCTAGTGCCGCTGTCCGGAGTTATTCCACCAATGTCGCCAAGGGTTGAAACATCACCAGGGAAGATATCTTGTGGGCAATCATGTAGATTTGGACGCGCACACCAATCTATGGTTTGTTCACATTCTCTGCCATCGCAGTGAATGATAGTGAACTTCACCTGACCACTCCAGTCATATTGATATTCGATGAATAAAGAGAAGTAAATTGGTGAGAAACTAAATGGTGCACCGGTGGGAATATTTAACGAGCCGGCCTGAGGACCAGGGCTTCCGGTAGCAAAGTCCCAAAATACCATCTGCGACATACTCGGAGTTCCACTATTATTCACAGTCCACGAGTGATTCTGCATAAAGCTATGTAGAGCAAATTGGGATGGTGGGATAGGAACGATAATATGATTGTTAATGATATCATTTGGAATATTGTTGGCAGGTACAAATGTACTAGTAATGAAATCTACTTTTACCGCACAAATTAGTGCCGGGGGCTGTATGTGATTCCATATCGTAAAGTCTAACCCAGATCCAAGTATATTCCCGGTATTACTATTCAGGTAGGGAGCAAAGGCGGAAGGATGAACTGAAATCGAGTCACACCGTGTTGCAACGGGGGGTTGGCAGTGGAAAGTTTTCGTGTCCTCACAAACGGCACCATCAACATGTACTACCTCCAGTTCTATTGTCGTTGTTCCGGCAGAGGGGGAAACCTCCAGATTTAGCCAGAAGCCGGCAGCGTTGCAATCTGGCAAGAAGTCAATAGTGCCTTGGGATGCCGGAAATGCAGGCACTGCGCTAAACGAACTACACCACCCTAATACTGATGCACCATCAATACTTCCACCAATAACCCGGTAATTAATTTTATCTATATCACTGCCGTTAACTTTGTGTATATACACTCTTCCGGTACAGCAGAGTGAGTCGAACTCAACGGCTCCAATCTCATCGCCTTTACACAGTGCGGGTGCAGTAGTATCACCGTGTTCTGCTGCGATCCTCCACATCTGATTGCCAGTAGTGCTATCATCGTACCGCCAACCAACATATATGTTGTTACCGAGAACAAAAGTCCTTCCACTATTCAACTCTACAGGAAAGTTTAGTAGGTTATTTGACGGGAATGGAATCCAACTCCCCATGGCTTGCCCAATACTTGGTGGATCGAAGGCATAGAGCGTTTGCTGAGGTATATTCGGTGAATGACATTCAGTTCCCAATCCAATAAAACCAATAGCGTTCGAGATGCCAAGAACCGTCTGGCCCAGTACTGTACCTCCAGTTGCCCATGTCCTTGCTCTGTTTGTAGGGGACAATGGATAGTTAGCCATTGGGCTCCAAACACGCGATTGCAGATCAAAGCGCCAGAAGCCATTTGAGCAACTGCTGTTGATCCCACTCACTCCAACGTACAGGTAGCCCTGATTCCCACTCGTAGGGTCTTCTCCAAAGCCCTCAACATAGCCGGAAATGGCAAAAGGATTAGGACCCGACGAAGCCAGCTCGGTCCACGTCCCCTGCGTTCCACCTGCTCCCGGACTATATTCCCACACATCGGATGGATTCCCGCCGGAATTCACTCCGCCAACTACATAAGCCCTATTGTTAACTATCATAACGGCCGGCTCAATTCTCCCCCGCATAAGCTTGGGCAGATCTTGCATTTGTTGCCAAGTGTCGAGAGCTGGATCGTACCTCCAAAAGTCAATAAAGTAGCTGTTTCCACCGCTACTCCCCGAACCTACGTAACCATACCCTCCAAGAGAAAAGGCAAATGCACCAAGCCTTGGGCGAAAGGGAGGGTCACTCAGGCGTGTCCATGCATTGGTTGTGTGACTAAACTTCCATAGTTGTTTACTTAATATTGTATTCGTGGTTGTAGCTCCTCCGCCTACATACGCTATGTTATTTAACGTGAAAACGTGTTGAAAGGTACGACCATCGCCAAGATATGGTGGTGCTGCCTGCCAGTATAGCGTTTGGGCCGAGAGAGATGTTTTAATGATAATGACTACAATTAACCATATTATCATCTTGTAATATGAATGTGACCTTGCCATTTTTGAACTCCCTAGTTTTGTGGCTTCTACGTGAAATAATTGTGAGTGTAGTAATACGCTTGAAAACCGCTTGAATATGTAGACTGTATAAGTCTGCGCTAGATGCTCGGAATCCGATCTCTATTGATGTAGTTCCTTTCCTACATGACCGTATAGACTATGTAAAGCTGATGTCTAATGGCATTTGATAGGTACAAATGCACATCTGAGGGGCGGTTAGACTGAATCTCAACTGTAAGTCGATCAATTTCATTAACTACTTGAACAGGAATAATCGTCCCTACACCACAAAGCTATCATTGAGGATATTATCTATTCAATACTGGGGTATACTTGTTCTTTTTAATTTCTGTAAATCATTAACCTGAACAGCTTAGCATACTAACATCAATAGTGAACTGTTTCACACAAAACAGGACATGCAAGAAAAAGTTCTAAGCATTAGATTGGTGCTGCTTTCACATCATAAGGAGCAGCAATGTCAGAGAAACGACAACGGCGACACATGAGTGCGGAGGAGAAGGTCAAGATCCTCCGTGTACATTTAGAAAAGAAGCGACCGATATCGGAGCTGTGCGAGCAGTATGGAATCGATCCTGGTCAATTCAGCCAATGGAAGAAAGCCTTTTTTGAAGGTGGAGTCCAAGTATTTGCCACTAGAGCTGGTCGGCGGCGCAGTCCCACATCAGACGAGCTACGGGCACAGAAATCCGTCATAGAGATCAAACGTCTTCAGGAAGTTGTCGCCGAATTGGCGGCCGAGAACATTGAGTTATAAAAAAGGACTGGCAGATCATGCGAGGAGTACACCTACCAGGGGAAGTACTCCGTGATGTTGTGGCAACGGTGGAATCGCTTCGTGAGCGCACACGCCTTTCACGCCGCTTGCTTCTGTCGTGGGTTGGCATTGAGCCCAGTCGGTATCAGCGGTGGCGGCAAGCATCCTTTCAGGCGGCCAATAGGCGTGAGCAGCAGCGTCCATGTTCGTGGAAAATTCTACCGCAGGAGCAGGAAGCGATCTTAGCGTATCACGATGCCACCATACGTGAAGGACGGCGCCTGAGCCACCGCGTGCTCACCTACGAAATGATTGATAACGACATTGCAGCCTACAGTACTTCTACAACGTATCGCGTGTTGAGTACGGCAGGCAGGATAAGCTCACGGATGTCAACCGAAACCAAGAAGGGAACAGGGTTTGTCCAGCCGAGAAGGCTACATGACCACTGACACATCGACATCAGCTATCTGTGGGAGTTCGGCTACCGGGCATACCTGTTCTCTGTACTTGAGGGCAAAAGCAGATACGTACTACATCACCGCGTTATGAGGAGCATGACAACTGGAGATGTCGAACTCGTCCTACCACCAGCACGGAGATGTATCCCGATGCAAGGCCTGGCTTAGTGAGCGACAATGGAAGTCAATTTGTCGGCATTCAATTCAAAGGCTACATCGCAGACTGCGGTTTTGAACACCGTCGCCCTTCCGTGTGCTATCCGCAATCCAATGGTACGATGAAGCGTCAGTTCCGCACGACTAAGGAAGAACTACGACAGCGATCCATCATCGACGTTGATGACTTCACTGAGCAGATCAGCAACGTTATCAACGACGACAACACAAAGAGGTATCACTCAGCTCCTGGCTATGTTACACCATTGGACGTGGTCCAAGGTCGGGAAGATCGGATTAAGCATCAACGCCGCGAGATACTCGATGAAGCGCAAGGTAGACGGAAACAAAAAAAACACAAATACTCTAATAAGGCATGTCATGAAATTACTTCGATATTTAACTTGGACAACCTATTTTAGCTTAAACAGTCACCATCCTTAAATTCATGACAGGGGGTTTAGATGACCAGTGACCATTATGGAAGTCAACTGAAGTTATTATGGTTAGTAGCTGAGGCTTCAAAGGCAATCGAGGTCAGTAACTTCGATAAGGCTTGGAGTAATGCCAGCCAGGCACTCAGGCTCATTACCGATGATGGTCTTTTTATAAATGGATATCTTGCACTGGAAGAACAAGGGGGCTACTCACTTTCGCTACGTTGCTACCGCATAATGCTCCGCGCTGCCTTGTTTCAAGGAAAGGCCGACGAAGTGCAGCAGCTTTTACAGAAGGCAATGCAAATAGCACAAAGTAGAAACAATGTTAACGAAATTGCCGACGTTTATAGCGATTCCAGTATCATGCATATTATGAAGACGGAATGGAAAGAAGCACTTGTTTATACTTCGAAGGCACTGGACATTTATAAACAAACGAACAATAAAGAAGATCTTGCTAGAGTGTTGGGAAACTTAGGCATTATACAGCTAAACCAAGGCAACCTGGAAGATTCTATGACGAATTTTAACGAGGCACTGCACTTGGCTACTACTCTGGGTAATAAGCACCTTATGGCAAGCATGCACTCTAATATAGCAAACGTATATAACGAATATGCAGACTACAATGCAGCCCTTAACAGTTACTTACTTTCCTTAGAAACATACGAGTCGATTGGCTATCGAATGCAAATAGCCGGATTGTTGGGAAATATTGGTCAGATCTATTACTACATGAAGCACTACCAATCTTCCTATGAATTCCACAACCGTGCCCGGGCTATAAACGAGTCGCTCACAGCGACTACGTCGTTAATACTTAACTACGGCAACATGGGCAATTGCCTTATTCAGTTAGGCAAGCGTCAGCTGGCGCATGAATACATTGACAAAGCAATAGCCTTAAGTGATTCAGTGGGTGCTGCGTCAAGGACAGCAGCTCTACTAGGAATAAAAGGAATGGCATACTTTGATGACCAGAAATGGGAATCAGCACTCTCGTGCTTTTTAGAATGGTTACAATGCTCAGAGAAAGCCGGTATGCAAACTGAGCAGATGAATGCTTGCCTCAATCTAAGCCTTTTATTTTGCAATGCAGATTCTTCACTTATAAATCTTAGCATGGCAGAGGAATATGCCAAGAGAGCATTAAACCTTGCCAAGAGCAATTCAAATCTTGCCGGACTAATTGAGGCATTACGAACACTTGCAAATCTCTATGATAAAAGAGGTGATTACAAGGAAGCTCTGGTAGCGTACAGAGAATTCCACGATAGGTTTGTTGACAGCCAGAACGAAAAGATCAGGTTTCAACTGTCCCGGCTTTACCTAGAGCGACGCTTAAGTGAATTGGAAACTAAAAGGAGTACCGAGAAGGCTAGGTATGAAGTTGAATTAACATCACTACAGCAATTACTAGACCAGCAGAGACGCGAAATTGAAAATTCAATAAAGGAATTGGTAAGCCGGAATAGTTTGCTTCATGAGATCGCTGCCGACGTTGAACATCTAACACCCTATATCCAAGGAAACGGCATTGAAATCCAGCAGCGTTTAGTGGGAAGATTAGGACGTAATATTGCAGCACTTCAGAATAGCGATGGGGTGGGCATCAGGTGGGATGACCATCAGCCTTTTATGTCCGTGCTGAAAAAACATTATCCTTCGCTATCTCCGATGGAAATCAAAATTGCTGCACTTCTACGCCTTAACTTAACATCCATTGATATCGCACAGGCACTCTTCCTTTCTAGGCGTACAGTGGAATACCATAGGTTAAATATTAGGAAAAAGCTGGGGCTATCCAAGGCTGATGACCTGCATGTAGCACTTTATACTCTTTCATAATAGCACCTATCTCTGTATGACATGAGATGGTTGTCTCGGAAATTATCCCCCACGCGCAGGTATTCACTTCACCCATCACAAGCCAAGATTCTGCAAATCAAAGCGGGATAATATGGCAGCCTAATTTAGCATCAACGTCAAAGAAACCTCCGGAGTTGTTCCACACGTTCCGAAAGCTCTTCCAGTTTTGATTTTTGAATATCGAACATGTTCAAAAATACAAATGGACCTTCGGGGGCGAGGTGAATCGTGCTACAGAGCCTGCCGGCAAGCACGTATGCTCCGTCATCATTGAATGTGAGGGGGCTTGACCAATCCCCCTCATCAGTACGTGTTCACTATTTTGAAACTATCAGCTTAGATGAAACAACAACCTCACCCTTGCGGGCAGTAACCACATACACTCCGTCTGCAAACACACAGTCCGACTTTGAAAGCATCACTCTCGCAGTCCCTGTTGCCGATGGAGGTACTGTACGCGAAAGCACCACCTTGCCCGTGACGTCTGTTATCGTTAGCTGTGCACCGGCACTTAAAGCGCCACTCAGTTCAACCGACAGTGCATCGGTTGCCGGATTGGGCACCATTCGAATTGATGCAATCGTTGAGTTCTCATCGTTAACATCAGTCGTGGTTTGCACTGTTCGTCGGATAATGTTGTCACGTTTATCATACTCATAGTTCACAACTAATCGCTTAGCCCCTTGCGTAAATACCACTGTTGATACCCTACCTAAATCATCGTACAAAATATCTTGTCTTGTTTGAGCACCTGCTGCGATTACAAGCAAGGTCAGAAGACCGGCAATGCAAATACAGTTCTTCATCATTTTCTCCTATTTTTTATTCGGGGTAGTTGTGAGTGGTGGCGTTACATGAAGAGGCGGAGCAGGTGTTGACTTTATCCTTGGCGGAGCAGTAACCGGTGGCCCGTCACCAAAGAAGAAGTCAGCAAGAAGTTCATTGGGGTCAACGAGGAATTCAGCACAACCCAGTTGGATGATAGGGTTCAAATATCCCCCTGTACTAGAGCCCCATACCTTTCTGTTGAGGAATTCCTTATAGTCAAAAAACGGATTAAATACTGCATCAAATAATCTGCCGTGTGTTCGAGCATAATCCAGAAAGTACTTCCTCCCGGCGTCGTTATTTGATTGTTCAGCAAATTGGAAATCAGAAACGTATGAATTATGATATTTATCCTCTTCAGTAGAAGCCCGAGCAATTCTGAATCCTTCCCACTTCAGCACACTTGTAGCCGGAGGTGTGTACTCTGCGGACATAAAAGGAAAATGATCTTCAACGTCATTTAAAGGGTGCGCAATTTTGAGTCCTTCCCGCTTCAGCATATCCAGCGCTGAAGATGATTGCATTCGTAGGACGGCCATTAGTTCTTCCTGGAATATTGCACGCTCACTTTCCATATCAACATGACCACTTACGTCGATAGGCACTGGCTCGTCACCGCCTACCTTCCCAAAACCGAACTTCTTTTCAAATGCACCCTGAAATTCATCACTCAGTTCCGGCATGTGTGTTTGTCGCCCGTCGAGTGTTAAATGTAAGCCGCCCATGGTTACGATGCCGTTGGATCCACCGAAGCCCAGCGGATACTGTTGGGCTCCTATCTTTTCACCAAACGGAGTGTACCACAACGGCTCATCATACGTACCGTCCTTATTACGAACAGCTACTATATTCCCATTTCCATCATCGATAAGATACTTGCCGTCGAGCTTTGTAACATCACAAACTTGATAATTCGACTCTGCATAGGGGAAGGTTAGGAAAGCATAGTCACTATTAGCAATCTTATAGGATATTGCTGCAGGTGTATGGGAGTATGGGTCAAAGTAAAACTTCACAGTCTCAGCATTGTTCTTAATAGAGTCAATCTTGCCAAACGCATTATAGATTATGCTGAAGTCCTTTCCGTCCCTTGTGAATGAAGAAATACCGCTCTGACCATACTTGATATTGGTGATACCTAATGACGGAGCGCCCTGTAATCGGAAACGGCTATCGTACTGTGCTCCCTCAACCAGGTTATCCTGTGTGTAATTCACGGTGAAGTCAGAAAATGCCTGGTCCAGATTCACATTGTCACTACGCGTGACTGAGCTTACCCGACCGTTGGTGTACGCATACTCCATCCACCATCCACCCGAGTCTTCAATGCGTTGTATCTTACCATCGGCTGTGTAAACGTAATTAAGAGTTGATAAATCGGGATAGATATAACCTGATTTCAACCCCATATCGTTATAACGCATTTCCGTTCTGCCACCCAGGAAGTCAGTTACTGCCGTTGGTCGTCCGTTGGTGTATTCATAGGATGCCAGCCTTTTGTTATTGACGTCAATTTGTGTAACCTGCCCGTCTGCGTTGTATGTTTTATGAATATTACCGGCATCAGTAATTCTGCCAGCCTGATCGCGACCAATGGGAGCACCGTTCATTGAATTCATCAGGCCACTCAAGTCATAGGTAAATGTATTGGCTTCACCCCCAACAGTTACCTTGGTTAACCGGTTCTGCGAATACTCATACGTATCGGTCGATTCGTCGGGCCAGGTCACCTTTTTAACCTTGCCTAATGCATCATATTGTACGACCATTTTCTTTCCGGAAGGGGTAGTGTATTCCGCGTATCCGGCACTGAAACTGCTTATTCTCCAGGTGTTATCCTCGGCATCCGTCATTGTGAGGTCAACAGACCGCATCTTATCATATTCCATTGTGTAGCTAAGCCAGGGCAAACCATTCCGAGTTATGTCAACAGTTTTGTTGTTATTGCGCTGACCATACGAATACGAGAGCCCTGTTGGAAGTTGGATTTCACCAAGACTTCCGCTGTTTGTCCAGGTATAGTTCGTTGCCAGCCCCGACGGTGTTATGACCTGAGTCCGCCTGCCCATGTTATCTGATATTATATTTATTGCAGGGATTCCCGGCATAATAAAGGATGTTGGGATACCCTCATAGTTGTATTTTGCCGAATACGATAAATCATTGGGGCCGACAATGGTATTTGGGCGCATATCTGAATCTCTGTTCACCTGATACGACCGTCCATTTCCGAAATCAATTCCCGATAAATAAGGCCCTGTCCAGGTATAGTTGGTCAGTGCGCCACCGGGCTTTGTAATCTTCTCCAGCATACCCTGCAGATTATACGAGAACGATGTGATTCGGTTTTCACCGTCGGTAATTGCTGACAGCAGACCATCCTTATCGTAGGCGTACTGTACATGTTGTGTTCCCCACTGCCAGCCAGTAACGGCACCCAGAGTATTGGTTTGAATCGTCATTGGTGAACCGGTACTGCTTGTAATCTCTTTTAATGTATTATCGGTATTGTAAGCATAGGTATAACTGGAGCCATCAAACATGGTCAGTCGCTTGAGCATACCGTCTAAATCATATTCGTAGCTGTTATCAACTCCTGCTGACCGTACATGCACTGGTTTTGACGTGAGTGGTTGGTAGGTGAGTTCGGCGCTGTACCCGTCTGACCGTATGATTTGTTTAACCATATCGGTTACCGGTATAATGCTTGTTGTAAGGCCATTGACGACCTCGATACTCTCAATATCAGCAATGTCTAAATCATTTACAGTGCGGTTACGGTAATTGATTGTGTATCCAGTGTTATCGGGATACCGTACGGAGGTCGGCAGACCATCAATGAACGTCCGTACTGTTTTACCACCTCCCATGTCGGTTATTTCAGACCGATTGCCTGCAGCATCATATACAAACGTTGCCGTGCCGCCGCCGGCACGTGTCAGACTTGTGAGTCGGGCATCGGCATCATGCGTGTGCCTGGTTGTTTTCCCGCCTGGGAGAGTAATGCTGGTAGTTGTTCCAACTTGTGAAAAATTGACGAGGAACCCACCAAAGTCCTGCGTTTGAACCTTCCCTTCGGAGTCGTACGTTACAATCATTGGAGTGCGGCCTTCGGGCGTAGTCCATTTTGTTAGTAACGACGTACCCGGAGCATACGTGTATGTTGTAGCATTACCAAGTCCGTCCGTTGCACGTGTCAGTAGTCCGTTGGTGTAGTCATACAGGGTTGTTGTCCGCCCATTGGATGCCGACACTATTCTGCCAACACTGTCGCGCGCAAAGGTGAGCCCCTTCCCTGTTGGTGTTGATATTCCGGTAATCCATGCCCCGGTCCAGGTGACAGTGTTTTTATATCCTGCAGTATTACCAATGCTGAGCAGGCGGCCGGCGCTATCGAATTCGTATAACCGGTCGGCCGCTCGATCAAGCAACATCCAGGTATTGTTGTTGGGGCGCGATAGTTGGTAGCTGCCGGTTGTTGGCCAGTCAAGCACCCACTTCCCGTCAGCCTGCCTAAATCGGATATTCAAGCCGAGCGGGCCCAGAATGTATGCCTCACCGTCACCAGAAACAAGTGTCCAGTCAAACGGATGACTCCATCCGGGACCGAAGTCATGCACCTTAGGTCTGATAGTTTGCAGCGATGACAAGTAGTCGCGTTCCAGCGATACACCAATATCCGCATTTGTAATCACGTCAACGGGTGCGGAGACAATAACCTCACGTGTAGCGGTAATTACCGGATCGCTGTCATAGCCACTGTTAGGACATTGAGCGCCACTCACCGGAGGGGGCGGAGTAGTATGGTTAGATGCGGTTGGAGCCTGCCCTTCGCGTACCAAAACATAGTCACTGCCGGCCGACTTATCATCACATGAACGCCAGTCAACTCGCACGACGGTGGTCTGGCCGTTGTTCTTTACCTTATCGATGGTTACAGCAACCTGAGTACCGGCAGTGGAAACAACTGTCCAGGTGTCCGGCGAAACAGTAACTGCATCTGTTCTGCCACTAACCTTTGTAACCTTAATGCGAAAGCAGCAAGACTCCTTGGGTGTTGAATAGCTGATTGAGCCGCTATTTCCGGTGCCTAAGTAAATCACATCGCCGCTTGCCGTTGGCCTGTCCGGGCATGCCGCACCCGGGCATACGGTAAATGTATTTTCAGCCGTTTGGGTTCCGTTGATATTATCCAGGCCCTTTGCCGTTAACTTGACACTATAGGTTTTGTTTGCCGGCTCGGGCGCTGTCCATTGGGATACAATCTCTACCTGCTTTGACCCGCTGGGTGCCAGAGTGTGTGTGCCAATTGAATCCTGCACTACCGGGGTACTGCCGTCACTAATGACTATGGTTCCTTTTATACCGTTTATTCCATACGTGGTGTTTGTATTCGATAAAACAACTGAAATGGTTGGCTTATCACCGACGCAGGTTTTCGAGATACTCGAGATTGTAACATTGAGTACGCCGGCCGCTGAAAAACCCGTACCCAGCATAATTCCGACAATTACATTCAGCAGCAATCTCAACGCAAGCCCAGAATACAGACCATCGAACATACTGCCTCCAAGAAATCTATTGGATATTTATTTTATTCGTTTAATATTAACTGATTTTTGATTAACAAAAAATGACTGTTTTATTAATTCCGGATGAGGATTATCGCTGCATCATCTGTATTTTCCACCCTTGTTGGGCTGAGTGATGCCAGTCGTATTATGCATATCTACCTGGCCGGCCAGATACCAGCCGTCGTTATCAATAAGGTTGTTATAATGCAAAAAGCTCGAACACCCTGTCCCAACCACTCAGAAGAAGGTGTTTTCAGAATTACGCTTTATCACCAGGGCGTACTCACGCCTACTGACCACCCGAACGACCCGGCAGATGCCAAGCCCCCTACCGGCCACAGTGCATCAAAACGAAGCGTAACAAGATCACTGATGAAGGACGGGATTCTGGACAGCGCGAAGCCGGCTTCCATGTAGGGGGTGGGTGTTGCCTGCCATACCGACAGTACTTCAGGCAGGGTGTTTTTTGCGATGCCGGCTCCGAACTGCACAATTAGGTCTGTGCCTCTCCCACCTGCAAATACCGGCAAGCCTATGGCTCTCCACCATACGTCAGAAAAGTTATGTTCGGCATGAAGAACAATTGCAGACGTGCCGCCATACCGATCTGTGGGAACAGTAGCCAGGTCTGTTGTTGATCCAAAGGCAGGGTAGCGCCGAAGAAGGCTTCCCCGGTACTGTACCGGTACCCAGTCCGTCAGTGTAGTTGTTGCCGAGACGTCGATATCCAAACGCATTGGCTGGTAGCCGGTTTCTATGGTTTCAAGCCGGTATCCCACTGTTGCTCCCAGCGTGGCAAACCGCCTGTCAGTCGTAACCTCCAGACCCGCAACGGCCTGTATCGTAGCCTTTAGGGGTGGCTCCGAGCCAAGAAGTGCCGTCAGCCCGGTTTTGATATTCCACGACACGGCAGCACGAACAACCTGATAATTACCAACATCAGGTGCTACAATGGGATGGGGTACATTGGTCAGAACACTATCGGCCCGGTGCCGTGACCATTCAAATGACAGAGCCGACGTAAATGCACCAGACTGAAGCCCCACACCTGCGTCCCATCCTTCACGCCGGTAGTAATCGTGATACTCCATAAACAGGATATGGTTCAGGTTAAATACCTCCTCACCACCTAATATCATACGCCGTGGCTGGACAGTCTGTACATCCGAAAACAGATGTCCTGTTAGTTTAAGATTTGTAGATGTTCCCTCAAGCAGCTGTACGCTAACACCAAGGTTTGCAATCCGGGAACTGTTACTGCCCCACAGAATCAGCGGAGTAACGGCGGCCGGTCCCACACCGATCTCTGCCTCCAGTCCAAACGCCCATCGCGTAATGGTGGTACGTGTAATCTGTGGGAGCAATGCCAGTGAAAACAGCCCCGACCGTGCCACCTGCACACGGACGGCTGTGTCGGACGATGCAGGGGTTGCGGCCGCCACACTATCTGCTACACGATACACTTCTCTTTCGGCATCGCTCATTTCGGAGAATGAGTGCGTTTCCCAGTATTCTGACTTTGATGTGTCGGCATCCTTATCAACCGTTACCACTTTATGAGCATCCACCATTCGGACCTGCACCGAGCCGCTCTTCATTTCAGGTTCAGCGGCAGACGTTGCAGCCGGTTGCAGCAAACTGTCTGCAATTGTGTGGTTTACCTGCACCTCGGTCACGTATGTTTCTGCTGATGCGCCAAGGCTTACGGAGGCAATCCCGGCCAATAGCTGTACGTGAACATCACCGCTCATTTGCTGATACATGGGCACCCAGATACTATCGCTGATCGGTTCGTACTGCTGCTTTATCTTCAGACCGGTCACAAACGGTATGGCGGTACTTTCCGTTATGGCAAAGTCAGCCGATATTGCCTGGTAGGTACCGTCCACGATACTCAGGGTACCGGCAAAACCCGGAAACAAGTGCGATTGCGGTTCAAACTCCAAATCATATACAAGTTTATCTCCAAGCATTCGCTTACCTGCGATGCGGTACGTATATGTGTTGAGTGCGTTGGATGAAAGGGGCGATACCAGACGTGTATTCAACAAGTTTACTTCCGGCCGAGTTAAATTAAAAAACTCATCGAACACCGCAAGATTATTGGCCGAAGGGATATTTCGGGTTTGTCTGCGCTGAACAATATGTACCCGTTTCGTGCGGGTGGGGTTCCGACGGTAGTACACCTTCGAGAATGTTTCCATAATGCTTTCCGCAGCCGTGGCAGAGCTCCCCAGAATCGGAGCATCCATATTCACATAAAGCTTGGAATATGTTGTGCTCTCCATAGTTCTTAGCCGCTCGTCATTCGTAACAGCATGTGCGATAGCCCGTTTAATAATCTCGTCGGCCTGAATATTACCAACCACTTCCACGGTTTTCTTTCGTACGTCGGAGGGCTGAAGCCGGATAACAATATCAGCACTCGTATTAGCCGGCAGAGTTGTTGCGGCATATCCGATACTACGCACTTCCAGCATTTTCATCTCAGCCTGAAGCGGAAGTTTAAATGTTCCCCGGGAATTGGTATATGTGCCTCGTGTTGTACCTGCAGCGCGCACCAATGCACCACCAATGGGTTCACCTGTTTCTGCGCTGACCACGCTTCCACGCTGAACACTCTGTGCATGCACGATAACCGGTAATACAATTACCGCAACCAAGAGTACCACAGCGTTGCGTACAGTACTCATCATCCCCTGCCGCGATCTGGTGTTTCCTGAACGATCCGCCACCCCAAAGCCCCTTGCAATTCATAGCGCTTAGAAATACCAATCAGCATTGCACTCATTCGCTCAAGTGTCCTGCTCATACTTAAACCACCAACGTACCAGGCACGGAAACCAATGCTGTTAATGATACGCTCAACAATGCGTGCGGCTTCGGGATGATCAGTGGCAATAAACGTATCAAAGAGCGGTTTGCCGTTTTGCTGAACATCAAATGCTGCTGCTGATAGTGTATTAAATGCCTTTACGGTTATACTCTGTGGCAGGAGGCTGGCTAAACCCTCGGCAGCACTTTCATCATGTGTGGTTACCACATCATCAAGTGTATCGGACAACGGATTTGTAATACTCACAACAATTTTCTTGTCGGCGTAATCGGCAAGGACCCCCGCAATATGTCGTTCTGCAGGGTATGGGACTGCCAGCAGGATAATGTCCGATGCTTTAACGGCCGCCTGCAACGACTCATGAACGTGCAGAGTGGTACCGTGATATTTGGGGTCGTGTACAGTACCCGGATTTGCATCGAAAGCGTGTACCTGGAATCCTGCGTTCAGCATTCGTGTAAGAAGAGCAGAACCCATGGTGCCGGATGCCCCCACAATGCCAATGTGCATCGTACTAATGTCCATTCTGTTTCCAGTATTTAATGATAATCAACATTTGCGGTGTGCATGTTATTCGTGCAACCCTATGTCTGCGACAACGGCGCTGCCGGCCTGGAGAAATAATCGGCAATCTTGGGCGCTTTATTCACCAAGACCGGCGTTACAACCAGTGTGGTTATAATACACACCAGAACATTCTGGTACACCTCATCCGATAGGATACCTTGTATTCTGCCAGTGGTGGCCACAAGGAAGGAGAATTCGCCAATCTCGGCAAGAATCACGCCTGAAATAATAGCCGTACGCTTTGGCGTTCCGAGTGCTCTAAGCAGCAGGGCAACCACCACTGCGTTAGCAACAATAACACCCAGAGCAGCCAGTAAGTTAACATGCAGCCAGTTCCAGTTAATGTGCAGCAGCATCCCTACCGACATGAAGAAGACACTTGTAAAGGCATCCCGGAAAGGTGCCATAACGCGCTCGATGTATTTCGACTCTTCGGTTTCGGCAATTGTGGCGCCGGCAAGGAAGGCGCCAAGTGCCAGTGACATCCCAAGTGACTGGGTGATAAAGGCAGCACCGAAGCACAAACCCAGTGCTCCCAACACCAGCACTTCGGCAGAATCTGTGCGCACCACATATTTTACCAGTTTGGGCATTAACACACGCATCAGGAGTGCCAAACCCGCTACGATGCCTACCAGAATTCCAATGCGAAGGAGGACTGCAAAGAAGGTGACGTTGCTGCCGGGTGCCAGAAGGCTTACCACAATCATCATTGGTACAATGATGATATCCTGAAAAACAAGAAGACCAACAACTGCCTTGCCGTGCTGTGTAAACAGTTCTCCCTTATCGTTCAGTAGTTTCATGCAGAACGCTGTACTGCTGAGTGAAAATGCCATGCCTATAACGATTACAGATTCAAGAGTCAGTCCGTAACCTGTCAGTACCGATAACCCAAAAGCGCCGCCCGCAATAATCGCCGTACACACCACAACCTGCAGAGTGCCGCCAACGATAACCAGCTTACGCCGTTCAATTAAATCATCAAGTGAAAATTCCAGGCCAATTGTAAACAGCAGAAGAGTAATTCCAAGCTCGGCCAGGCCATTAATAAGGGTGTCCTGACCCATCATACCCAGGCCCATGGGGCCAAGCAGAACACCTGACGCAATCAATCCGATAATGGGCGGAAGGTTGATCTTCCGGAACAGCAGGATCACACCAACAGCGGTAATACACAGAATTACCAGTTCATCAATAAAGTCAACATGAGGCACGGCTACCTTCCTCCGAAGATTGCCGATCCTACCCGTATCAGGGTAGAGCCTTCGGCAACTGCCCACTCCAGGTCAGCCGACATCCCCATGCTAAGTTCAAGTGCCGTTTCAGGTATCAGCTTTCGTTCAATGGCAGAGTCGCGAATCTGTCGTAACTGGGCAAATCCTTTGCGTACAGTCTTCTCACTGGTAGATAGTGCTCCTACCGTCATAAACCCCCGAACATGGAGCCTTTTTGCTGATGCAATACGCGTAAGCAATGCATCAACCTCAGCAGGCGAACAGCCGTGCTTACTTACTTCGCCACTGGTGTTCACTTCAACCATAACATCCAGATGCCGGTTCAGCTGAACACAGGCCTTTTCCAGTTCGTCCACCAGCGAAGCCCTGTCCACACTCTGAACACAATTCACAATCTGAACACAGTCCATCACCTTATTGGTCTGCAGATGACCAATAAAGTGCCACACAACATCAACATTTTTCAGCTGAGCAGCTTTTTCTTTAAGTTCCTGAACCTTGTTCTCACCGCACAGGTGTAATCCGGCTCCAACAGCCTCACTAATTTGTTCCGGGGTTTGATCCTTTGTAGCAAGCAGGATTCGCATTTCTCCAATATCCCGGTTATTCTGCTCACAGGCAATGTGAAGCCGTTGCATCAGAATTTTAATGTTTGTTTGAATATTCATAGCAGCGAAGATAATTCTGTTTGTTTACTCGGCATTCAAGAATATTTTCGTTTATGAAAAAAATTTTCCTCCGTTTCCTTGATGTCGTCGAGCGGTTAGGCAACCGTCTTCCGGACCCCACAACACTCTTCCTTATCGCAGCGGCGGTTGTCGTGCTTGCTTCCTGGATCCTGTCGGCGGCAAACACCACAGTTGTACACCCGGGCACAAAGGAAACCATTAGTGTTGTAAACCTTCTGTCTGCCGATGGATTGCGACGCATGGTCACCGACGCGGTCAAAAACTTTACTGATTTCCCTCCGCTGGGACTTGTACTCGTTACAATGATAGGAATTTCTGTTGCAGAACGGAGTGGTTTAATCACGGCAGCGCTTCGTGTTACCGTGCTTTCGGTGCCCCGGTGGCTTGTTACGTCGGCTGTTGTTTTTGCAGGTGTTAATTCATCGTTGGCTGCCGATGCCGGTTATATTGTGCTGATACCACTTGGTGCAGCGATTTTTCATGCGGTGGGGCGGCATCCTCTTGCAGGATTATCGGCGGCGTTTGCGGGAGTGGCCGGAGGCTTTAGCGCGAATCTTTCAATAACGTCACTCGATCCGTTGCTGGCTGGGATCACCGATACCGGTGCCCGATTAATTGATCCTTCGTTCGCGATGAATGTTGCCGGTAATTGGTATTTCATGATTGTTTCTACCTTTCTCCTTACCGCCATCGGTTCAGTGGTGTGCGAGAAAATTGTAGAGCCAAGACTTGGTGAATGGAAAAGCACGGTACTCACCGGACCCGACGAAATGCAGCGGCACATCAGCCACACCGAGAAGAGAGCACTGCTGTTGTCACTTCTGTCATTCATCATCGGAATTGGTGTGGTTGCACTTGTGAGTGTGCCCGATGGTGCTCTCCTTCGCGATGCTGCAGGTACGCTTAAGCCCCTTGAAAAAAGTATTGTACCAATACTGATGCTGCTGTTCCTGGTAAGTGGTATTGTTTATGCAGTTGCAACGAAGACGGCACGGTCCGATAAGGATATTGCTACCATGGCATCCGATGGGTTAGGTACTCTGGGAAGTTATATCGTGCTCAGCTTTGTAATGGCGCAGTTCATCAGCTACTTCGCATGGTCTAATATGGGCGTGGTTGTAGCAGTGCGTGGTGCCGAGTTCCTGCAGGGGCTGCACCTTGACGGTCCTATACTGATGGCAGCATTTGTGATCGTTGCGGCTGTCATTAACCTGCTTATCGCCAGTGCATCGGCAAAATGGGCTGTCATGGCCCCCGTTTTTGTACCGATGTTTATGTTACTTGGTATTCATCCCGCAGCTACACAGTTGGCATTCAGAATCGGTGATTCGTCAACCAACATGATTGCCCCACTGCTGAGTTATATCCCGCTGATTCTGGTTGCTATGCAGCGTTATACAAAGTCAGCATCGCTGGGCACAATGCTAAGCCTGATGATACCGTATTCAATTTCGTTTATTATCGTGTGGACGTTGTTCATGCTGGCCTGGATTTATCTTGGGATTCCCCTTGGTCCCGATACACAGGTAGCTATTCCGATCCCGTAAGACGATGGGAAGGGGCTTTGACTAACGTAAACCGCCACTATCGCACATGCTGTTTCGTACCGTGGTTTCGTCGTCCCGGCAGCAATGCTAGCGCAGAGGTAATGAGCGATTTGCGGATAACTCCAACGGCAGCCAGTACCAGTATAAACACGGGCACTGCTGCTACGCGAGCAATAATGCCGGTTATCGAAGCTAACTCGGGTATCACCGCAAGCCCGTACACAACACCGGTTGTCAGAAGCGTAATGACCAGCTTCTTATAATCGTACTGTACGGGATACACACGACGCGCATACACCGATAGAACGATGACTGAGGCTGCATAGGCAATGACCTTGGCCCAGGCAGCCCCCATGATGTCCATTTGAGGGACCAGGACAAGCATTGCAACCACGTTTACAATTGCAGCCACACCCGTTGAAATTGGGAGCCACCATGTCCGCATCGTGATATGTAGGCCTGCCGCCAAATTGATGTACACGCCATTAAAGTAGTATGCCAGCATCACAACCGGAATAATAACCAAGCCCTTCCAATACAACGGGTTAATAAACTTCCCGCCAACAAATGGGAGCTGTACCGCGTACGGCATAAACAGAGCTGTTACCAGGAATATCAAGCCGCAGACGGCGGTAAATAGTGTTAATATTCTCGACAACAGAAGTCGAACATCATCATCAGCGCGGTGCTGTAGATAGAATGGCTTAAAGGCGTATTCAAATACGGTAACAAACATCATTACCGGTAACGCCAGCCGGAAGTTGGTTTGATACAAACCCAAGGTTGCACTCGAGGTAAGCATCAGCATTACCGTACGGTCTGCTACCATAACAACAATCGACGAGAAGCTGGCAGGTACTGTGGGCAATCCAAAACGCAGCATTCCTTTGATTATGCCCCAAACCGGCTCAGCGGCTTTCAGAGAAACCGACGGAACAAACACCAGGAATACCAGAACATTTGTGATAACGCTTGCCCACAGAACACCCTCGATATGCATATCCAACCAAATCAGAAAGTATGCATTGAGCGCAACATTGATTACGATGCCAAGCAGACGCATCAGGGCAAACTGCCCGGGCTGGCGCATCATTCGTAACCGGGCATACGGTATTAAAACAAGTGCATCAAGAAGCGGAATGAATGCGGCTATCTGCACCAGCCGGCTACCACCCTTGCCTAACTGCAGAAACGGTGATGCGGAAACTGACTCTGCTGTAACTATTGTTACTATGGTAATGAGCGTGCCAACAAGTGCCACACCAAGGAATGCTGCACGAAAAGCACTCTGCGACCGCTGCTCATTATCCTGCTCAAAAAAGCGCATGTAGGCAGGCTCCAGTCCCAGCGAGTACACAACCGCAATAAAGGCTATGGCAGCATAGATTGCCGTTACGTCGCCAATTTCCGAAGCTGTAAGGTAGTTGGTGTACAGGGGAGTTAGCAGGAACGTCAGAAAACGCCCTGCAACGGTAGAAACACCGTAAACAAGTGTGTCAGAGGCTAATGACCGTAACTTGCTGCTCATGAATATTCTGTTGGCAGCACTCTCACTGATACATAGTTTTGCTCATTCCTACAAAAGTACAGAGGCTCTTTCATGCAACGGTTGTTTCGGCTGATTTCCGGCTTTTTATTTACTGCCTTCCTGATTCCCGGACTGGTTTGGTCGCAAACTGCTTCCACACCCCAGGCGCAAAGGCTGCTTGAATCAGTTAAATATCTGGCATCAGAGGAATGCCAGGGCCGGTCGCCGGGAACGCCTGGAATTGAACGCGCTGCGGATTACATAGCCACACAGTTTACCACAATGGGTTTGGTACCTGCAGGCAAGGCCACGTCATTCAACAATTCGTTTACCATGGTTACCAGGGCAGAACTTGGAAAGAATAACTCCGTAGTATTTTCAGTTAAGCGCGAACGTCCCGGCGTGCCAATTGAAAAGGTTCCCGCACTCAGCATACAGTGGCAGCTTGGACAGGATTACCAGCCGTACAGCTTTACCAGAAGTACGTCAGTCACCGGCAAGGTTGTGTTTGTGGGGTATGGCATATCCACACCCGGACAGGGTTACGATGATTATGAAGGTGTTGATGTCAAGGGTGCAGTCGTTATTGCCCTTAGGGGGCTTCCGGCATGGGCAGAAAAAAACCATGGGTTTTACACACTGGCATCAATCCGGTCAAAAGTTACTACAGCCCGTGACAAAGGCGCAGCTGCCATTATTCTGGTTAATAGTCGGGGCGATTCCGCCGATGTCTTGTCAAAGTTTGGTACCGACTCGTTTGGCAAGGAGTCGGGAATTGTTGCACTGCAGGTTCGCAGAACACAGTGTGCAGGGATTTTCCCGCATAGCGTACCAACCTTGTTTAACTCCGAGCAAACAATTGATAAAAAGCGGAAGCCTCAGTCCTACTTGCTCCCCAATACTACCGTGACGATTACAACCGATGTTGAATTCAAGGAAAGTACCACACGGAATATTGTTGGTATGGTTCGGGGGACAGACCCCTCACTTTCAGGTGAGTACATCGTGATTGGAGCACATTACGACCATCTGGGATTTGGCGACGAGGGCTCTCTGGCGGCTAGCAAGGAGCCGGCAATTCATCACGGCGCCGACGACAATGCAAGCGGAACTGCCGGAATGCTCGAGCTTGCCAGGCGCTTTTCAGAGTCACCTGCTAAGCGAAGCGTGGTGTTCATGGCATTCTCAGGAGAGGAAAAAGGTCTGCTTGGATCTAAACATTGGGTTCAAAGCCCTACACTGCCACTGAAGAGCCTGGTTACAATGATCAACATGGATATGATTGGGCATCTTACGAACAACAAGCTGAACATCCATGGTACGGGTACCAGCACAACGTGGCCAGAACTAATTGAACGTACCAACAAGGATTTCAACTTTACAATTAGCACTACCACCGATGGATTTGGCCCAAGTGACCACAGTTCGTTCACACCGCTGAAAGTTCCTGTTTTATTCTTCTTTACCGGCCTGCATTCTGATTATCACCGACCCACCGACACATGGGAGAAACTCAACTACGATGGCGAGGCACGCATACTGGACTTTATCGAGACTGTTGTGCGGTCTGTTGCCGACACTACCGAACGGCCCCTTTTTACCGAGGGTGCCGAAAAGCCATCAGCAAACCATACCTCCACCGGCTTTAAAGTCGTGTTTGGAGTAATCCCCGACTACTCGGATAACCCGGCGGGACTGCTTATCTCGGGCGTCCGCGATGGCGCACCGGCTGCAAAAGCCGGTTTACAGGCAAACGACATTATCACGCAATTTGGGTCAACAGCCGTTAAAAATATTTATGACTTGACAGCAGCCATGGGTGATAAAAATCCTGGTGACGTTGTAAAGGTAACCGTTATCCGAAACGGTACCAGCATGGAATTCAGTGTCACCCTTGCCGCACCCGCACGGTAACGGTATTGTGGAGTCTATTCCTGCTGAGAATCCATACAGCTTAATGCGTATGCCATAACGGCCACTGCATAGGTACACTTGTTTAGTTCCTGCGGGTCCAGCTTATCAGGCGTATCAGCTTCCGTATGATGGTACCAGAAGTACTTTGTAGTATCCACCGTCAGCTCCAAAACAGGAACGCCCTTTTCGGCAAGTGGCGATGTATCGGCACCGCCGCCACCCTCGGCCCAGGTAGTGGCTCCAACGGGTTTCAGTAAACCCAGAATTTCCAGAATGTTTGTTCTCATATAGGTGGGAACTGAACCGCTAAAGCCTGTAGGATTAAACGTGCCTCCATCAATTTCCATGGCGGCAAAATGTTTTTCGTGACGTGTGTGTTCTGCGTATGCACGTGCCCCGCGTAACCCATTCTCCTCGTTCGTCCAGAAGCATACGCGTAGTGTTCGCCGTGGCTTTAAACCTGCACGCCGAATAGCATGTAAGGCTCTCCAGGCAACAAAACACCCCGAAGCATCATCCATTGCGCCGGTACCCAGATCCCAGGAATCGATATGTCCGCCCATGACAACCACTTCGTTTGCAAGGTCGGTACCCGGAATTTCAAAAACAATATTGCCCGACACAGCATCGGGAAGCTCTCGGGCTTCCATATACAGTTCAACAACTGGAACTTGCTCAGCATCCTGCAGCCTCTGGAGCAACAAGGCATCTTCGATGGTGATTGCAGCGCACGGTATTTTTGGGAAGGTATCGTCATACTCCATCATGCCGGTATGCGGTGTCTGCATTCCAAACGGTCCTACTGACCGTACCAGTGAGGCAACGGCACCCACAGCGGCCGCCTTACTGGCTCCGGAATAACGGTATTCTACCGTTGCACCGTAGGTTGAAAACGGTACATTCCATACCACGATCTTCCCCTTTGCACGGTGTGCTTTCTGCTCCAGATCCGCAAAGCTCGAAACAACCAGTACCGGTGCTCTGAGCGGTTTTCCGCCAGTACTCACACTGCCTCCCAGACCAGCCATCGGCATCGCGTGTGCCGGGCCCCCTTCCACCAACTTGCACCATTCCGTACCCCGGACCCACACGGGAACATGCACATTCTGCCTGTTTACCCGCCATCCATCGGCACGGAGCCGCTTAAGCAGCCAGTTGATCCCATCCTCGAGTGCCTGAGAGCCGCTAAGACGGCGCGGGAATTTGTCAACAAACCCGGCAACTTCGTTCCACAATGTATCGCCATCAGCAAGCGTGGAGGCAAGCACACCGGCAGCGTGTGGCAGTGTAGGTGAAGCGCCATGTAGTGGACTGCCCAAAGCCATGGTTGCAAAAACAGACAATGTTAGCGTCAGTATTCGGATGTATTGCATAAGCTGTTCAGATAGTAATTGGTAAAGATTAGGCATCGTGGCTAATCACGGTGTTTCTATTTTTGTCCGAACCATCGGCGTACAACATTATGAATTTAAGCATCACCGCACTTGAACCCGGCAATACCCTACCGTTTATCAAGTGCCAGTGGTCGTTCTATAAAAACGATCCGAATTGGGTGGCACCGTTAGTTTCTGAACGGAAGAAACTTCTAAGTATCACCAAAAATCCCGTATACGCTCACACCCAAATTCAACTGTTTGTTGCTGAACGCAATGGTACAATCGTTGGACGCATTGCTGCGATAAGAAACGGGAATCATCTGGCTACACACAATGATGATGTAGGTTTCTTTGGCTTTTTTGAATGTATCAATGACCAGGACGTTGCGAATGCCTTGTTTAAGGCGGCAGAGCAATGGCTGAAAGATCGTGGCTTACAACACGTGCGGGGTCCGGTAAATCCAACGCAAAATGATGAATGCGGATTGTTGGTGGAGGGGGCTGAGGGTCCGCCTGTAATTCTTATGACCTACAACCCACCATATTATGCCGATTTAATACAGAGAGCGGGCTACAGTAAGATTAAGGACTTACACGCATACTGGGTAAGCACTCAAACATATCGATCTGACAAGCTCTCCGGCCTGATGAAGTCGCTTATTGAACGCAGACACATCACGTTCCGTAATGTTAACTTTAAAGACAAAGCACAGTTTAAAAAGGATGTTGAACAAATAAAGTCAATGTACAACACGGCATGGCAGCCAAACTGGGGCTTTGTAAAGATGACCGATGCGGAGTTTGATTTTCTTGCTTCGGATCTTAAACAAATTGCCGATCCTGATTTTATTTTTTTTGTAGAGATAAAGGGCGAGCCCGTTGGCTTTATTCTTGCCCTCCCTGATGTAAACCAGGCATTGATCTACAATCGGGGCGGAAGCCTGCTGGGTGCCGGCTTTCACTTACTTACCAAGAAAACGAAAATCAATCGGCTGCGCATCATCGTTCTGGGCGTTCTTCCGGAACACCAGCGCTCGGGTGCAGATGCCGCTCTCTATTACGAGGTTGGCGAACGGGCTAAACGTAAGGGTATGGTGGGAGCCGAGGCAAGTTGGATATTGGAAGACAATACCATGATGGTGCGTGGACTAACGCAAACAATGAACGCCGAGCTGTATCGGACCTACAGGCTGTATCAGAAATCACTCACTCAGGAACATTAGTTTTTTTCAACTTTCATCAGTAGTATTCCCACTATGGGTCGCGCATTTGAATTTCGCAGAGCACGCAAAGAGAAACGCTGGGCCAACATGGCCAGGACATTTACGAAATTTGGCAAAGAAATATCGGTTGCTGTAAAACAAGGTGGACCTGACCCGGAAACCAATGCCCACCTTCGCGTTGTAATCCAGAACGCAAAGGCGGCAAATATGCCAAAGGACAATATCGAAAATGCAATTAAGAAGGCATCGTCGAAGGATGCATCCGAATTACAGGAAGTTAACTTCGAGGGCTACGGTCCGCATGGTGTTGCAATATGGGTGGAAACTGCAACCGATAACAATACCCGTACGGTTGCTAACATCCGGTCGTACTTTAACCGGAATGGCGGCCAATTGGGTACGAGCGGTTCGCTGGAATTTATCTTTACGCGCAAGGGCGTTTTTACAATACCCGCCAATATTGGAAACAGGGACGAGCTTGAACTGCTCCTGATTGAAAACGGCGCCGAAGATATCAGCGAACAGGATGGCGAACTGGTTGTTACAACCGCCTTCGAAGACTTTATCGGTATGCAAAGAGCTCTGGAGCAGTCTTCAATCACAGTGTCGAATTCTGAACTGCGCCGTATTCCAAGCTCGAGCATAACCTTAACCGATGAGCAAACCGAAGAAGTAATTAAGTTGATTGAGAAGCTGGAAGAAGACGAAGATGTCCAGAATGTTTTTCACAATATGAATGAAGACTAATGTGTGCTGTTGTTGGGGTTTTTAATCATCCGAATGCATCAATTTTAACCTACTATGCACTGCATGCATTACAGCACCGCGGACAAGAGGCTAGTGGAATTGTAACCGTGTACCAGCAGGACAACAAGCCTCGTATGGGCGTCCATAAAGGTGAGGGGCTTGTTCTGGATGTGTTTGGTAACCATGATGTGTTCAAAAAAACATTGTGTGGCTCTGTTGCAATTGGTCACAACAGATACTCCACCACCGGATTAAGTACAGTTGCCAACATTCAGCCGTTTCACTTTTCATATACCGGCGGATTGTTTGCTCTTGCTCATAACGGCAATCTCACAAATACGCGTACCTTGCGTAATCAGCTGAAAGGCGATGGCGCCATATTCCAGACAACAACCGATACCGAACTGTTCATGCACCTGATTGCACGCTCCAAGCAGCCAACACAGGTAGAACAAATCCGGGAGGCCGCTCAAATTACTAAAGGTGCTTATTCGCTTGTCATGTTAGGCAATAACACAATGTATGCGGTTCGAGATCCGCACGGGTTCCGGCCTCTGTGCATTGGCAAACTTGAACACGAACAAGGGACGGCCTATATCGTTGCCAGTGAAACCTGCGCGCTGGACATTCTTAGTGCAGAGTACATCCGCGATGTGGAGCCAAACGAAATTGTAGTGTTCAACAATGATACCATTACAAACGGAACAATGCAATCCTTTGCTATTGCCGAAACAAAACCTGAACCGCGCCACTGCATCTTTGAGTACGTGTATTTCAGCCGACCCGATTCGATGATCTTTGGTCACGCAGTTGATAAGGTACGCAGAAAGCTTGGCAAAAACCTCGCAGAGGAAAGCCCCCTTGCCGGAACGGAAGACGATAAGGCCGTCGTTATCTCTGTCCCTGACTCCGGAAACACGGCTACACTGGGCTATGCCAGGGTGAATGAAAAATCGTTCCCAACGAGATACGAAATCGGCCTGATTAGATCGCACTATGTGGGGCGGACGTTTATTGCCTACGGCCAGGATCAGCGGGAGTTTAAGGTTAAAACAAAGTTTAACGTTGTGCGCGGTGTGCTGGAAGGTAACCGTGTGGCAGTAGTAGATGACAGCATCGTCCGCGGCACTACATCAAAGCTACTCGTTGGCTTGATTCGTATGGCAAAACCCCGCGAGGTTCACCTTCGCATTACATCACCGCCTGTAATGCACCCCTGCATATACGGTATGGACTTCCCCAGCCGCAACGAGCTGATTGCACATCATTATCGGACCGAGGACGAAGTTGCCAAGGTTATTGGCGTAGACTCTGTCCGGTATCTTAGCATTAACGGTCTTATGGATGCTGTCCCGCAGGATGCTGCCACGGGATACTGCACTGCTTGCTTTACCGGAAACTACCCGGTTTCACCGGATGTTGACGTTAATGAGTTCAAGCAGGTTATCGAAGAATAGCGGTATGATCAAAGCAACCAGGCACGGCTGGAAATACGTCTTTGGAGGATTTGCCTTTATAATCACCCTGGCCGCCGTTCTATCTGTTCTTTACGGGGAATGGCACAAACCAACTGCCGTACTCAATAAGAAAGCTTCGGCAGCCAGTACGTCCGTTTGTTACGCCATTGTAGTAAGCCCGGTTCACACTGATAAGCAGAACAAAATTGTATCCGGGATCATGGCTGATATTGGTGCCGACACATCTACGACCGAGTTTATTATTGGCAGTACGGTGGCCGATCCGTGGTGTGCTACCGCCGGCGAGTTTGTAACCCAGCTGCGTAGGGCTATGACGGACACTCCGGATATGATTACCGGGAAGCAAAGTTTAATTCTCTCGATGATTACCGGCTTGATAACCAAGAGCGACGTTCCTGCAAGACTTTACGTAATTGGGACACTGTCAGATGTTGGATCGCTCAGAGAAGAACGTGCGATTGTAAACAGAACACGTCAATCTGTATCCGCAATTTCGTGGCGTAATGCCTCCAGGGCGCCAGTGACCGTAGTTTCATACCTGGATACGGCATCGAATCGGATAACGCAGGAGTATTCACAGATTCTGCTAAGCGGAACCTATACCCGCCTTCAACGTGAAATTGCTGATAACTAACGTCCTGTTACTTTTGAGTAATCACAATTTCTGTACGACGGTTTAACGACCTGCCAAACTCTGTGGTATTCGTAGAAATTGGTCGTGTAAGGCCGTAACCCACTGTTTTAATTCTGTCTTGCTTTATACCCTTTCGTACCAGGTAAGCCTTTACGCTCTCGGCACGCCGTTCAGACAGGGTCATATTCAACTGAGCTGACCCAATATTATCGGTATGCCCTTCTATCTGTACCCGCATCGTGGGACGTTTTTCCATAAACTCTGCCAGTACATCTAATTCCTCGACTGATTGGCTTAATTCCGCACTATTTGTTGGGAAAAGCAAGTTTTCGATAATAAATTTTCTTCCAATCTCTACAATCGGAATTAACTGCTTAATCAGTTGCCTTTTACGCTCATCAAGAATCGATACGTTGATCGAATCCTTCATTACCTTGGCATCGGTTCTGTACGAAATTGCATACAGGTTGGTGAGCTGTGTACTGTACTGGTCAAGAATACGCGAAAACGACGTACGGATATCGTACACAGCTCCGTTGGTTTCGTCTGACATTTGTTTGTATCCTGCCAAACCCGGGACTGTGATACAAAACAAACGTACCTTACTCTTTTGCAGTTGCTCTATCACAATATCGGTATTCAAGTAGGTTCGACCGTTGCCCTTCTCTCCAAACTGATGGTAGGGTGCATCGGTGACAAGCACCAGAACCTTGCTGGCAGCAGGATTCCACCGCATCTCCATTCCTTCACGAATAGCTTCGAGAGCATTTTCTTTCTCATCGAACCCGCCACTGGCAAACACCTTGTTTAACCAGGATAGGAACTCTTTTACATCCGTGGTAGGCTGGTGTACCTCCTCAATAATATCCGAAAACAGAACAAGCCCCAGTCTGTATTCAATCCCTCTGGTACGCAACGCTTCAACAAAGTTTTCGATGTTGTTCTTAACCCCATTGATGTATGCCTGCATCGTACCCGTCACGTCAACCAGAAAAACGAAGTCAACCGGTATTCGCTCTGTTATTGTGATTTTTTCAATAGAAATCACCGGCTTCTCTACGCCATCTTCCATTACCGTGAGTGTTTTGGGGTCGATTCTTTCAAGCACTCTGCTGCTATCATCATACGCTTCCACAATTAGTTTTATTTGCGGGAATTTCGAGATGTCAACATTTTGAATAATTAGTCTGAGACCTTCCAGTGAAGACTGAATTTTCGCCTTTTCTGCTTTAAGGGCTGCCTGCTCAAGCGAGTCGTTAGTCTGACCAAGACAATACATGGGCACGGCACACATCAGCAGTACCAGACCGAAACACAAAAGGGCGCACCTACTGAACGCCCTTTCGATTTGATGCCTTGGATTTATAGACATCACAATATCTTCATTCTACTTACTAGAAGTTCAGTCGTAAAACCGGAGAAACCATAAAGAAGTTATCACGTTCCCAGGGTTGTGCATCCCTTAGCGCCGTACTGTATTTCCCTTCAACATACAGCCAGTCACCTAAAATTGGCAGGTAGGCCCGTGTAAGGAGAATTTGATTCGAGTACTGAGCAGAAACACCAAACGGGAAAGCCCCCTGATTTCGATATTCAACTTTAGCATAAATCCAGTCAAGGACTTCATCCGGATGGTACAGCGTTAACCCGGTAACACCCTGGTAGGCAAGGTAGCTCATCTGAACTGTTGTATCTCTGAACATCGCTGCTTCGCGAACGTCGTAGTACCCCAAGCCTGCGTCAATCCTAAAGAAATTCTCGGGACCCTTTTCACCAAACCAGAAGTTATAAAACAACGTGGCCTGTCCGGTGGAACGAAGCACGTATGTTGTTGATGCTGGATCTACTGGGTACGAAGGTGCTGTAATCCGGCGAGACTCAATATCGAACTGATAATATGTTGTAGGGTCTACCCCGGTAGAGTTTGTAATACCTTGTAACGGTATCTCCATGTTCAGGCCAACACCAAACTGTGGATGCAACGGCAGGTGGAAGTCAATACCGCCAACCAGTTTCCCGCCATAACCGGAATTTAGGCGACGTCCCGGAACAAAGTCAAGCAAACGCTCCTGGCCATCCATCGAACCGGTAAGCCTGTATCCAAATCCTAAACGGGCGTTAATCAAATACGGGATAGCTGTTCTTGTTTCGTAATCAGAGTTAATATAAAGCGGACGTTGCAGATAGATTCTGGATTCGCCCGATGACCAGTAGGGATAACCAACCTGATCTGTACCGGTAGATGCTTTCAACCAAAAACCACTCTTACCGATTTTCAGAACCTGATCGAATGCCGAGAGCGTAAAGGCATGCGTTACGTTTGTTGGCTCCATGTAATTGATAATCTCCTCGGCCTGAGCACTACTGGGAGGCGATGCCGGCGGAATATCCTGAAAGCAGTAAGCACGTTTGGGTTCTGCAAGACGGAATCCCAGCTTACGCATATTCTGGGCTATTTCGGCAGCCACCATCTTTTCCTGACCACATTCAATTAAGATAAGGTCATACTCGGGCTCAGCCTGGTCAGCACGTATCGGTGCAGATGTTACAACGATATTGTTTTCGTCGAGCCTGTCCTTATCGTACCCCATCAGTGCAAAGGTCTGCTTGATCTGGACTTTTAAGTCAGGCTCACATACACGCCATCTTGGGAAATACTGAAGAATTTCCGGGTCGATAGTTTTGAGTGCCTGTACAATCGTTTCGGTTGAATTCTGTGCACCGGCGTGGAAGGCACCGGTTAAAAACACGAATACTGTTGATAACGCTATTGAGAATCTCTTCATGGGTGATACCTGATTTCTCGAAGGGGGCTGTACTAAAAGTTAAAAATGAATCGTATGGCCGGCATAACAACAGCAGATGTTTCCCATGGTCTGGGATCTCTGAACACGGGTGCGAAAACCCTGGTATCAATGCGCAATGAGAAGCTGTCGGCAACCGGGATTTGCAACCATGCTGTACCAAGGACAGTCTCGTCGAAGTAACCAAGAGAGAAGCCTGCCGGTGTAGACCAGCTGGTGGTCATAAACTCAACGCGGCCTGATACGCCACCTACTGTAGTGTTCGATACATTTCTGAAGTCAGCCGAATCGGTACCTTGGTTGAACGGCGTCCATGTTTCCATACCGTAAATCGTAGCACCCAGCCGGAGTCTGAACAGGTAGTCTTTGTCAATGCTGACAGCAAACGAATACTGCATTGTTGCATGATACCGTACCAGGTAGTCTTCCCAGCGGTTCATTGTGCTGCTTAATCGCATGTGGTCGCTCTGAGTTGCATCGTCGAAAACATAGCTTAATGCAACGTTAAAAACTCCGCTGTTGTCAATAACTTTAATTGGGAAGTCAAAGGATCCATTAATGCCGAGGCCGGCATACGTCATTGTTTGAGTATTGCCAAACGTTTTTGCAAGCTCACTCCACCCGGCTGTGGGAAGAATTAGTCCAAGCTTCGATGAACCCCACAGTGCGTTTACTGCCGTACGGTTTGACCACAGTGATGGGTAATTGATATCTTCCAGACCATAGCGGAGTTCAACACCGTACAGTGGAAGATTTGCATTAGTTGGCTGAGTACTGTCAACTTCTTCCGATGCGGCATCGCCTACATGTTTGCGTTCGTATCGGCGGTATGATACACCGTCGGCAACACTAACAATTACTTCGTTGTTATTCTGATAATCCTGTGGTAAACCTTCTGATATTCTCATGTAGGTTTGAACATTGTCTTCCGGAATACCTAGTGTATTACCATACTTCTTTTGTACAAAGCGGATTCCCTCTTCACCAATACCTTGTGCCTCGGGAGTAACATTTTCATAGTTACTTTGGATTAGCTGGTTATTAAGGTAATCCAGTAGGGTGGCTGCGGCTGTTCCGCCCAGGATGTCCTTCCCCTTTAAGGCCTGACCATCCATGAGGAATTGTTTTTCCAGGTCAACATTTTGCAGTTGCGCCGGCATATAAATATCCGTTGGCGGATCCAGGTCATCCTTTAGAGCGTAGTAGCTTTCCGAATTTCGCTGGGTTAGGAGTCCAATGATCTCAAAAGGTTCGTTTTGATTGCGACGTGTGGTTAGCACATACGCCTTTTTAAACTGAGCTTTTTCCCAGGCTACCTTTTGAGTGTAATACCGTTCGTAGGCTTTGCAGCCAGGCTTGCGTAGAATGTTTTGAATTTCTTTTTCTTCCATGCCTTCGCCGCCGGTAAGAACGATACTCTCCACATCATCGCGGGACTTACATTCCTTGGCATCGTCAGTTATTTCCGGCTCACGCGGGCCAAGCAGGATGTTTAACCGGCGCATAGATTCTGCTTCGTCGGCATCGGGTACCTTGTATAAGGATATCATGCCGTATCGCCAGTTCTTAAAACGCAGAAGCAGATTTTTAATCTGGGCATTCTGCTGCGCCTGCACCGGCACCATTGCCAGAGCGAAAGCCATAAAACAGATTATTGAAGTTATAGTACGCATCATTTGCGTTGCACTCTATTATTGGTCGTCAATTACTTACGTTAACAGTTTTAGTGATCATGCGTGGACGTGACTCTGCTCCGTCGGCACTGGCAGTTGCAGAGATTGTAACCTGTACACTGCCTTTTACTCTGCCCTTGGTAAGGGGGAACTTGCCACCCTGAAGTTTTAGCGTGATTTCGTAGTCATTGCCTGAAACTTTTCTTGGCTTGCCAACAGGAACAGCTTTAAAGGTTGCACCCGTTTTCATGTCACGAACAGAGGTATTGCCAATATTCACAGATACTGAACCGATACTTGCACGCTCGTTCCCATCAGCACTTATTGACGGTGCACGGACTTGAATGCCTTTTACAACAAACTCGCCCGTCTGGTTATCAGTAATTGGGTCGGCCGTCATATCACTGGTTACAATTGTTGGTTTTTTAAGTCCAACATCTCCGCTGCCACTCCATATTGGAACTACTTCTCCTGTACGCGGATCTTTCCAGGCAACATTCAACGTCACCTTTGCCGTACCCGGAGGTACTGATACTGCATCACTGGCCTGTACGTTCAGTTTCCGCAGTGGAGCAATCTGAGCTCCGGTTCCCATATCAAACTGCATCATAAATTCACTGGGCTTAATCGTGTTGCCTGATGAAGGTACAACCACTAATTCCAGTGCGTCACCCCACGAAACTTCGAGGAAGTTCTTTACTTCGTCAGCATTACTTATCGACGACGAATACACATAAACCGAGCATACTGCCGGCTCAGATTTCTTGGGACCATTAGCCTGAGCTAACTGGAATACGTATGGTTCATCGCGTGGTGCAAGATTCCCGGCAATCGGAATTACGAGATTTTTGCCAACCCACTTGGTTGAACCACTTCCTGAGGAACTTGAGGAAGAACCGGATTCCACAACTGAGGCAGATCCTGGTTGTGCCAGAAATTCGGTTTTGCCATTAGACGGCGTTACCTGCATTGGCAGCACCAGCTTGGACAGTTTATCAAAGACTCTGACAACATTTTCAAGGTCGGCAATCTTTGGATCGGTAATCTGAGGCGTGGGCTTCAGCACATGGATATTAAACTCCATCACGCCACGATTCCTGTCGAAAGCATTCTCGGCCTGAATTCCCGGAGTTGTGAGTTTTACAATTGCTCCAAACAACTGAATACGTGCTTTTGTGGGCAGGTCGTCTGTTTCATCCTTCAACTTGTTGATTGCTTTATCGAATTGCTCGATATTGGTTTTTACAAGGTCAGGATTTGGTAACCCTTCGGTATTTCGGGTTAATTCTTCACGAACCTTGAGCAGGTCTTTTACTTTAAGCTGGACAGTACCAATATTTACTTTTTCTTCCGGGTCGATTTCTGCGTGACTAGCCCCTTCTTTTATGGTTACGCCCAGAATTTGGTTTGTTCGTGACGAAAACCGCAACTTATACCAACCGGCATCACGGGGTTCGAAATTCACAACAAACGATCGTTTCTTCGGCGAAATTTCAGGACCTAACTTTTGGGTTTCTTCCTGACTGTAATAGTACTCGGGATCCTGAATTCCCGAAGGTTTAAATGCCGTTACCTGAGGCTGAGAGTACTTGGGCTCAATCAGTATGCGCTGCATCTGTTCAATGAAGGCCTTGGGATTAGTGCGGTTCTGCTCCCATGCCTGTTTAACCCTGGCTTCCATGTCCTTTACCTGTAAGTCAAGAGACGAAACCGATTTAAGCTGCCACGACGAACTGTCTTGGGGAACCGTTTCGCTACCCTGGTCACCGGAGTACAGAATTTCATATTTCAGGTCAGATACGTTGGACAGTTTTAGAAAGCGCATCATACGCTCAACGTAATCCTCGGCTTCTTCGGATTCCTGCTGCTTCAGGTTCGATACAACGTCTGTTATCCCAACTTCAACCAGGTACTTCCGTTCCGGCTTAATATCTGCACCAATTGCTTCCTTAACATTAACACCTGGCGGCGGTATCGTAATCTGGTCTTGCGGACGCGTGTTAATACCTTCTGACCCGGCTCCTACCTGAAGCTGGGCAAGAATGCTCTCCACGATGCGCATTGATTCCTTCTGCTTGGCAATCAAATGCTCTTCTGCTTCATCACGTTCTACAATGATGATGAGAAGTTCAAGAATAACTGCCAAGTAGAGCACGAAGTAAACTTTCCCTGCTCCACCCTTCGACATATACTACCTCCTGGCTTGTAAGGGGCTAACTATTAACCCGTTTTCGTTTTCTGGTTGTCTCACTTTTGAACCGATGTTCCGTCGTTGAGTTTTGCATTGTCAGCTTTCGACATCGATGTTTCCGCTGCACCCTTCTTGGTCATACAACAGCCACTACTTGCTTTTGCCGTGGTACCGGCGCCTGAATTCGATACTTTCTTGGCTGATGCTTTTGCCTTCATTGAGCAGCATGCTTTCTTTGAGGTTGCACAGTTGTCAGCATCCTCGGCTTTGGCTCCAGCTGTCTGACTGGTTGACTTCGACATGCACGATGACGAGTTTTTTGCATTGTCATCACAGCGCATGGCTGCCGTGATGGCAACCGACATTACCAAGAAAGCCGCAACAAAAAGTCCGGTTATTCGAAGATTCATATCATTACTCCTGGCTGAAATTCTGTTTCTACAAGTTAGTTATTCTGCACAATTGCGTTAAAAATAGGCTGAAACAACGAAGTATTCAAAAGAAAACGTATAAAAAGTATGTTTATCCTTACTTGGTTAACGTGATTTTCTCTGAATTCCGTCGGCAGAGCAACAATTTCTAAGCCATTTAACACGGTATGCCTACGAACACCCCGTAGTGTGGCCGCAATCAACACATACCATACATGAACCGTTAATCTTTACGTGCATCGATGCGCATTTGCCGCATGCTTCACCGGTAAATCCCATTTCGATTGCAATCATCCGTGCATCTGCTACTCGTCCGCCAATAATACCGGTAACTTTCTCCGGATTATCTCCAACCACTATCGGCGGATGAAAATTCTCTGAATCCGAAACCGCTCGCGCACCATCAGGTAAGCCCGTTTTTTCGGGAAGTTTATTGTTTTTTGACGGTGCAACCTCGTCTACGGCCTTTACGTGGACAAAATCAGTACGGTTTAAGTAGTCATACCCCAACGTCCTGAACACATAATCCAGGATTGAGGTCGCATTTTTAATTGCTTCGTGTCCTTCAACAAAGCCTGCCGGTTCGAATCGGGTAAAGGTAAAGGTATCAACAAGCTCTTCAAGCGGAACGCCGTACTGTAAGGCTTTTGACACAAGAACGGCAAAGCAATTCATGAGCCCCTTAAAAGAAGCTCCTTCCTTGTACATATCAATAAAAATCTCACCCAGCTGACCGTCGTCAAACTCACCGGTACGCACGTAAACCTTGTGTCCGCCAACCGTTGCCTCGCGCACGTATCCATGGCGTCGTTTGGGCAGACGTCTGCGTTCTGCCCTGTGATAAACGCGTTCACGGATTACTTCATACACTTCTTTCGGACCCTTGGTTTCATCCAGCGTGTCTTCATCGCCAAGCATGACAATTTCGTCGTAGCTGTCCGCAGAGGCATTTAACGGCTGACTAAGCTTCGAACCGTCGCGATACAAGGCAATGGCTTTTACCATCTGTTTCCAGCTTTCGAAGTGTACTTCTTCCACCTGGCTAACGGTGGCTTCGCCCGGCATGTTGATTGTTTTTGAAATAGCTCCACTGATAAAGGGCTGGGCTGCCGACATCATTCGAACATGGGCCATGTATGGGATATAACGCTGACCGCTTTTTCCGCATTTATTTGCACAGTCAAAAATCGGCAAGTGCTCATCTTTTAAGTACGGAGCCCCTTCAATCGTCATGGTACCCGAAACGTACGTGTTGGCAGCTTCGATTTCTTCGTCGGTAAAGCCTAATGCCGAGAGAACCGAAAACCTTGGCTGCTCCATCTCGGCCTCGGTAAAGCCGAGCTTTGCGCAAACATCGTCACCCAGGGTAAACCGATTAAAAACAAAACGGATATCAAAAGCGGAATCAAGCTGGTCTTCGATCTTATCGATGGCAAATTCAGGAAGCCCTTTTTCACGGAGCGAGGCTTTGTTAATAACGGGGCTGCCAACAAGAGTTCCGTGACCTTTACAAAAGCGTTCTATGCTTTCAATTTGACTGTCGGTATAGCCCAATTTATGTAGTGCTATACTTACACTTTGGTTTACAATCTTAAAGTAACCACCTCCGGCCAGCTTCTTGAATTTTACAATTGCAAAGTCAGGCTCAATACCCGTGGTATCACAGTCCATCAGCAGACCGATTGTACCTGTTGGTGCAATCACGGTAGTCTGTGCGTTCCGGTAGCCGTACTTTAAACCAAGCTCAAGAGCACGATCCCAGGCGTGGGTGGCTGCTTTCCGCAAGGGTTCCGGACAATCATTGTGGTCGATACCACGGGGTGTAATTGTTAGATGCTCGTATTCCTCTTTTTCGGCATTGTATGCTGCACGCCTATGATTTCGAATTACACGAAGCATGTCTTCGGCATTACTCTTGTATCTGGCAAAAGCCCCTACATCTCGGGCCATCTCTGCTGAGGTTGCGTATGCTTCGCCGGTCATGATAGCAGAAAGGGCACCGCACAGGCTGAGTGCTCGCGGTGAATTATAGGGGATCCCCATAACCATCAGAACCGTTCCAAGGTTGGCATAACCCAGGCCAAGCGTCCTGAAGTTAAAACTTCGTACGGCAACTTCTTTTGAAGGAAACTGGGCCATGAGAACTGATATTTCGAGCACCACGGTCCATAGCCGGATTGCATGCCTGTACTCATCAATTAAAAATGTTTCCTTTTCAACACTGTAAAAGTGTGCAAGATTTAATGACGCCAGATTACAGGCCGTATCGTCCAGGAACATGTATTCCGAACACGGATTCGAGCCGTTGATTCTGCCGTCAGCGGGACATGTGTGCCATTCATTGATGGTTGTATCAAACTGAAGTCCCGGGTCAGCACTCTTCCACGAGGCCATGTTGATTTTATTCCACAAGTCGCGGGCACGAACCGAAATGCGCTTGGTATTATCGGTACGCCATACCAGGTCCCAGGTTGTATCGTTCAGTACGGCATGCATGAAGTCATTGGTCACCCGAACAGTATTGTTGGAGTTCTGTCCGCTCACAGTGCCGTAAGCCTCACCCTCGTAATTTGTATCGAAAGTAGAGAAGTTTAATGTTGTAAACCCTTGTGCCACCATGTCGAGGGTCCGGCGTACAACATTGTAGGGAACGCCGCGATGCAGTGCTTTCCGAATAAGAGTGTCCAAAGCCTTATTGCTATGCGGATCGGCGCCGTTTGTATGCGCTTCGTCCATAATTGCCTGTAAGAATGTAGAACACACCTTACTACCGGCAACCAGTGATGCCACTTTTTCTTCTTCTTTTGCCTTCCAGTCGATAAATTTTTCAATATCGGGGTGATCAACATTAAGGATCACCATTTTTGCGGCACGGCGGGTGGTGCCACCGCTTTTGATTGCACCGGCTGCACGGTCAAAAATCTTCAGGAAGCTCATTAAGCCGCTCGATACTCCGCCGCCGGATAACTTTTCGTTTTCGCCCCGTAAACTGCTGAAGTTGGAGCCTGTACCACTGCCGTACTTAAAAATGCGGGCTTCACGGGTGGCAAGGTCAAAAATGCCGCCTTCGTTCACTAAGTCGTCCGACACTCCCTGAATAAAGCAGGCATGTGGCTGCGGGTGACTGTAGGCATCCTTGGATTTAACCAGGCGTTGTGTTTCAGGGTCAACATAGTAATGCCCCTGTGATGTTCCGGTTATCCCGTATGCCCAGTTCAAGCCGGTGTTAAACCACTGCGGAGAATTAGGAGCAGCCATTTGATTCAGCAGCATATAGGCAACTTCATCGTAAAAGGCCTGTGCGTCATCGGCAGAGTCAAAATACCCATGCTGCTCACCCCACCATCTCCAGCATCCTGCCAGCCGGTGTACTACCTGCTTGACAGAACGTTCTCTGCCCAGTACCTGTTCACCACTCTCGTCAAGAACAGGGTTGCCGTGCTCATCAGTTTGCGGAACACCTGCCCGACGGAAGTACTTCTGAGCCAGGATGTCGGTTGCTACTTGCGACCAACGTTCTGGTACTTCAATGTCGTCCATCTGAAACACCACGGTACCGTCCGGGTTCCGAAGCGTAGAAGATCTTCGAGTGTAAACAAATGAATCAAAAACATTCTGTCCTTGCTTAGTAAAACAACGCGTAATGCGCATGCCGTAACCTCATCCTACAATTAGGGGTATTAAATAATTTTACGGTAACGACTAAATGACTCGACATTCTACTGTGAAGAAAACACCTGTAGAGAGAATGCGTCCTCTACTGCCAACATTCACTGGCTGTATAGTTAAAATGTCTGGTCATGAATTCGTTAAGCCGCTTTGTGCTTTGCCGCTACTCTTTCAATCTGATGGCCCTTTTCTTTCAGTGCAAAGCCAATAGTTCACAAATTAGGATAAGCAGCGATGCAGACAAATAACATTGGGTATATGTGGATAAAAAAGGATGACCAGCCGGGAACCGGAAAAATTCCATAGCTTTCGGCAATCACATGGTACCTTGGCTTGAATCACTCGACAGGTGGTTGTTTTATAGCATCAACCACGGCCTTTCGTCAGGTTGGCTGGACACGTTTTTTGTATGGATTACTTCCAGCTCCAACTGGAAGTGGATCTGGTTTGCAGGCTTGTTCTACCTGGTTGTATTTGGCGGGAAGCGGGGCCGGTGGTGTGCTGTATCACTTGTGGTATTGGCAGGGGTGCTCGACTTCACGTCGCACCATCTGCTCAAGGAGGCGATACATCGTTTGCGCCCGTTCAGCGTCCTACCCGATGTATATCAGTTAGTGGGATCAGGGGGTGGCAGCTTCCCGTCGAATCATGCGCTCAATAATGCTGCGGGAGCAGTCGTTCTAACGGGGTACTTCCCGTCAAGAGTCTGGTTATGGTACACGCTTGCCGGTCTTATTGCCTTCTCACGGGTGTATTGCGGCGTTCACTGGCCCAGCGATGTTCTGGCCGGTTTTGCATTAGGGATGGCAGGGGGCTATGGTTTACTGTGGATTACGAAACGGTTCTGGAACATGCCTGACCGGCAGCATAAATCCCACTCCGGGCAGCGGCTTCAATTGTAGCGGGTAGTCCGGGCATCGTCCAGTCACCGGCAAGCCACAGAGTGTTGTCGCCATGTCCGACCGGAATACCGTGGTTCTGATGCCTGGTAAAGTAGCTGGTCCTTGCTGATTCGATTTCCGGTGTTATCAGGGGGGTAGCCTGCTTTTCACGAATCACCTGGGCATGCACGATGGTTGCATGCTTCGATTCAGGAAAGAGTGATTCCAGCTCTGTCCTGCAGAGCTGAACAATTCGGTCATGGTTATCGGGTACAATGCTGGCGGCACTAATGGTAAGGGCAACAAGTCCTTCGCGGATTCTTTTTTTATTAAAAATCCACTGCACCGTTGTGCCCAGCGCAGCACAGAAGTCAGCGGATAACCACTGTGTATCGTACCACAGGTACACGCTAAGAATTGGGCTCACTTCAGGTTCTGCAGGCAGATTAATGGTTAGGTTTGATGCTGTTGCCAGACGGTGCAGGGCACGCTGTGGTATCGCACTAATCACCCGAGCTCCGTTAAGCATTGTGCCGCTGTGCAGAGTAAGCGTCCAGCCCAAGCCCCTTTCATGAGGTTTCAGTAACTGCACTGCATCACCCGTTATAAGTGTACCATGATGGTTGTTCAGCCAGTCAGGGAAGGGGCTTAACAGATCACTTAGTCCCGTAGTTGGTATCCAAAGTCCTGAGGCTCCGGTACCGGCAAAAAACGACAGGCGCAGCACGTTAACAAGGAGGGATGCGGCAGCCTTCTCCGGAGGTGCGTTGAGTGTTGCAAGAATTATTGGGTCCCAAAAGCCACCAATGGCAGCGTTGGGCTGACGTTCGCGGATAAGGAACTGTGTACAGGTGAGCCCGGTTGTATCGGGCGGATTCGATATGATCCGTTGAGCAAGTTTTAGAATTGCCAGCTTGCTGGTCAAACCCAGGTGCCGAATTCCAAGTATTCCTGTAACCAGCCCTGCTCGTCCCGGTAGCCTTCCGGTATTTAGCACCGATTGTGAGCCTTGCTGACCTACAAAGGCAACCGTGATTGACGTTTGTTTATCCAAAATGGTATCCGTTCCCAGGGTTTTCAATACCGAATCAGCAGCAGAATACGCACCTATCATTACATGCTGCCCATTGTCGATTACCGTACGGGTATCCCTGTGCATGAACGATCGTGCCCTGCCTCCAAGGTACGGACGCGCCTCTACCAGCGTCACAGCCGCACCATTCCGCACCGCTGTTATTGCAGCAGCAATACCGGCCCAGCCCCCGCCAAGAATGATAATGTCCATGCTACAATTGTGTATGATTAATGACCATGTTGCCGGCAAAATCTTCCAGTTTCTGACAGAAAGAAGGCACCCGTGACGTATTTCGGACAGCAATCTGTTTATCTTTGCAGCCCCGCGGAAGTGGCGGAATTGGCAGACGCACCAGACTTAGGATCTGGCGGGGCAACTCGTGAGAGTTCGAGTCTCTCCTTCCGCACAACATACTTTATCCTGGAGATTTCTTGGAACGTACTACAAATGTACTGGCAGGCTGTAAACGCCAAGTTCAAATTCACCTGGAACCGGATGACCTAAAACCCCACTATCAACATGCATATCAGGCTGCTCAAGCCGAGATAACCATGAAGGGGTTTAGGAAGGGTAAGGTTCCGATTAGTGTTATTCGGCAGACGATGGGACGCCAGATCGAAACGGATGCTCTTGAAACTATTGCCGATTCCGAGTTCAGAAAGTACGCCAAGGACGAAGCGGTTCCTGTTGTCGGTACTCCCGCATTGGTAGATATCCGCAAGGAATCAGATGCCGTAACCTTTGTCATTGAATACGAAATTCTCCCCGAAATCAACCTGGGTGAGTATCGTAATATCGAGGTTGATAAGCCGGTCCGTGAAGCTACCGATGCCGATGTGCAGCGCGAGATTGAGTACCTGCGCATGAAAGCAGCAACATTTCAGCCTGCAGAACAAATTACCGATACGCAGTTCGTTGCAACAATCTCGATGAATGAGGTCGACAAAGAAACGTCGATGCCGATAATTGGTGCCGAAACAACGGAAACGAAGGTGTATTTAGACGATGATTCGGTTGACATGCACCTGAGAAATTCGCTCCATAACGGTACCGTTGGTACGGTTTTCACATACGTTGCCGAAACCGCCGATCCCAATGCACAGCCACCGTCGTACCGCGTTACGATTACTGATATTCAGAAAGTTGTGCCTGCCGATTTTACCGATGAGTTTGTAGAGCAAATCACCGAGAACCATATTCATACAACCGAAGAACTGAAAGCCGATATTCGCAGGCAGATCCAGGCGTACTTCGATCAAATGGCCCGGCAGTCAGTAGAAAATCAAATTGTTGACAAGCTGGTTCTGGCCCATGACTTCGATGTTCCGGAATCGTTAACCCATGCGGTTATTCATCAGCTGTTTGATGATTTTAAAAAGAGAAATGAGGGTGACCCACGGCTGGAGAAACTTACTGCCCACGACCTTGAACATGAACTCCGCGATCCGGCTGTACGAATCGCAAAGTGGGAATTGATCCGCCAGCAGATAATTGCCAAGGAAGGTATTACTCTTACCAAGGAAGACATCGATAGCGCTGCCGAACGTACAGGCCTGCCGGTAGATCAACTAAACCTGCTAATGGCACGCAGCGAGTCATTTGCCGACAGATTGCTTTCCGAAAAAGCAATGGATACGTTGCTCGGATACGCTGTCATTAACACAATACCTGCTCCAACCGATGAGTCGGCTGAAGCAGTTTTCCCAGAAGAAAGCCATTCGTAATCGTGTAACTTCAAGAAGGACGTTAACTATGCACTCCCAGCTCGTGCCGATGGTTGTAGAACAAACCAGTCGCGGCGAACGCGCCTACGATATCTATTCTCGACTATTAAAAGAACGTATCGTTTTCATTGGCACACCAATTGATGACTACGTGGCCAGTTTGACAATTGCCCAGCTGTTGTTCTTGCAAAGCGAAGATCCTGCTAAGGATATATCGGTTTATATTAACTCTCCTGGTGGCAGCGTGTCTGCAGGAATGGCCATTTACGATACAATGCAGTTTGTAAAGCCAGATATCAGTACAATCTGTGTTGGTATGGCTGCCTCGATGGCACAGGTGCTGCTTTGCGCCGGTACTAAGGGAAAGCGGTATGCTCTCCCCCATTCACGCGTGATGATGCACCAGCCCCACGGTGGCTCGCAAGGTCAGGCTTCGGATATCGAAATCTATACCCGCGAGATGCTGCGTACACGTGACATGTTGTACGCTGTGATCGCAGAACATACCGGTAAAGACTTCGATACCATTAGGCGGGATGCAGACCGCGATAACTGGATGACGTCGCAGGAAGCACTCGAATACGGTTTGATTGACAAGGTGCTTACACGAACTACCGGTACTGTTTAACTTATCGGCACTGACATTATGGACTCAACTGATACCGGACACCCGGAAGAATTACATTGCTCGTTTTGTGGTCGCAGCTCACGCGAAGTAACCAGCCTGATCGCAGGGAAGGGGGCTTATATGTGCGATATCTGCGTTCAGAATTCAGTTGAGATTCTTAGAAAGAACCAGCCACAAACATCGCTTCGATCCGATATCTCCACCCTGCCACGCCCGTCCGAAATCAAACAGCGTCTGGATTCGTATGTGATTGGGCAGGATAACGCTAAGGAAACTCTTTCAGTTGCCGTTTACAACCACTACAAGCGGATTCAGGCACAAGACCTTGTAAGCCCATTTGATGATGTAGAGATCGACAAAAGCAACATTCTGCTACTGGGTCCAACAGGTACCGGGAAAACCCTGCTCGCACAGACACTTGCACGTATCCTGGATGTTCCGTTTGCTATTGCCGACGCAACAACGCTTACGGAAGCAGGGTATGTTGGCGATGATGTGGAAAGCATTATCGTAAACCTGCTTCAGAATGCCGATTACAACGTAGAGCGCGCCGAACGAGGTATCATCTATGTTGATGAGGTTGACAAGATCACCAGGAAAAGTGATTCTGCCTCCATAACCCGCGACGTTTCTGGCGAAGGTGTGCAGCAGGGTCTGCTGAAGATTCTTGAGGGTACAATTGCCGGAATACCTCCTAAGGGTGGACGTAAGCACCCGGAACAGCCGCTGATAAATGTCAACACACGGAATATTCTGTTTATCTGCGGTGGTGCGTTCGAGGGTCTGGATAAAATCATCGCACGCAGAATGCGGCCGGCCTCCATCGGATTCACGGCGGGCTCAGCTCCGTCCATAGAAGAAAGTGCTTTCCTATTGCGGTACGTAGAGCCCGAAGACCTGATGCGCTTTGGCTTTATACCCGAGTTTATTGGCAGGCTTCCGGTTGTAACTGCTCTTGACCCACTGAGCGATGCTGCCATGTTGGATATTTTAACGAATCCCAAACATGCCTTGGTAAAGCAGTATCAAAAGTTAATGCTTCTTGAAGGAATCGAACTGGAGTTCGAACGTGATGCATTAGAAGCAATAGTAGCAAAAGCAAAGGCCCGACGCACCGGCGCCCGCGGCTTGCGAGGCGTGATGGAAGAAATCATGAATCCAATCATGTATAAACTGCCCGATGTAGAAAACGTACGCAGATGCGTTATCACCCGCCAGGTTGTGGATAATAAGAGCGAGCCCCTGCTCGAGCTGCAGGACGCAGTACAATCACCATCACCTACTAAGTCTGCGAAAAAAACGGTTTAATCGTCCAACTTAATGCAAGTGTACAACGGCACTCCGCTGGACAACTCCGTTTGTGCCGGTAACCGTTACAAACAATACACCATGCGAATTGTTGGGAACTGGTACTGATACTGTTTCTCCTGCAGATACACTCATTTCCTGTGACGACAACAAATCACCTTGCAGGGTATGCCACTGAACCAAGACCGTGCCTGACTCAAAACCAATCAGGCTAACGTCCGCCCCGTATGTGTATAGCTGTACACCTTGCTGTACTGGCGTAACCCGCCTCTGGTCAAATGCACAGTAGTCAGCCCGTAGCAGTCCGTCCTTAGTGCGGATATCAAAGTAGCCGCCGGCAATGGTGTTAAGTTTAATGATTATCGGACTCCGCAACCGGGAACCCAGAAGTATGTCGGCTGAGAGTCGTGCAAGCTCATTAACGGTTCCGGTAACAGCAGGCACACCGCTCACATACGCTGATCCGGGTACTGGCTGAACCGTTCCGGAAATTAAGCCCTGAATGTCTGTTGTAAATCGTGCCATACTGCTGTCGGTACGAACTTCAAACTCGGTCAGTGTCCCCTGAGATGCCAGCACAGCAAACAACGAATCCTGGGTTAGCGTTGTTCGTTCGTCAGGTTGTAAATAAATTGGTATTTCGGATACTGTGCCTACCATGGCATCAACAGTGTCAGCCCACAGCGTCCCGCACACTACTCCAACAATTCCTATCCGAAGTGTAGTATCCTGAACAGTAAACCAGTCGGCATTTGTCTGAACCGTACATTCACAGGCATCCGGACCAATTCGGGTTGGACTTAGCCGAATTGCAAGCTGTTTTTCTTCTCCGCTGTCCAGGCGTATGGGAAGGGGCTCAGGTAGCGTAAATGCATTTGACCCAGTACAGGTTATTTTGTTGATACTCAGTGCTTCGTTTCCAAGATTTCTGATCGTGACGGTTGTATCTGCAACACCTCCATAACACACACTACCTTTTTGGATGTCATGTCGCTCAATGTCGAGTAGTGGCTGAACACCGTATTGTACAATGGTAACCGGCAGAATTGGAGCACATAATTGTTCACGGGTCTGAAGTATGGCCAGGGTGCGTCTCTCACCTATTCCCTGTGTTCGGCTGGTGACAAAGCATGTTTGACCTTGCAGAGGCAGAATCGTTATCGGCCACGGCTGGCCTCCGGGCAACTCGAGTGTTGCGTCGGTAGGATTTTGCCCTCCGTACTGCACACCTGTAATGGTGAGTGGTGTTTGTGAGTTGTTGCTGATAACAACACTATCAAGAACATACACCATATTCTGCGACACTCGCTGGCGTCCCATATAAATACTGTCAGTTACGTTCAAGCTTTTGTCAGCCGAATATCCAACGACCGTAATGTCACGATTACCACCCTCGGCACTGAATATCCTGAATGTTGACGTCCAAGCCCCTTGCACAACCGGTGTTACAGCAACCGAAATGCTCAACGTGGATTTCGGACCTACCAGGAAGGATGTTTGCGGACTAATCGCTGCCGGATCGGTACCAAGTATTCTAACCGAATCGATCAGGATGTCGCAGCCTGTGATATTGGCGAGATCGAAACTTTTTGCAGTGGTTGCGTTTGTACAAATAGTATCCATGTACAAGGTATCACCTTGTACGGAATACGCCGGTTTATCCACCTCGATTTTAACGGGGACTCTTATCACTACGGGTTTTGCCGGTGAACTGAACTCGATTTCGCCTACGAAGGTACCTGCTATTGCAGAACTTGCCTGCACAAAGAGTTGGCCGCGGGCGCCACGGGCAATAGTTTGCGGTATTACGGTTTTCGTATTGAGTGTAAATACGCCCCCCGCATCATTGCTTAGTCGCGCATTTGTAATCGTGGCATCACACCCACCAACGTTTTGAATTTGCATTGAATCAACCATTGTATCGCGCACACAGATCCTTGGCAGAACCAACGTATCACCGGCAGTAAGCGCCTGAACTTCTGCATGCTTACCAACGATTGTCACCTTTACAGTATCAATCAATTCAACCCAGGTTGTATCACCAGGGGCAAGTGATTCCCAGTCACGCACTACAATTTGGACATACACATCTGTTTGCTGCTCAGATAATGGTGCAGATTCAATTTGTACCGATGCACTACCATTGGCAGGAAGTACAGGCAATGGACCTACGATGGAGGCAGGAGCACCGGAAGGTGCAATCACAGTTGCACGGTACATGGGCAGACACCGGATTCCATCCAGTTTGACAGGAATATCAAACGTATCACGGTTTCCCGGACACACCGGTAGAGTAACAGTATTCGCTCCGTCTATCTTTCCAAGTATGCCGGGGACGATCACACACACTGTGCTTTGCAGAATCGTATCTGATGCGTTAGCCATAAACGCAATCGGGATAGTATAGGTTTGGTCATACAATCTGGGGACAACTTCGAATGAGGCCAGACCAACACCAGTTTGATCAACAGTAAGAGCCGCCGGAATTACCTGTGTTGTCTGAACAAGGGGCCTAATTCCTGCCGGCAAAGCACCCAGCTCAACTCTAACATTGTTTAACAGGTTCTGGCCAGTGTTTGTAACCAGGAATAAACTGGTAACGGTATCAGGGGCATACGGTGAATATCCGGCCTTCCCACAGGTATCCTCTATCACGGTGGCAACACGCATACACCCTCCGGGTCCGGCAACACCAAGGCTACCCCCGCCCCCGCCACCACTACCACCACCACCGCCACCGGTTCCAAACGAAACCGAGAGCGAATCAACCAAACCAATTTCGGTTGCAGCGAGCAGTTTTCGCGTTCGTGCAGCAAGCTTTTGTTGCTCCCACAGAAGTAAAATTGCACTGTCAGTAAAGCTTAATCCCGATGGAATCCGCTCGTCCCACATAACTTTGTACAGCCCGGGAATACCTGTACTGTTATCGTCAACCCAGTTACCAAACAAAAACCGGTCGGGCTCAATAAGTTCACTTGCCCGAAGGTTACCACGCGCCGTCAGGCCGGGTGCCAGCGGCGTTCCTTCCAGTGCAATCCAAAACTCCGGAATTCCGGGTGCTGTATTTCTGCGATACTGCGATTCGATCCCGCTGTAGCCGAATGCCGTTCCGATTGGTGCTCTGTCGTTCTTCCCAATCTTGGTATCAACAAGCATCAGCACACCTATTGAGTGCGGTACAATCCCGGAATTGTCAACACGAACCGATAAGCGGATAAAGCCGCCACTGGGACGCTGCACCGGCTCCATCGTAAAAACCAGTTTCACGCTGTCGCCGGCGGATGGTATTGCCAGAAGTCTGGTATTTATCCTTGGTCTGCCCTGGACGGTATCCCGAAATAAATCCTGAACAATAAGGGGGTTGGGTGGCGGCGGTAGGTCAGTTGTCCTGTCAATTTCGTACGGCAGCTGGTAAACCACATCATCAATTTTAATATGAACGTGCGAGGTATAGTTAACCGGACGATTCCCTGCACCGTCTTCCCGGTATATCAGTGTCTTGGTGGTATCTGTAGTATAGTTTGTCGTTATCGAAAAATGTCCATTGTTTAGGAGTCTGGCACTCAGTAAATACGGCGGCAACTGATCGTTAAGTTCCAGCATGGTTTGTGCACCGGCCGAATTGCCCAGTACCACACATGCAACAACCACATACAGAGAAGCTATTGTCAGCGCTTTCATTATTCCTCCGCCGGGGTTGCAATTTCGATGAGTACGGTACGGTTGTACCACCTGCCTTCGGGCAACTCATTATTGTAGATTAATGTGGGGCCGGCAGCCTGTAAGCTAACATGATTCGGAACAATGCGTTGCTTAATATCTGCTTCGATGGCTTCGGCTCTACGCCGCGATAGTTCAGTGTTGTACGGTACACTGCCCATTCTGTCAGTAAAACCGGTAATCCGAATAGCCGAATTAGTTCGCATCCTACTCCGAATGAGATCTAAAATCGATTTATTAAAGCTGCTTATCACTGGTTTGTCAAAGTCGAAAAAGATTAGCCGAAATCGTTCAATCACACTATCGCGCACAAGCTCATTTGAGTAGCGACGGCTTTGAACAATACGACGCACGCTCATCAGTGAGCTTCTGGCATCGGTCTGCCCGTCAGAATACCGAACTGAAACATTCACTTCACCTGTTACGGAGTTCTTCACACCCAGAACTTCTGTTAAACTGCCCGCATTCACCGTCCACACTGCTTCAGCACCGGATATCGGGATACTGCTTCCAACCTGATTCCCGTTCATGATAAGCCGAGCTTCCTTCTCTGCGATATCATCCTGAGTCGAGAACACGGGCTTAATAACAAGTTCACGAGGTTCCACGTTCCGTTTTGTGAATGCCAATTGAATGGGTGCCAGAATCCGGGGATCAGCACTTGAAAGTTCAGCACGACGGTTTTCTTCCCTTCCGTCCTGCGCTGCACGATTGGAAACCACGGCCGGCAGTGTACCGGACTTTATTTGAATTCGTGATTCGCTTATTCTCCATGAATTGGCAAGAAAATCTTTTACGGACCGTGCTCTCTGCAATGCAAGGGTTGTGTCGGTTTCACCATCCAGGGGTTCACAGAATCCCTGAATCACGAGGTTGGCATCTGGATACAGGCGTAAACGTGATCCCACGATGTTCAGGAGGTTGTGATACAAGCCCAGAATACTATCCTGCAGCATCCGTTCATCAAAACTCATTCCTGCAAATTCTTTGTAACGAGCCGGCACACTGGCAGATCCAGCATCAAAAAACACGAATGGCAGCAATGGTGCTACATCGCCTATACGCTCTTCGTGAATCAGGATGTCGGCACCGGGTATTATGCTTCCATCCGACATCTTCCCGCTTACATCAACTGACATTGACCGAACCGGCCTGGCTGCCTCTGCAACGATGACAGGTTTTGCGTCAGCCGGAGGTGTAGGCTGAGCAGGAAGCGGCTCGGGTGCGGACTTCACTGACCAGGCTACTGTTACACCGGCATGCAGGTAATGGACGCTCCAGTCAGATGTATTAAGGATATTTGTAAATCCGTAGGTATAACCAATTTCGGGTGATATTACAAGATCTGCTGTTGTCGGTATATCATAACCGGCCAGAGCGGATACAGCGATACGCAGATTTGCACTTGTATTGTTCTGAGCAAAGCTGGAAGAAAGGAATGTACGTTCCCGTCCTCCCTGCGTAAACTCAAGGAATGATGGTTCAAGAATTGTCTCTGTCTGCTCAAAAGCTGCACGAAGATTGCACCCAACCTGTGGCCCGAATCCCAGGAACAGCCGCTCGATTGGATACCATAATGCAAGCAAGTCCAGGTTGATATAGTCAAGCGATGTAGAAACACGGTACTCACTGTTCATTCTAACCAGTGTACCGTTGGGTAGGGCAACATTTGGCTGTACATCATTCGGAGCCGTGAACACCCCGTCGGCCTTCCAGTATTGCAGTCGTGGGTTAAATACAATATTCTCCGTTAACGGATACCAGAAGCTGTTGCCTACTGTCCACCCGGGAGTTGTAGCATCAGTAAATTTTCCGCATTCCAACAGACCGTCATTGGTAGTCAGCGTTCCATTGTGCATGTTGAGACCCGCTGACCCGGTAAGCCCGATTCGGAATAATTCCTGTGGGGCAGCAAACATGCCGCATACAACAACAAACAACAACGTACACAAGCACACCAGTCGTTGAATGTGCTCCTTAGTGTAGTACAACGAATACATACGAATCCTCAAGCCCCTTTTCGGAAAATAGTTGTGCTGAGTAAATGCCGGCAGGCAGGTCTGATACTCCGATGCTCATCGGAACAGATACCGACGGGTTTACTACGGAATGATGAATAATGCCATCAGCGTCAACAATCCGTAACAACTGCGGTGTACGGTTAACGGCAGAAACTGTAATGATCATGTTATCGGTGGCAGGAGTGGGTGAAACACGCACGTTGGCACCTGAACTCATGCGTACGAGTGACCTCTCCAGGCCACAATTGGGATTTACTGCGATTTCGGACGTGTCAGATGAAACACATGCTTCGCCAATAGCAGAACGTTCACAGTATAGTTTCGACACCACGTCAGAGCCCCTCAATGCTTCTACCTGTATTCCCACCCGCGCAACCGGTATCGGCAACGGCGAGTCCCATACAATCCGAATCCGTGTTCCTCCAGATTCCCGCTGCACTGAACTGCGGGCCGAGACAACGGCATCTGTCTGCATCGTACTCACACCGGTAATAGCGAGCATATCATACGCATGAGCAATGCTAAACTCTGTTACTGTATCAGAAATGGCGTTGATTTCAACCGGCAACACCTTGATATCCCCGGGCTGCATTGAGGCTGACGGAAGCACAACTGCAAGTGCGTCCATCGCCCGGCCCTGAATTGGTATTGCCGTTGAACCCCGTGTAGAATTCACGACAAGTGATCCAGCAATTGCTCCAGGTTGTGAGGCAGTAACAGTTACTCTTAGAACCTTACTTGATCTTGGGGATAGCACGAAGCCCGTGCCTGAGTCAACCTGCGCCTGCTGCGTATTCTCGACCGTAACATCTGTTATGGTAATTGATTCAACAGCACTGGTGTTTGTAAGGATAACGGTTGTAGACACCGTATCGCCTATACAAAGGTCACCTACTGCAATTGCAGAAATGCTGGGAACAACGGACCTTGACAGGACAACTGAACACAGCACTCCGCCAACGGCTGAATCACTATTCGAAATGGCAGATAGCTGAATACGTTCTTCACCCTCTTTTTGAACGGTTAGAATTACATCAACAAAGCGGAGTTCGTTTGGACGTAGCGTAAACGGTATCGCTGATGAATCAGCAAGCCTGGCTATACCGGGTAGCGAAGTAGCAAGTGAAATTGCAGATACCTGTATATCTCTGTCTGCAACATTCTCAATCATGGCACTCAGCCTGACTTCTTCGCTCCGCTGGGCCGAGACGGTATCACAACCCGGCTGACGCAGAACGGCAAGCGTACGGTAACCATTGCCAATAACCGACACCGGGTACGAACGTGGTCCAATATGCAGCGATGCAGATCCGGCAGCTACTCCGCGGGTGGCAGGAGTAAACGTAAAGCAAACCTCGAGTGAAGTCCCTGGGGCAACCGCCACTCTGCCAACCGGGCTTTCAACTACGTACACTCCTGGAGGTTCAATCACAATCGAGTCAATCCATGCCGTGTCAGATCCGTTATTCTTTAACACCGGCAAGCAAATTTTGCGCGTACTGTCTACACGTACATCTCCAAAGTCAACGGCAGCAGTTAATACTTCCACTGTTGAAGCAAGCCCAGTTCCGCTTAAGAGTACTGTGTCAGCAATCATACCCAGGTTAACCACTAAACGGGATGTTCGCATTCCCGACATGGATGGTCGGAACCATCCAAGCAGTGTGCGTGACTCTCCGGCAGCAAGTTTAACCGTTGTTGTATCAACCGCAACAATAAAGTCGGCCCCATCGAGAACAGTAATCTTTTTTATCTCTATTGGCAACATCCATGTATTTGTAACAACGATAGGAACACTATCCGACCGTGCCCCTACTTCAGTACTCGGAAATGATACATTTGGAATTGAAAGGGGCTGGAAGCATTCTACAGATGACGTAGCGTTACCGCCAACAACAACGGGCAGATTGTTACCGGCAACGGCTACCTGCCGGCCGGATGCCGCAGTATTCAACGGGCTAAACTGTACCCACATTCCGGCCGGATCAGAGCCCGATGGCAGCGTAAAGATTTCGCATGTACGAAGGGCCGTTCCCGTACCCCGGCCGGCCACTGTTATGTATGCCGCTGCTGTATCTCGTGTCCCGGCTATCTGCGTAACATCAAAATCAGCACGGGCTTCAATCATGCGTGGCGCATTGCGCCATCCGCTCTTGTAGTCGTACCATTCACATGTGGCCACAGGTGTTCCTCCAGATTCGCCACCAAAGGCACGTGCAATACCGGCATTATCCGATATGCCTACTAAGTTCGTCCGATGGATCAGCGGCGCATTTGCACGAGGATCCCACACCGTACCGGCCAGGAGTTCCGTACTTGTGCCTTGGGCATCCTCACCGCCGGCAACGGCCACAGTTCGCTGTAGATTTTGATCAAGAAAACAATAGGCGGCATGAGCAGCTCTGGCAGTAATGTGATCACCAAGTCTGCGCACAACCCCCGTCTGGATATTGATAGATGCCGTTGCTTTTGTCACAACGCCAACTCCCAGTGGACCGGCACTCTGAATACGTCCACCCGATACAATAATGTTCCCTGCGCCGTCAGACACTGCTCTGCAGTCCCCCACTGCAACGGGAAGAGTTCCCACATTTTCGTACGACCACAGCTTTGATACTGAATCATACCGGATTCTTGTAATGGCAGCACTACTTACATACGTTCCAGCTCCTCCTGTATAGCCACCTATCACGTATACAATACTCTGGCCCGCTGCGTCCTTCACCGCAACAACTGCACTATTTGTTCTGGGTACCGGATCTTGGTTAACAAGCGGGCGGTAGGACCCTGTCGCAGCATCGATCAGGAAAGAAGTTCCCTGAACCACACCTGCTGAATTTCTGCCCCCTATTACCACCAAGTCTCCGGTGTGCAATTGTACCACATCATGCCCGAACCGCACATCACTCATCGGACTGAGTTGTCGCCAACCGGGAGTACCGCCCAACATGGGCAGAGTACATGCAATCAGCCCAATCCATACTAAAACATAAATCAATTTGCGAAGGCAGTATATACCGTCTACAGAGCCGGGAGAGTGGCTAAGGGGCTTTAAGCAAGTGATTGACATAGCATTTATTCACGTTTGTGGTACCCTATACAACGTCAACCGGAAGACCGTTGAATACCGTTCGAACGATGCGAAAACTACGTAAAAACTAAATACGCACTATTATCCTGACATCTGGGCGTCCGAGGCCTGTACATGTCCGATTTATACAACTACCCTTTCATGCTGAGAGGTTTCAACAGTCTATGTGTCGGAAAGCGATAACTGCTTCAGCCGAAAACCCTTTTGTTTACGAACAAGAAAAGTGGTAGAAATCCAGACAGATCGATTGAGCACGGTACTCCATTTGCCTTGGTTAACAGTACTGTACTACCTGCTTATTAATATGATGATATTATTGTTTGTCATTGTTTGTTTATTTAATTTATGATCGTATTGGTTACTTCGGTGATTGTATGTTCTTCTGAAAGCTGCCGCTATGTCTCGTTTATTGCTTCTCGGTGCCGTTCTTACGGCTCTTCTTAATCTTTCTGTTACGGCTCAGCCTTTGCAGTTGCAGCTCGTGATTAATCCAAATCCGTCAGCATACCTGAGTGACTGGCAAACCAGGAGTGAAACCGTGTTTCTCTCGGTTACAAATGCAACTTCCGGAAGCTTCCTTGTACGAGTAAACGCCTCTGTTAAAAAAGGAACACAATCGGGTAGTGTGGTAGCAGAAACAAAGACTGAACAGATGCAGCCAATCGAGATTCCCCCCGGGGTTACAATCCTGAATGCCGAGGATGTGTTTCAGTACGATCTGGTTCGGTTTTACGGAAATATTGACAAGATTTCTACCCGGACTGGACGGCTTCCGTCCGGACTTTATACCATTTGTATTTCACTGGTTGACGCACGTAGTTCTGAACTGGCGCTGACCAATGATGTTTGTGCTCAGTTTTCTGTTCAGGAGGTGTTGCCTCCGCGTTTAATTGCACCTCAGAACAACGCCGAGTTATCGCCCGAGCTGCTACCGTCAGCAGTGTTTCATTGGAGCAGGGAAACTCCTCCCGTAACCGGCACGCATGCCGAGGTTGTTGTTGTTGAGTACCGGGACGGACAGCCTGCTTGGCAGGCCCTTGAGTCGAATCCCATTGTTTTCAGAGATCGGGCTTCTGAAGGTTCAACCGGGTTGCCGTGGCCTCCGGATATTCAACTGTTTGAAGGTCGCCGCTACGTATGGAGTGTGCGTATACTCGATGAACAGGACCGACCGGTAACTCAGCCGCCATGGGCAGAACCGTTCCTTTTTAGTGTGGTGCGGAACAGTATGGTTGCTAATTGCAATTGCAACAATCTGCGAATTGTGACTTCACCTGATAACATAGAAACCCAACCACCTGAAATAACAGAGGCCATACCCGAGACTGAGCTTGCCACCAAGAGTGTGACTCCCGCGTTCCGCACTCTTTCGGGTCAGCCTGTTGAATTAAATTACATTACGGATTGCCAGCCTGCTTGCATCAAGGAAGCCACATGGGAGGTACGGTATGTTGGTAGTGCGGCAGACGGCACCGGAAACAACGATGTCTCCACCAGTCCAATCCCTCCTGGTGCTATCGTACAAGCCGGTACCGGAGTATCATTGATATTTCTGAATACGCCCTCCGGAGCCTATCAGGTGTTATGTCGCATTGCCAAAGCCCCTTCATCAACCTCAGCAAGATTGTCTGAGACAAACACTATGGTCGCAACGGCAACTGTTGTGGTGCAGGCCGGTGAAACCCCTGCGCAGTCACGTGATACAGTGCCCTGCTCACTCTCTGTTGTGGAGCCACTCCTTCCTTGTACTGGCACCGTTAAGGACTATCATACAAGCGGGGCTATTACTGTCACCTACGCCGTATCAGGAAACGTGACTGATGCCACTATTACAATTACCGACAACCCTTGCGGTAAATGGATACCACCCGGAATACCACGGGTACCAACGGAGACAACAACTCCCAGTCCCTCTGCCCGACTGCCGGTGCCTTCAGCTGCCGGAGTACACTCCGTTACCATCCCAATCATCGAATATGTTGAGCCCGGTGCAGCATATATTATTCGGATAAACGGACGTTGTACCTCACCCGCCGGGCTGACTGCTGATGTTGTTTCTGACGATGTGTGCTGGCGGTATCGGCCACTGAAGGAATCACCCGAAACCGACACGGAAACTCCGGCATCGGACCGTACCACTGAAACCAGACCCGGGTCTGGAGACGTAACTGAGACCCCCGTACCACGAGTTCCGGGAATACCCGTACCTGAACGTCCGTGCGACTCTATTCCGCCTACCGTTGTGCAATGCAATCCAACACGCGGCACGAATCCGGCAACACCAATTCAGGCAACGCTGGAGCTGAAAGACGCTGACCTCTACAAGTACCCCAGGGCAACCCCGCTCCGCGTTAATGCTGTTGACTGGGACTATGCGATTTTCACCTGCGAGGGCTGCGGAGGCGGAGATGCACAGAAGTGGATTCCTGTCCGTGACGGCATCAGCACCATTACGTGGAAACTTACCGGCAAAGGCTCTTTAAACTCTCCGTTTAGCAGCACTGCAATCGGTGCCGTTGATAGTAAACTTAATGATTTGCTACAGCTGCTTAAGGAAGTTACTGATAGTTTGAAACAATTAGCTGTTAGCCGACAGAACGCAATTGATGAATTTAAGCGCATTCAGGATAATGCACAAAAACAGCTGGCAACAGCCAATGATGATCTGCAACACACTCGCGATACCCTTAGCGTAACTGAGCAACAACTTTCGGCATTAGCTGATTCACTATCGGCCTGCTCCAAACGCCTTCAGCACATTAGTGAGAATTCCCTGGAGTTGTTCGAACAGGTCCGTCGTGCCCAGGATTCGGTAGCTCGCTATGATAGCTTGCTCATTAACCGTCCGGGCCCGGAGGAACTGTCGCGCTTGATTACTTTGGAGAACACTCAGTCAGCTGTGAACAAAGCAAAAGCAACCCTCAACTCAATCCAGCAAGAAATTGTCAGTCAAACAAAGGTGCTTCAGGCCTCCATTCGCACTACCGAATTACTCCTCGCCCGCGCACAGAAGACGTATTCTGATCTGGTTAACACGTCAGGCCGGCACACCAGGAACATAGCAAATTTCCAACAGCAGTTATACCATAGTCCTGAACTTCGATCATATCATGGAAGTGTTCGGGACCTGCACCGTTACCTGACACTGTACGCTGCTCAATTCCCCGCAGCCTTGAACCTGGCTGTAAACACCTCCCGAATTGAAAACATGATCAGCACCGTCCACGAAGCTCTCACCCGCGGCTCAACCCCAAGACAGCGTAGCCAGGCCCGCTCCTATGTGGACTCACTGTATCCGATAACACGAGCATCGCTTCTTTTATCGTGCAGTGTAATATCCGACTCTGTGCAACGCACATCATGTTCAACGGCAGCGGGTAATGTTACTGGCGCCCTCGATGCATTTGTAACCATTGCTATTACCTGCATTGATGGTGGCCAGACAATGCCACGTGGAGTTGAACAGAGAATTCAGTCAGAGCGCACCTCAATGCTGTCGTTCGAGGCCGCACTGGCGAGTGCTTACGCAAGTGTTGAAGTTGCTTCTGCACAGCACAGTAAGGCACTGCTGGCATATTCTGACAAAATGGAATCTCTGGATGCAAGTCGCGTGAATACCGTGGATGAGGTAGAACAAGCAACCGTTGCTCTTGCCGAGGCGCAGCAATTGTATGACCAGGAGCGCAACAGCCGCGACTCGCTGTTCAAGGCAATGCAGCCCCAGCTTCTGAACCAACGGGCGCACCATTCAGCTGTTCGTGACAGTGTACGCAGAATGATAGACTCGAATGCTGTTTCGTTTACGAAGGCCATTGCTGATTCTATTGCCGTTAACCTTCAGAATGATTCGGCACTTGCGCGGAAACAGGAACTCACCATCAGAGAGGCCGGACTCAAGCAAACAATTGCCCGTTTGAAAGAACTGCTAAAGAAAACCGAAGCCGATGTTAGAAAACCGTTCGACAACCTCGAAACAGCTCTTCGAGCCGACAGCATCAGAATTGAAAAAGAAATTGCCGAGGCACTCAAGACCCGCGAACAGCTCTCGGGTGGCAATAAGGCTGCTGAAGGTGAATTTGCGTACTACATCCCTCCTCCGCTTGAAATCCTGATGAATGACGCCGAGAAGAAGGAGTTTCAGCGTCTGAAAGACTCTGTTGCCGTAGCCGAAGCTGCCGTTACCATCGCGCTGACAGCAAAGGAAGCACTGCAGGCGGAACTCACCGGGATGCTTGTGTCAATATCTACAGCACTTGCCGAAATAAAGCAACTGGCGTATCAGCAATCCGAAGCAGAGGATGCAATTAAGGAACTTAATTCCAAGATTGCCGATGATAAAAACAACCTTGCCCTGGATTTCAGAGAAACCTACGACAAGCTTCAGGAGATCATTGGAAAAGCTCAAAAACTTGAGCAGGATGCCGGTAACGGACTCGAGGTTAAAATCAGCGAGGCAACACGGAAGGCACGCGAACTTGAAACAAAGAAAGCAGAGTACGACAAGGTTGTGTTGGAACTCTACACGGCATCAATTGAGGCAAATAACACCATAGAGGATGCCAGAACAAAGGCATTGGCAGCCCGAGAAACCATGAACACTCTTAATGATGCCTCCCTAATACAACACGAAAACCGCCAACAGCTAAAGAGCGTTGCACGAGAACGTTCAAGAGCTAATGATCAGACTCGCCGGGCTATTGCACAAGAAAGTGCGGCTGCCGAAACTGCGGCAAAAGCAGCAGAACTTTCTGCAAACGCAAAGCATCAGAACAAGGTAAGTGAAATTGCAGCACAACAGACGATACTAAATACATTGAATACCTTGTTCGAAAAGGAAATCAACAATATGGCTGCAGCCGATTCTCTGGTTAGCAAAACCCAGAAAGAGTGGCTAAGGGTGTATAATACATATCAAAAAAAGCATGCTACTTATAAGGAGGCATTCAGTTCACTCGAGACTACGGTGCAGGAAATCGAAGCAATTCGCGGAATTCGCGACAGAGCCTCTGCAAAAGCAATGAACGCACAGGCCGCACAGGAAAACCTGCCCGACCAGGATGATGTTGTAGAAAACAACAGTGACATAAAGGCCAGCCAGACTGAACGTGATGCAAAACAAAAGTTGGTTGAAACCATTAAGAAAAAGATAGATGCACTCAGTACGGAGATCTCCGGGATTTTGTCCAGTAAAGAGGAAAAAATCAAAAGTGCACAAGAACACCTTGAGAGTGCCCGTAAGAACCTACAACAAAAAAACGCCGATCTCCGGAGTTTTGTCCTGACCCGTTTTAACAGTCCAAAGAACCTTGACACCCTTGAGATTACCGTTACCGACAAGGTTGTGGATGCCTTTCGATCAAAGGATGGTGTTAGCAAATTTATTTGCTATGTACGATACGATGGGTCCAGAACACCTATGGTTCAGTGTGCCCCCTTTAACGAAAACAAACCACCGGTAAAGACAACTGCCGGTCCGTGTATCCCTAAAGTTGATCCACTCCCGGATGCTCCGGTGACCGGTGCCGATCCGCATATCGAAAAGTTCGAACCACGCACGATTGCCCTGCTGTACAAGAATGGTGAGCCAATCTGGCCAGAATGGCCGGTGTTCGAGTCCGGACTATTAGCCAAGGATGTGGTGGTTTTACAAGGCGCGGCTGCTGATAACGACGTTTTTATTCACAAATGCCTTCCATCCGATGCCTGGTGTATTCGCCCACCACCAAAACGCCTTTCCGTTGTTGACCTTCCGCACCGACAGTGGAGTGGCAAGGGTATGTTCAGGCATATTCTGCCAAGATCGGAACGCGTACTGTGGGAGCCTGAACACGTAGAGAAACCGGTTTGTAAGGAACCACAGGAAACAAAGGCTGATTACACTGCTCCCGAAATCGCCCCCGACCCGGAAGTTCCAAAGAAAGCAAAGCACATTGTCAAGGCTGCGGTTCTGATCGAGGTTACTGACAGTCTCACCGGCTGGCCAAAGCATACCGATACAGTGATTGCCCGGTTAGTGACTGGCGATCATAAGGGGCTGGGGGGTGAACGGATCATCCTAAAACCACACCTGGAACAAGGTGAATCCAAGGATTGGAGTCTAAATGGTGTTCAAGATGTTGTCGAGGTTACTACTGATGCTAACGGATACATAAAAGTGCCGTTTGACTTCGGCGACGGGTTTGCCTCCTGGAAGATCAATCTGTCATGGGTGCGCACCGACACCTGCGAACGAAGAACAATTCATGTTATCTCACCCTTACTGCTGAAGTTCCATCGATTTAATAAATCAGCGCCGACAATTGCGTGGGATGCCGCAGTGAAAGTATGGGAAGGTAGTAGCGTAAATAGTGTTCTCGACGAGATGCCCGATGTTACGGAACATGATAATCCGTATGGCAAAATGGTTCACTCGGTTACAGGTTTATTGGACCACAATCGTGATTTTGTTAATGATGAAACGATCAACTTTAAACCATTAGCACCGAAGTTTACTACCGTTCCTGACAATGCAAAAACGGGTCTTTTTGGAATAGCACGATCACAGGTTAAGGATACAATCGAGAAAACCGTGCTAAAAATGCAGGTCTTCCCTTCCGATACACTAAAGCCCCTTTCACATCCGCCAGCAATTACAAAAGAATACAACCCCAAGGGTGGCAAGACATTTTCGATCGGAGCTTCTGACGATCTGTTTGTTGTTGAAATGAATGAGTTATTTGATCCGCAGGATGTGGTTGCGGGTGAAGGTACTCTGAAGATCAATAGTCCCAAGGAATTCCTCCGTAGTCTTCTAGATCTCCCAGTTACCGCCGAAGGCATTGTTTTAAACGGTTCCCTGGTTGCAACCGAAGGCACGGTACGGCATGAATCAGGTGAATTACAGGCAAGATGGGATGCGTTCAGCTTCTCTATTACATCTGTGGAAATTCAGGCCGGTGTAGGCTGTGCAATCGAAGGATCAGTATCTCATTCCAAGATTGAAACTCCGGTTGTGTTTACAGCCGCACTAAGTACCAATGGTGAATTTTACGGACGAATTGAGAACCTTCCGTCAATCACTGCCGCTGGTTTTACAGTAAAACAGGGCGCATCGGTTGCACTGGATTTCCACTCCAAGTTCCCTGCCAACGATCCGTTGGGGGCTGATTTCCGCGGTATTGCCATTGGTAAGGCCGAGGTTGAATTTCCGGACGAATTTAAGTCTAAGGATGGCGGAATACCAACGGTTCTGAGTGTGTCGGATTTCGGATTTGGGTCATCCGGGCTAAGCGGTAAGATCTCCATTGAAGGAGGGCCTCTTTCAATGTCGTTCTCGAAGTTTAGTATCAGTGTTTCTAAGCTAACGGTGGTCTTTGAGAAAAACAGTATTAAAGAGGGTTCAATTGAAGGCGCATTCTCACTGGAGAAACCATTAAGTGGTACTCTCGTTACAAATCTTACATGGTCAGATACCTGGAAGGCTGAATTCGAAACAAAGAGTTCGTTAAGCATACCACGGTGGAAGGCTGTTGTTGCTATTCTGCCCGGTACCCAGCTTGAATACGATCCACAAACCGGTGTTGGGTTGTTCACGCTGGTGTCCACAATCCAGAGTGATCGGTTTGGTACCATCCGTATTAATGAACTGATACTGGGATCCGACGGAACCTTTAAAATTAACGGCGGAATCGAGAAGGACGTTAACATTAAAATCCTGTCCGGTCTGGACCTAACAATTACGAACATTAATATTGAGGCAACCGGAGATGATTTTAAGCTTGCAATTGATGGAGGGATTGGGATTCCTGGAATTGGGCTTCAGCAGACGTCAGGAACACTATACGTACTGCCGGGACCTGAATTCTCAATTAAGTTTAATAGTGCGGACAT